>Ga0210042_1000059_pt1 | contig 99220 bp, 92 predicted proteins | sample CryGeymeta201518_FD_183982 | JGI IMG/M metagenome (GOLD analysis project Ga0210042, IMG submission 183982) | Groundwater microbial communities from Crystal Geyser aquifers in Utah, USA - Crystal Geyser metaG 2015-18 (SPAdes) (version 2) | ecosystem: Environmental > Aquatic > Deep subsurface >... | reverse complement strand
GAAAGTCAAGACGCAGTGCTTGAGCAGGCCGACCAGGCCATGTACCAAGCCAAGGCCGCCGGGCGCAACATGGTGCGGTTGTATGAACCACCGGCGTTAACGTGAAAGAACGCCGTCATTGCGAACAGAGTGAAGCAATCCATGACTTCCGAAGACATGGATCGCCGCGCTACGCTCGCGGTGACATTACTCTTTCATCATTTGGGACGTCGCTCTTGTTTCTTCAAAGTTAACAAGCGGCTTGAGCGGCGTACCAAATTGCTCGCGCAACGGCGCATGGCCCAGCGGTGGAAACGTGAACGCGGCCTCGGGCACCTTGCGCTCAGGAATGTGGTCAAGCAGGTGGCGGATCAAGGTGATGCGGCCCCGCCGCTGGTCGTTGAAGTCGACCAGCATCCAGGGCGACTTGGGCTTGTGCGTGGCCTGGAGCATGGCATCGCGCGCCAGGCCGTACTGCGCGTATTTCTCACGCGCTTGCAGGTCGATCGGGCTGAGCTTCCAGCGCTTGAGCGGGTCAGCCAGGCGTTCGGCAAAGCGCTCTTCCTGCTTGTCCTGGTCCACGGTCAGCCAGTACTTGAACAGCAAAATGCCATCGTCCACCAGCAGCTCTTCAAACACCGGTGCCTGTTTGAGGAAGGCCTGCGTTTGCGCGGGCGTGCAAAACCCCATGACGGCTTCGACCCCGGCGCGGTTGTACCAGCTGCGGTCAAACAACACGATCTCACCGGCTGCGGGGAGATGCGGCACATAGCGCTGAAAGTACCACTGCGTGGTCTCGCGCTCACTGGGCTTGGCCAGCGCCACGGCACGGCATTGGCGCGGGTTGAGCGTTTCAGTGAGGGCTGAAATGACACCGCCCTTGCCGGCCGTGTCGCGGCCTTCGATGACCACCGCCAGTCGCTTGCCAGTGTGTTGCAACCAGCGCGCCACATCGTTCAACTCGTGCTGCAGGGGTGCCAGAAGATCGTAGTACGCGCTTTTGCCCAACTTGTCGGATTTGTCTGGCTTGTCCGACTCACCATTCTTGGTTTTGCTCATCAACAAATCCTAGCATTGCTGACTATGCCAATCATTGCCATAACCAATTGGATTGATGAAAGACAACAACATAGACTATGAACTGCAATCACCGCAATCACTTCAAGGAGAACACCATGTCCACCGAATCCAAATGCCCTTTCTCTGGCGGCACTCGTCAGCCCACTGCCGCTGCAGGCCCATCGAACACCGACTGGTGGCCCAACCAGCTCAAGCTGAACATGCTGCATCAGCACACAGCCAAGTCCAATCCCTTGGGCGAAGACTTCAACTACGCCCAGGCGTTCAAGAAACTGGATTTGGCCGCGGTAAAGCAGGATTTGAAAGCGCTGATGACGCAATCGCAAGACTGGTGGCCGGCAGACTTTGGCCACTACGGCCCCTTGTTTGTGCGCATGGCCTGGCACAGCGCTGGCACTTACCGCACCAGTGACGGACGCGGTGGCGCGGGCAGCGGCAACCAGCGCTTTGCGCCGCTCAACAGCTGGCCTGACAACGTCAACCTGGACAAGGCGCGCCGCCTGATTTGGCCGGTCAAGCAAAAGTATGGCCGCAGCATCTCTTGGGCGGATTTGATGATCCTGGCGGGCAACGTGGCGCTCGAATCCATGGGCTTCAAAACCTTTGGTTTTGCCGGTGGCCGTGAAGACATCTGGGAGCCTGAAGAAGACGTGTATTGGGGTGCAGAAAAAAAATGGCTGGACGACCAGCGCCACGCAGGTGAACGTGAGCTGGAAAACCCGCTTGCCGCCGTACAGATGGGGCTGATTTACGTCAACCCCGAAGGCCCCAACGGTAACCCCGACCCGCTGGCTGCGGCCAAGGACATCCGCGAAACCTTTGCCCGCATGGCCATGGACGATGAAGAAACCGTGGCCCTCATCGCCGGTGGCCACACCTTCGGCAAAACCCACGGCGCGGGCGATGCGAAGCTGGTCGGCCCCGAGCCGGAAGCAGCAGGTATTGAAGACCAGGGCCTGGGCTGGAAGAGCAGCTTTGGCAGCGGCAGAGGCGGCGACACCATCAGCAGCGGCCTGGAAGTGACCTGGACCACCACGCCTACCCAGTGGAGCAACAATTTTTTCTGGAACCTGTTTGGCTACGAGTGGGAGCTGACCAAGAGCCCGGCGGGTGCGCACCAGTGGACTCCCAAGCACGGTATGGGTGCGGACACCGTGCCCGACGCGCACGACCCCAGCAAGCGCCACGCCCCAGCCATGCTGACCACCGACCTGGCACTGCGCTTTGATCCGGTTTACGAAAAAATCTCACGCCGTTTCCATGAGCACCCCGAGCAATTTGCTGATGCTTTCGCCCGCGCCTGGTTCAAGCTGACGCACCGGGACATGGGCCCACTCGCCCGTTACCTCGGCCCCGAAGTGCCCAAAGAAGTGTTGCTCTGGCAAGACCCGATTCCGGCTGTGAACCACACGCCGGTGGACGACCAGGACGTGGCCGCGCTCAAGGCAAAAGTGCTGGCCTCTGGCCTGTCGATTGCCCAACTGGTCAGCACCGCCTGGGCCTCGGCCAGCACCTTCCGTGGCAGCGACAAGCGCGGTGGTGCCAACGGTGCGCGCATCCGCCTGGCACCGCAGAAAGATTGGGCCGTCAACCAACCTGCTGAACTGGCCAAGGTGCTCTCCACACTGGGAGCGATCCAGCAGGACTTCAACCGTGCGCAGTCGGGCGGCAAACAGGTGTCGCTGTCCGACTTGATTGTGCTGGGGGGCTGCGCCGCGGTGGAAGCGGCAGCCAGGAAGGCTGGCGTTGAAGTCAAAGTACCTTTTGCACCGGGGCGCATGGACGCGTCGCAAGAACAAACCGACGTGGCCGCGTTTGCCGTGCTGGAGCCTTTGGCCGATGGTTTTCGAAACTATGCCCGCCAGGGGCTGGAAGGCTCAGCCGCCGAGCTGTTGATCGACAAAGCGCAACTGCTGACGCTGACCGCACCCGAGATGACAGTGCTGATCGGCGGCCTGCGTGTCCTGAATGCCAATTTTGACCACAGCGCGCACGGCGTGTTCACCCAACGGCCAGAGACGCTCACCATCGACTTCTTCGTCAACCTGCTCGACATGGGCACCAGCTGGCAAAAGTCTGCGAGTGCTGAGGGCGTGCTGGAGGGGCGCAACCGGGCCACGGGCGAACCCAAATGGACCGGCACGGTGGTCGACCTGGTCTTTGGCTCCAGCTCGCAACTGCGCGCTTTGGCCGAGGTCTATGCCTGCAGCGACGCACAGCAAAAGTTTGTGGCTGACTTTGTGGCCGCATGGGTCAAGGTCATGAACCTGGACCGCTTTGACCTGGCGAAATAACTCGACCAGACTTACGCCAGCCAGCCCACCAGCATCATCACCAGCGTGATGCTGGCCAGCCCCAGCACGGTCGACACGGCCATGCTGGCGGTCACCAGGTCTTGTGCCACCTCGTAGTGCTGGGCAAACAAAAACACGTTGGCGCCCATCGGCAGCGCAGCGGCGACGATCATCACGGTCAGATGCAGACCCGACATACCCAAGCCGAGCCCCAACGCCGCAACCAGCGCAGGCAGCGCCAGGTTTTTCAGCAGGCTGATGCCCAGCGCGCTGCGTAAATGATCGCCAATTTGCACCTGCGTCAGTGTCACACCCACCAGCAGCAGGGCCACCGGGCCAAAGGCGTTGCCCAGCAGGTGCAACGGCTTGTCGACCACCTCGGGCAGCACCAATCCGGTCTGGGCAAACAACAATCCCACGATGATGGGCAACGGTACGGGATGGATGATGCCGCCTTTGATGGCTAAGAGCACCGTCATCGCCATGTGACGCTGACCACTGATGCCCGCCAATTGATCTTCGCGCACACTGACCATCTCCAGCACGATGGTCGCCAGCGTCAACAAAATGAGCGCGTGCACGGAAATCAGCGTGAACAGGGTCACCAACCCTGGTTGCCCGTAAGCTAGGCCGATCAGTGGAATGCCGATCATGACGGTGTTGCTGAAAGTGCAACCCAGCGCCAGCACCGCCGCGCGCCGACTCAAGCCCTTGTAGAGCAAGACGCTGGCAAACAGCAGCAGTGCCGCCACAAAGTACATGGCCACCGGTTTGAAGTTGAGCTGCTCGACATGCACCGTGCTCATGGTGCGAAACAGCAGCGCCGGTGTGAGCACCATGAACACCAGGTTTGACAAGTCTTTTGTGGCCTCAGCCCTTATAAAACCTGCGCGACCAGCTACAACTCCAATAGCGATGAGCAGAACAACAGGCAGCAAGGCCGAAAAGACGGGACTGTTCACAGCAGGGCCCAGAATGACGATGCGGGAATTTTCGCTGTAAAACAGGCAAGCCACCCCGACAGTGCGCCCGGGTGGCACGTGAACCAGCGAGCGTCCCCGCGCGACGGGGTGGGCGACTAATCCTTGGCGTTGGCAGCGGACTCGTCCATCTTTTTGCGCAGCACCACGTAGGCACCGATGGACACAACCACGATGGCGGCAATGACGACAAAACTCATCACGCCATAGTCAGTGGAAAAGAGGTCTTGAATGGCTTTCATGGTGGGGGTTCCGCTAAAGATTAAAGAAGATTAAGGATATCGTGCAACTTTGCATCAGGTGCCGAACTATAAATCTGACAAAGATCAATAAACGATGAAGTTCAAGATGTCTTATCGGCAGTATCGAGCGACGCAGCTTCCATCACCGCCGCGCCGGCGCAATCGGCACACACGCCGCGTACCGCCAAATCCACACTCAAACCCTGGTAACCCAGCGCCTTGAGTGCTTGCAAGGCGTTTTTCGCCGCCAGTTCCAGGTCCAGCGCGTTGCCTTGCAACGCACCCACCAGCGGGCTGTCGCGGTGGCAGCTTTGGCATTCAAAGTGCGGCAAGGCGTGCACGCTGGCGGGCATGGCCTGGTAGCGGCGCACGCGCTGGGCATCGACTCGGCACAGCAGCAGGCCTACCTGTGTCAGCCGGTCGATCAGGCGGTAGAGCGTGACGCGGTCCAAAGCGACGCTGCCGACAGCGTCGTCGGATTGCAAGGCTGCCTGCAACTGCGCATGGGTGTAGCTGGTGTCGGGGTGCGCCAGCAGCCAGCCCAACACCCGCCGTGCCGCCGCCGTGCGGCGCAGGCCGTGGGCCGACAACAAGGCATCAATGGGGTCTGGTTCATTGGCGGTCAGAGGTTTGGGCATGGCGGGCGCAGGTTCGTCAACGTTGGAAAATATTTTATTGCAATTGAGTTGCGTTAAACTCTAACGCAATCCAGTTGCAGTAAACTATACCGCAATTCAGTTGCACTAAGCACAAAAATCCAGTTTCCAAGTCAGCCATGCCCACCGATTCGCATCCACACACCCACGCCAACGGCCAGTCACATGACCACGGCCTGCCGCAGCCAGCGCCACACAGCCATTTGGGACAAGCCGAAGACAAAATCACGTCCAAACGCTTGGCCAAGCCCACCCGCAGCGTACTTGCCTGGTCGGCTTGGCTGCGTGTAGCCGCCGTGCTGCCGCTGGTGCTGCTGCTGTGGCTGGCGGTGCTGTGGGCAAATGAAGGAGCAGGCCTGTGGTGACCATCGACAACTTGACGGTGAGCTACCGCCAGCACCCGGCCCTGCACCACATCAGCGGCCAGTTTGTGGCCGGCGCGCTCACGGCGGTGATTGGGCCCAACGGCTCGGGCAAAAGCACGCTGCTCAAAAGCATCATGGGGCTGCTCAAACCCTCGGGTGGCGGCGTGCGCACCACCACGCCACGCAGCCGCATCGCCTACCTGCCGCAAGCCACCGAGATCGACCGCAGTTTTCCGCTGCAGGTGCGCGACTGCGTGCTGCTGGGTTGCTGGAGTGCGGTGGGCGCTTTCGGCGCTGCCAGCCGCGAGCTGCTGGCGCGCGCCGATGCTGCCATCAAAACCGTGGGACTGGAGGGCTTTGAGGCGCGCGCGGTGGGATCGCTCTCTAGCGGGCAGTTCCAGCGCGTGCTGTTTGCCCGGCTGCTGATGCAAGACGCCGAGCTGATCTTGCTCGACGAACCCTTCAACGCCATGGATTCGCGCACCACCGCTGCTTTGCTGGATTTGATTCACCAATGGCACGGCCAAGGCCGCACCGTGATTGCCGTGCTGCACGACGACGCACAAGTGCGCGCGCACTTTGACCAGACCGTGCTGCTGGCGCGCGAACTGGTGGCCTGGGGGCCTACCGCACAGGTGCTGACCGAACCGAATTTGCAGCGCGCGCGCGCCCTGGCCGAAGCCTGGGACGATGAGGCCGAGATTTGCCACACCGATGAATCCGTGGCCGGGTCACACTCATGAGCACCACACTGCAAACCCTGTGGGACTTGATCGTTGGCCCGTTTGCCGAATTTGCCTTCATGCGCCGCGCCTTGGTGGCCACGCTGACGCTGGCCATCAGCGCCGCGCCACTGGGTGTGTTCTTGACGCTGCGGCGCATGAGCTTGCTCGGCGATGCCTTGAGCCACGCGGTGCTGCCCGGCGTGGCGGTGGGTTTCATGCTGGCGGGCTTGTCGCTGCCAGCCATGGCGCTGGGCGGTGTGGCCGCGGGTCTGCTGGTGGCAGCGATTGCCGGTGTCATCAGCCGCGCCACCACGCTCAAGGAAGACGCCAGCTTGGCCGCCATGTATTTGCTGGCGTTGGCCGTGGGCGTAACGTTGATCTCGCGCCAGGGCAGCCAGCTCGACTTGCTACACATTCTGTTTGGCAGCGCGCTGGGCGTGGATGCGCCCGGCTTGCTGCTGGTGGCTGGGGTGGCCAGCGTCAGCGTCATCCTGCTGGCCGCGCTGTACCGCGGCTTGGTGCTGGAAACGTTTGACCCGGTGTTTCTGGCCGCTGCTGCCGGGCGCAGTTGGAACCGTGGCTGGGTCTGGCAGCAAGTGTTTTTGATGCTGGTGGTGGTGAACCTGGTGGCCGGGTTTCAAACCCTGGGCACGCTGATGGCGGTGGGCTTGATGATGCTGCCTGCCGTATCGGCGCGGCTGTGGCACGACAGCCTGGCCGCGCAACTGCTCAACGCCAGCGCGCAAGCCGCTGTGGCCGGGGTGGCCGGGCTGCTGCTGTCGTACCACCTCGACACGCCCAGCGGCCCCACCATCATTGGCTGCGCTGGCGTGTTGTACCTGGTGTCGCTGCTGGTGTCGCCTGGCGGCTGGTTGCCGCAAATTTTGAAACGCCCGCACCGGGTGGGTTGATTTTTTGTCCCTGAAAGGAAATCCATGAAACGCAACACACTCAAGCGTATTGCGCTCTCTGCCCTGGTTGCCAGCGGCTTGTTTTCGACCCAGGCCAAGGCTGCTGAGCCTTTGCCCGTGGTGGCCTCGTTCAGCATTCTGGGCGATCTGGTCAAAGTGGTCGGTGGCGAGCGGGTGGCAGTCACCACGCTGGCTGGGCCCGATGCCGACGCGCACGAATTCACCCCCAGCCCGGCGCACGCCCGGACGGTGCTGAGTGCCAAATTGTTTGTGGTGAACGGCTTGAGCTTTGAGCCCTGGGCGCAAAAGCTGGCCAAGTCTGCCGGTTACAAGGGCGAAACGGTGGTGGCGTCCAAAGGCGTGAAACCACGCCAGATGGCTGCTGAGGCAGGCCATGCGCACGCCGAGACCGACCCGCACGCCTGGCAAAACCCGCTGAATGTGGTGCAGTATATGAACAACATCGCCGCCGGTCTGGCCAAGGTAGATCCCAGTGGCGCCGCCATCTACCAGACCAACGCCGAGGCCTATGCCCAACAGCTCAAAGACTTTGATGCGCAGGCCAAGGCGCAGTTTGATGCGATTGCGCCGACCAAACGCAAGGTGATTACTTCGCACGATGCGTTTGGCTACCTGGCTGCACGCTATGGCATCACCATGCTGGCGCCCGAAGGCGTGAACACCGACAGCGAACCCAGCGCCAAACACGTGGCGCAGCTGATTCGCCAGATCAAGCGCGAAAAGATCAAGGCCGTGTTTGTGGAAAACATGAGCAACCCCAAGCTGATCGCGCAGCTCAGCAAGGACGCGGGCGTGAGCGTGGACGCCACGCTGTACTCGGATGCCTTGTCAAAGGCCAGCGGCCCGGCTCCCACCTACATGAAGATGATGAACCACAACTTGGCGCAACTGGTGGCGGGGATGCAGCAAAACTGAGTCTCATTGCCTGTGCAAGGCCAAGTTTGCCCTCGGGCGCAACTTTCCAAGCCAGGTCGATCCCGATAACCAGCGGCCACAGCGCATGCCCAGGCCACCTGGGTCGGCTGGCGTGTCGATCCCGGTGAGGATGCGGCAAGCGGCCAGAAATTTGCCAGCTTCTTCACATACTGAGAGCTCGGCTGCATTGCAACTCTTTGCTGGCTGGCGCTGACCGTTGCACAATGAAGGCGGTTTTATGCCACCTGACTGCAAAGGATTTCACCCTTGACATCGCCTATTTTCGCCCCAGAGACGCCAACGCCAGCCAACCCGACTCACAGCCGGGTCGCGCTGTTTGGTGAGGTATTGGCTGATATGTTTCCTGAGCGCTCGGTGCTGGGAGGCGCGCCCTTTAACGTCGCCAGGCACCTGCAGGCCTTTGGTTGTGCGCCGATGCTACTGTCGCGCGTGGGCGACGATGCGCTGGGCCGGCAAGTGCTCGCCACCATGGTCGGCAGTGGCATGGCAACCCGTGGCATTCAGCTGGACAGCCAGCACCCGACCGGGCAGGTCAGGGTGCATCTGCAAGACGTCGGGCATCGTTTTGAAATCCTTGACCAGCAGGCCTACGACTTCATCGACCCCGACACACTGCGCCAGGTGACGCCACGGCAGACCCCGGCGCTGGTGTATTACGGCACGCTGGCGCAACGGCATGTGGCCTCGCGGCGCGCGCTGGCCACCCTGCTGCAAAGCACGCAGGCCAGCAAATTTCTGGATGTCAACTTGCGCGCGCCCTGGTACAGCAAAGAGACGCTGGCTTTTTCCCTGAAAATGGCCACTATCGTCAAACTCAATGACCAGGAATTGAAGGAACTGGCCGAGCTGTTCGGGCTGTCGTCAGGCCAGCCGCCTGGCCAGGCGAGTGAGCTGATGCGCCACTTCGATATGGCACACGTGGTGGTCACCTGCGGCGCGGACGGGGCCTGGCAAATGGACCGCAATGGCCAGGTGGCCGCGGCGGGTGCCAGCCCTTTGGCTAAAGCGGTGGTCGACACGGTCGGCGCCGGTGATGGTTTTGCCGCCGTGTATTTGTTGGGCATCCTGCGGCACTGGCCAACGGATGTGATGCTGGCACGGGCCAATGCGTTTGCGGCAGCCCTTTGTGGCATTCGCGGCGCCATTCCCGATGCGCTGGACTTTTATCAGCCGTTCCTTGAGGCGTGGGAGCTATGAAAAAGCAAGTGACCGTCGCCAAAAAACCCTTGTTCATTGTCCTGATCAGTGTGCACGGTCTGATCCGTGGGCACGACCTGGAGCTGGGGCGCGATGCCGACACTGGCGGCCAGACCAAATATGTAGTGGAACTGGCGCGCGCGCTGGGTGAGCACCAGGATGTCGAAAAAGTGGTGCTGCTGACGCGCCGTGTGATCGACCCCCTGATCAGCGTCGACTACGCCCAGGTGCTGGAGCCGCTGTCGAACAAGGCCGGCATCGTGCGCATCGAATGCGGCGAAGAAAAGTACCTGCGCAAGGAAATGCTGTGGGATTCGCTGGAGAACTTTTCGGACAATGTACTGACTTTTCTGCAGAGCCAGCCGCGCCTGCCCGATGTGATTCACAGCCATTACGCCGATGCCGGGTACGTGGGCTCGCTCCTGTCGCACCAGCTGGGCATTCCCTTGGTGCATACCGGCCATTCGCTTGGCCGCAACAAGCGCCAGCAGCTGCTGGCCAGCGGCATCAAGCGCAGCGAGATCGAGTCAACATACCACATCTCGCGTCGCATCGAGGCCGAAGAAACCACGCTGGGCAGCGCCGAGCGCGTCATCACCAGTACCCAGCAGGAGATCGAGCAGCAGTACGGCCTGTACGATTTTTACCAGCCTGAGCGCATGCGGGTGGTGCCACCGGGGACCGACTTGGCGCAATTTTTCCCGCCGCTGGGCGATGAGAAAAAAAGCCCGATCGCGATGGTGCTCAAGCGCTACTTGAGTGAGCCCAACAAACCGATGATTCTTGCCTTGTCGCGCCCTGACCCGAAGAAAAACCTGGTGGCGCTGATTGAAGCCTATGGCGAATGTCCGGCCTTGCAGGACGCTGCCAACCTGGTCATCGTGGCAGGCAATCGCTACGACATTACGGAGATGGGCGACGTCGCAAAAGCGGTGCTCACCGACATTCTGCTGGCGATCGACAAATATGACCTTTACGGCAAGGTGGCCTACCCCAAACACCACCAACAAGGAGAAGTGGCAGAGCTGTACCGGCTGGCGGCGGCCTCACACGGCGTTTTTGCCAACCCGGCGCTGACCGAGCCTTTTGGCCTGACGCTGATCGAGGCGGCGGCCTGCGGGCTGCCGATCGTGGCCACCGAGGACGGTGGCCCGATCGACATCATTCGCAACTGCCAGAACGGCCATTTGATCAACCCGCTGGACAAGGCAGCGATGGCCGCCACACTGCTGCAAACACTGTCTGACCGGACGGCCTGGCGGCGCTTGGCCAGCAACGGCATTGCGGGCGTGCGGCATTTCTATTCGTGGTCGGCGCATGTGGCAAGCTACCTGGTGGTGCTTCAGCCGCTGGTGGAAAAAACCGAGCCCATCGCCCGCATGGTTTTGAAGCGGCGCGCCGGCGTGTTCCGTGAGCAGGCGCTCTTTGCCAGTCTGGATCAGAACCTGATCGGCGACACGGCGGCACTGGTGCCGTTTCTGCAAACCATGCACGCGCACCGCAAGGCCATCATTTTCGGCATTGCCACCGGCCGCAGCCTGGACGATGCCTTGAGCACGTTAAAGCGGAACAACATTCCGCAGCCGGATGTGCTGATCACCGGGCAGGGCACGCAGATCCATTACGCGCCCAACCTGACCGAGGACACGACGTGGGCGCGCCACATCGACCACCTGTGGAACCGTCAGGCGGTGCGCGATTGCCTCAAGGACGTGCCGGGGCTGACGCTGCAGCCCAGAGGCAACCAGAGCGTGTTCAAACTGAGCTATTTTGTCGACCCTGCAGTGACCCATGTCAACGAGATCCGGCAGCTTTTGCTGCGCAATGAGCAGGCGGTGAACGTTATTTTTTCTTTTGGACAGTTCCTTGACGTGCTCCCGCTGCGCGCCTCCAAGGGCCTCGCCTTGCGCTGGTGCGCCGGGCAATTTGGTTTTCCGCTGGAGAAAACACTGGTGGCCGGCGTCACCGGCGCCGACGCCGACATGTTGCGCGGCAACACGCTGGGCGTGGTGGTGGACAACCGCCATCTTGACGAACTGGCGGATCTGGCCAACATCGAGAAAATCTATTTTTCAAAACAACCCCACGCCGCTGGCATTCTGGAAGCCATGACGCACTACAACTTTTTTGCGGACGCTCGTCCTGAGTCGGCGGCATGACGCGCTTGCTGCTTTGCACAGACCTCGACCGCACCTTGATTGCCAATGGCGCCCAGCCCGAATCCCTGGGCGCGCTGGCACTGTTCAGGCAACTGGTGGGCCGCAAGGACGTGACACTGGCCTATGTGAGCGGCAGACACCGAGCGCTCATCGAGCAAGCTGTTGGCCAGTTCAACCTGCCCGCACCTGATTTTGTCATCGCCGATGTCGGCTCGACGCTGTACCACGTCGCACCAGCAGCTTGGCTGCAAGACGAGGTTTGGTGCGCTCATATTGCGTCGGACTGGCAGGGTTTGTTGCACGCCGACTTGTGCCGCCTGCTGGCTGATGTGCCTGCGTTGCAACTGCAGCCGGCGCAACAGCAGAATCGCCACAAATTGAGCTACTTCGCGGCGCTGGCCGAAAATGCGCCAAGCCTGATGCGCGCAGTGCAAGCCCGCCTGCAACAGGCCCACATCAGGGCCAACCTGATCTGGAGCGTGGACGAACCTGCCGGCGTGGGCTTGCTCGATGTACTGCCGGCCAGCGCCAACAAGCTGCACGCGATCCGTTACCTGATGGCACAACAAGGCTTTCAGAATGACCACACCCTGTTTGCGGGTGACAGCGGCAACGACCTCGACGTGCTGCTCAGCGGCCTGCCCGCCGTGCTGGTGGCCAATGCCGACGCGCAGGTAAAAAGCCGGGTGACCAATGCCAATTCAGCCGCCGCAGGCCATTTGTATCTGGCCCAGGGCGGCTACCTGGGCATGAACGGCAATTACAGCGCCGGTATTCTTGAAGGTGTGGCCCACCACCACCCGGCGCTGGACGCTTGGCTGCGCGCACAACAACTGAAACTTTCTGGAGAGGACTGATGTACGAACAAGCATCCCATGCCATGTTGAACGAGATCCTGATGGAGCTCAAGCCCGAGATCGGCGAGCATCGGCTGCGTCATTTTTACACCCGTCTGGGGGCCAATTTTTACGCTATCCATTCGCTGTTTCACCTGCTCTACGGTGAGCGTCCCGACTTCAAGGCGCACATGGTCAATCTGGTCGAGACGCTAGCGGTGCGCTACATGGAACGCAGCCCGCAACTACGCAAGTCAGACCTGGCCCGCGAGCGCGACTACAACTGGTTCTTGAGCCAGAAGTGGGTCGGTATGGCGCTGTATTGCGACCGTTTTAGCGACGACCTGAAAGGCCTGCGCACCAAACTGCCCTACCTGCAGGACCTGGGCATCAACCTGCTGCACATCATGCCGATTCTGGATTGTCCGCCCGAGCAGGCTGATGGCGGCTACGCGGTGCGGGATTTCTTCAAGGTCGATGCCCGCTATGGCAGCACGGAAGATGTCGAGGCGCTGGCCGCCACGTTGAAGAAGCGCGACATGCTGCTGGTGCTCGATGTGGTGGTGAACCACACCTCCAGCGAGCACAAATGGGCGCAAAAGGCGCGCCAGGGCGAGAAAAAGTTTCAGGACTACTACTACGTATTCGATGACCGCGAGATGCCCGACACCTTTGAGGAAACCATGCCCGAGGTGTTTCCGGCCACCGCACCCGGTAATTTCACCTGGGACGATGCCATGGGCAAGTGGGTCATGACGGTGTTCAACACCTACCAGTGGGACCTGAACTACCGCAATCCGGCGGTGCTGATCGAGATGATCGACATCATCCTGTTCTGGGCCAACCAGGGTGCCGACATCTTGCGGCTCGACGCGGTGGCGTTTCTGTGGAAAAAAATCGGTAGCACGTGTCAGAACGAGCGCGAAGCGCACCTGCTGCTGCAGTTGATGAAGGACTGCTGCCAGGTCACTGCGCCGGGCGTGCTGTTCATTGCCGAGGCCATTGTGGCGCCCAGCGAGGTGACGAAGTATTTTGGTGAAGACGCCATCAACGCAAAAGAGTGCGAGATTGCCTACAACGCGACGCTGATGTCGCTGCTGTGGGATGGCGTGGCCACCAAAAATGCCGTGCTGCTCAACCTGGGTATCAAGCACTTGCCTGTCAAACTGGAGCGCGCGACCTGGCTCAACTATGTGCGCTGCCACGACGATATCGGCCTGGGCTTTGATGACAAGGATGCGCAACTTGCAGGCTACGACCCAACGCAGCACCGGCGCTTTCTGCTGGATTACTTCACCGGAAAGTTTCCCGGCTCGACCGCCCGCGGCCTGCCCTTTGGCGAGAATCCGAAAACCGGCGATGCGCGCATCTCGGGCGCATTGGCCTCGCTGGCCGGACTGGAGGCAGCGCTGGATTGTGGCGACCCAGCAGCCATCGACGACGCCATCAAAACGATTGTGATGTTGCACAGCCTGATCCTGTCTTTCGGCGGCATTCCCCTGTTTTATTATGGCGATGCAATTGGCACGCTCAACAGCCTGGCCTATCTGGCAGACCCGGCAGAGCGCGATGACAACCGCTGGGTCAACCGCTCTTTTTTTGACTGGCAGAAGGCGGCGCTGCGCCACCAAAGCGGCACGGTGGAGCAGCGCATTTTCAGCGCCTTGAAAAAAATGATCGCCATGCGCAAGGAACTGAACGCGTTTGCCGACTTCGACAATCGCCAGTTGCTGAGCGTGGACAACCCCAACTTGCTGGTGTTTTTGCGCACCGACCTGCACAACGCGCGCAACCGTGTGCTGGTGGTAAGCAACTTCAACCCCCTTGCCCAGCGGCTGCCATTGGGGGCCCTGCGCCTCTACGGTTTGTTTCAGCAGGAGGCCATGCGCGAGCTCTGCTCAGGTGAGCGCATCACGGTTGAGGACGATGCGGTCATGGTGCCGCCGCTGGTTTGCTGCTGGCTGGTGGACTGATGTCGTGCGGACCAGGTCGTCGAGGACCACGCAGCGCCAATGATGGAAAATGACTCTGTCTTTGAAAAAAGGTTGTCATGAAATCATGGGGTTCGACGGTTGTCACGCCAGTCATTGTGTTCGTCTCAATTATCCAGCCGAGCGCTGACAGGATGTCGTTTTGACGCTGCTATTGCTGGGCGCTTTGGGCAAGAGCTTTCTATTTGTTCTGGCGACGATTCTGCCAATACTCAACCCGGCGGCCACCGCGCCCATTTTTCTGGGCTTGACCGAGAACGCCTTGATAGCCACACGCGTACTGTTGGCCCGGCGCATTGCACGCTGCATGTTTGCGCTGATGGTCGGCTCCATGCTGGTAGGCTCCTGCGTGTTGGAGTTTTTTGGCATCTCACTGCCGATCGTGCGGGTCGGCGGCGGGCTGATCGTGGCCGCCTCCGCCTGGCGCCTGTTGAACGCAACGCAATCGATTGTGTGGAATGGTCTGAGCGAATTGCTCCAGGGACTGCTGGTGTCTGCGGTAATCCGTTGAGGCGACAGCTGCCATGAACGCTGCTCAACCAGATTTGGCTTAGGGGATGGATATCCACACGCGCGCATAGCGTGGCGATCCATGTCTTCGGAAGATTGGTTTTAAATGTACCGTCAAGCAGGCAGCACTGCGCTAGCTGCGCACCAGCCTGGCAAAGGTCTTGCGAAACTTCGCTACCTTTGGCGCGGCCACCGCCAGGCAGTATCCCTGGTGCGGGTTGCGGGCAAAGAAGTCCTGGTGGTAGTCCTCGGCGGGCCAGTAGTTGGCAACTGGCTGCACCTCGGTCACCACCGGTCGGCTGTAAACGCCGCTAGCGCCCAACTCGGCAAGCACCGCGCGCGCAACTTCAGCTTGCGCAGGATCGCTGGTGTAGATGCCACTGCGGTACTGCGTACCGTGGTCGTTGCCCTGGGCGTTGAGCTTGGTCGGGTCGTGAATGACAAAGAAAATTTCCAGAATCTCGCGCAGGCTGATCTGCGCTGGGTCGAACACCAGTTTGACGACTTCGGCGTGACCGGTCCGGCCGGTGCACACCTGCTCATAAGTTGGCTGCTGCACCTGGCCATTGCTGTAGCCAGACTCCACGTCGCGCACACCTTTGACGTTGACATAGACCGCCTCAGTGCACCAAAAGCAGCCCCCACCCAAAGTGATAGTTTGCGTATCTTCAGACATGCTTGACTCCTGTTACTCCAGTCCAAGTTCCTGAATCTTGCGGGTGATGGTATTGCGGCCAATGCCAAGTTTTTGCGCCGCCTCGACCCGCCGACCCCGCGTTGCCGCCAGTGCGGCCAGAATCAGGCGTGATTCAAAGCGGTGCGTCAGCACATCCCAGACGTCGGTCCGATCAGACGCCAGCAAGGCCGCCGCATCCGCCTCCAAACCCAACTCCCACGAAGACAGCACTGGCGAGCGCGCCGACACGCCGACATCAGCCACGCCGGATGCCACCGCATTGGGGCTAGCAAGCTCCGGGTTACCTGGCACTGGCGTACTAATTGCTTCAAAATGCATAGCTCCTTGCGCTTGCGGATACTGGGCTAGAGGTTGATTTGGCACTAAACCTTCAGTATCGGTGACGCCGATCTCGGGCGGCAAATCCTTGGGCTCGATCAGCTGCGCGGGCGCCATGACCGTGAGCCAATGGCACATGTTTTCCAGCTGGCGCACATTACCAGGGAAATCGAAGTGATTGATCCAGGCCAGCGCCGCCTCAGAAATCCGCTTGGGTTCGACACCGAGTTGAGCTGCACTCTGCTGCAAAAAATGACGTGTCAGCGCGGCAATGTCTTCGCGCCGCTCGCGCAGCGCGGGCAAGCGCAAGCGGATGACGTTGAGACGGTGAAACAGGTCTTCGCGGAACGCGCCGTCCCTGACGCGCTGCTCCAGGTTCTGGTGCGTAGCGGCGATCACGCGTACGTTGGTCTTGACCGCACTGTGGCCACCGACGCGGTAGAAATGTCCATCTGACAGCACCCGCAACAACCGCGTCTGCAGGTCAAACGGCATGTCGCCTATTTCGTCGAGAAACAGCGTTCCGCCATCGGCCTGCTCAAAGCGTCCCCGGCGCATGGTCTGCGCACCAGTGAAGGCACCGCGCTCATGACCAAACAATTCTGACTCGAGTAGGTCTTTGGGAATGGCCGCCGTGTTGATGGCGATGAACGGGCCATTGGCGCGCAGCGAATGCTTGTGCAGTGCACGCGCCACCAGCTCTTTGCCCGAGCCCGATTCACCGGTGATCATCACCGTGACGTTGCTCTGGCTCAGGCGACCAATGGCACGGAACACATCCTGCATCGCCGGTGCCTGGCCAAGCATTTCGGGTGACTGCACAGCCGTTTCTTCGGCCACTTCTTCGCGTCGACTCTCTTCGACGGCGCGGCGGATCAGCTCGACCGCCTTGTTCAGATCAAACGGCTTGGGCAGGTATTCGAAGGCGCCACCCTGAAACGCCGACACCGCGCTGTCGAGATCAGAATAGGCGGTCATGATGATCACCGGCAAACCCGGCAACCGCGTCTTGATTTTTTCCAGCAAGTCCAGCCCAGAGGTACCCGGCATGCGGATGTCGCTGACCATGATCTGCGGCCCGCGGTCGTCCGTGTCATCGAGTGCGGCCAGCACCTCACGCGCGCTGGCAAAACTTCGCGTTGGCAAACCCTCGCGCAACAGCGCTTTTTCAAGCACAAAGCGGATCGACTGGTCGTCGTCAACAATCCAGATGGATTTCATATTGTTTTGTCACTCATTCTCGGCCTGCCCTCATGGCAGCGGAATCAGGATATTGAAATCGGTCAATCCTGGCTCGCTGTCGCACTCGATCAGGCCCTGGTGTTGGTGCACAAAGGTTTGGGCCAGGGTCAGCCCCAAGCCCGATCCCCCTTCACGTCCGGACACCAGCGGGTAAAAGATGCGGTCTTTGATCGTCTCTGGCACGCCGGGGCCGTTGTCAATGACATGCAATTCCAGTGCCAACCGGTAGCGTTGTTTGCCAAATGTGATCTGGCGCGCCACCCGGGTGCGAAATATCAGGCGGGCGTCACCTTTTGCGATGCGCTCGGCCAGCGCCTGACAGGCGTTGTGGGCAATGTTGAGCAGCGCCTGAATCAGTTGCTCCTGGTCACCGCGAAATTCAGGAATCGACGCGTCGTAGTCCTGAACCACCGTCAATCCAACGGGAAACTCGGCCACGATCAACGCGCGCACCCGCTCGCAGACCTCATGAATGTTCACATCACCAACCACGTGCGCCTTGCGGTGCGGTGCCAGCAGGCGATCGACCAGCGACTGCAGTCGATCAGCCTCGCCAATAATGACCTTGGTGTACTCCTTGAGCTCGGGCGCCTCGTCCATTTCCAGCTCCAACAGTTGCGCCGCGCCGCGAATGCCACCAAGCGGGTTCTTGATTTCGTGCGCCAGGTTGCGGATGAGCTCCTTGTTGGCCTGCGCCTGCTCGGCCAGGCGCTCTTCGCGGTCTTGACGCGCTTGCTGCTCCAGCGGCAGCAGCTCGACGATGATGTCTCGCGTTTCGGTCAACGACACGATCACATGCACCGGCAAGGCGTCCCGCGCTACCCGCAGCAAGTGGGCGTCATAGCGCAGGGCCGAAAAATCACTGTTGCCAGCGGCCTTGAGGGCTCCGCGCAACTGCCCAGGCTGGGCAAAACTGTTTTGAAAGTGCGCGCCAATGATCGCGCGGCGCGAAATACCCAGCGCGTCTTCCAGCGCCGCGTTGGCAAAACGTGCTATTCCCTCGTCATCGACGACCGCCACCAGCGTGGCCAGGAGGTCCAGCGCCTTGTATCGCTCGGCCGCAGAAAGTTCGGGGTGCGCCACAGCGGGACGGGGGGTCAGATCATTGCCCCGCGCCAACGCCACCTGGCAGGCGGCCCAGCTCGCGGCGGATGCCGGCAATATCGCTCTCATTGCGCGCCAGATTGGCCTGGAGTTCGGCGACCCGGTCTAGGTATTTCTGGTGGTTGCGGGTCTCTTCGCCACGCTTTTCGGGCTCACCGTTGTTGTATTCCTTTTTCAGCTCTTCCTGGCGCATCAGCGCTTTTTTGAGTTCCTCCTGCAAGATCAGTTGGGCATCCTGGTCGCGCGCCTTTTGCTCGTTGGCCGAAACCCGTGGCGCTGCAACGGCGCTGGCCTCTGGTGATGCTTTGACTTTTGGGGTGGCATTTTTGGGTGGCTTGACGGCCTGGATCACGGTGAGATTGCCGCCTTCGACCAGTTTGCATCCTTTGGCCCGTGCGTCTGGCTTAGTGTTGGTGTATTCGTTGCCGCAGCGGTAAATCGGCTCCTGTGCCCAGGCCGACACGGCAACGCAGGCCAGCAGCAAATTCAAGATCAACGGTTGCTTCATAAATATCCCACGCTTGTTGGCGATCACACCCTGTGTTGACCGCATTTTTCAGCAGAAGTACGTGCGTAGTTTCCCACATAAAAAAAGGACGGGCCAGCCGTCCTTTTCGGGGGTGTTGTGTGGATTACAACGAGTAGTACATGTCGTACTCGACCGGGTGCGGTGCCATGCGAAAGCGTTGCACTTCGGCCATTTTGAGCTCGATGTAAGCGTCGAGCATGGTGTCAGAAAACACGCCACCCTTGGTCAGGAAGCCGCGATCCTTGTCAAGATAGTCCAACGCCTGGTCCAGACTATGGCAAACGGTCGGGATCAACGCGTCTTCTTCGGGGGGCAGGTGGTATAGGTCTTTGGTGGCGGCTTCGCCCGGGTGTATCTTGTTCTCCACGCCGTCAAGACCGGCCATCAACAAGGCTGAGAAGCAGAGGTAAGGGTTGGCCGACGGATCGGGGAAACGCGCCTCAATGCGGCGGCCCTTGGGGTTGGCAACGTGCGGAATGCGGATCGACGCCGAGCGGTTGCGCGAGCTGTAGGCGAGCTTGACCGGCGCTTCAAAGCCGGGCACCAGGCGCTTGTAGCTATTGGTACCGGGGTTGGTGATGGCGTTCAGGGCACGGGCGTGCTTGATGATGCCACCGATGTAGTACAGCGCAAAGTCGCTCAAACCGGCATAACCGTCGCCAGCAAACAGGTTTTTGCCGTCTTTCCAGACCGACTGGTGCACGTGCATGCCGCTGCCGTTGTCGCCCGCGTAGGGTTTGGGCATAAAGGTCGCCGTCTTGCCATAGGCATTGGCCACGTTCCAGACCACATACTTCAACACTTGGGTCCAGTCGGCGCGCTCAACCAGCGTGCTGAACTTGGTGCCAATTTCATTTTGACCAGCGCCGGCCACTTCGTGGTGGAACACCTCCACCGGAATGCCCAGGCTTTCCAGAATCAGCACCATTTCGGCGCGGATGTCTTGCGTGCTGTCGACCGGGGGCACCGGGAAATAGCCGCCCTTAACAGTCGGCCGGTGGCCACGGTTGCCGCCTTCAAGCTTGGCACCGCTGTTCCAGGGCGCCTCGTATTCCTCGATCTGAAAACCAACGTTGCCGGGTTCATTGCGCCAATAAACGTTGTCAAAAATGAAGAATTCAGGTTCGGGACCAAAGTACGCCGTGTCGCCAATCCCGGAGGCCTTCAGATAGGCTTCAGCGCGGTGGGCAATCGAGCGCGGGTCACGGTCGTAAGCCTTGCCGTCGCCCGGCTCGACCACGTCGCACTGCAAGAACAGCGTGGTTTCCTCATAGAACGGGTCGACGTTGGCCGTGTTGGGGTCGGGCATGAGTTGCATGTCCGACGCTTCAATACCTTTCCAGCCCGCCACTGACGAACCGTCAAACGCATGACCGCTCGTGAACTTGTCTTCGTCAAAGGCCGAGATCGGCACGGTCACATGCTGTTCTTTGCCACGGGTATCGGTGAAACGGAAGTCAACGAACTTGACTTCGTTGTCTTTCACCATCTTCATCACGTCTGCGACGGTCTTTGCCATGTATTTCTCCAGATAAGGAACGTTGTTGAAAAGGACTTGTTAAGAAGAATGCAGTTTCTGTGCCAGACCGACGCCTGCGGGCAGAATCCGTCAAAGTCGGTATTTTGCCTTGGTTTCTACCGTTTAAGACGAGCTACATGGGTCAAGGGAAATTTGAACGCCGGATCCGGCATCGCGCCATTTGCTGCATCAAGCTGGTGCGACCAAGCAATGCACCAAAATAATGCTTCATTTTTGCACCAACTCTGGGCCAAGTTTGAGATTGAACGGTGCCAAACCCGCCATTAGCGCCGCGTAGGCTGGCGCCACCAAGCCCGGAGCGCCCTTGACACCTAGCTCGATATGGCGACCAAACTGCGGGTGGTCCACGCTGGGCAAGCTAAACACCTTGACACCGACAAAATCACGCTCGAGCTTTTCCATCAGCGGCGTCAAGGTGGCTTCCATCGCTCCAAACACAATCACCGAACGCTCCTGCCAGGCCTCGGTGGTGAAATAAGCCGCGTAGGTGGTGTCGAGCACCCATTCGATCATCGGCCAGGCCATCACCGGAAAGCCAGGGACGAAATGAACTCTGTCGCAGCTAAAGCCCGGTATTTTGTTGTAGGGGTTGGGAATGATCGTGGCACCCTGCGGAAAAACGCCCATGTTCAGCCGATGCAGGTTGTCTGGCGCGTTGCCGTCATACGTCTTGCCCTGCTCCAGCGCAACGTCTTGCATGCGCTGCTCAATCAGCGCCCTGGCTTGCGGATGCAGTTGCAGTTCAACCCCGAGCGCTTTGGCCGCACATTGGCGCGTGTGGTCGTCCGGCGTGGCGCCGATGCCGCCAGTCGAAAAGACCACATCACCCGAGGCAAACGCACGCCGCAAGGCCGCGGTGATGCGATCGGGCTGGTCGCCCACGTACTCGGCATACGTCAACTGCAGGCCTCGCGCCTTGAGTAGTTCGATCACTTTGGGCAAATGCTTATCGGCACGCTTGCCGGACAAGATTTCGTCGCCAATGATGATCAGACCAAAATGAGGGCTGGCATCAGTGTGCTGGGTGGAAGTCGGGTTTGGGTTGGTCGTCATACGGCAATGTTAGCGCCTGTTCGTCCGCCAAAGCGCCGCTGTCTGCGGTTTGCGCTGGCGCCACCGGCGTGCGGCGATCGGTCCGGTTGGTGCGCTCGTTGCGCAGCGCCGCCAACGCCGCCAGGCAGTAATGCGCAAACCACAACGACGACAGCGCAAAGACCAGCGTGTAAAGCCAGATGCCAAACGGAATCAACACCACAAAAGCCGCAGCGAACAACACACCAGAAGCCCAGATCACACTGGGCGCTGCCCCCATGAAGCCGCACACCACACCGATGAGCAGCAGCACCATGCGGTGCCGATGAAAAATTTGCTTGCGTTCGTCAACGCTGGCGTGCGCTGCCAAGGCGTCAAACGCCATCACCCGGTAAGTGAGCCAGCCCCAGATCAGCGGCGGCAAAACCAGAATCAACGGTGGCACCAGCCACAAGGGCACAGAGACCACCAGCGCGACCAGGGCCAATACCGTCGACCACAAGGACCAGCTCAAACTGCCCAGCAAAGTGCCACCATTCTTGCGCTCCAGCGCGTCAAAGCGCCGCGAAGCCACAAGCTCGGTCAATGCGGGCGCCATCAGCAACGCCACCGCCAGGAGCGACAGCACCACGATGATGGGTGTGACCGCAAAAATCAACGCCAGGGGTGCCAGAAAAGCGGTCACGGCGGTCAGGCCGATGGCTTGAAACCAGCCACCCACCGAGCCCAGCATTAGCGATGCGTCGAACGCCTCGCGCACCGCCTGCAAAGCCGGTTGCCAAAACAGATACGTCAGTCCGAAAGCCAGGACCAACATCAACACCAGCGGCATGAGCGACAACACGATCACCCGGGACCGAAAGCAGTAGGTCAAAGCACGCCAGAACGAATCAAAAAACAGCTGCATGAAACCAAGCATACCCGACGGCAACGTAAACCGGGCTTCGCCAGGCCGACCAAAGGTTACAGGCGGTAACTTAAGGCTTGTTCATGAACAAGCTGTGCATTTGGTCGTCGGATTTGCGATGCAATGCAAGGCGCAAAGCGTGCCGTGCAGCTCTGCTGCACAAGCGATTTGCAACGAAGCAGTGCGCCCAAAGCTGGCGTGCCAAATGTGCATGTTATTTGTGAACGTGCAGCTTTCGTTGATGTCGATGCAAGAAATACCGCTTATCAAGAAAATGCAAAAAAAACCTGTTGATTTTTTGGGAAGTCCCTGTAGCCCTTAGGCAGCAATCAGCGCCAGGTCGGCAGCGCTGAGCCAGCGCCACTGGCCCGGCAGCAGATCGTCGGGCAAACGCAGGGCCCCGATCTGGCTGCGGTGCAACGCGTCGACCCGGTTGCTGACGGCGGCCACCATGCGCTTGACCTGGTGGTACTTGCCCTCAAGCAGCGTCAGGCGCAGATGACGTTCTGACACGGCATCGCAGGCGGCAGCGCGCACCGGCTTGGTGTCGTCGTCCAACACCACGCCCGAAAGCAGCTGCATGACTTGCGCGTTGGTCAGCGGATGTTTGACCATCACCTCGTACACCTTGGGCACGTGGTGACGCGGCGAGCTCATGCGGTGAATGAACTTGCCGTCGTCGGTCAGCAGCAACATCCCCGTCGTATCCTGGTCAAGTCGCCCGACCGCCTGCACGCCCTGCACCGCGCCTTTTTGCGGCCGCTGGCGCAACGGCGCGGGCAGCAAGGTGTAGATACTGGGATAGGTGGACGGCTTTTGCGAGCACTCGGTAGCGGTGGGCTTGTTGAGCATGATGTAGGCTTTTTCGGCGTAAGGCCAGTCCACGCCCTGGACCTTGAAACGCAACCCGGCTACATCAATTTCAGTAGCAACGTCCGCATATTTAACGGGGGTTTGAGTGCTATTTTTAGCATAAACTTCAACCCAGCCCTGCTGGATCAGGCCAGCGCACACGCGACGTGTGCCAAAGCCCTGCGAGTAAAGAATGTCTTGCAATTGCATGGCGCAAGTATCGCAAAGCGCGGCTCAAGCGCGGCCTGCAATCACCGCTGCATCAACCGTCGACAAGCTGCGCCGCTTCACGCGCGGCAACAACGCCTTCGTCGGTCGGCACCACCCACACCTCAACCCGACTGTCGGCGCCATGAATCGACATGATGGCGTCACCGGTCGCACTGGCGTTGCGGGCCGGGTCAATCGTGACGCCCAGCCAAGCCAGGCGTTGGCCCACTTCGCCGCGCAAAGTGACGTCGTGCTCGCCAATGCCACCGCTGAACGCCAGCACGTCCAGCCCCTGCATGCACGCGGTCAACGCGCCGATCTCACGCACAACACGGTAGGTAAAGACGTCGATCGCCAGACGCGCCTTGGCGCTGCCATCAGCCCGCAGACGGCGCATGTCAGCAGAGATGCCCGAAACACCCAGCAGACCGCTTTGCTTGTAGAGCAGCTTTTGCAACCGGTCATGGTCCCATCCTTGCGCCAACAAATAGAGCAATACTCCGGCATCCAACGAGCCCGTTCGGGTTCCCATCATCAAGCCGTCCAGCGCCGAGAAACCCATTGTGGTGGCGCAACTCCTGCCCTGCGTGGCGGCGCACAGGCTGGCACCGTTGCCCAGATGCGCCATCAGCACGCGTGCATTGGCGCGCGGGCAATGCTGCTGCAGCGTCGCCATCACATACTGGTACGACAGACCGTGAAAGCCGTAGCGGCGCAACCCCTGGTCATAAAGCGCCTGCGGCAAGGCAAAGCGGTAATCCACCTCGGGCAGACTGGCATGAAATGCGGTGTCAAAGCACGCCACCTGCACCAGCCCGGCAAACGCATCGCGAAACGCGCGAATGCCCGCCAGGTTGTGCGGTTGGTGCAGCGGCGCCAACGACTCAAACTGCGTCAACTGCGCCAGCACAGCGTCGGTCACCACAACGCTGGCGCGGTACAACGCACCACCATGCACCACCCGATGCGCGACCGCCGAGAGCCTGGGCACGCCGGGCAGTTGCGACAGCAAGTCCCGCAGACTGCCCAGCGCTGCGTCAAACACATGGCTACCCGTGACAACCAGAGTTTGCCGTTGCGTCTGGCCCCGGTAGGTCCACGACATTTCCGGCGCGCCATCGGGCTCCAGCCCTTCAATGTTACCGCTGAGAATTTGCGCCTCCACGGCGCGGCCCTTGCGTGGATAAAGCGAGAACTTGAGCGAGGACGAACCCGCGTTGACAGACAAAATAGACATGTTGCTCCCTACCAGGCCACACGCGCGTGGGTGCGGCGTGCATTGTGCGCCACCATCAAACCCAGCAAAGCCGATGCCACCCGGTTTGACGGCCCCTCAGCGCGGCTGGTCAGCGCAATCGGCACCCGCGCGCCCAGCACCAAACCCGAGCCGCTGGCCCCGGCCAGGTACTCAAGCTGTTTGGCCAGCATGTTGCCGCTCTCCAGGTCAGGCACCAGAAAGATGTCGGCGTGGCCTGCCACGGGTGAGCTGATGTGTTTGATCTCGGCCGCTGCCATCGAGATAGCGTTGTCAAAGGCCAAGGGGCCGTCAAGCACACCCCCGGTGATCTGGCCGCGGTCGGCCATCTTGCACAACGCCGCAGCATCCAGCGTTGACGGCATGCTGGGGTTGACGACTTCCACCGCCGCCAGGATCGCCACCTTGGGCACCTTGACGCCCATCACACGGGCAAAGTCGATGGCATTCTGGACGATGTCGATCTTGTCCTGCAGGCTGGGCCGAATATTGAGCGCAGCGTCGGTAATGAGCAGTGGCTTGTGGTACAGCGGCACGTCAAAGCGGAACACGTGCGACATGCGACGTCCGGTGCGCAACTGCGGCTTGGACAGTACGGCGCGGACCAACTCGTCGGTATGCAGACTGCCCTTCATCAGCATTTCGACCTGACCGGTGGCAGCCATTTCGGCGGCGACTTCTGCGGCAGCGTGGCTGTGCGGCTGGGCGATGATTTCGGCACCGGTGAGATCAATACCCGCGTCAGCAGCAACGTGGCGGATACGCTCCTCGGGGCCAATCAGCACCGGCACAATCAAACCATGGCGGGCCGAATCCATCGCACCACTGAGTGACCCCGCATCGCAAGGGTGAACCACCGCGCAACGCACGGCCTCAAGTTGGTCACCCATGGCCAGCAGCTGTTTGAACCGGGCCTGCGGGTCAAACAGCTGGATGCGCGGCGCTATCGCGCGGGGCAGACGCACTTTCGTCACTGGCGCCAGCACCCGGGCGGTGCCACTGAGCACACAGGCGCCACGCTGGTTCACCACCTGGCAGTCCAACTCCAGGCTATGGTCTTGTGCATTTTTTATCGTGACGGTGACAGTGACTGTCAACGTGTCGCCGACCCGCACCGGCTTGGCAAAATGCAACGCTTGGTCCAGGTAAATGGTGCCCGGGCCTGGAAACTCGGTACCAAGCAACGCCGAAATCAGCGCGGCGCTCCACATGCCGTGGGCAATCACGCCGTGAAACAACGTGTCGTTGGCGTATTCCGGGTCCATGTGCGCCGGGTTGGTGTCGCCGGAAACTGCCGCAAAAGCCCGGATATCTTCCAGCGTCAAAACGCGCAGCAGGCGGGCCGACTGGCCCACGGTGATCTCGTCAAAAACGTGGTTTTCAATCAATTCATTGCTTGTCTGGTCATTCATGTTTCATCTTTTCTGTAGGTAACGCGTTTAAATCCTGCCAGACCTGTGCAGTCACACCGTCGGCGCCAGCTTTGAAGCCCTGATCCATCAGATGCTGATGCGCTTGCACCATCATCTCGCGCGTGGCGGCAAGTCCGTTTTCTGCCACGCTCAGGGTCTCAACGTGGTAGCGCAACGTAACCAAGCCACGCAACTCCTCCCACAAGTGCGAGGCACGGCGCTCAGCGCTGGTAGCCACACGCGCATCGGGTGCAGCCATGCGACGATCAACCGTCACCGGCGGACGAGGCGACATTGTCATCAGCCTTGTCAACGTCGCCGGATCACTCAGTTCGACGCCCAGACCAATCGCCAAGCGCGCGATGCGGGCGTTGAGCGTCTCCAGCGAGTCGCTTAATCGGTTGGGAGATTCATCGTGCATGAAACAGGCTTTTAGTCGCGCTTATTTTAGGGTAATCCCTAATAGCCGCTGCCACTTTTCACAACAATCTTGCGCTAAAGACTTGTTCACAAACAATATGCACATTTCGCGCGCCAGCTTTGGGCGCACTGTCTCGTTGGAAATCGCTTGTGAAGCACAGCTGCACTGCACGCTTTGCGCCTTGCATTGCATCCCAAATCCGACGACCAAATGCACAGCTTATTCGTGAGCAAGCCCTATGGCAAGCGCGTCCACCGCCACAAGCCCAATCCCAAAACAAAAAACCCGCCGAGGCGGGTTTTTTGAATGCGAGCAGCAGCTAATTATTTAGCGCGGGTGCCGACCACTTCCACTTCAACGCGGCGGTTCTTGGCACGACCAGCAGAGGTCTTGTTGTCAGCCACGGGCTGGGCTTCGCCCTTGCCTTCGGTGTAAACGCGGTTCTTTTCAATGCCCTTGGACACCAGGTAAGCCTTGACGGCTTCAGAACGCTTGACCGACAGTTTCTGGTTGTAACCATCAGGACCGGTGGCGTCGGTGTGACCCACAGCAATGATCACTTCGAGGTTGATGTCCTTGACCTTGCCTACCAGGTCGTCCAACTTGGCTTTGCCTTCGGGCTTGAGGACGGCTTTGTCAAAGTCAAAGAACGCGTCGGCAGCGTATGTCACTTTTGCAGGTGCCGCAGGGGCGACAACCGGTGCGGGTGCCGGCGCAGGTGCCGGCGCAGCTACCGGTGCCGGTGCTGGCGCGGGAGCCGGCGCAGCCACGGGAGCGGGCTTCGGAGCAACAATCGCACCGTCACAGCCGACCGCAGCGGTCGCCGGGGTCCAGTTGGCATCACGCCAGCACAGTTCATTGGTGCCATTCTTCCAGACGGTACCGTCCGCAGCGCGCCAGTTATCAACCGACTGGGCACCTGCTGCGGTGGCCAGAGCTGCGGTGGCGATCAGGATCGACAATTTGTTCAACTTTTTCATAATTCTCCTAAGGGAAAAGACCGCAGCAAAGCGGCGGGGAATAAAACGGACGACCAAAACGCTATTGAATTTGGACGTTGAAACCATTGTGCCACAACACCAACATGCACAACTGTGCGCTGGGACACACAGCGCGAACCCTGAAAAACAGTCGTCTTTATTTGATTTGTGCGTTGCCTTTGCACCACATCCTGACCGCTTAAAATGCACGCTCACTTCTGATCTTGCCTCATATCAAGCCCCCCAATGACCCAATTCGCCAAAGAAACCCTGCCCACCAGTCTGGCAGAGGAAATGCGCCGCAGCTATCTGGATTACGCCATGAGCGTGATTGTGGGGCGTGCCCTGCCCGACGCCCGTGACGGACTCAAACCAGTGCACCGGCGTGTGTTGTTCGCCATGCACGAATTGGGCAACGACTGGAACAAGGCATATAAAAAATCCGCACGTATTGTGGGGGATGTGATCGGTAAATACCACCCGCACGGCGACAGCGCGGTGTACGACACCATCGTGCGCATGGCGCAGGATTTTTCGTTGCGCCATATGCTCGTCGACGGCCAGGGCAACTTCGGCTCGGTCGACGGCGACAGCGCCGCGGCGATGCGTTACACCGAAATCCGCCTGGCCAAGATTGCCCACGAGATGCTGGCCGACATCGACAAGGAAACGGTCGACTTTGGCCCCAATTACGACGGCTCAGAAAAAGAGCCGCTGGTGCTGCCCGCGCGCCTGCCCAACCTGCTGGTCAATGGCTCGGCCGGTATCGCTGTGGGCATGGCCACCAACATCCCGCCGCACAACCTCAATGAAGTGGTCGACGCTTGCCTGCACCTGCTGCAACACCCCGACGCCACCGTCGACGAACTGATGGCCATCATCCCGGCGCCCGACTTCCCCACAGCGGGCATCATCTACGGCATTGAAGGCGTGCGCGATGGCTACCGCACCGGGCGTGGCCGGGTGGTGATGCGCGCCAAATGCCATTTTGAAGACATCGACCGCGGCCAGCGCCAGTCGATCATCGTCGACGAGATTCCTTACCAGGTCAACAAGAAGACGCTGCAAGAGCGCATGGCCGAACTCGTCCACGAAAAGAAGATCGAAGGCATCAGCCACATCCAGGACGAGTCCGACAAATCCGGCATGCGTTTGGTGATCGAACTCAAGCGTGGTGAAGTCCCCGAAGTGGTGCTCAACAACCTGTACAAGCAGACCCAACTGCAAGACACCTTCGGTATGAACATGGTGGCCTTGATCAACGGTCAGCCCAAGTTGTGCAACCTCAAAGACCTGATCGAAGTCTTTATCAACCACCGCCGCGAAGTGGTCACGCGGCGCACCGTGTTTGAGCTGCGCAAGGCACGCGAGCGCGGCCACGTGCTTGAAGGCCTGGCCGTGGCGCTGGCCAACATTGACGAGTTCATTCGCATCATCCGCGAGTCGCCCACGCCGCCAGTGGCCAAGGCCGAGTTGATGACCCGCGCCTGGGACAGCCAACTGGTGCGTGAAATGCTGACCCGTGCCAAGGCCGACGGCAGCGTGGTGAATGCCGACGACTACCGCCCCGACAACCTTGAGCTGCAATACGGCATGGGCAAAGACGGTCTGTACCGCCTGTCCGAAACCCAGGCCGGCGAAATCCTGCAAATGCGCTTGCAACGCCTGACCGGCCTGGAGCAAGACAAGATCGTTGCTGAATACAAAGAAGTCATGGCCGACATTGACAACCTGCTCGACATTCTGGCGCGCCCTGAGCGCGTGTCGGTCATCATCGGCGATGAACTCACCGCCATCAAGACCGAATTTGGCCAGACCAAATTGGGCGCACGCCGCTCGCTGGTGGAGCACTCGTCGTTTGACCTCTCCACCGAAGACCTGATCACCCCAACCGACATGGTGGTGACCTTGAGTCATAGCGGCTACATCAAGAGCCAGCCTCTGAACGAATACCGGGCGCAAAAGCGCGGCGGGCGCGGCAAGCAGGCCACCGCGACCAAGGAAGACGACTGGGTCGATCAACTCTTTATCGCCAACACGCACGACTACATCCTGTGCTTTTCCAACCGGGGCCGCCTGTACTGGCTCAAGGTCTGGGAGGTGCCGCAGGGTTCGCGCGGCTCGCGCGGGCGCCCGATCGTCAACATGTTTCCGCTGCAAGAGGGTGAAAAAATCACCGTGGTACTGGCGCTCACCGGCACCATGCGCACCTTTCCGGCAGATCACTATGTGTTCATGGCCACCAGCATGGGCACGGTCAAGAAGACGGCACTCGACGATTTCAGCAACCCACGCAAGGCCGGCATCATCGCCGTCGATCTGGACGACGGCGACTACCTGATTGGCGCCGCCCTGACCGACGGCCAGCACGACGTGATGCTGTTCTCTGACGGTGGCAAGGCGGTGCGCTTTGACGAAAACGACGTGCGCCCGATGGGCCGTCAGGCGCGCGGCGTGCGCGGCATGATGCTCGAAGAAGGCCAAAGCGTGATCGCCATGCTGGTCGCCGAAGACGAATCACAAAGCGTGCTCACTGCCACCGAAAACGGCTACGGCAAGCGCACCAGCATCGCCGAATACACCCGCCACGGCCGCGGCACCAAGGGCATGATCGCCATCCAGCAGACCGAGCGCAACGGCAAGGTCGTCGCTGCCACCCTGGTGCACGCCGACGACGAGATTATGCTGATCACCGACACCGGCGTTCTGGTGCGCACCCGGGTGAGCGAGATCCGCGAACTCGGCCGCGCCACCCAGGGCGTAACGCTGATTAGCCTGGACCCAGGTTCAACGCTCAGTGGCCTGCAGCGCATCGTCGAAAACGATGCGATCCCCCCCGGCGACGAAGCCGATGCATCCGAGTCCGACGACAACGCTGCACCAGAAGCTTGAGGGCAGGCCAAAAAAACTATCTAATCAATAGCTGCTTGCGCTTTATTCATAAGGGCTAGAGCCTTATTTCTTATAAATTTCAAAAATGACCCGCCCCTACAACTTCTCTGCCGGCCCGGCCGCCATGCCCGAGGAGGTGCTCACGCAGGCCGCCGCCGAGATGCTCAACTGGCACGGCAGCGGCATGGGTGTCATGGAAATGAGCCACCGCGGCAAGGAATTTGGCCAAATTTACGAAGAAGCCGAAGCCGATTTGCGTGAACTGTTGGCGGTGCCGGCCCATTTCAAACTGCTGTTCATGCAAGGCGGTGGCCTGGCCGAAAACGCCATCGTGCCGCTGAACCTGTCGCGTGGCGAGACTGCCGACTTTGTCGTTACCGGCAGTTGGAGCCAGAAGTCGGCACAAGAAGCGCGGCGTTATTGCACAGCAAACGTTGCGGCCTCGACAGAAAGCAGCGGTTTCACGACGCTACCCGACCCCGCCAGCTGGCAGCTCAGCGCCAAGCCCGCCTACGTGCACATCTGCTCCAACGAGACCATCAATGGCGTTGAATACCACACACTGCCCGACCTGCACAGTCTGGGCTGTGACGCACCGCTGGTGATTGACTTTTCGTCACACGTCGCCTCGCGGCCGCTGGACTGGTCGCGCGTCGGGCTGGCTTTTGGCGGCGCGCAAAAAAACCTCGGCCCCGCCGGGCTGACCCTGGTGGTGGTGCGTGACGATTTGCTCGAGCGCGCGCTGCCCATCTGCCCCAGCGCTTTCAACTATAAGACGGTCACCGCCAACGCCTCCATGTTCAACACGCCACCGACGTACTCGATGTACGTCGCCGGGCTGGTGTTCAAGTGGCTCAAGGCCCAGGGTGGTATCCAGGCCATCGAGGCGCGCAACATCGCCAAGGCCCGGCTGCTCTACGACGCCATCGACACCTCAACACTGTATGTCAACAAGGTCGAAAAGCATTGCCGCTCACGCATGAACGTGCCGTTTTACCTGCGCGACGAGAACCTGAACGACGCCTTTTTGAGTGGCGCGCGTGAACGCCGCTTGCTGCAGCTCAAAGGCCACAAATCGGTGGGCGGCATGCGCGCGAGCATCTACAACGCCATGCCGCTCGAAGGCGTGCAAGCGCTGGTGGACTTCCTGCGTGAATTCGAGACCCAGCATGCGCCATGAAACCCGGCCGACCTGGCCTGCGCATCCACGTTAAACACCACCATGGCCCAAACACTCCCTGAACTGCGTGAACAGATCGACGCTGTTGACCGCGAACTGATCACCCTGTTGAACCAACGTGCAACGCTGGCGCATGCGGTCGGCGAGGTCAAGAAAGTCGACGGCTCACCGGTGTTTCGCCCCGACCGCGAAAACCAGGTGATCGCCAACCTGCAGGCGCTCAACCCGGGCCCGCTCAAACAGCACAGCGTGGCCATCATCTGGCGCGAGATCATGTCGGCCTGTCGAGCGCTGGAAGCGCCGCAACGCGTGGCTTTTCTCGGCCCAGCCGGCACCTTCAGCGAGCAAGCGGCGATCCAGTTTTTTGGCGGCAGCATGGCGCGCATCCTGTGCGTCAGCATTGACGAAGTGTTTCGCGCCACGGCAGCGGGCAGCGCCGAATTCGGCGTGGTGCCGATTGAGAATTCATCCGAGGGCGTGATCTCGCGTTCGCTCGACCTGCTGCTCAATTCGCCGCTGCACATCATTGGCGAAACCAGCTTTCTGGTGCGCCACAACCTGCTGCGCCTGGAACCCGCGCTGCACGACATCGAGGCCGTTTACGCCCATCCGCAAGCGCTGGCGCAGTGCCAGGACTGGCTCACCACGCATCTGCCGCACGCCGACCGGCGCGCCGCACCCAGCAACGCCGAAGGTGCGCGTCTGGCCGCGACCAACCCCGCTTGGGCGGCGATTGCCAGCGAACGTGCCGGCAGCGAATTCGGCCTGCATGTGGCGTCCTATGCGATCCAGGACGACGCCTTCAACCGCACGCGGTTTGCGGTGATCTGCCTGCCTGGCATCATGGCCGCACCCGCGGCCACCGGCAACGACTGCACCAGCCTGATCGTGTCGGTCACCAACCGGCCCGGTGCGGTGCATGACCTGCTGGTACCGCTGAAAAAACACGGCGTGTCCATGACGCGCTTTGAATCCCGCCCGGCACGCTCGGGCCAGTGGGAATACTACTTTTACATCGACCTGCAAGGGCATCCGTCGCAGACCAACGTGGCCGCGGCGCTGGACGAACTGCGCAACCTGTGCGCGTTCTACAAAGTGCTGGGCACTTACCCGGTAACGGAGTAACACGCCATGTTTGAACAACTCGGTTTGATCGGTTGCGGCCTGATGGGCGGCTCGTTCGCGTTGGCCTTGAAGAAAGCCGGCCTGGTGCAGCGCGTGGTCGGCTACAGCAAGTCGCCCTCTACCACCGAACGGGCGCGTGCGCTTGGCGTCATCGACGTCGAAGCGCCGTCGGCGCTGCTGGCGGTCTCGGGCGCTGACATCGTGCTGGTCGCGGTACCGGTGGCCTCGTCCGAAGCCACATTCAAATCAATCCGGCATATGGTCACGCCGCAAACGCTGATCATGGACGTGGGTTCGACCAAAAACGACGTGGTGCAAGCGGCGCAGAACGGCCTGCGGGAACGGGTCGGCTCTTTCGTTCCTGCGCATCCCATCGCCGGCAAGGAGCGCGCTGGCGTGGAAAACGCCGACGCCGATCTGTACGCCAGACGACAGGTCATCCTCACCCCCACCGCGGCGACGCAGGCTGAGCAGATTCGCCGTGCGGAAGACGTTTGGCGCGCCATTGGCAGCAAGGTGGTTTACATGACGCCGCAGGCCCACGACACGACGTTTGCTGCCGTCAGCCATCTGCCGCATCTATTGGCGTTTGCCCTGATGAACACCGTGGGCGGCCAGTCCAGCGGACAAAACTTTTTGTCTTTGGCGGGGCCCGGTTTTCGCGACAGTACGCGCATCGCTGCCGGTGACCCACAAGTCTGGCGCGACATTTTCATGTCCAACGGCGCCGAGGTGCTGGCGCAATGCCAGTTGTTGCGTGACCAGTTGCAGCTGTTTGAGACGGCCATGCAGGCGCAAGACCAGCGCACGCTGGAAGCGCTCATCACCCAGGCCAGCAGCACCCGCGCGCACTGGCGTATGACCGAAATTTCCTGACCATGTTTGCCACCGAATTTCTCGACCTGCCGCCACTGCAGGCGGCCAACGGCAGCGTTACCCTGCCAGGATCCAAGAGCATTTCCAACCGCGTCTTGCTGTTGGCCGCGCTGTGTCGGGGCCAGACCACGGTACATGACTTGCTGGACTCGGACGACACCCGCGTCATGCTCGGCGCCCTGCGCGCCTTGGGTTGCAAGGTTGAACAAAGCGGCGCGGCCGTCACCATCGACGGCCTGGCTGGCAAACTACCGGTGGCGCAGGCGCAGCTGTTCATGGGCAACGCCGGTACCGCCATTCGCCCGCTGACCGCCGCGCTGGCCGTACTCGGCGGTGACTTTGCGCTGCGTGGCGTGCCGCGCATGCACGAGCGTCCGATCGGCGATCTGGTCGACGCGCTCAGGCAACTCGGTTGCCGGATCGATTACCTCGAAAAGCCCGGTTTTCCGCCGCTGCGCATTGGCCAGCCACAGCTCGCGCTCGCCGCCCCGATCCAGGTGCGTGGCGACGTGTCGAGCCAGTTCCTGACCGCGCTGCTGATGGCGCTGCCGCTGGTGGCCGTGCAAGATGTCGTGATCGACGTGGTCGGTGAACTGATTTCGCGCCCCTACATTGAGATCACGCTCAAGCTGCTGGCGCGTTTTGGCGTGCGGGTGCAGCGTGACGGCTGGCAACGCTTTACTGTGCCTGCGCGCAGCCAGCTGACCACGCCGGGCGAAATTCATGTCGAGGCTGACGCCTCATCAGCTAGTTATTTCATAGCTGCTGGCGCAATTGCAGCAAGGGCTAGTGACAATAAAAGCGTCAAGATATTGGGCGTGGGCGCGGCCTCTATCCAGGGCGACATCCGCTTTGTCGAAGCGGCGCAAGCTATGGGCGCGCAGGTCACCAGCGGCGCCAACTGGCTCACAGTTTCCCAAGGTGCCTGGCCGCTCAAGGCGATTGACCTGGACTGCAACCACATCCCTGATGCGGCCATGACGCTGGCGGTGATGGCCTTGTACGCGGACGGTACCAGCACGCTGCGCAACATTGCCAGCTGGCGCGTCAAGGAAACCGACCGCATTGCTGCCATGGCATGCGAATTGCGCAAGCTCGGCGCCACGGTGACTGAAGGCGCAGACTTCATCCAGATCACGCCACCGGCCAGCGTGTCGAATTGGAAAACAGCCAGCATCCACACCTACGACGACCATCGCATGGCGATGTGTTTTTCGCTCGCGGCGTTCAACCCGGCACAGCGCGTCGTGCGCATTGAAGACCCGCAGTGTGTGGCCAAGACCTTTCCTGATTATTTTGAAGCGCTGTTTTCTGTGGTTCAAACAAGCGCCGCCAACATCCCGGTGCTCTGCATCGACGGCCCTACCGCCTCGGGCAAGGGAACGCTGGCCGCACGGGTGGCCCAACAGCTGGGTTACCACCTGCTGGACTCGGGCGCGCTCTACCGCATCACCGCCTTGGCCGCGGCGCGCGCACAGCTACCGCTGGACACCAGCGGTGCGGCGGCCCTTGCCCGCCTGGCACAAGAGCTACCCATTGCGTTTGACGGCGACCGGGTCCTGCTGGGCGGCGAAGACATCACTGAGGCCATCCGCAGCGAAGACGTCGGCATGAACGCCTCGCGCATCTCGGCACTGCCAGCGGTGCGCGCCGCGCTGGTCGACCTGCAACACAGTTTTCGCCAGCTGCCTGGGCTGGTCGCCGACGGCCGCGACATGGGCACGGTGATCTTCCCGGACGCGCCGCTCAAGGTATTTTTGACCGCCAGCGCCGAAAAACGTGCACAAAGACGCCACAAACAGTTGATTTCAAAGGGGATTTCAACTACACTCGCTGCTCTTTGCGCAGACCTGCAAGCGCGCGACGCGCGGGACACCTCCCGCAGTGCCTCGCCTTTGCAGCCTGCGCCAGACGCCTTGCTGCTGGACAACTCTGATTTATCGATTGAAGAATCGCTAACCCAGGTGCTCAACTGGTGGCAAGGCAAAACCTGAGGCATCACTGCCTCAAAGCCGGCCCTCACCTGACTTCCTGCATCGCAATGGTGCGCTTCGGGTGAGGCTCACAAAAACGTAACCCCACGGGTCAAACCGTGATTTAACCTGCGGCTCAAACCGCACTACAACATGTCTGAATCTTTTGCCGCCCTGTTTGAAGAATCTTTGCAACGCACCGAAATGCGCCCCGGTGAAGTCATCACCGCCGAGGTTGTCCGCATCGACCACAGTTTTGTCGTCGTCAACGCCGGCCTCAAGTCTGAGGCCTACGTGCCGCTGGAAGAATTCAAAAACGATCAGGGTGAAATCGAAGTCCAGGTCGGCGACTTCGTGTCGGTGGCCATCGGCTCCATCGAAAACGGCTACGGCGACACCATCCTGAGCCGCGACACCGCCAAACGCCTGGCTTCCTGGATGGCTCTTGAAAAAGCCCTGGAAACCGGCGAATTTGTCACCGGCACCACCAGCGGCAAGGTCAAGGGTGGCCTGACCGTGCTGGTCAACGGCATCCGCGCGTTCCTGCCCGGTTCTCTGGTGGACACCCGCCCAACCAAAGACCTGTCTCCGTACGAAAACAAGACCCTCGAATTCAAAGTAATCAAATTGGACCGCAAGCGCAACAACGTGGTGTTGAGCCGCCGCGCTGTGGTGGAGGCTTCGATGGGCGAAGAACGCTCCAAGCTGATGCAAACGCTCAAGGAAGGCGCCATTGTTCAAGGCGTGGTGAAAAACATCACCGAATACGGTGCGTTTGTCGACCTGGGCGGCATTGACGGCCTGCTGCACATCACCGACATGGCCTGGCGTCGTGTGCGTCACCCGTCTGAAGTGGTGACCGCTGGTCAGGAAATCACCGCCAAGATTCTCAAGTTTGACACCGAGAAAAACCGCGTGTCGCTGGGTCTGAAGCAAATGGGCGATGACCCTTGGATGGGCGTGAACCGCCGCTACCCGCAAGGCACGCGTATGTTTGGCAAGATCACCAACATTGCCGACTACGGCGCATTTGTCGAACTCGAACCCGGCATCGAAGGTCTGGTGCACGTAAGTGAGATGGACTGGACCAACAAGAACATTGCCCCCGGCAAGATCGTTGCCCTGGGCGACGAAGTCGAAGTCATGGTGCTGGAAATCGACGAAGACAAACGCCGTATCAGCCTGGGCATGAAGCAATGCAAGGCCAACCCATGGCAAGAGTTTGCGCAAAACACCAAGCGCGGCGACCGCGTCAAGGGCCCGATCAAATCCATCACCGACTTCGGCGTGTTCGTCGGTCTGGCTGCTGGTATTGACGGCCTGGTGCACCTGTCTGACCTGTCCTGGAACGAAGCCGGCGACGCCGCTGTGCGCGAATACAAAAAGGGCCAGGAAGTTGAAGCCATCGTGTTGGCCGTGGACGTCGATCGCGAACGCATCTCGCTGGGCATCAAGCAGCTGGACTCCGACCCGTTCACCACGTTCGCGTCGATCAACGACAAGGGCGCTGTGGTGACCGGCAAGGTCAAGACCGTGGACGCCAAGGGCGCCGAGATCGACCTCGGCGACGACATCGTCGGTTACCTGCGCGCCTCTGAAATCAGCCGCGACCGCGTCGAAGACGCGCGCAACGTGCTCAAGGAAGGCGACGAAGTCACCGCGGTGGTCGTCAATGTGGATCGCAAGACCCGCAATATCCAGCTGTCGATCAAGGCCAAGGACGCGGCTGACCAAAACGAAGCCATGGCCACTTTGAGCCAACAGTCTGCCCGGGAAAACGCTGGCACCACCAGCCTGGGTGCGTTGCTGCGCGCCAAGTTGGACAACAACTAAGCCGGCTGACCCGGTAGATCAAACGGCCGGTGCCTGCAGCGCGCTCACCGGCCGTTTTTTTATCCCATGAAAGTGCTGACATGACCCGCTCTGACCTTGTTGAAGAACTTGCCGCCCGCTTTGGCCAGTTGACCCTGCGCGACGCCGAGTTTGCCGTCAAAGCCATTCTGGACGCCATGAACGACGCGCTGGCACGCGGTCACCGCATCGAGGTACGTGGTTTTGGCAGCTTTTCGGTCAACTACCGCCCACCGCGCCAGGGCCGCAACCCGCGCACTGGCGACAGTGTCGCCATCCCGGAAAAGCGTGTGCCGCACTTCAAACCAGGCAAAGCCCTGCGCGAAACCGTTGACCTGCGCACCGAAGAGTTGTTGCACCCGCCGCACCCCTGAGCGGGCCACCCAAACAGGATTCGGCGTCGCGGCTTTGTGTCCCTGCGCACCAGCGACGGTTAGAATTTCAGCGACGATGGAACACACCAATGAAGAACATTCTCTGGTTGCTTAAATGGGTGCTGAAGGCGGCCATTTTCTTCACCCTGTTTGCTTTTGCGCTGAACAACCAGCAGACCGTCACCGTGCATTTTTTCTTTGGTAACCAGTGGCACGCCCCGCAAGTGCTGGTGGTGCTGATCGCCTTTGCGATCGGTGTGGCCATCGGCGTGCTGGGCATGGTGCCGTGGCGTTTCAAACAGCGCCAGCGATCGCAGCTCGCGGACGCCAAAGCACCCGCCCCTGCTGAACCTGTTGCTTCCATGCCTGCCATCCAACCTGCCTACAGCGATGGACTTTAGTCTCGGCTGGATCTTGCTGGGCCTGCCGCTGGCATTCACGCTGGGCTGGGCCGCGTCGCGCTTTGATTTGCGCCAGATTCGCCTGGAAAACCGTGATGCGCCCAAAGCCTACTTCAAGGGCCTGAACTACCTGCTCAACGAACAGCAAGACCGGGCGATTGACGCTTTCATTGAGGCGGTACAAAACGACCCCGACACGTCTGAGTTGCACTTTGCGCTGGGCAACCTGTTTCGGCGCCGCGGCGAGTACGAGCGCGCGGTACGGGTGCACGAACATCTGCTCTCGCGCGGCGACCTCAGCCAGGCCGACCGGCACCGTGCCCAGCACGCACTGGCGCTTGACTTTCTCAAGGCCGGCCTGCTCGACCACGCCGAAAGCGCGCTGCGCAAGCTCGAAGGCACGGCCTTTGAACAAGAGGCGCGCCTGGCCCTGCTGGCCAACTATGAGCGCAGCCGCGATTGGGTCTTGGCCACCGAAGTCGCCAGCAAACTGGAGCAGTCGGCGCCCGGCAGTTTTGCGCCCAGGCTGGCGCACTACCTCTGCGAACAGGCCACCAGCGCCACCGCGCAGGCCCGCAATGGTGACGCCCACGCGTTTTTGCAGCAAGCCATCAACCAGGCTCCAGACGCCCCCCGCCCCCGGCTTGACATGGCCCGCCTGCAACAAGCCCAGGGCGATCTTTCAGCGGCACAGCAGACACTGCTTGAAGCGCTGGTGCACGCCCCGGCCGCCGCACCGCTGCTGGCCGAGGCGCTGGCTGACGTCAGCTTGCAGTTGGGCAACACGTCCGATGCGTTTGCGCGCTTGCAAGCGCTCTACGAGCAAAGCCCGTCGTTGGACATCCTGGCCGCGCTGGTACGTCTGGCCGACGGCAACACAGCGCTGAGTGAACGCGACCTCTACGCCCGCCACCTGGCACAAGAGCCCTCGCTGGTGGCCGCCACGCGCTGGATCGCGCAAGAGAAGCTCGAACACGAACAGTTTCATCCACAAGTGCAGCGCGCACTCGACCACGCCGTCAAACCCCTGCTGCGCTACCGCTGCGCCGCCTGCGGCTTTGAAGCCACCCACCATTTCTGGCAGTGCCCTGGCTGCCAGACCTGGGACAGTTACCCCGCCAAGCGGGTTGAAGAGTTATGACCATTCCAAAACAAAACTTGGCCAACGCCCGCGTGCTGGTGGTTGGCGACGTGATGCTTGACCGCTACTGGTACGGTGCAGTAGAGCGCATCAGCCCCGAGGCCCCGGTACCGGTGGTGCGCATCACGCGTGAAGAAGAACGCAACGGCGGTGCGGCCAACGTCGCCTACAACGTGCTCACGCTGGGTGCGCGCGCCTCACTGCTCACCGTGGTGGGTGACGACGAAGCCAGCCGCAAGCTCGAAGCGCTGGTCGCCAACACCGGCATCCAGACCTATTTTGGACGTGATACCGATCTGAAAACCACCGTCAAGCTGCGTGTCATCGGCCGCCAGCAACAACTGCTGCGCATGGACTTTGAAAACACGCCCAAGACCGAACTGCTGGCGTCGCAAACGGCCACCTTCATCGAGCTGCTGCCACAGCACCAGGCGGTGCTGTTTTCAGACTACGGCAAGGGCGGCCTGGCGCACATCAGCGACATGATCGCACGCGCGCGCGCTGCCGCCGTGCCCATCCTGATCGACCCCAAGGGCAGCGACTACGCGCGTTACCAGGGCGCCACCGTCATCACCCCCAACCGCGCCGAGTTGCAGCAAGTGATCGGCAATTGGCAAGACGAGGCCGACCTGCAAACCAAGGTGCAAGCCTTGCGCAGCCAGCACAATATTCAGGCCCTGCTGTTGACTCGCAGTGAAGAAGGCATGACGCTGTTTGACGACGCCGGCCAGGTCAGCGCAAACGCGCAAGCGCGCGAAGTGTTTGACGTCACTGGCGCCGGTGACACCGTCATCGCCACCATGGCTGCCATGGTGGCCGCGGGCTTGAGCCTGCGCCAGGCGATGCCGCTGGCCAACCGCGCCGGTGGTATCGTGGTGGGCAAATTTGGCACCGCCACTGTTTCTTATGAGGAGTTGTTCGCATGACCCGCATCGTCGTTACCGGCGCCGCCGGCTTTATTGGCAGCAACATCATCAAGGGCCTCAACGCCCGTGGCATCACCGACATCATCGCGGTCGACGACCTGACGCAGGGCGACAAATTCCGCAACATCGCCGACCTGCAGATCACCGATTACATTGACGCCGACGTGTTTTACGACGACTACGCCGGCGGCGACTTTGGCCAGGTGGAAGCCATCTTCCACGAGGGCGCCTGCAGCGACACCATGGAGCTGAACGGCAAGTACATGATGCAAAACAACTTTGCCACCTCGGTCAAGTTGTACCAGGCATGCCAGCGCCGCGGCGCGCGGCTGCTCTACGCCTCCAGCGCAGCCACCTACGGGGGTTCAGACACCTTCCGGGAAGACCCGGCGTTCGAGCACCCGCTCAACGTCTATGGCTACTCAAAGTTGCTGTTTGACCAGCGCATGCGCCGCGAGTGCGGCAACGAATTCCAGCGCGCCTTTGCCGGCAAGACCATGCAGGTGGTGGGTTTCCGGTACTTCAACGTCTATGGCCCGCGTGAGCAACACAAGGGTCGCATGGCCAGCGTCGCGTTTCACCAATTCAACCAGTTCGCGGCCGAGGGTAAGGTCAAACTCTTTGGCGAATACGGTGGCTACCAGCCCGGCGCGCAGCTGCGCGACTTTGTCTTTATTGACGACGTGGTGGCGGTCAACCTGTGGTTCCTGGACCACCCGGGTATCTCGGGCATCTTCAACCTGGGCACCGGCCGCGCGCAACCGTTTAATGACGTCGCCAGTTCTACCGTCAACGCCTTGCGCGCGCTGGAGGGTCTTGCCGACTTGCCGCTTGACCAGCTGGTGGCGCAAGGCCTGCTGGCGTACGTGCCTTTCCCCGACGCGCTGCGCGGCAAATACCAGTGCTACACCCAGGCCGATTTGAGCGCGCTGCGCGCCGCCGGCTGCGATCATGTGTTTGCTGATGTGCAAACGGGGGTGGCAAAGTATGTGCAGTGGCTGGCACAACACAACTGATCAAGGAGAAACCCATGCTGAAAAAAATTATCACGCTGATCGTGACCCTCTCGGCTGCGCTGTGTTTTGCCGCCGCGCTGGACATCAACAAGGCCTCCGAGGCCGAGCTCGACAGCATCAAGGGCATAGGCCCGGCCACGTCAAGCAAGATTCTTACCGAGCGAAAAAAAGCCAGCTTCAAGGACTGGACCGACTTCATCACCCGGGTCAACGGCATAGGTGAAACCAAAGCCGCCAAGTTTTCTGCCGAAGGCGTCACCGTCAACGGTCTGCCCTTCAAGGCGAGCGCCCCGGTCAAGAAACCCGACGCCAAAAAAGCGCCTTGACGGCCTTGGCCTGACATGCTGAACATTGCCGCCATTTGTATCGGTGCCTGCATCGGCGCCCTGGCGCGTTGGCAGTTGGGCTTGTGGCTCAACCCTGGCGCAGCGCTGCCGCTGGGCACACTGGCGGCCAACTGGATCGGTGGCTATCTGATTGGCATTGCGGTGGCGGTATTCCAGGCCCTGCCGCACCTCGATCCAGCGTGGCGGCTGGCCATCATCACCGGCTTTCTGGGTGCGCTGACAACGTTTTCCAGCTTTTCTGCCGAGGTGGTGGGTATGCTGGGCCAACAGCGCTACCTGCTGGGTTTTGGCACCGCCGCGTTGCATCTTTTTGGCTCGCTGCTGCTGACGCTGGCAGGCATCAAGACTGCATCACTTTTTATAGCTGCTGGCGCATGATTGATAAGGTCTAGAGGCATTTTTTTGCTGAATGGCGCACTGTTGAGCGCTTTGATCCGTCACTGCCGCCGCAGATGAAGCATTAGCCAACGGGTGATATCCAAAGCGCGGTGGTGCAAACACTAACGCATCACGTCAAACCCGGCGCGGCGCTCCAGGCGAGGTTCAAGGTTGGGTTCATCTTGGTTCTCCGGAAGTCTGTATGTACTTTGTGTATCAACATGAACGAAAGAGCTGTCTTCATGTCACACGCCATAACCACTGCAGCGGTTTTCAAATCAGGCAACTCGCAGGCGGTGCGTTTGCCCAAGGAATTCCAGTTTGATGTGAGCCAGGTCGAGATATTACGGCGCGGGGACGATGTGGTGCTGCGGCGCATACCTACCAGCTTGGCAGCAGCCTTTGATTTGCTGGCAGGTTTGCCAGATGACTTCATGGCCGACGGCCGCAACGACACACTGCCGCAGGTGCCGTGGGCATGTCTCTGGTGACCTTTGGCGAACTGCGGTACGGGGCCGAGAAAAGCCAGCAGCGAACCAAAGCCCTGGAGGCGCTTGATCATTTGCGTGGGTTGATCCCGGTGATCCCGGCCGACAGTGCGGTGGCCGAAAGCTACGGCACTGTTCGGGTGCACTTGGAGCGTGCTGGCACGCCCATTGGCAACAACGACTTGTGGATTGCTGCCCATGCCCTGGCGCTGAACCTCACGCTCATCAGCAACAGCACCCGCGAATTCGAGCGCGTGCCCAGGCTCAAGCTGGATAACTGGGTGGACTAGCATGACCGTGCTTGCTGCGCCGTAGTGGCTGCAAGCGTTTTGGTCGTTTTGGGCTGGTGCCACCATGCCAGCGGCGCTTGTAACTCAACCCCGGCCTTCTTGGCGCGTTGACGAAATTTTCAAGCTTCTCTGCTGACGCTGGCTGGCATCAAGACCGCATCACTTTTTATAGCTGCGATGGCTTGATTGATAAAGGCTAGCGGTCAAAAATGATCAACAAAACGGATCATCTCCCGGTGCTGTCTGACGCGTCGCCGTAGCCACCCCCTCCTGGCGTTTGGATTTCAAAAATATCACCCACAGCCATCTCAGCCTGCCCGATATGGCCCAGCACCTCGACCGAACCCTCCGCGCGCAGCACCCGGTTTCGACCGGGTTGACCCGGCTGACCACCGGCTGCACCAAACGCGCCATTCAGTCGGCCGTTGGACAAAATACTGGCCGTCATGGGCTCCAGAAATCGCACCCGACGCACGCCGCCATTGCCACCGCGCCAACGCCCGGCGCCGCCGGTATCCTCGGCAATGGCAAAACTCTCCAGCCGCACCGGAAAGCGAAACTCCAGCACTTCGGGGTCGGTCAGGCGCGAGTTGGTCATGTGCGTTTGCACCACGCTGGTACCGTCAAAACCACCCACCACTTCACCTGCTGCATTGAAGTCCGCGCCTGCGCCGCTACCGCCGCTGATGGTTTCGTAGTACTGGTACTGCGCGTTGCCGAAAGTAAAGTTGTTCATGGTGCACTGGCTCGATGCCAGGCCACCCAGCGCGCCGTAAAGCGCATTGGTAATACAGCTTGAGGTCTCCACATTGCCCGCAACTACCGACGCGGGTGGATTCGGATTGAGCATCGAGCCCGCCGGGATGATCACCTTCAGCGGCTTCAGGCAGCCCGCATTGAGTGGGATGTCGTCTGCCACCAGCGAGCGAAACACATACAGCACCGCCGCCATACACACTGCCGTGGGCGCGTTGAAATTGTTGTGCTGCTGCGCGCTGGTTCCGGTGAAGTCAATTTCGGCGCTGCGCTGCGCCGCGTTGACGCGAATCGCCACGCAAATCTGCGCGCCGTTGTCCAGCGTGAGCGTGAAGGCGCCGTCTTTGAGTCGGGTGATAACGCGACGCACCGACTCTTCGGCGTTGTCTTGCACATGGCGCATGTAGGCCTGCACCACATCCAGACCAAACTGGTCAACCATTTTGCGCAACTCTTGCACGCCTTTCTCGTTGGCGGCGATTTGCGCCTTCAGGTCGGCCATGTTTTGCGCCGGGTTACGGCTGGGATAGCGTGCGCTTTGCAACAGGGCCAGCATCGATTCTTCTTGTAACACCCCCCGGTCGACTAGCAACACGTTGTCAATCTGCACGCCCTCTTCTTCAATGGTCGTCGAAAACGGTGGCATTGAGCCCGGCGTCGTGCCGCCAATGTCGGCGTGGTGACCGCGTGAGCCCACATAAAACAGCGGCTCCGCGCTGCCCGCCAGATACACCGGCGTGATAACCGTTATGTCGGGCAAATGCGTGCCGCCATGGTAGGGGTCGTTGAGCACATAAACGTTGCCAGGCTGCATGCGTCCCTGGTTTTCACGGATCACCGTTTTGATGCTCTCACCCATGCTGCCCAAATGCACCGGCATGTGCGGTGCATTGGCAATCAGATTGCCCTCGGCATCAAACAGTGCGCAAGAAAAATCTAAACGCTCTTTGATGTTGACCGAATAGGCGGTGTTTTGCAATTGCAAGCCCATCTGCTCGGCAATGTTCATGAACAGATTGTTGAACACTTCCAGCAGCACCGGGTCGACCGTGGTGCCTGCGGCAAAGGTGATTCGACGCGCCTCGCGCCGCTGCATAACCAGATGGTTCAGATCGGTCAACCGCACCTCCCAGCCGGGTTCAACCACCGTGGTGGCGTTCTTCTCGGCGATGATGGCCGCACCGGCGATGACGTCGCCAGGCCGCATGTCCTCACGCACCACCAACGCTGCGTCGTGCCACGCCCCGCCCGAATACATTTTGACGGTGTCGCGCCGGGGCACCTCGCGCAACGGATGCAGTGGCAAGCCGGGCTCGGCAGGTGCATCCCCCGCAATCAGCGCCTCAACCGACAGCGCTTCCACCACCAGCGCCTTGCCTTGCATCAGAAACGAAAAGCGTTGTTTGTAAGCGGCCTCAAAGCCCGCCACAACCTGCGCCATACTGCCAAATGGCACCACCAGCGCCGAGTCACTGCCCTCATAGCGCACATGAACTCGCTTGGCCACCGACACCGCGCCGGCGTTGACCTGCTGCCGTTGTAACTCGGCTTGCGCCAGCTGCGCCAACGCGCCCAGTTGCACAGCAAGTTCGGTCATCGCTGGTTCAGACAGCCTGAGTTCGACCGCCTTTTCCTTGATGACACTTTGGTCGGCCAAGCCCATGCCGTAGGCCGACAACACGCCTGCCATCGGATGCACAAACACCTGCGTCATGCCCAGCGCGTCGGCCACCAGGCAGGCGTGCTGGCCACCGGCACCACCAAAGCACTGCAAGGTGTAGCGCGTCACGTCATAGCCGCGCGCTACCGAGATTTTTTTGATGGCGTTGGCCATTTGCTGCACGGCGATCTGGATAAAGCCCTCGGCCACCGATTCGGCGCTACGACCGGTTTGCTGCGCCAGTTGCGCAAACTGCGTTTGCGCCGCGTCATAGCTCAACGGCTCATTGGCCTTCGCACCAAACAGGCGGGGGAAGTACGCTGGAACAATCTTGCCGACCATCACATTGGCATCGGTCAGCGCCAAGCTGCCGCCACGGCGATAGCACGCTGGCCCCGGATCGGCACCGGCGCTTTGCGGGCCAACGCGAAAACGTTCACCATCGAACTTCAACAGCGAGCCGCCACCGGCAGCTACCGTATGGATGCTCATCATCGGCGCGCGCATGCGCACCCCGGCCACCTGGGTTTCAAACTCGCGCTCAAACTCGCCAGCAAAGTGCGACACATCGGTCGACGTGCCGCCCATGTCAAAACCGATCACCTTGGCGTGCCCACCCAAGCTGGCGGTACGCGCCATGCCGACAATGCCACCGGCTGGGCCCGACAAAATGGCATCTTTACCGGCAAACGCGTGGGCATCGGTCAGTCCGCCCGAGGACTGCATGAAAAACAGCTTGACTCCCGGCATGTCCTGCGCCACCTGCGCCACATAGCGTTTGAGAATCGGCGACAAATACGCATCCACCACCGTGGTGTCACCCCGGCTGACAAACTTCATCAGCGGACTGACCTCGTGCGAGGTGCTGATCTGGCTAAAGCCGATGTCCTGCGCGATGCGCTTGGCCGCCTGCTCATGCGCGTGGTAACGGTAGCCGTGCATGAAAACGATCGCAACGCTTCGCAGCCCTTTCTGATACTGTGCAAGAAGCTCTTTTTTTAAGAGCAATTCGTCCAACGCTTGAACCAATTCACCATGTGCACCGATGCGCTCCTGGGCCTCAACCACCGCGCTGTAGAGCAACTCTGGCAAGACGATATGGCGGTCAAACAAGCGTGGGCGGTTTTGGTAAGCAATGCGCAGCGCATCACGAAACCCACGGGTGGTCACCAGCAGCGTCGGTTCACCCTTGCGCTCCAGCAGCGCATTGGTGGCTACCGTCGTGCCCATCTTGACGCAGGCGACCTGCTCAGGCGTGACCAACTGATCGGGCCGCAGCCCCAGCAGATGGCGAATGCCGGCCACCGCTGCGTCACGGTACTGCCCCGGGCTCTCTGACAACAGCTTGTGCGTGACCAAGCTGCCGTCGGGTCGCTTGCCCACAATGTCGGTAAAAGTACCGCCACGGTCGATCCAGAACTGCCAGCGTTGTGCGTAAGGTGTGCTCATGAAACGGTATCTCCAAAACAAAAAAGGTTTTACATGCTGGCCGCAGAACGCGCGGCCTGGTCGTAAATGCCCGAGAGCAGCCGCAGCAGGCGCGCCAGTTCGCCAATGTCGCGGTTCAGTCCTTCGTTGGCGTTGAGTGCGTTGATCAAACAACTCTCGCGAATGGCCCGGTAACGCTCTACATACGCCTGCCCGCTGTCGGTACAGCTGTAGGTCACTTCCTTGCCGGCTTTGCTGGAGACCACGACACCCAGGCCTTGCAATTTTTTCAACGAATAGTTGATCAGGTGCGTGTCCTCGATGTTCATGATGAAGCAGATGTCGGCCAGTCGCTTGTTGCGTGCCCGGTGCGTCACATGGTGCAGCACCAGCACATCCAGCGGCATCAGCTCTCGCAGACCGGCTGCGCTCATGCAATGCACGATCCAGCGATGAAATGCGTTGCCCGCGACGATCAGGCCAAATTCAAATTCGCTCATCTCTGCACTGCGCGGCGACACCAGATGCGCCGACGAGACAATCGGCGCAGAGGCTGTTGCTTGTGCGACTGCCGTTGCCGATGCTGTTGTTTTTTGGGCCATCCATCGCTCCTAAAAATAATTATGTCAACGAATTATCCATTTTTAAATCATATTTTGTTGATAATTTGTCGACGATTAGGGAAAACACTGATCCTGACGCGCCGTGTTGGACTTACAGTCAGGCTTCCCTTTCAACTCCGTGGAGAGCCTTCATGCAACGTCGCCTTTTTTCACTCTCGGCTGCGGCCGCCCTGCTGCTGAGCGCTGGTATGGTCAGCGCCCAAACCAAATGGGACCTGGCTGCTGCCTACCCGGCCACCAACTTCCATTCCGAGAATCTGGTGCAGTTTGCCAACGACATCGACAAAGCCACCGGCGGCAAACTCAAGATCACCGTGCACGCCGGTGCCTCGCTGTTCAAAGCGCCCGAGATCAAGCGTGCCGTGCAAGGCGGCCAGGTGCAAGCGGGTGAAATCATTTTTGCCAACTTCCAAAACGAATGGCAAATCTACGGTGCTGATGGCCTTCCCTTTTTGGCCGACAGCTATGACGAATCCAACAAGCTCTACAAGGCACAAAAACCGCTGGTTGAGAAAAAACTCGCCGAACAAGGCATGAAGCTGTTGTACGCCGTGGCCTGGCCCCCGCAAGGCGTGTACACCAAAAAGCCCCTGAACTCGGCCGCTGACCTCAAAGGTGTGAAATGGCGCGCCTACAGCCCGGCCACCAGCCGCATTGCCGAACTGGTGGGCGCACAGCCTGTCACGGTGCAAGCCGCCGAGCTGTCGCAAGCGCTGGCCACCGGCGTGGTTGAAGCCACCATGACCAGCGGTGCCACTGGCGTTGACAGCAAGCTCTATGAAAACCTCAAGTACTACTACGACTTGCAAGCTTGGCTACCCAAAAATGCCGTCCTGGTCAACAGCAAAGCGTTTGATGCACTGGACAAAGCCACGCAAGAGGCCGTGCTCAACGCTGCCGCACAAGCCGAGCTGCGTGGTCTGGAAGCCAGTAAGCGTGTCAACACGGATTCACTGGCCAAACTCAAAGCCAACGGTGTGCAAGTGCTGCCACCGCCAGCGCAACTCAAGGCCGACATGAAAAAAGTGGGCGACACCATGCAACAAGAGTGGATTACCAAGGCTGGGCCTGAAGGCAAAGCCTTGATCGACGCGTTCCAGAAGCCCTGAACCACACCATGCGGCGCTTGCTCGATGGCATCTACCACAGCGCAGCAACGCTGGCAGCGCTGTGCATGATCGGTCTGCTGGCGATGGTGATGCTGTCCATCGTCAGCCGCTTGCTGGGCTTCAACGCGCGTGGTGTCGATGCGTACGCGGGGTACCTGATGGCGGGTGCGGGCTTTCTGGCGCTGGCGCACACGCTCAAGAGCGGCGAGCACATACGTGTCACCTTGTTCCTTAACCGCTTGTCAACCGCCGCCCAGCGCCGGCTGGAACTCTGGTGTCTGGGCTTTGCGTCCCTGCTGAGCTGTCTGCTGGCCTTTTACAGCGCGCGCCTGGCTTGGCAGTCACACCAGTTCAACGACATTTCAACCGGTGTGGATGCCACACCGCTGTGGCTGCCGCAGTTGAGCATGGCGCTGGGCACTTTTGTTTTTGCGCTGGCGTTTGTCGATGACTTTGTGCTGGAACTGCTTGGCAAACGCCAGCCCATTGCCAACGGCGAACTGCTGCGCAATGAATAGAGGCCACCCATGAGCGATCTGACTATCACCGCATTGCTGCTCACCTCGCTGTTTCTGATCCTGGGCAGCGGGGTCTGGATCGGGCTCACCCTCTCGGGTGTGGCCTGGATCAGCATCCAGATTTTTTCGGCACGCGCGGCGGGCGACGCCATGGCGGTGACGATCTGGGGCGCGGCTTCGGGCTGGACGCTTACCGCCCTGCCGCTGTTCATCTGGATGGGCGAAATCCTGTTTCGTACCCGGCTTTCGCAAGACATGTTCAAAGGTCTCGCGCCTTGGATGCAGGCGCTGCCTGGGCGGCTACTCCACACCAACGTGGTGGGTTGCGCCATTTTTGCCGCCGTGTCGGGGTCGAGTGCAGCCACCTGCGCCACCATCGGCAAAATGACCTTGCCTGAACTGGCACGGCGCGGCTACCCTGAAGTCATGACCATTGGCTCTCTGGCGGGTGCTGGTACGCTGGGGCTGCTGATTCCGCCGTCGATCATCTTGATCGTTTATGGTGTTGCGGCCGATGTCTCGATCACCGACCTGTTTATCGCTGGCGTGTTGCCTGGTATTTTGTTGGCCGGGCTATTTTCTGGCTATATCGCTGCGTGGTCTTTGCTACACGCAGACCAAATCCCGCCGCGGGACGCTCCCATGAGTTTTGCTGCGAAGTTGCGCCAATCTTCCAGCCTGATTCCGGTTCTGCTTTTAATCAGCTCGGTCCTGGGTTCCATCTATGCCGGCATTGCCACCGCTACTGAAGCGGCTGCTGTGGGTGTCGTCGGCGCGCTGGTGCTGTCAGGACTTCAGGGCAGTCTGAACTGGTCTACCTTCAAAGAAGCCTTGATGGGTGCCACGCGCCTGTACTGCATGATCGCGCTCATCCTCGCAGGCGCGGCTTTTTTGACACTGGCCATGGGCTACATTGGCTTGCCGCGCCATTTGGCCGAATGGATCAGCACGCTCGGTCTAAGCCAATTCGGGTTGGTCGTTGCGCTGATGGTGTTTTTTATTGTGCTGGGCTGCTTCCTGGACGGCATCAGCGTGGTAGTGCTGACCATGGGCGTGTTGATGCCCACTGTGCAAAAGGCTGGCCTTGACCCAATCTGGTTTGGCATCTTTGTGGTGCTGGTGGTTGAGATGGCGCAAATCACGCCACCGGTGGGTTTCAACCTGTTTGTGCTGCAAGGCATGACAGGCAAGCAACTGCCCTACATTGCCCGCATTGCCACGCCGATGTTCTTTTTAATGGTCGCAGCCGTGCTGCTGATTTACTTTGTACCCGGCATCGTCACCTGGTTGCCGCAGCAGATGAAGCATTAACCCCCGCCGCGCTGCATGTAGAGGTCAAACCGCGTCATGAACGCGTGGCGGGTGGCCTCATCAACCCCGGCAAAACGGAAATTCACCAGCAAACGCGGCAACGACACCAGGCCGATCACGCGCGGCGCGGCCACCTGCCATTTCAGGCCCAGCGCGCCGTCGCCCAGTCGCACGCCAGCACTGGCCGGCTGCAGCTTGTAAAACCGATCGCCGATGGCATTGGGCAGCCAGCGCAGCCAGTCAGCCTCGGTACAGGCCATGTCGCGCTCAAAAATTTCAGGGTAAAAAGACTGCATTTTGAATAGCTGCCAGCGCTTACTGAATAAGGGCTGGCAGCCAATTTCATATTGGCCGCTACCCGCCGGCGATCGGTGGCCAAATGGCCAGCGTGTCACCCTCGGCCAGCACCTTGCCCGCACGGTCAGCGGGTGCAACGTAATGCCCGTTGACGAGAACCAGATGCACCCACTTCTCAGGCAGGCGTTGCTGTTCGATGACCTGGCCCACCGTGGCGGCCTCGGGCACGTCGAGCTCAACCGCATTGGTGTATTTGGCTGAGTCTGGCAAATAGTCAGTCAACGAGGCAAAGAGTTTCAGAAGGATTTTCATGGCCTGCGAGTTTACCGGCGCCGCGCATCCGCCGCGCCAGACCAGTCCCCCTGCCCTTGCGCGCTGGCCAGGTAGGCTTCCATCAGCAGCGTCGGGTCTTGCATGAGCTTGTCTTTCCATACACCCAGCTTGACCTGGCCTTCAACCAGCCCACGCATCACGCCCACGTGCTCAGTCCAGCCGACGCTGTTGCAGCCCACCAGCACGTCATCCTTGAACTGCAGGCTTAAATGCCGGCCCGCAGCCTTGTCGGTCAGCTCGGCATGTTCGCCACCGGGCACGCCTTGCCAGTCGCCAAAGCTGCTGGAGATCAGACCCAGCGTGTCGAGCACGTTGATTTGCGTCACGCCCTTGAGTTCGGCGTGCGCCGCGCGACCCCGTGCGAAGGCGACCATGTTGGCCCCGGCGATGCGCGCCTGCTCGGCGGCGTTGGGCTGAATGGCGCTGACCATGGTTTTGCCCGACACCTTGTCAAAGGCTTCGGCGCAGTCACCAGCGGCAAACACCCCCGGCACGTTGGTTTGCAAGTGCTCGTCAGTCAACACACCCAGCAAACAGGTGATGCCAGAGTCTTTCAGGAAGCCAATGGCCGGGCGCACCCCGGCGGCGCTGATGACCAGATCGGCCTGCAGGGTGTTGCCGTTGGAGAGTTTGACGGTGAGCGGCTGGCCCGCCTCAATCGATTCCACCTTGGTACTGGTGAACACTTGCACACCTTTGGCATCGACCCAGTCGCGGATCATGCCACCCGCTGTGGGACCCATCATGCGCGGCACCATGCGGTCACCCATTTCCACCACGCTCAACTTCACGCCGCGCGCGGCCAAGGCTTCCATGATGATGCAGCCAATGAAACCCGCGCCGAGCTGTAACACGCGCGCACCGGGTTGCGCCAGTGCCATGATGGCGCGCGCGTCTTTGAGCGTCCAGCAGGTGTGCACGCCTTCGGATTGAATGCCGGGGATGGGCGGGCTGACCGGGTGCGATCCGGTGGCCACCAGCAGGGTGTCAAAGGCAATCTTGTCTCCGCTCTTGAGTACTATGGTCTTTGTAGCTGCTTGCACAGACTGCACCTGGGCTTGAAGCACTTTTATCGTCAAATTCGCAAAGTGCGTGGTGGTCTTGCGCAGGTAGGTTCCTGACTCGTTGATGTTGCCCATCAACAGGTAGGGGATGGCCATGCGCGAGTAAGACGGCTCGGGTTCGTCACCGATGAGCGTGATGCTGTCTTGTGGCGCCAGCTTACGAATGGTTTCGGCGGCAATGACACCGGCCGGGCCGGCACCGAGGATGACGTGGTGGGTCATGGGGGTCTCCAGAAAAAAGCGGTCTTGAAGACCGCTTGTGATGATTGGTTGATCAAACGTCAGCGTGATTCGGGGCAATAAACGCGGTTGTCCGATTTATTGGGGTCAGAGCACACTTCGTTCGCTGCGCTCTCTACGGTGATCCGACCCCAAAAAACCTGCGCCCAATTTCATCTGGCGTTTCAGGTCAATGCGCGTTACAAGCTCAAACGTTCTTTGGTGGCTGCGGTGGGGCGGCCTTCGGGGTCCCAGCCACGGGCTTGGTAGTACAGCGGCAGCATGGTGGCGAGTTCGTTGAACTTGCCTTTCATGGGGCCGGTCTTGCAAGCCCCTTCGGGTGTGGTCAAACGTGCGGGCAGGCTATCGTCTTTGTTGGTAAAGCCAGCGCGGTTGTTGAACTCACGTTCCATGTTCCAGATGCGCTCGCCAATCAAGGCCAGTTCTTCGATGGTGTATTTTTCATCGCAGGCACCTTGCAATTGCGGCGCCAGGTCTTGCAGGCCCCAGGCAAAGGTGGTGAAGATGCACAGGCCGGACGAGTCAAACGCGGCGGTGGCATCCTGGAAGGCTTTGACCAGCTCGGGCTTACCTTGGGACTCGGCCGGATCGGTCTTGACCGGGATGCCCAGCACTTCTGAGGCGATGGTGTAGCCGCGCAGGTGGCAGCCGCCGCGGTTGCTGGTGGCGTAAGCCAGACCAATGCCCTGGATGGCGCGGCCGTCGTAGGCCGGGAATTCCTGGCCCTTGGATGACATGCTCAGCTCGGGGTGGCCGTATTTGGCGCACAGGCGTTTGGAGCCTTGGCCAATCTCAATGCCAAAGCCGCGGCCATTGACGGTTTCTTCGGCCAAAAAGGCCAGCGCGTGGGCTGAGCCAAATGGGGCTTCAATGCCGATTTGCTCTTTGGTCAGCACGCCCATGCCGTAGAGTTCCATCACCGCGCCGACCGTGGCCCCAAAACTGATGGGGTCGATACCTTCTTCGTTACACAGCAGGTTGGCGTATTGCAGGCACTCCAGGTCGTTGACGCCATTGGCGGCACCCAGCGCCCAGGCGGCTTCGTATTCGAGGCCGCCATTGGCACCGCGGTATTGCGGTTTGTTTTCGATGGTGAAGTGGCCTTCGTCCATCTTGCTGATGCGCCCGCAGGCAATGGTGCAGCCAAAGCAGGCCTGGTTGGTCACCAGGTGTTTTTTGCCGTCGGTCGCACGTGGTTTGGCCATGGCTTCTGCGCCAATGTCCATCGCGCCTTCAAACTGGTTGTCGCGGTGGTTACGGGTGGGCAGGCCACCGACTTCGTTGATCACGCTCATCAGCACTTGCGTGCCCATGGCGGGCAGGCCGGTGCCGGTGACACCGTTTTCTGCCAGCACTTTTTTGGCAGCCTTGGTGGCGGCCATGAAGGCTTTCGGGTCGCGGATGTTGCCCACGCCCTTGGTGCCGCGCACCGCAATGGCCTTGAGGTTTTTGCTGCCCATGACCGCGCCCACGCCCGAGCGGCCAGCGGCACGATGCAGGTCGTTGACTACCGCCGCAAACAGCACGCCGTTTTCACCGGCTTTGCCAATGGAGGACACGCGCGCCAGCGGGTCTTGCAGGCCCTTCTTGATGATTTCTTCGGTCTGCCAGACGCTCTTGCCCCACAAGTGGGCTGCGTCACGCAACTCGGCTACATCGTCGTTGATGTACAGGTACACCGGCTTGGCCGATTTACCTTCAAAAATGACCATGTCCCAGCCCGCCATCTTGAGCTCAGCACCCCAGTAGCCGCCCGAGTTGGAGCAGGCCACCGCGCCAGTGAGCGGGCCTTTGGTGATGACGGTGTAGCGGCCACCGGTTGAGGCCATCGTGCCTGTGAGGGGTCCGGTGGCCCAGATGATTTTGTTGTCTGCGCTCAAGGGGTCAACCTTGGCGTCGACTTCTTCGACCAGGTACTTGGTACCCAGGCCGCGCGAGCCGATGTAGGCTTTGGCCCACTCCATGTTGAGGGGTTCAGATTTGACGGTACCCGCAGTCAGATTGACGCGAAGGATTTTTCCAGCCCATGACATAGTGTTTCTCCTAAAGTGTTGGGGTCAGGCGGCGGCAGTTTGGTTGCCGAGCTTGTCGGCCCACTGTTCCATCTTGCCCAGACCGGTCCAGTTGGCGTCAATGAAGGTGATGGCGCCAGTGGGGCAGGCTTCGGCGCAGGCCGGTTCGCCGCCGCACAGGTCGCACTTTTGCACCTTGCCAGTTTCCTGGACGTAGTTGATGGTGCCGAATGGGCAGGCGATGGTGCACACCTTGCAGCCGACGCAGGTCGTCTCGTTGACCACTTTGGCACCGGTGAGTTTGTCCACCGTGATCGCTTCTACGGGACAAGCATGCAGGCACCAGGCTTCGTCGCACTGGGTGCAGGTGTAGGGCACTTTCTTGCCGGTGTGGTGAAAGTTGAATACCTTGATGCGCGATTTGGCGGTGGCGAAGGTGCCGTAGTTCTCGAAAGAACAGGCCATTTCGCACTGCAGACAGCCGGTGCACTTGTCTGCGTTGATGTGCAACACCTTTTGCATGTGTGTGTCTCCTGTGGGTGATGAATAAACGAACCGCGCCTATGCAACGCTGTTCCTATGAATCGGATTGCATGGCGATTGTTCTGTTTTTGGCCGCGCCTTCACCTAGGATTAACCCTGATAGCAAGCGGGTAATGCACGGATATTCTCAATTTGAGACATCCGTCAGACAACTTGGCCAGGACGCAAAAAAGCCCGCTGGCTGGCAACCGCGGGCTTTTTGGAAGGAACGCTGAATCAGCGGTCGTTCTTGGAAAAACGCTTTTGCGCGTCGCGCGGCACAAACACCTTGCCACCACCGGCAGGCTTGGAAAACGCCGGTTTGCCAAAAGATGGTTTGCCAAAGGCGGGTTTGCGCGGGGCAAAATCGCCGCGGGGAGCAAAGTCGCCACGCGGTGCACCGCTGTTGCGGTCACCGGCGAAGCGGTCGTTAAAGCCGCCCTTGCGCTCGTAGCTGAAGCCCTCACGCGCCGGAGCCGGACGCTGTTCGCCACGCGGCGCAAAGCCTGGTGCTTTATCGTTTTGATAGCTGCCTGCGTTCACTACACGCGGGCCAGAGCCATTTCTGTCATTGAAGCCGCCACGGTCACCGGCAAACCCACCACGGTTGCCGCCAAAGCCGCCACCAGCGGGGCGGCCGCCGCCAAACTTGCGGTCACGGTCGCCAAAACCACCGCGACCACCAAAACCGCCGCGCGACGCTTCGGGCGCACGTTGTTGCGGCTCCAGACCGGGAATCACTTCGGCCTTGAGCGGCTGGCGTGTGTAGGCCTCAATGTCAAAAATCTTGCGACGGTCGCGCAGCTCGGCAAAGGTGATGGCCAGGCCGTCGCGCCCGGCGCGGCCGGTACGGCCAATGCGGTGGGTGTAGTCCTCGGCCTTCATCGGCAGACCAAAGTTGAACACGTGGGTGACGGTAGGCACATCAATGCCGCGCGCGGCCACGTCGGTGGCGACCAGAATCTGCACATGGCCCTGGCGCAGCGCCATCAAACGGCGATTGCGCAAGCCCTGGCTCAAGGCACCGTGCAGCGCCACGGCGTCAAAGCCGTCTTGCTGCAAGTCGTTGGCCAGGCCGTCGCATTCAATTTGCGTGCTGGCAAAAACAATGGCCTGATTGATCGTTTTGTCGCGCAGCCAGTGGTCTAGCAGTTTGCGCTTGTGCTGGGCGTTGTCGGCCCAGAACAGCACCTGCTTGATGTTGACGTGCTTTTCTTGCGGACTGTCGATGGTGATGCGTTGCGGCTCGCGCATGACGCGCGCTGCCAACTGCTGAATACGCGGCGCAAAGGTGGCCGAAAACATCATGGTTTGCTTGCGCTCGATGGTGAGCTGGTTGATCTCTGCCAGGTCGTCCGAGAAACCCAGATCGAGCATGCGGTCGGCTTCGTCGACCACCAGGAACTGCACCTGGTCGAGCTTGATCTGCATCGAGCGCTGCAGGTCAAGTAACCGCCCCGGCGTGGCCACCACCAGGTTGGCATTTTGCAGCTTGGCAATCTGCAGTTGGTACGGCATGCCGCCCACAATGTTGGCCACGCGCAGGCCACGGCAATGCTGCACCAGGTCAATCGCGTCGTGCGCCACTTGCTGCGCCAGTTCGCGCGTTGGGCAAACAATCAGCGCGCCGGGTGTGGGCGCGGTGAAATGGCGTGGGTTGGTCGGGTCTTTGCGCTTGGCGCGTTTAGGGGGCGTTTCGCCTTTGGCAGCCGCCTCGGCAACAGCGCGTTCATAGTCGGCGCGCTCGTCGGCTTCGGCTTGGGCGCGTTGCGCCAGCAAGGTGTGCAGCACCGGCAGCAGGAACGCTGCCGTTTTGCCACTGCCGGTCTGGCTGGAGACCATCAGGTCAACAAAGCGGGCGTCGGTCGCACCTTCACTGTGGCCTTGCATGGCCAGCGGAATGGTTTTGAGCTGCACCGCGGTGGGCTGGGTAAAGCCGAGGTCTTTGACGGCGGCAATCAGCTCAGGCGCCAGGCCCAGGGTCACGAAGCCGTTGGGCAGTTCGGGCGCGGCAGGCTCGGGTTCAAGTTGCGTGGTGACAGGAGTTTCCAACTCCACGTCAGGGATCAGGTGCAGATCGTTGGACAAGTTTTCGGCAGACGACAAATCGCCTGTCGCTAGGGTAGCGTCAGTCATGGTGATTCTCAAAGATAGGAGTGCCGCATAGGCTGCGGTGGGCTCCGTTACTGGTTAAAACACATCAACCAGCAAACGGACTCAGCCCTGTCTCAGCAAAGTGAGCGTGTTCAGGCGCTGGGGGTCATTTTTGGGGCAAGCTGGTCAATCAGCTTGAACCTGGACCCGGTGAATGTTGGGAGATGTACACATCATCGCTGTTGGTTTCAGCGAAGCCGCGCAGTATACATTGGATTCGGGTTTTTACTGATTTATTTTTCAGACGGAGCGATGGGTGTCAGTCATTTTAAGAGTCATTGCCTCACGTTGAACCCGGCACGGCGACTGAGCGCTTGAAGGGGTCGCCCGTTCCCCTGCCAGCCCACAAGCGACCTCGCCGAATCAGTCGGGCGATGCGCTTTGCGGAGGTCAAGGAGGAGGCCGAAGGCCGGGGGACACGTAGCAAAGCGCATCGCCCGGCTGATTCATCAGCCACCGTGGCACCACCCTGATCTGAACTTCTCAGCTCGGAATCAAACGAATCCCAAAGTCAGACACCACACCTGATGAACTGCGCCCGGTAGTGCTCCAGCTCGTCGATCGACTCGTGCACGTCGGCCAGCGCAGTGTGGCGTTGTTTCTTCTTGAAGCTTTTTTGCACCTCGGGCGCCCAGCGCTTGGCCAGTTCCTTGAAAGTGCTCACATCCACATTGCGGTAATGGAAATACGCTTCCAGCTTGGGCATGTACCTGGCCAGAAAACGCCGGTCCTGACCAATGGAATTGCCGCACATGGGCACCGCTGCCTTGGGGACGTACTGGCGCAAAAAGGCCAACAACTGCTCTTGCGCGTCGTCTTCGGTCAGGGTCGATGCCTTGACCTTGTCGATCAGACCGCTTTTGCCGTGTGTGCCCTTGTTCCATTTGTCCATGCCGTCCAGTAGTGCGTCGCTCTGGTGCAGCACCAGCACCGGGCCCTCGGTGCGACATTCCAGTTGGGGGCCGGTGACGATGACGGCGATCTCGATGATGCGGTCGACCTCGGGGTTCAGACCGGTCATCTCGCAGTCAAGCCAGACCAGGTTCTGGTCTGACTTGGGCAAGGTGGGCGCAGGGCTTGTGGGGGCGTTGGTGGCATGCATGGGGCAAATTGTCGCTGATCGCCTAAACTTCGCTGCCATGTCTGACACCTCTGCCCTTTTCGACCCCGCTTTGCTTTTGACCCTGGTTTTTGCTGCGGCGCTGTTGCTCAGCCTGATCGTCAAATTCTGGCTCAACGCCCGCCAGATGCGCCATGTGGCGCAGCACCGCGCCCAGGTACCCGCCGCCTTTGCCCAGACCATCACGCTGGCAGCGCACCAAAAGGCAGCAGACTACACACTGGCCAAGGGCCGTCTGGCCACGCAGGAACTGGTTCTTGGCAGTGCCGTGCTGGTGTGCTGGACGTTACTGGGCGGGCTGTCGCTGTTGAATCAGGCACTGATGCAGTGGCTTGGCGCGGGCATGGTGCAGCAGTTGGCGCTGCTGCTGACTTTTGTGCTGATCAGCGGCATCATCGACCTGCCGCTGTCGCTGTACCAGACCTTTGTGCTTGAAGAACGCTTTGGCTTCAACAAGATGAGCTTCAAACTCTGGCTGGCAGATTTGCTCAAGTCAACGCTGATGGGCGCGGCCATTGGCCTGCCGATTGCCACGCTGATCTTGTGGATGATGGGTGCCACCGGCGCCTTGTGGTGGCTTTGGGCGTGGTTGTTCTGGATGGGCTTCAACCTGTTGCTGCTGGTGATTTACCCGACCTTGATTGCACCGTTGTTCAACAAGTTCACGCCGCTGCAAGACGAATCGCTCAAGGCACGCGTCACCGCGCTGATGCAGCGCTGCGGCTTCTCAGCCAAGGGCTTGTTTGTGATGGATGGCAGCAAGCGCAGCGCCCACGCCAACGCGTATTTCACCGGTTTTGGCGCCGCCAAGCGTGTGGTGTTTTATGACACGCTGTTGTCCAAGTTGAGCCCGGCCGAGGTCGACGCGGTGCTGGCACACGAGCTGGGCCACTTCAAGCATAAGCACGTCATCCAACGCATCGTGGCGATGTTTGCCCTCAGCCTGGCCGGCTTCGCGCTGCTGGGCTGGCTGGCGCAGCAAAGCTGGTTTTACACCGGGCTGGGCGTGCTACCCAACGCCGTTGGCCCCAACGACGCGCTGGCACTGCTGCTGTTCATGCTGGCGCTGCCGGTGTTCACGTTTTTCATCTCGCCGCTGTTTGCGCAACTGTCGCGCAAGCATGAGTTTGAGGCCGACGCGTATGCCGTCAAGCAAACCAGCGGCCAGGCTCTGTCGACCGCGTTGCTCAAGCTGTACGAAGACAACGCGTCGACCCTGACGCCCGACCCGGTGTATGTGGCTTTTTACTATTCGCACCCGGGCGCGTCCGAGCGGCTGGCGCGCATGCAAGGCGCTGCTTGACGTCTGGTTTTTATATGAAAAATAGCCCCCCAGCCCAGAAATATCAAGCGCTGACAGCTTCACAAGTCATAGCAAATCTGGCCCATTTGACGGGCTGGAAACTCAGTGGCAACGGCGCTGATCTGGTGATAGAGAAAACCTACCGCTTTGCCAATTACCCACAAACCATGGCGTTTGCCAACGCGGTGGCCTGGCTGGCGCAAGCCAACAACCATCACCCGGTGCTGCAGGTGCACTACGGGCACTGCGTGGTGCAATTTCAGACCCATGATGTCGGTGGCCTGAGCCTGGTAGATTTTGACAACGCAGCCGCGGTAGACGCCCTGCCGCAAGCGGGCATTGCGGCCGGCGCATGACCGTTTCCATGCGCGTGCCCGGGCTGATTGTGGCCAACTACGGGCGCCACTTTTTAGTGGAGAGCGACACCGGCGAGCGGCGCATTTGCCACTCACGTGGCAAGAAAAGCCAGGGCGTGGTCGGCGACCAGGTGCTGTGGTTGGCCTCTGAAGATGAAGGCACCATCGAAAAGATCGAGCCGCGGCGCAACCTGTTTTACCGCCAGGACGAGGTGCGTACCAAGTCGTTCGCCGCGAACCTGGACCAGGTGCTGATCCTGCTTGCCGCCGAACCCGAGTTTTCAGCCAGCCAACTCTCGCGCGCGCTGATCGCCGCCGAAGAGCAGCACATCACGCCGATCATTGCGCTCAACAAGAGCGACCTTGCCGAGCCCTTTGCCCGTGCCTGGACCTGGTTGCAGCCTTACCGCGACATGGGCTACGACGTGCTGCCGCTGGCGTTGGCGCACAACTCCGAAGCCGACAGAGCTGCGCTGCTGCAACGTCTGGACGGCAAAACGACGCTGGTGCTGGGCCCCTCCGGTGCGGGAAAAAGCACGCTGATCAACTGCCTGATTCCCGGTGCGCTGGCGCAAACCGGCGTGCTGTCGCAAGCGCTCAACGCCGGCAAGCACACCACCACCAGTACCACCTGGTACTGGGTGGACGTCGCAAAAACCACGGCGCTGCTGGACTCGCCCGGGTTTCAGGAATTTGGCCTGAACCACATCGATCCGGCGCAACTTGCAGCCTACATGCCCGACCTGAAACCCCATGTGGCGCAATGCAAGTTTTACAACTGCAGCCATCTGCACGAACCGGGGTGCGGTGTCATGGCGGCGGTCAAATCAGCCGCTAACCCAGAAGAAATAAGCGCCAACCGCTACAAAATTTACAGCGAACTTTATGCCGAACTCAAGCAGGTACGCCACTATTGAGCATCAGGTGCAATGATGGGTCGACGCTGACGTCAGCAACTCGCCCAGTGCTTGAACCAAGCGGTCACACTGCGCTGGCGTGCCAATGCTGATGCGCAGATAGGCGTCTATGCGCGGCTGTATGAAGTGCCGCACCAGCACCCCCTTGGCGCGCAGGCCAGCGGCCAGGTCAGCGCCGTGGTGCATTGGATGGCGCGCAAACACAAAATTGGCTTGCGACGGCAGCACGACAAAACCCAGGTCTTCGAGCGCCAGCACCAGGCCTTCGCGACTGCTCATCACTGCTTGGCGGGTCTGCTCAAAATAGGCCGTATCCTCGAACGCCGCCACCGCACCAGCGATGGCCAGCCGGTCCAGCGGGTAAGAGTTGAAACTGTCTTTGACGCGCTCCAGCGCGTCGATCAAAGGCCGCTGGCCACAGGCGTAGCCGACGCGCAAACCCGCAAGTGAACGCGACTTGGACAAGGTATGCACCACCAGCAAATTGGGGTAGCGCGCGATCAGCGGCACAGCACTTGTCCCGCCAAAGTCCACATACGCCTCGTCAACCAGCACCACCCGGTTGGGATGAAGTTTCAGCAATGCCTCTAAGTCGGCCAGCGGCAAGCCGATACCGGTGGGCGCGTTCGGATTGGCAATGACGACACCGGCCACACACTCATCTGGTGCACAAGCGTAATCCGCGACGTTCAGGCGCAAGTTATCGGTCAACGGCACCAGGCACGCGGCGATGCCGTACAAGCCGCAATAGACCTTGTAAAAGCTGTAGCTGATGTCGGGCATCAACAGCGGACAGCCCTGCTGGAAGAACGCAAAAAAGGCGTGCGCCAGCACCTCATCAGAGCCGTTGCCGACAAAGACCTGCGGCGCTGACAACCCGAGGTGCCCGGCAATCGCCTCGCGCAAGGTGCTGGCTTGCGGGTCGGGATAGAGCTGCAGGCCTTGTTGCGCGGCCTGGGTGATCGCGGCGATGACCCGTGGCGACGGCGGGTACGGGTTTTCGTTGGTGTTGAGTTTGACCAGGTTGCTGATCTTGGGTTGCTCACCGGGAATATACGGCGTAAGACGCGTCACCACAGGGCTGAAAAATTGCGAAGTCATCAAAATTTACTATCAATAAAGAAGCTGCTTACGCTTGTTTTTAAGGAGCTACAGGCCAAAAATATATAAACAATCAGCCCAGCAGGCGCGCCAGGGTCAGCAAGGCCAGCAGCGCCACCCACATGACGACGGTGCGCCACACCAGGCCGACCACCACCGCCAGATGCGGCAAATCGGGCGCCGGGCGTTCCATCTGTGCATCGTCTTGCGAGGTCGGCGAGTCCGGCTGCTGCGCGGCATTTGGGCCAGACAGGCGAACGTTGACCGCACCTGCCGTGGCCACCAGCACGATGCCATCGTTGCCAACGTGTCCACGCTGCGCGTAGCGCCGCCAGCTGTCCACCGCTTCTTCAAAGTTGCCCATGACCGCGAAACTCAGGGCGGTGACACGCGCCGGAATCCAGTCAATGCGCTCCCACGCCAAGCCCGAACTCGCTTGCAAAGCCGCGCTGACCGGTTGGTGATGCAACTGACTTTGATGACGCCAATAGCGCACAACAAACTCGCTCAGGCGGTACAGTACGGCGCCCATCGGGCCCAGGCCAAACGCAGCCAACACCGAAAACCAGGCCAGTACGCCAAAGACGTGCCGGTGCGCTGCCAGCACCGAGGCCTCGATCACCTGGCCGATAACTTCGCTGCGCGGGGCTTCCTTGACGTCACGTTGTTGCCAGTCGGCCAGCAGTCGCCGCGCCAGCGCATCATCGCCACTGGCCAGCGCGTCGCGGATCTGGGTGAAGTGAAAGCTGAACTGCCTGAACCCCAGCGCGGCGTAGAGCACCAGTGCGCTCCACAGCAAGGCCACGGGCCAGCCGACAAACACGTCCAGCAACAGATAGATCAGCAACGCAAGCAGCGTCGGCACCAGCACCGCCGCAGACCAGGCCAGCCAACCGTGCAGGGGCTTGCCGGCGTCCAGGCTGCGCGTACACCAACGCACCCAGCCGCGCATGCCTGCGTGAATCAGGTTGCCGCGCTGCAAGGGCTTGACCTGTTCCAGCAGCAGCGCAAAAAGAACCGAGATAAAGCTCATGCAATGATCATAGCGGCTATGCCACGTCAGGCCATCAGGAAACGGTAAAAGTTGCGCAACATGCCGGCGGTGGCGCCCCAAATGAAACGCTCTTGCACCCCGTCGTGGTAGGGCATGGAAAGCCAATGGCGCAGCGCGCCTTGCCACATCACTTCGTGGTGGCGGTGGTTGGCCGGGTTCATCAGATACGCCAATGGCACCTCGAACACGTCCGATACTTCGTGTGGATTGATGTCAATGGCAAAGCCGGGGCGGACCAATGCCACCACGGGGGTCACCAGAAATACTGAGCCTGTGGTGTAGAGCGGCAGTTCGCCCAAAACTTCCGTATCGGCTGCGGCGAGGCCGACTTCCTCCTGCGCCTCGCGTTGCGCTGCTGAGGCAGCGTTGGCGTCGCAGGCGTCGCACTTACCGCCGGGGAAAGCAATTTGGCCGGCGTGCGTCGACAGATGCGCGGTGCGCTGGGTCAACAACACGGTGGGTTGCGCGTGCATGACGATCGGAATCAGCACCGCCGCCGCCATGGGCGAGCGCTTGAGAAACTGTTTTTCAGCCACCAACTCCGGCGTCCACTGCGGTGGCGCGGCGAAACGCCGCCGCAAGGCCTGCGGCGTGAGCGCCTGCAGGGCCACGGCAGGCAAATCGGTATCGACCCGCAACACAGGCGCCAGATGGGGATTGGCAGAAGGCGGCTTGGCAGCAGACATGGTGGTGATTACAACCGAAACGCAGCCAAAGCCCAATTCAGACGCAAAAAAACCGCCCCTGAAAAAGCGGGCGGTTTTTGCAAAGAACAACCGGGTTTATTGAACGGCTGCCACTTTGCGTGCAGGCAGTTTTTCCTTGATACGGGCCGACTTGCCGCTGCGCTCGCGCAGGTAGTAGAGCTTGGCACGGCGCACGTCACCGCGGCGCTTGACTTCGATGCTGGCGATCAGCGGGCTGTAGGTCTGAAACGTACGCTCGACACCTTCACCGCTGGAGATCTTGCGCACGGTAAAGCCGCTGTTGAGGCCGCGATTGCGCTTGGCAATCACCACGCCTTCATAGGCTTGCAGCCGCTTGCGGGTGCCTTCAACCACGTTGAGGCTGACCACCACGGTGTCGCCAGGGCCGAAATCAGGGATGGTTTTGTTCAGGCGAGCAATTTCTTCTTGCTCAAGGGTTTGGATCAGATTCATGAGAGTCCTTGAAAGATCTTGCAGGCACCAGCGCCCGAATTGACGCAGGCCAGAGAAAAATTCCCAGGCGGTCCAGCAGAGGATCGGATAGCCGCATATTATAGCGTGGCCAGAAACGCCTCATCGGTCGGGCTCAAGGCCCGAGCCTGGCGTGCGCGCGCAATCAGGTCCGGGCGCAGGCGCAGCGTCAAGGCCAGACGTTGCTCACGGCGCCAGCGCGCGATGTGCACATGGTGGCCAGACAGCAGCACTTCGGGCACGGCCTGGCCCTGCCAATGCTCTGGCCGGGTGAAATGCGGGCAGTCCAGCAAGCCGTCGAGCGCCGGGTTGAAGCTGTCTTGCACATGGCTTTGCGCGTCACCCAGCACGCCGGGCTGCAGGCGCGCAACGGCATCGAGCAGCGCCATTGCAGCGATCTCACCACCAGAGAGCACAAAGTCGCCCAGGCTGATCTGCGCGGTAACGTGGGCGTCAACGAAGCGCTGGTCGATACCTTCGTAGCGGCCACATATCAACACCGCACCGTCGCTTTGCGCCCAACGTGCGACCTGCGCGTGATCGAGTCGCTGCCCCATCGGTGAAAAAAGAAGCACCGGCACACCGGGCTGGCGTTGGCGCTGGATGCTCTGCAGGCATTGCGACAGCGGTTCGGCCATCATCACCATGCCGGGCCCACCACCGAAAGGCCGGTCGTCGACGCGGCGGTAGTTGCCGTCGGCAAAATCGCGCAGGTTGTTCAGGCGGACATCAACCAGAGCCGAAGCAAAAGCGCGGCGCGTGATGCCCGTCGTCAAAAACGGCGTAAACAGCTCGGGAAAAAGCGTGACAACGTCAAAGCGCATGGCCAAAGACCTTTTCAGTAGTCGGCTTGCCAGTCCACCAGCAGACGTTTGGCAACGAGATCGACGTCATCGACGTAAGCCGCCACAAACGGAATCATGCGTTCCTGCAACTTGCCGTCGGCAAGGTAGTCGATGACCAGTACGGTTTGCGCCCCCGTGCTCAGCAGATCGCGCACCTGACCGAGCGCCTCGCCCTGCCGGTTGACGACCGACAAGCCAATCAGGTCAACCCAGTAGTACGCGTCTTTTTCGGGCGTCGGAAAACTCGACCGGGTGACAAAAATACGCGCACCACGCAAGGCGTCGGCGCTATCGCGGTCGTCAAGATCGTGGGCGCAAGCGACCACACTGTCTGAATGCGTCTTGGCTTCCTTGATCTTGATTCTGGCAACGCCGTCAAAGGTTTTGGCACCCTTTTCGGTGGGCAGTAAAAACCAGCGTTTGGATGAAAAAAGCGCCTCGGGATCGGCGCTATAGGGCTGGACTTTGAACCAGCCTTTGATGCCCCAGGCATCTGAAATGCGCCCGACTTCGATGGCATCTGCCGGCAATTCGGCAGGCTCCAGGCCGGGCAGCATGGTCACACTTCAGGCAGCGGCTTTGACCGCTTTGGCGGCTTGTTCAACCAGGCGATCCACCGTGGGCGAAGCCTGCGCGCCGACGCTCTTCCAGTAAGTCAGGCGGTCTTGCGCGATGCGGATGCTTTCTTCGTTGGCGGTGGCGATCGGGTTGTAAAAACCGATCCGCTCAATAAAGCGGCCGTCACGGCGGGTACGCTTGTCAGCCACCACAATATTGAAAAACGGGCGTGCTTTGGCACCGCCACGGGCGAGTCGAATGACGACCATAATTTATCCTTTGGGAAGTGACATCTTCATGTCACGAAAAAATTGAGCACAATGCCTGACGTTTGAGACACGCGACATGGCCACCCGGCCAGCGACACATCAAGCAACCCGAAATTATACCGAGTAGTTGACCATGCCCATCATCCGCCCCAGCCAAGACCAGGATATCGACCAAATCACCGCGATCTATGCGCACCATGTGCACCACGGCACCGGCACTTTCGAGATCGACCCGCCCAGCGCCGCCGACATGGCACAACGCCGCACCGACGTGCTCATCAAGCAGTTACCTTATCTGGTGGCTGTTAATGGTGCGACGGTGCTCGGCTTTGCTTACTGCAACTGGTTCAAGCCACGCCCGGCCTATCGCTACAGCGCTGAGGACTCGGTCTATCTGGCGCCTGACGCTGTGGGTCAGGGACTTGGTCGCGCCCTGCTGACCGAGCTGTGCAGCCAGGCTGAGCGCGCTGGTGTGCGCAAGCTGATCGCCGTCATCGGTGACTCTGCCAATCATGGCTCGATCGGGGTGCATCGGTCAGTCGGTTTTGCACCGGTGGGCACATTGAAGTCGTGCGGCTGGAAGTTTGACCGCTGGCTCGATGTAGTGCTGATGGACAAGGCGCTGGGCACGGCTGACAGCAACGCACCGACTGCCCTGTAGTTTGCACCACAGGGCTGACCTTCACGCTACACCTGATTTGAATCAGGCGGTCGCAGCAGCCTTGACCGACGTCGCAGCGTCGGTGTAGTCCTTGACCTTGTCAAAGTTGAGGTACTGGTAGATTTGGCTGCTGGCGGCCGTCAGGACGCCCATGTCAGCCATGTACTCTTCCTTGGTCGGGATACGGCCCAGCTTGGAGCAAATGGCGGCCAACTCGGCGCTGCCAAGGTAGACATTGCTGTTTTTTCCCAGGCGGTTGGGGAAGTTGCGGGTCGACGTTGAAAACACGGTCGCACCCTCTTTGACCTGCGCCTGGTTACCCATGCACAAGCTGCAACCCGGCATTTCCAGGCGCGCACCAGCGGAGCCGAGAACACCATAGTGGCCTTCCTCGCTGAGTTGTTTGGCGTCCATCTTGGTCGGTGGCGCCATCCACAGCTTGACCGGAATATCGCGCTTGTTTTCCAGCAGCTTGGAAGCAGCACGGAAATGGCCAATGTTGGTCATGCACGAACCGATGAACACCTCGTCAATCTTGGAGCCCGCCACATCGGACAACGTCTTGACATCGTCCGGATCGTTCGGGCAGGCCACGATCGGTTCATGGATGTCAGCCAGATCGATCTCGATCACACTGGCGTACTCGGCATCGGCGTCGGCCTTGAGCAACTTCGGATCAGCCAGCCAGGCCTCCATCGCCTTGATACGACGGTTGATGGTCCGCACATCCTGGTAGCCGTTGGCGATCATCCACTTCAGCATGACGATGTTGCTGTTGAGATACTCGATGATTGGTTCTTTGTTCAGGTGCACCGTGCAACCGGCGGCACTGCGCTCGGCCGAGGCATCGCTGAGTTCAAACGCTTGCTCCACCTTCAGGTCGGGCAGTCCCTCGATTTCAACGATGCGGCCGGAAAACACGTTTTTCTTGCCTTGCTTGGCCACGGTCAACTCACCCGACTTGATGGCATACAGCGGAATGGCATTGACCAGGTCACGCAGCGTGATGCCAGGCTGCATCTTGCCTTTGAAGCGCACCAGCACGCTCTCGGGCATGTCCAGCGGCATGACGCCGGTGGCTGCACCGAAGGCTACCAAACCAGAGCCGGCAGGGAAGCTGATGCCAATCGGGAAACGGGTATGGCTGTCGCCACCGGTACCCACGGTATCGGGCAACAACATGCGATTGAGCCAGCTGTGGATGATGCCGTCACCCGGGCGCAGCGGAATACCGCCACGGTTGCTCATGAACTCGGGCAACTCGTGGTGCATCTTCACGTCGATGGGTTTCGGGTAAGCGGCGGTGTGACAGAACGACTGCATCACCAAATCAGCACTGAAGCCCAGGCACGCCAGGTCTTTCAACTCGTCGCGGGTCATCGGGCCGGTGGTGTCTTGCGAGCCCACCGAAGTCATTTTCGGCTCGCAGTACGTACCTGGCAAAACGCCCTGCCCTTCAGGCAAACCGCAGGCGCGACCGACGATCTTTTGCGCCAGGGTAAAGCCCTTGCCGTGACCCTTGGGATTTTGTGGTAAGCGGAACAAAGTGGAGGCAGGCAGACCAAGTGCCTCGCGAGCCTTCGTCGTCAAACCGCGACCGATGATCAAGGGAATGCGGCCACCGGCACGCACTTCGTCAAGCAACACATCGCTCTTGAGCTTGAACTCGGCGATAACTTTGCCGTCTTTGAGTGCTTTGCCGTCGTAGGGGCGCAATTCGATGGTATCGCCCATGCCCATATGACTCACGTCGAGTTCAATCGGCAGCGCGCCCGCATCTTCCATGGTGTTGTAAAAAATAGGCGCAATCTTGCTGCCCAGACAGACGCCGCCAAAGCGTTTGTTCGGCACAAAGGGAATGTCCTCACCGGTAAACCACAACACACTGTTGGTGGCAGACTTGCGGCTGGAGCCGGTACCGACGACGTCACCCACATAGGCGACCAGACTGCCTCGCGCGCGGAGGTCTTCGATGAATTTCACCGGCCCGCGTTTGCCGTCCTCTTCGGGGGTAATGCCGTCGCGCTTGTTCTTTAGCATCGCCAAGGCGTGCAGCGGAATATCGGGGCGACTCCAGGCATCAGGCGCGGGGCTGAGGTCGTCTGTGTTGGTCTCGCCGGTGACTTTGAAGACAGTCAGCTTGATACTTTGGGGGACTTCAGGGCGGCTGGTGAACCACTCGGCGTCGGCCCAGCTCTGCAGTACTGCCTTGGCAAAGGTGTTGCCCTTGTCGGCTTTTTCCTTGACATCATGGAATTGATCAAACATCAACAGGGTTTTCTTCAACCCAGCGGCGGCCACTGGCGCCACGACAGCGTCGTCCAGCAGGTCAATCAATGGGGACAGGTTATAACCGCCAAGCATGGTGCCGAGCAGCTCTGTGGCCTTTTCTCGGCTGATGAGTGCACATTTTTCAGTGCCATGGGCCACAGCTGCCAAATAGCTGGCCTTGACTTTGGCGGCATCATCGACGCCGGCCGGGACGCGGTATGTGATCAACTCCAGCAAGAAGGCTTCCTCACCTTTTGGCGGATTTTTCAGCAACTCAATCAAGGACGCTGTTTGCTGCGCCGTGAGCGGCAAGGCGGGAATACCCAGTGCGGCGCGCTCGGCGACATGGGCTCGGTAGGTTGTCAACATCATCAAACTCCTTCAATGGTCAAAGAATGGGCTCACACACGAATTAGAAACTAAAAACTTTATTAAAGGATTACAGCGACAGCGAGCGCCACCGCAAACCGCATGGGCAAAACATCATCAGGTTCAAGACTCAAAATACCTCTTTGCCGGATCGTTCGGCGCAATTTGCCCAGTGTGGTGCGCACGCTCCAAGACTTGCCAGTAATAGCGATAGCTGGCCCGGTCGTGCAGCTGACCATCGACGGAAATTGGCGCCCAGTTCGCGGCTTGCGCCAGGCCAACAATCTGACTGGCCAGATCGACTTCGGTTTTGTCAGGCGCAAACGCGCTCAGGATTGGTCGAATCTGATCGGGATGGATGCTCCACATACGGGTAAACCCAAGTTGGCGACTGGCCCGGCGTGCGGCCGCCTTAACCGCGGTGGCGTTCCTGAATTCAGTGACCACGCAGTGCGAGGGGGTCTTGCCAAACGCATGGCAGGCACTGGCGATTTCAAGCTTGGCACGCAACACCAGGGGATGACTGAACTGATCCAGATCCCCCGCAACCCCTTCCACACCCGCGCGCATGGCGGTGGCCGCAATGGCTCCCCCATGCGCCGAGACAAAGTCCATCAAACCAAAACTGATGGACTCGACGCGTGCATGTGCTGCAATACCTGCGAGGTTGCATACTGCGCGCGGCGACTCAACCAGGACATGAATCGGCAACGGTGTTGCCCGGCGGCTCGATTGCAAGGCCAGGTCAATGACTTTTGCTGCCTGGTCAATCTCTGCCACAGACTCGATCTTCGGCAACATGATGTGCGACAGGTACTTGCCCGCACCTGCGACCACGATCGCCACATCCTGCGCAAAAGCCGGATGTTCCACGGGATGAACGCGAACCGCCACGCGCCGTGCGGTTTGATGGCCATTCGCTGGTTGGGTCGCAAAGAGGTCGTTGACCAACGTCTTCACCATCTCGGCATGGCGACGTTCACCCCCCACCGGCGCACCATCTTCGCAATCGAGCGTGACGTCAAAGACACAGGCACCAAACTCTTGCACCATCTGCGCCTGCAGCGCCAGACTTTTGATCATGCGCGCTTCAACACCGCAATAGTGGTCGCAAACGGGCAAGCAGTTGGCCACTGCAGCACCCAGCAAAACGTGGCGCGGATGGGTCACGGTGTGGGCTCTACAGCGGTGGGGTTACAGCAAGTGGGCTACGCCGGCTTGCTCTTCCTGGAGTTCATTGAGCGTCTTGTTGATGCGCTCCTGGCTGAATTCGTCGATGGCCAACCCGTCAACGATCTTGTATTCGCCGTTGGCACAGGTCACCGGGAAGCCAAACATGGTGTCCTTGGGAATGCCGTATTCGCCGTTGGACGCAATGCCCATGGTGACCCACTTGCCATTGGTGCCCAGCGCCCAGTCGCGCATATGGTCGATGGCCGCATTAGCCGCCGAGGCCGCTGAAGAGACACCGCGCGCGGCGATGATCGCGGCACCACGCTTGCCCACAGTGGGCAGGAAGGTATTGGCGTTCCAGTCATGGTCATTGATCATGTCCTTGACACTCTCACCATTGATCGTGGCGAAGCGGTAATCGGCGTACATGCTAGGTGAATGGTTGCCCCAGACCGCCATTCTTTCGATCGACGCCACAGCCTTGCCGGTTTTTGCAGCGAGTTGGCTCAAGGCGCGGTTGTGATCGAGGCGCAGCATGGCGGTGAAATTCTTGCTTGGCAGATCGGGCGCGCTCTTCATGGCGATGTAGGCGTTGGTATTGGCCGGATTGCCGACCACCAGCACCTTGACATTGCGGCTGGCCACCGCGTTGAGCGCCTTGCCTTGCGTGGTGAAAATCTCGCCGTTGACAGCGAGCAATTCGGCGCGCTCCATGCCCGGGCCACGCGGACGCGAACCAATCAGCAGCGCGTAGTCGACATCCTTGAAAGCCGTCATCGGGTCACTGTGGGCTTCCATACCCACCAGCAACGGAAACGCGCAATCCTGCAATTCCATCATGACGCCCTGCAGCGCTTGTTGCGCCTTTTCAACAGGCACTTCCAGCAAGCTCAAGACGACCGGCTGGTCTTTGCCCAACATCTCACCAGAGGCGATACGAAACAAAATGGCATAACCAATTTGACCAGCTGCACCGGTGACTGCTACACGGACGGGTTTCTTGCTCATAGTAAAACTCCAGAAATTTGTAAATGATGATTTGCACCAAGCCCAAGGCGGAATTGCAAACCAGTCCGCGCCGAGCGGCGAGAGTGTACCCTTGAAACCGGCAAACGGTCAATTTGTCTTATATCTTATATAAGATATGATTACACCCAGAAGAGACAACCTGAAGAGACAAACAACATGCAAACCCCACCTGAAGCCAAGACCAGGGTAAGAGCACTCCAAAGCGCCATGACAAGCGCCAATCAGGCTGGCGCCGCACCCGCTTTCAGCCCTTTGTACCAACAAATCAGGGGGCTGATCCTGAACAGCTTGCGCTCTGGCGAATGGAAGCCCGGTGAATCGATTCCCAGCGAAGTGGAATTGGCCACGCGCTACCGCGTCAGCCAGGGTACAGTGCGCAAGGCCATTGACGAACTGGCCTCGGAAAACCTCTTGTTGCGACGTCAGGGAAAAGGAACGTTTGTTGCAACCCATGCCGAGCAACAAGTGCAGTTCCGCTTCCTCAAACTGGTCCCCGATGCGGGCACCCAGGGCAGCGAAGGCCCGGCCCAGCGCACGATCATCGAATGTCGCCGCACGCGCGCCAGCACTGACGTCACCCGGGCGCTGGCACTGCGTTCAGGCGACCAGGTCTTGCAAGCGCGCCGCGTTCTGAGTTTTGGCGGCGCCCCCACCATCCTCGAAGACATCTGGTTGCCGGCGCTGCCTTTCAAGGGACTGACCGCCGAACGGCTGGCCAATTACCAGGGAGCGATGTACGCTTTGTTTGAAACCGAGTTCAACGTGCGCATGGTGCGCGCTGAGGAAAAGATTCGGGCTGTGGCTGCTTCGCCGGCACAAGCGCAGTTGCTTGAAGTGGCCCCGGGCGCACCACTGCTGAGCGTTGAACGCGTGGCCTACACCTACCAGGATGAGCCGATGGAGCTGCGCCGGGGCTACTATCGCACAGACACACGCCACTACCGCAATGACGTGAGTTGAGGGTCGTCCTGTCATTCCCGCGTCAGTTTTTTCTTGTCCAAGATCAATAAACCTGCTATTTCAGTCGAACATCTTCTGCCACGCGGTGAACGTCCGGCATCGCGGCGTATGATGCCGCCCTGCAATAGAATTTCGGGGCTGGCCCGTCATTCTTCGGTTACCAAGCAGTTACTTAAAACATAGAAAGCAACTTATGTCTGATACAGCAACTAGCACAGCAAAATCCCGCCCCGAATTCCGTAACATCGAGTTCTCCAATCTGCGAACGCTTCGCTGGCCACTGGCTTCGCTTGTTTCGGGGATGCACCGCGTCAGCGGTGCCATCATGTTTTTTCTGATGCCTTTCATCATCTGGATGTTTGACACGTCGATCTCTTCGGAAATCTCGTTCGCCAAATTCAAGGCAGCGTTTGACGTGGGCATGCTCGGCTTGCCAGGCTTCATCTGGAAGCTCGTCGTCCTGGGTCTGATCTGGGCTTACTTGCATCACTTCATTGCCGGCTTGCGTCACCTCTGGATGGACACGCACCATGAGCAAGTGAGCAAGGAATTTGGCAAGCAGACCGGCGCCGTCGTGATGGTTCTGGTACTGAGTTTGACCGTCATTCTGGGCGCCAAGCTTTTCGGTCTTTACTAATACTTCAGGAGCTTTTCATGTCTGTCAATTACGGATCCCACCGCACCGTTGTCGGCGCTCATTACGGCATGCGCGACTGGCTGTCGCAGCGCGTCACCGCCGTCACCATCGCCTTGTTCACACTCATATTGCTGGCACAAATCATCTTCAGTAAAGGTCCGATCAGCTATGAACTGTGGTCTGGCATTTTTGCCGCGCAGTGGATGAAAACCCTGACCTTTGTCGTTATCGTTTCGATGCTTTACCACGTCTGGGTCGGCATGCGCAACGTCTTCATGGACTACGTCAAACCTTACGCCGTCCGCTTTGTCATGCACGTGTTTGCCATCCTTTGGTTGATCGGTTGCAGTGGCTGGGCCATCCAGGTCCTATGGCGTCTCTGACGGTGTCCTGCGGCACCATCAACGCAGCACCTTGAGGCCCATGCCAAGTTGCGTTCCCCAGAAAACACGTTTTTTTTGAAAATATCATGACTGCAACAACCAAACTCACAACACGTAAATTTGACGTCGTCATCGTCGGAGCCGGCGGCTCCGGTATGAGCGCTTCACTCCAGTTGGCCAACGCTGGCCTGAATGTCGCCGTGCTCTCCAAGGTCTTCCCGACCCGCTCGCATACGGTCGCGGCGCAGGGCGGCATTGCCGCCTCGTTGTCCAACATGAACGAAGATAACTGGGACAACCACTTCTACGACACCATCAAGGGTGGCGACTGGCTGAGCGACCAGGACGCCGTCGAATTCATGGTGCGCGAAGCACCCAAAGTGGTTTACGAGCTTGAACACTGGGGCATGCCCTTTGACCGCAATCCGGACGGCACGATCTACCAGCGCCCGTTTGGCGGCCACACCAGCAACCACGGTGAAAAGCTTGTTCAGCGCGCCTGCGCTTCGGCTGACCGCACCGGTCATGCAATGCTGCACACGCTGTACCAGCAAAATGTCAAATCGCGTACCAACTTTTTTGTCGAGTGGATGGCGCTTGACCTGATCCGCGATGCCGACGGCGACGTGGTTGGCGTCACCGCGCTGGAGATGGAAACGGGTGAAGTCCACATCCTGCAAGCCAAGAGCGTCATGCTGGCCACAGGCGGTGCCGGCCGCATTTTTGCCGCCTCGACCAACGCTTACATCAACACAGGCGACGGTTTGGGCATGACGGCGCGTGCTGGTATCCCATTACAAGACATGGAGTTCTGGCAATTCCACCCCACTGGCGTACATGGTGCTGGCGTGCTGCTGACCGAAGGCTGCCGTGGCGAGGGCGCCATTCTGCGCAACAGCAACGGTGAACGTTTCATGGAACGCTACGCACCTGGCTACAAGGATCTGGCAACACGCGACTTTGTTTCGCGCTGTATGGACCAGGAAATCAAGGAAGGCCGCGGTTGCGGGCCGAACAAGAATTACATCAACCTGGACATGACTCACCTGGGTGTTGAAACCATCATGAAACGCCTGCCTTCGGTGTTTGAGATCGGTCACAACTTTGCCAACGTCGACATCACCAAGGAACCCATTCCCGTGATTCCGACCAACCACTACCAGATGGGCGGCATTCCGAGCAGCATCACCGGTCAGGTCGTCGCACCCAAAAACGGTGTCCAGGAGGTTGTCAATGGACTGTACGCCGTTGGCGAATGTGCTTGCGTCAGCGTGCATGGCGCGAACCGCCTGGGTTGCAACTCGCTGCTCGACATTGTGGTCTTTGGCCGCGCCGCTGGACTGCACATTATCGAATTCAACCAAAAGAACAAAGAGCACAAGCCGATCCCGGCCAACGGCGCTGACATCTCGCTGGAGCGGCTGAACCGTTTGAACACCGCCAGCACCGGTGAATACGCTCAGGACGTGGCCAACACCATCCGGGAAACCATGCAGGAGCACGCCAGTGTTTTCCGCACCCAGGTCAGTATGGACGAAGGCGTTTCCAAAATCGCCGCATTGCGCAGCCGTGTCGAGAAAATTAACCTGACCGACAAGTCGCAAATTTTCAATACTGAGCGCATTGAAGCACTCGAAGTTGACAACATGATTGAAGTGGCGCAGGCCACCATGGTGTCTGCCGCCGCACGGCACGAATGCCGCGGTGCACACAGTGTGCGTGACTACGATCGCCCCGCTGATGACCCGCAATGCCCGCTGGGCCGCGACGACGTGAATTGGCTCAAGCACACGCTGTGGGACAAGGCAACTAATTCGCTGAGCTACAAGCCGGTGGTCATGAAGCCCCTGACTGCAGAATCCATTGCACCCAAGGTTCGGACCTTCTAATTTTTTATGACATCTTGCCGGCAGAGTCGAGTTGCTGCCCGCTTTTAAGGAAGTAAATCATGGCCAAACGCACATTCCACATCTATCGCTACAACCCGGATACCGATGCCAAACCCTACATGCAAACGCTCGAAATCGAGCTCGATGCAGGCGACCGCATGCTTCTTGACGCATTGACGAAGCTTAAGAAACTTGACCCCACCCTGTCGTACCGCCGGTCCTGCCGCGAAGGCATTTGCGGTTCTGACGCGATGAATATCAACGGCAAGAATGGTCTGGCCTGCCTGGTGAACCTGTTGACGCTGCCCGACACCATTACCCTCAAGCCCCTGCCAGGCCTTCCAGTAGTTCGTGACCTGATCGTTGACATGACACTGTTCTTCAAACAGTACCATTCCATCAAACCTTACCTGATCAACGACGTCCGTCCACCAGAAAAGGAACGTCTGCAAAGCCCCGAAGAGCGCGAGGAGCTCAACGGCTTGTATGAGTGCATTTTGTGCGCCTGCTGTTCCACCAGCTGTCCGGTCTTCTGGTGGAACCCCGACAAGTTTGTTGGCCCGGCCGGCTTGTTGCAAGCCTACCGGTTCATTGCCGACAGCCGTGACGAAGCGACCAGCGAACGCCTGGACAACCTGGAAGACCCTTACCGACTGTTTCGCTGCACCACCATCATGAACTGCGTTGATGTATGTCCCAAGGGCCTGAACCCGACACGCGCCATCGGCAAGATCAAAGAACTGATGGTGCGTCGCGCCATTTAAACGAAGATGTCAATCGTTGTGCCCGAGGAGGCGAATGAACTGATAGATGAAAGAGCGCTCAGCAAGCTCCGGTGGCGCAGTCGCAGGGGCTTGCTTGAGAACGATATTTTTATTGATCGTTTCTTTAAAAAGTATTCGTCAACCTTGACTGTCAAGCAGGCGCAAGGTCTGAGCACTCTAATGGAACTCGCCGACTCTGATCTGCTGGATCTGCACTTGGGACGCAAGTCGCTTGCGCAGGTCAACCCGGATCTGGTTCGCGACGATGTTTCTGAAGTATTGAATATGTTAAGAGCAACCACGAAAGGTCAAAATGAAGCTAGCTGAAAATAAAGCCACTCTGTCGTTTAGCAACGGCAGCCCCAGCGTTGATTTGCCCGTCTACCACGGTAACGTCGGCCCGGACGTCATCGACATCCGCAAGCTCTATGGCCAGACCGGCATGTTCACTTACGACCCGGGCTTTCTGTCGACGGCGTCGTGCCAATCGGCGATCACTTACATCGATGGCGACAAAGGCGAATTGTTGTACCGCGGCTACCCTATCGAGCAGTTGGCCACCCAGTGCGACTACCTCGACACTTGCTACCTGTTGCTCAACGGCGAGTTGCCCAATCAAGCTGAACGCGACGGCTTCCACAAACTGATCATCAACCACACCATGGTCAATGAGCAGATGCAGTTTTTCCTGCGTGGCTTCCGCCGTGATGCGCATCCGATGGCTGTGCTCACCGGCTTGGTCGGTGGCCTGTCGGCGTTCTACCACGACAGCACCGACATCCACAACCCCGAGCACCGCAAGATCGCCGCTATCCGGTTGATTGCCAAGATGCCAACGCTAGTCGCCATGGCTTACAAATACGGCATGGGTCAACCGTACATGTACCCGCAAAACGACCTCAGCTACGCGGGCAACTTTCTGCGCATGATGTTTGGTACACCGTGCGAGGAGTTCAAGGTCAATCCGGTGCTCGAACGCGCTTTGGACCGCATCTTCATCCTGCACGCTGATCACGAACAAAACGCCTCTACCTCCACCGTTCGTCTGTGTGGCTCGTCCGGCACCAACCCGTTTGCTGCGATCGCTGCTGGCGTTGCGTGCCTGTGGGGTCCGGCACACGGCGGTGCCAACGAAGCCTGCCTGAACATGCTCGAAGATATCCAGCGCCAGGGCGGAGTCGCCAAGGTCGGTCAGTTCATGGAACAGGTCAAGGATAAAAACTCTGGCGTCAAGCTCATGGGCTTTGGCCACCGTGTGTACAAAAACTACGACCCGCGTGCCAAACTCATGCAGGAAACCTGCGACGAGGTGTTGGCCGAACTCGGCCTGGGTAATGACCCCTTGTTCAAACTCGCCAAAGAAGTCGAAAAAATCGCGCTGGAAGACGAGTATTTTGTTTCGCGCAAGCTCTACCCCAACGTCGACTTTTACTCAGGCATCGTGCAACGTGCGATCGGTATTCCGGTCAACCTGTTCACTGGCGTCTTCACGTTGGCACGCACGGTGGGCTGGATCGCCCAGCTCAACGAGATGATCAGCGACCCTGAATACAAAATCGGCCGTCCGCGCCAGTTGTTTACCGGCTCGGTCACCCGCACCGTCAAGCCGATCGGCCAGCGTTAATTCCTGGTTGTTTGGATCCAGCCTGCCTGGTGGCAACACCGGCAGGCTTTTTTATGTCCGGCGCTGACCAACAGTCGCCCGGCTGCAATAGCGGACATTGCACCCGCTTAAAATCTCATTTTTTCATTCAAGCAGTTCGCAGGAAACCCCACATGACGGCACGCACTTTGTACGACAAGCTCTGGGACGAGCACGTCGTTCACACTGAAGACGACGGCACGGCCTTGTTGTACATCGACCGGCATCTGGTGCATGAAGTCACCAGTCCGCAGGCATTTGAAGGTCTGCGACAAGCACAGCGCCCAGTCTGGCGCACCAGTTCCATCGTCGCCACCGCTGACCACAACACACCAACCCAGGGTTGGGAGCTTGGCTACGACGGCATCACCGACCCCACCAGCAAGGAACAGGTGCTGACGCTTGACACCAACATCAAGGAATACGGTGCTGCGGCTTACTTCCCCTTTTTGTCCAAGCGCCAAGGCATTGTCCACGTCATCGGCCCCGAGAGCGGCGCCACCTTGCCGGGCATGACCGTCGTCTGCGGCGATTCGCATACGTCGACGCACGGCGCCTTTGGCGCGCTGGCGCATGGCATTGGCACCAGTGAGGTCGAACACGTCATGGCCACGCAAACGCTGCTGGCCAAAAAAGCCAGGAACATGCTGGTCAAGGTCGACGGCACGCTGTCGCGCGGCTGCACCGCCAAAGACATCGTGCTGGCGGTGATCGGCAAGATCGGTACCGCTGGTGGCACTGGGTACACCATTGAATTTGGCGGTGATGCCATCCGCGCGCTGAGCATGGAAGGCCGCATGACCCTGTGCAACATGGCCATTGAGGCTGGCGCCCGGGCCGGTCTGGTTGGCGTTGACGAAAAAACCATCGCCTACATCAAGGGGCGCCCCTTGGCGCCAGGCGCCCACGCTGCCAATGACGCTGCCGCCGCCGTCGAATGGGATCAGGCGGTGGCCTACTGGCGAACATTGCACTCAGACGTCGGCGCGCACTTTGACGCCACGGTCACACTCGACGCGGGGACACTGGTGCCGCAAGTCACCTGGGGCACCTCGCCGGAGATGGTCCTGGGTATCGACGACCGTGTTCCTGATCCTGACAAGGAAAAAGACGCCAACAAGCGTGGCGCGATCGAACGCGCGCTGAGCTACATGGGTCTTGAGCCCGGCAAGGCGCTCAACGACCTGTACGTCGACAAGGTTTTCATCGGCTCGTGCACCAACAGCCGGATTGAAGACATGCGCGAAGCGGCCTCCATCGTCAAAGCGCTGGGCCGCAAGGTTGCGACCAACATCCGCCTGGCGATGGTCGTGCCTGGCTCTGGCCTGGTCAAGGAACAGGCCGAGCGCGAAGGCTTGCATGAGATTTTCAAGGCCGCCGGCTTTGAATGGCGCGAACCCGGTTGCTCCATGTGCCTGGCCATGAACGCCGATCGGCTCGAGCCCGGCGAACGCTGCGCCTCCACCAGCAACCGCAATTTTGAGGGCCGGCAGGGCGCTGGCGGACGCACCCATCTGGTCAGCCCGGCCATGGCCGCCGCAGCTGCGATTCACGGCCATTTTGTCGACGTCAGAAGATTTGTCTAAACCGCACTGAAGGAACATGGAATGAAAAAACTTACCGCTTTGCTGCTGCTTGTGGCCGTCTTGGCAATGACTGGTTGCAACACCGTCAAGGGCGTGGGTCAGGATTTGCAAAAAGCGGGTCAGACCATCGAAGGCGCAGCCAAAAAATAGGTCTAAAGATGCAAAAATTTACCTTGCTCAAGGGCCTGGTCGCCCCGATGGACCGTGAAAACGTCGACACCGACGCGATTATCCCCAAGCAGTTTCTCAAGTCGATCCGCAAGACCGGCTTTGGCCAGAACCTGTTTGACGAATGGCGTTACCTCGACGCAGGCTACCCCGGCCAGGACCCCGCCAGCCGCCGCTCCAACCCGGACTTTGTTCTAAATCAGCCGCGTTTTCAGGGTGCCAGCATCTTGTTGGCGCGCAAAAATTTTGGCTGCGGTTCCTCGCGCGAACATGCACCCTGGGCGCTGGATCAATTTGGCTTTCGCGCCATCATCGCACCCAGCTACGCCGACATCTTTTTCAACAACTGCTTCAAAAACGGCCTGCTGCCGATCGTGCTGGGCCAGGCTCAGGTGGCGCAGCTCTTCAACGAGGTCGCAGCGTTTGTCGGCTACACGTTGACCATCGATCTGGCGCGCCAGGTGGTCGTCAAGCCCGACGGGGTGGAACTGCCTTTCGAAGTTCAGGCCTTTCGCAAATACTGCCTGCTCAACGGCCTTGACGACATCGGTTTGACCCTGCGCCACGCCGACAAGATCAAAGCCTTCGAGGCCCAACGTTTGGCACAAAAACCGTGGCTAGCCCATACCATGCTTGCCTGAGAAGCTATTAAATCAATAACATTTTGACATTATGAAAATTGCAGTTTTACCCGGTGACGGCATTGGCCCGGAGATCGTCACCGAAGCCGTCAAAGTGCTCAAGGCGCTCGACGTCCCGCTGGAAATGGAAACAGCGCTGGTCGGCGGCTGCGCCTATGCCGCGCACGGCCACCCCCTACCCGAGGCCACGCTGAAACTGGCCAAAGCGGCCGATGCTGTGCTGTTTGGCGCCGTGGGCGACTGGCAATACGACAAGCTGGAACGCCATCTGCGCCCGGAACAAGCCATCTTGGGGCTGCGCAAGAACCTGGGGCTATTTGCCAACTTCCGACCGGCCATTTGCTACGAACAACTCGTTAACGCCTCCAGCCTCAAACCCGAACTGGTCGCCGGGCTCGACATCCTGATCATCCGCGAACTCACCGGCGACATTTATTTTGGTCAGCCGCGCGGCCGACGCACCGCCACGGATGGCCACTTTCCCGGCAGCGACGAGGCGTATGACACCATGCGCTACAGCCGCCCGGAGATCGAACGCATCGCCCACGTGGCGTTCCAGGCCGCGCGCAAACGCAACAAAAAGGTCACCAGCGTCGACAAGGCCAATGTGCTGGAGACCTTCCAGTTCTGGCGCGATGTAGTCGCCGAAGTAGGCCAACAGTACCCTGACGTGGCGCTCGACCACATGTACGTCGACAACGCGGCCATGCAACTGGTGCGCGCGCCCAAGGCGTTTGACGTGATCGTCACCGGCAACCTGTTTGGCGACATTTTGTCCGACGAGGCGTCGATGCTGACCGGGTCGATCGGCATGTTGCCCTCGGCCAGTCTGAACGCCAGCAACTTCGGTTTGTACGAGCCCAGCCACGGCAGCGCCCCTGACATCGCAGGCAAGGGCATCGCCAACCCACTGGCCACCATTCTCAGCGCGGCAATGATGCTGCGCTTCAGCCTGAATCAGGCCGACGCTGCGCAGCGCATTGAAGCAGCTGTGCAGGCGGTGTTGCGCCAGGGGCTGCGCACCGGTGACATCTACAGCAACGGCACCACCCTTGTTACCACCGTCGAAATGGGTAACGCAGTCGTGAAAGCACTTTGATGGTGACGTCATCCAGGCACGGCATCGTCAAATTCGGTAATTCGGTAATTCGTTTTTTTCAAGAGGTACAGCATGAAGGTAGGTAACTTGGTCGGTCTGGTTGGCTGGCGTGGCATGGTCGGCTCGGTCCTGATGGACCGGATGCAAGCCGAGGGCGACTTCAAACTCATTGAACCGGTGTTCTTTTCCACCTCCGACGCAGGCGGCAAGGCGCCCGCCATGGCCAAGAACGAAACGCTGCTGCAAGACGCGTTCAACATCGACGCGCTCAAGCGCTGCGACATCATCATCAGCGCGCAAGGCGGCGACTACACCACCGCGGTGTTTCCCAAGCTGCGCGCAGCCGGCTGGCGTGGGCACTGGATCGACGCCGCATCCACCCTGCGCATGAAGAGCGACGCGGTCATCATCCTCGACCCGGTCAACATGCCGGTGATCAAAAACGCGCTGGCCAAGGGCGGCAACAACTGGATCGGCGGCAACTGCACGGTCAGCTGCATGCTCATGGGCGTGGGTGCGCTCTACAAAGCCGGTCTGGTCGAGTGGATGAGCACGCAAACCTACCAGGCCGCCAGCGGAGGCGGCGCGCAACACATGCGCGAACTGCTCACCCAATACGGCACGCTCTACAAGGAAGTTGCGGCACTCTTGAACGATCCCAAGAGCGCCATTCTTGAGATCGACCGCCAGGTCATTGCCAAACAGCGCGCCCTGACGGCCACGGAGACCGCCAATTTTGCCGTTCCGCTGGGCGGCTCGCTGATTCCCTGGATCGACAAAGATCTGGGCATTGACCAAGACCGTGACACGGCCGACTGGGGCAAGTCGCGCGAAGAGTGGAAAGGCATGGCCGAGACCAACAAGATCCTGGGCCTGGGCGACGGCTTTGGCACACCTGCCGTGCCGGTCGACGGTTTTTGCGTGCGCGTGGGCGCCATGCGTTGCCACAGCCAGGCGCTCACCTTCAAGCTGAAAAAGAACGTACCCACCGCAGATATCGAAGCGATGATCGCCGCCGACAACCAATGGGTCAAAGTGGTACCCAACACGCGCGAGGCCAGCATCAAAGACCTGACACCCGTGGCCGTCACCGGCACCATGACCATCCCCGTGGGGCGCATTCGTAAACTGGCCATGGGCCCAGAGTACCTCGGCGCGTTCACCGTCGGTGACCAATTGCTCTGGGGCGCCGCCGAGCCGCTGCGCCGCATGCTGCAGATTTTGTTGCAAGCCTGACAGCACAGCTGCGGCGAACTGCTGTTGCAAACTGTTTCCACGCACCACCATTTCGTTGTAGAGCGACAACATAGAATCGCGACTTTGACATCCAACGACACTGTCCTGAACTTGACACACTGTCTTAACTTGTCAGGCTAACGCATTGATGTTAAGGTGCTTTTTATTGTCTGAAGATTCCGGGCACAATGCCCGCATCGCGCCGACCCAGGCCGCTGTTCAACCGGAGTGCATAAATTGATTGCGAAGTCTTATCAATGTCAACTGACCGCTTTGGCTGCGGCCATGCTTTTGGCCCTGTCAAGCGATCCTGCAGCGGCACTGTCACTCGGGCGCATCACCGTCCAATCGGCGCTGGGCGAGCCGCTTCAAGCTGAAGTCGATTTTTTGGATATCAACGCCGAAGAGGCCGCAAGTCTGAATTCGCGCGTTGCGCCACCCGATGCCTTCAAGGCCGCTGGACTCGAGTACAACGCCGCCTTGGGCAATCTCAAGACCTCGTTGCAGCGCCGCGCCAACGGTCGCGCCTTCCTCAAGCTCAGCAGCGACCGCGTGGTCAACGAGCCCTTTGTCGACCTTATTCTGGAAGCCACCTGGAGTTCGGGGCGGATCGTACGCGACTACACCCTGCTGTTTGACCCGCCCAGCCTGCGCAGTGCGGCTGCAAGTGCGCCCGACAAGGCCCAGTTGCCAATCCAGAACGCACCTGCTGCGGCCCAACCAGTGGCCCGCAGCGTTGAGGCCACGCCGGTCAAACCGGCATCATCCGCAAGGCCGGTAGCCGTGGCCAAGCCAGTGGCCCAGCCTCAGGCCACAGCGGCAACCACCCTCCGGGTCAAGCCGGGCGAGACCGCAGGGCAGATCGCCGCTGTCCACAAACCAGCCAACGTATCCTTGGACCAGATGCTGGTGGCCATGTTGCGCGGCAACCCCAACGCCTTCATCAGGGACAACGTCAACCGCATCAAGGCCGGTGCCATCCTCACCGTACCAACGCCAGACCAGGCCGCGGCGGTGAGCGCTGAAGAAGCCACACAAACCGTGGTTGCCCAAAGTCGTGATTTCAACGACTTCCGCCGTCGCCTGGCCGATAACGTCCCGCAAACCCAAACTGCACCGCTCAGCCGTGAGGCCAGCGGAAAGGTCCAGGCCACGGTGCAAGACAAAACACCGGCTGCCGCAGCACCCGACAAACTCACGCTGTCCAAGGGCGCCGTTCAGGGCAAGTCGGGTGAAGACCAGTTGGCCTCGGCTCGCAATTCGGAAGAAGCCAAAGCGCGTGCCGCAGAGGTTGCCAAGAACATCACTGATCTGAACAAACTCGCCGCTGCCGCCAGCGCGCCCACGCCAGCGCCCGCCACCAGTACCGCGACCGCGCTGCCCACCTTGCCCACGCTACCTGAGGCCAGCCCCGCGCCAGCCGCCGCTTCGGCCGCCCCCGCAGCCGTCGCGGCACCAGCGCCGGCGGCCAGCAAGCCAGCGGCCAACTTGCCCGAGCCAGCACCCGAGCCGAGCTTCATCGACACGCTGGTTGAAAACCCCATGTTGCCCGGCGGCGTGATCGCCCTACTGGGTTTGCTGGCGGGGCTGGCCTACCTCAAGCGCAGGCAGCGCAAACAAGACACCTTGCTCGACAGCGCTTTTGCCGAAAGCTCCCTGGCCGAAGCCTTCAGCGGTGCCAGCGGTGGCCAGAGCGTCGACACGGGTGACAGTCTGACTACCGGTTCGTCGATGGTCTATTCGCCCAGTCAGCTCGACGCCGCTGACGACGTCGACCCGGTCGCCGAAGCCGACGTTTACCTCGCCTATGGCCGCGATCTGCAGGCCGAAGAAATCCTCAAGGACGCGCTGCGCAGCAGCCCGCAACGTGTGGCCATTCACGTCAAGCTGGCCGAAATCTACGCCAAGCGGCGCGACCTTAAGGCGTTTGAAGCGGTTGCCGCGCTGGCCTTCAATCTCACCGATGGCAGTGGCCCCGAATGGGAACAAATCTGCGAGAAAGGCTTGTCGATCGACCCGGACAACGCCTTGTATCTGCCCGGTGGTCAACCTGGCGCTGGCGTGACCGTCAGCCCAAGCGCTGCAGGCGCTGCAGGTGCTGCCGCTGCCGCCGTGGCCGATGCTGTGGCGGCGCCCACCGAGGCCAGAGCCACCCTGTCCGATGGCTCCGAGCTCGACCTGGACCTTGATTTTTCACTGGAAGAACCCGAATTTTTGCAGACGCCCGCCGGTCAGCCCACGGTCGGTGCGACGCTTGCTGAAGACCCGCTACCCACCATCATCGACAACGACCTGGCCACGCCAGAGACCCGGCCCGAACCGGCCGAGCCCACCACCATGCCGGGCAGCCTGGACTTTACCGAGCCGCAAGCCATTGAAGAGTCGCAACCCGCCGCACTGGCACCCGACCTGGATGAAAATGCGGCGGACTTCATCGCCGACCTGTCCGAGGCCACACCCGAACCGACAGACACCGCCGAACCTGAGCCAGCGTCTGAGGTGCTGCTTATGCCTGAGTTTTCCGTGGCAGACGATGCACCAGCCGAAACGCCAGCCGCAGCTGAAGAACCCGCCGTCACAGCCGCGCCTGAGCTGTCCTTGGCCAACGCCGGTGAGCCCATGCCACCTGCGGCTGGCAAAGACATGCTGTCTTTTGACCTCGACTCGCTCTCGCTTGACCTGGCCGAAGACCGCTTGACCATGCCCGGCGACCTGCCCGAGCCTGTCATGGACGCGCTGGAAACCAAGCTCGCGCTGGCCGACGAGTTCCGCGCCATTGGCGACGACGATGGCGCGCGCGCGCTGATCGAAGAAGTCATTGCCGAGGCCTCTGGTGAGGTCAAGGCCAAGGCACAGCAGGCGCTCAACAAGCTTTAGCCGTCCAGGCGACCTCGGGGTGTTGCAGCAAAGCATTGGCAGCGAGCGCGTCGCGCTGGGCATCAGCTACAACGGGCTGGCCTACCAGGGCTGGCAAAGTCAGCCGTCCGGGCAAACGGTGCAGGACAAACTCGAGCACGCCCTGTCGCGCTTTTGCGCCCAGCGCGTCAGCACCCTGTGTGCCGGCCGCACCGACGCAGGCGTCCACGCGCTGATGCAGGTCGTCCACTTTGACACCCCAGTACAGCGCAGTGAAAACGCCTGGGTACGCGGCCCCAACGCCTTGTTGCCGCACGACATCGCGGTGCAATGGGCCAAAGTGGTGCGGCGTGAATTTCACTGCCGCGCCAGCGCCACCTCGCGACGCTATGTCTACATTGTTTACGACGCGCCAGTGCGACCCAGCCTGAACACCGGCCGTGTGGGCTGGGTGTTCAAACCACTGCAATTTGACAGAATGCAGTCGGCAGCGCAGTACCTGTTGGGCGAACACGACTTCACCTCGTTTCGCGCCAGCGCCTGCCAGGCGCTCTCCCCCGTCAAAAACCTGATGCGCATCGACATCTCTCGCGGTGGGACTTACTGGCGCTTTGCGTTTGAAGCCAATGCGTTTTTGCACCACATGATCCGCAACATCATGGGCTGCCTGGTCATGATTGGCGACGGCCGCAGGCCACCCGACTGGATGGCCGAGGTGCTGGCCGCACGCGACCGCGACGCCGCTGCGCCCACTTTTTCGCCGCATGGCCTGTACTTCGTCGGCCCACGCTACGATGCGCACTGGGGTCTGCCCGAGCACCCCAGCCTGCTTGACGGATTGCCCGGAGCCACCCCATGACATTGCCCCCACCTGCCACAGCCCACACCCCACCCGCCGCCATGCGCACCCGCATCAAACTGTGTGGTTTCACCCGCGAGCAGGACGTGGATGCTGCCGTTGACGCGGGTGCTGATGCCGTCGGTTTTGTGCTGTACGCCAAGAGTCCACGCTTTGTCACGCCCGAGCGCGCTGCCGAACTGGCGCGTCGACTGCCGCCCTTTGTCACGCCGGTGTTGCTGTTCGTCAACGAAAATGCTTCAGCAATCAGAGCTGCTTGTGCAAGGGTGACGGGGGCTATCGTCCAATTTCATGGTGATGAATCGCCTGCCGATTGCGCTGCTGCGTGTGGGCCGGACGGCCGTGCTTACCTGCGCGCAGCGCGCATACCCTTGGGCGAGGCGGGCCTGCGCTTTGATCTCTTAAAATTCGCCCAAGATTTTTCACAAGCTCAAGCCATTTTGCTGGACGCGCAGGTTGACGGGTTCGGCGGTGGCGGGCACACATTCAATTGGTCACTGCTGCCTCCAAACGTCAACGCTCACCTCGTCTTGAGTGGTGGGCTGAACGCTGCCAACGTGATCGACGGCATCACCCAGGTGCGCTCGCGTTGTAAAACGCTGGCCGTCGATGTCAGCTCAGGCATCGAAGTGCCAGGGCGCAAAGGCATCAAAGACCCCGAGAAGATTCACGAGTTTGTTGCAGCGGTTCGCCAAGCCGACCAACTCTTATATGGAAAATAAGCCTCTAGCCCTTATGCAGAAAGCGTAAGCAGCTATCAATTCAATACCATCATGTTCAACTACCAACAACCCGACCCACGCGGTCACTTCGGCATTTACGGCGGCAGTTTTGCCTCCGAGACCTTGACCCACGCCATCAATGAGCTCAAAGACGCGTACACCAAGTACCAACACGACCCGGCTTTCATGGCCGAGTTTGACTACGAAATGGCACACTATGTGGGCCGCCCCAGCCCGGTGTACCACGCCGCGCGCATGAGCCGGGAGATGGGAGGCGCGCAAATCTTTTTAAAGCGCGAGGATTTGAACCACACCGGCGCGCACAAAATCAACAACACCATCGGCCAGGCCATGCTGGCCAAGCGCATGGGCAAGCCGCGCATCATTGCCGAAACCGGCGCTGGTCAGCACGGCGTGGCCACCGCCACCATTTGCGCCCGCTACGGGCTGGAATGCGTGGTCTACATGGGCAGTGAAGATGTCAAACGCCAAAGCCCCAACGTCTACCGCATGAAGCTGCTGGGCGCCACCGTGGTGCCGGTGACCAGCGGCAGCCGCACCCTGAAAGACGCACTGAACGAAGCCATGCGCGACTGGGTCGCCAACGTGGACAACACCTTCTACATCATCGGCACGGTGGCCGGGCCCCATCCCTACCCGATGATGGTGCGCGATTTTCAGAGCGTGATCGGCAAGGAATGCCTGGTGCAAATGCCCCAGATGCTCCAAGCCGCTGGCTGCAAGAGCGGGCAGCCCGACGTGGTCACCGCCTGCGTCGGCGGCGGCTCCAACGCCATGGGCATCTTTTACCCCTACATCACCCACGAAGCGACGCAACTGATTGGTGTGGAGGCTGCTGGCGAGGGCATGGACAGCGGCCACCATTCGGCCAGCATCCAGCGCGGTAGCCCCGGCGTGCTGCACGGCAACCGCACCTACGTGCTGCAAGACGCCAACGGCCAGGTGACTGAGACCCACAGCATCAGCGCCGGGCTGGACTACCCCGGCGTGGGCCCCGAGCACGCATTTCTGCACGACATAGGCCGCGCCCAATATGTCGGCATCACCGACAAGGAAGCGCTGGAAGCGTTCCACTACCTGTGCCGCACCGAGGGCATCATTCCGGCATTGGAATCCAGCCACGCCATCGCTTACGCCATGAAGCTGGCCAAAACCATGCGCGCTGACCAGTCGATTCTGGTCAACCTGTCGGGCCGCGGCGACAAAGACATCGGCACCGTGGCCGACCTGTCCAAAGCCGACTTCTTCTGCCGCCCCAGCTGCCAAGGTCAGTCGGTCAAAGGCGATATGCAAAATGTGCCTGTAGCCCTTGTTAAGCAAGCGCAAGCAGCTACAAACGCAGGAGCACTGAAATGAGCCGCATCGCTGCCACCTTTGCCCAACTGAAAGCCCAGGGCCGCAAGGCGCTGATTCCGTTTGTCACCGCAGGTTTCCCGTTTGCCGATGTCACGCCCGAGCTGATGCACGCTTTTGTTGCGGGCGGCGCGGACGTGATCGAGCTGGGCGTGCCATTTTCCGACCCCAGCGCCGACGGGCCGGTGATCCAGAAGGCTGGCGACAAGGCGCTGGCGTTTGGCATTGGCCTGACGCAGGTGCTGGCCATGGTGCGTGATTTCCGCACGCAAAACCAAACCACGCCGGTGGTGCTGATGGGCTACGCCAACCCGGTAGAGCGTTACAACCAAATGCACGCCACTCCTGAAAATGGAGCTACTAAGGCAATGGATGCGAGGGCTACAAGCCCATTTGTTCGTGATGCTGCAGCGGCCGGGGTGGACGGCGTGCTGATCGTCGACTACCCCCCAGAAGAGTGCGAAGACTTTGCCGCCGACCTCCAAGCCCACGGGCTGGATTTGATCTTCTTGTTAGCGCCCACTTCCACGCCAGAGCGCATGGCACAAGTGGGTCGCATCGCCACGGGCTATGTCTACTACGTGTCGCTCAAGGGCGTGACGGGCTCGGGCGCGCTCGACACCGGTGCGGTCGAAGCCATGCTGCCACGCATCCGTGCCCATGTGAATGTGCCGGTGGGCGTGGGCTTTGGCATTCGCGATGCGGCCACCGCCCGTGCGATTGGTAAGGTGGCCGATGCGGTGGTGATTGGCAGCAAAATTATCCAGTTGATTGACGAGCAGCCACGCAACCAGGTGGCCAGCACCGCGCAAAGCTTCCTGCGCGAAATTCGTACCGCGCTGGATTCATAATCCAGCGTCGTTCAGGAGAAAACACATGAGTTGGCTAGAAAAACTGCTTCCCCCCAAAATCCAGCAAACCGACCCCAAAGACCGGCGTGCCGTGCCCGAAGGCCTGTGGATCAAATGCCCCAGTTGCGACACCGTGCTGTACAAGACCGACCTGGAGCAAAACCAGAACGTCTGTCCCAGCTGCAGCCACCACCACCGCATTGGTGCGCGCGCCCGGCTCAACCTGTTTCTGGACAACGAAGGCCGCTATGAAATTGGGCAAGAAGTGCTGCCGGTGGACGCACTCAAGTTCAAGGACAGCCGCAAATACCCCGAACGCCTGAAAGAAGCCATGGACAACACCGGCGAGACCGATGCGCTGGTAGTCATGGGCGGCTCGGTCATGGGCATTGGCCTGGTGGCGGCGTGCTTTGAGTTTGAATTCATGGGCGGCAGCATGGGCAGCGTGGTGGGCGAGCGCTTTGCCCGCGCGGTGCAAACCGCCATCGACCAAAAGGTGCCCTTCGTCTGCTTCACCGCCACCGGTGGCGCGCGCATGCAAGAAGGCTTGCTGAGTTTGATGCAAATGGCCAAGACCAACGCGTCGCTGACCCATTTGGCCAAAAAAGGCCTACCCTTCATCAGCGTGCTGACCGACCCGACCATGGGCGGCGTGTCCGCAGGGTTTGCCTTTTTGGGGGATGTGGTGATGGCCGAACCCAAGGCGCTGATTGGTTTTGCCGGACCACGGGTGATTGAGTCGACCGTGCGGGTCACGCTGCCCGAAGGTTTTCAGCGCTCAGAGTTCTTGCAAACCAAAGGCGCGGTTGATTTGATCTGTGACCGCCGCGAACTGCGCAAAACCATTGCAAATACGCTGGCCATGCTGACTCGCCAGAGCGCGGACGCGGTAGCCTGAGGCGCCCCTCGGTTACCGCGCCCCTCAGGCCCGCACTACCCGTGCGTTACGCAGCGTTACGCGGCCACCGACGCGACGGCGTTGCCAGCATCGTCAAACAGGCCTTCGAACAGCACCGAGCTCAAATAGCGCTCACCCGAGTCAGGCAAAACCACCACAATGGTCTTGCCAGCGTTTTCCGGCCGCTTGGCCAGGCGCACGGCCACGGCAGCGGCGGCGCCGCATGAGATGCCGCACAAAATACCTTCTTCGCGCGCCAGGCGACGGGCAAAGGCCACGGCGTCTTCACTGCTGACCTGCTCAATCGCATCGACCAGGGACAAATCCAGCACCTCGGGCACAAAGCCGGCACCAATGCCTTGTATCTTGTGCGGGCCGGGCTTGATCTCTTCGCCAGCACGCGCTTGTGTCAGCACCGGGCTGGTGGTGGGCTCCACCGCCACCGAGATGATGGCCTTGCCCTGCGCTCTTTTGATGTAGCGGGACACGCCAGTGATGGTGCCGCCCGTGCCGACACCACTGACAAAAATATCAATCTTGCCGTCGGTGTCTTGCCAGATTTCCGGGCCGGTGGTGGCCTCGTGGATGGCCGGGTTGGCGGGGTTCTTGAACTGTTGCAACAACACGTATTTCGGGTCGCTGGCTGCGATTTCTTCGGCCTTGGCAATGGCCCCTTTCATGCCCTTAGCACCTTCGGTCAGGACCAGTTTGGCACCGTAGGCGACCAGCAGTTTGCGCCGTTCGATGCTCATCGTGTCGGGCATGGTCAGCGTGATCGGGATGCCGCGCGCCGCCGCCACAAACGCCAGCGCAATACCGGTGTTGCCGCTGGTGGGTTCGACAATTTCCTTGCCCGCGCCTAGCAGACCGCGCTTTTCGGCGTCCCACACCATGGCTGCGCCAATGCGGCATTTGATGGAATAAGCCGGGTTGCGGCCTTCGATCTTGGCCAGCACGGTGGCGCTGGCGCCGTCGGTGACGCGGTTGAGCTTGACCAGCGGTGTGCGGCCAATAGAGAGCGAATTGTCGGCAAAGATGTTGCTCATGGCAGTTTTCCTGTGAATTTTGAACGAAATAGCGTGAACCAGGCGGGGTCGCCGTCAAGACGAGTGCGCGGACTGTACCGGCAACTTGGGAAATTTCAAACAACAAAAATTTCAGTTCCAAATAGCCAAATGATCTAAAGAGTAGCTCGGGGCGGAATTCAACGCTATGCTCCGGTTTCAAACATCGGTTCAACAACACCAGCCACATTCATGACCATCAACGACACCGACACCGACACGCTGCGCCGCGTACTGCGCAACAGCCACACCATCGCCGTGGTAGGACTCTCCGCCGAACCAGATCGGCCCAGCTACCGGGTTGCCAAGTACCTGCAAGCGCATGGCTACAGAATTGTTCCGGTCAATCCCAAGCACCCTGAGATTCTGGGCGAAAAAAGCTACCCCGACCTGGCGTCAATTCCGTTTGCAGTCGACATGGTCGACGTGTTTCGCAAAGCGCAGGATTGCGTCCCGGTTGCGCAACAGGCGGTGGCCATTGGTGCCAAAGTGCTTTGGCTGCAGCTCGGGGTGGTCAACGATGAAGCGCAGCAGGTAGCGCAGGCCGCCGGGCTGACCGTGGTGATGGACCGCTGCGTCAAGATCGACCACGCCAACCTGCTGTGAACCTCAGGCGGCCATCAATGCGGCCGCCTGCAAATTACCCAACACAATCGCGGCAATCTGCAAAACGACCAGCAACACCAACGGCGACAGGTCAATGCCGCCAATGAGCGGCAAGAACCGGCGAATTGGTTGCAGCAATGGGGCCACCAAGCGCTCGATCACGTCGGCCATGACCGAATTGGTTTGCACCCACGACAGCACCGCGTAAATGATGACGGCCACTGTCATGCCCGAGATCGCCATGCGCAACAAGCCAAAGGCGGCCAGGATCGGCACCGCAAACAGGCCACCCGCTGCCCCGGCAAGCAGCCACAAAATGCCAAATTCAGCCAACTGCAACAAAAACGCTGCCATCAGGCTGGCCGTGTCCAGCGCACCAATGGCGGGCAACACGCGCCGCAGCGGCAGCACGATCCAATCGGTCACGGCAAAGACAAACTTGCCCAGCGGGTTGCCGGACCTCGCGGACATGGGCACACGCTGGTACTGCATGTACAGGCGCAGCAAGCAAGCGCCGCTCAGAAAACCGGCAACCACTTCAAGCAACAACGACACAATCTGGTACAGCATGGCAATCCGTCAGGGGTGAAACACGTGCGCCGCATCATAGCCAACACCGCCGCCCCTTTAAAATGCGCGGTTTCGTATGAACCCGCATACGGCCTTCACGATCGCACCCCATGTCAGACGCCAACACCGCCCCCCTCGAATCTCCCGCTCCCCTGCAAGACGACAACCAGCTCATGCAAGAGCGCCGCGACAAGCTCAAAGCCCTGCGCCAGGCGCAAGCACAGGGCAAAGGCCCGGCCTTCCCCAACGACTTCAAACCCACCGACCACGCGGCCAAACTGTTTGCCGCGCATGAGGCCCAATCGCCCGAAGCCCTGATGGAACAAGGCACGCAGGCCAAGGTGGCCGGGCGCATGATGCTCAAGCGCGTGATGGGCAAGGCCAGCTTCTGTACCTTGCAAGACAGCACCGGGCGCATCCAGGTCTACATCAAACGCGACGACGTGGGCGAAGACATTTACAACGCGTTCAAACACTGGGATCTGGGCGACATCGTCGCCGCAGAAGGCCTGGTGTTCAAAACCAAAACCGGCGAGCTCTCCATCCACGCCAGCGCCATCCGTCTGCTGACCAAGAGCCTGCGCCCGATGCCCGACAAGTTCCACGGCATGGCCGACCAAGAGGTCAAATACCGCCAGCGTTACGTTGACCTGATGACCGACGAGGACACCAAAAAACGCTTTATTGCCCGCAGTAAGGCCGTCAGCGCGGTGCGCGACTTCATGGTGACCCACGACTTTCTGGAAGTCGAAACGCCGATGCTGCACCCGATACCCGGTGGCGCCAACGCCAAGCCCTTCACCACCCACCACAACGCGCTGGATCAGCAAATGTTCTTGCGCATTGCGCCCGAGCTGTACTTGAAGCGCCTGATCGTCGGCGGCTTTGATCGTGTGTTCGAGATCAACCGCAGCTTCCGCAACGAAGGCATCAGCGTACGCCACAACCCCGAGTTCACCATGATGGAGTTCTACGCGGCGTATTGGGACTACCAGGATTTGATGGCGTTTACCGAAGCGCTGATCCGCGATGCCGCCCAGCGCGCCTGTGGCAGCCTGCAACTCAGTTACGCGGGCAAACCGGTGGACCTGAGCCAGCCGTTTGAGCGCCTGACCATTCACCAAGCCATCTGCAAATACACCGAAGCCGGCCAGATGCAAGACGACGGCTCGGGCCTGAAGGTGGACAGTGCCGAGTGGCTGCGCAGCGTGCTGCCCAAGCTGGGCATCACCGAGGCCAAACACCACATCAGCACGCGCAGCCTGCCCAGTTTGCAGGTCCTGTACTTTGAAGAAACCGTGGAAGAAAAGCTCTGGCAGCCGACCTTCATCATGGAGCACCCCACTGAAATCAGCCCGCTAGCGCGTGCCAACGACGCTCGCCCCGAAGTGACCGAGCGCTTTGAGCTCTACATCACCGGGCGCGAGTTTGGCAATGGCTTCAGTGAGCTCAACGATGCCGAAGAGCAAGCCGCGCGCTTTGCAGCGCAAGTAGCGGCCAAAGACAGCGGCGACGACGAAGCCATGTACTTTGATGCCGACTTCATCCGCGCGCTGGAATACGGCATGCCCCCCACCGGCGGCTGTGGCGTGGGTCTGGACCGCCTGATGATGTTGCTGACCGACAGCAGCAGCATCCGCGACGTAATTTTGTTCCCCGCGCTGCGCCGGGAAGTTTAAGCATAATTGGCCTCTAGCCCCTATATAACAAGCGCTAGCAGCTATTTATTTTGAAGCGCTTTAGTCGTCTGACTGGCGACTGAAGACCTTTGAAACTGGTTTCTCTGCATGTGTTCGAGGTTGAAAATCAACCAGCTTATGGTTGATTTTCAACCACTAGAATACACACCATGCACAACAGACACGTCGCCACGCTGCTTCAATCCGCCTTGGATGACACACCGGTGGTGGTCATCCACGGCGCCCGCCAAAGCGGCAAAAGCACCTTGGCACAGTTGCAGTCAAGCAGCAATGGCATCCCCCGGCGCTACCTGACGCTGGACGATGCGGTGGTCTTGAATGCCGCCAAGTCAGACCCCAGCGGCTTTATTGCTGCGCTTGACGGCCCGATCACTCTTGACGAAATACAACGCACACCCGAACTGTTCTTGCCCATCAAGGCAGCGGTAGACCGCCAGCGCCAGCCAGGACGCTTTTTGTTGACGGGCTCTGCGGACGTTTTGCTGCTGCCCGGCTTGGCCGACTCACTGGCTGGGCGTATGCAAGTGCTGTCTTTGTGGCCGCTGTCGTGCGCCGAGCAGGCTGACAGCGCCGAACTTAACCGGGCTGATGCCCTGTTTGAAGGTGATTGGCAAGCACTGAACCTGCAAGCATGCGATCGGCAAACGCTGATGACCCACCTGCTTGCCGGGGGCTTCCCCGAGGCCATCGCGCGCAGCAATGCAGCACGACGCACGGCCTGGTTTGATGCTTACGTTCAAGCCGTATTGCAGCGTGACGTGCGTGACCTGGCTCAGATCGAGCAGTTGACAGAAATCCCGAACCTGCTGCACTTGCTGGCCACACGCAGCGCCACGCTGCTCAATTTTGCTGAGCTTTCGCGCACCGCTGGTCTGGCACAAAGCACGCTCAAGCGTTACTTTGCCTTGCTTGAAATGCTGTTTTTGGTGACGCGTGTGCAACCGTGGGAGCGCAACCCCAGCAAGCGTTTGGTGAAAGCGCCCAAAGTATTTTTGCCAGACACTGGCCTGCTGTGTCACCTAATGGGCATCACGCAAGATGGACTGGCCGCCAAGCCCGGTTTGCCTGGCGGATTGGTGGAAACTTTTGTGTTGACCGAGTTGCTCAAGCACCTGGCGTTCTCACAGCACGGTTTGACACTGTGGCACTACCGCACCCAATCCAACATCGAGGTGGACTTTGTTCTGGAAAATCGACAGGGTCACATCACCGGCATTGAAGTCAAGGCCAGCGCCACCGTGGACAGCAAAGATTTCAAGGGGCTACGCCATTTGCAAGAAACCGAGGGCAGCAAATTTCAGCAGGGCATCGTGCTGTACAGCGGGCGTGAATGGGTGCCATTTGGCAGCAAACTGTGGGCCGTTCCACTGTCGATGTGGTGGTCAAAACCGCCTGCCTGAACAGTGCGGCCTATCTTCCCCATGAAATACCTGCAAGGCTACCCGGCAGACACGCTGGCTCAGGTGGAAAAGCTGCTGGCCGAGGACCGCGTGGCCGACTGGCTGCTGCAAAAATACCCGCAGGCGCACACGGTGCGCACCGACCGCGCGCTGTTTGACTATGTGCAGGCGCTCAAAGCCGAGTACCTGCGCAGCGCCGAGCCGCTGGGCAAGGTGCTGTTTGATGCCAAATTGCATGTGGTCAAAAACGCGCTGGGCACGCACACCACGGTGTCGCGCGTGCAGGGCAGCAAGCTCAAGGCCAAACGCGAAATCCGCGTCGCCACGCTATTCAAGGCCGTGCCGGATGCGTTCTTGCGCATGATCACCGTGCATGAACTCGCCCACTTGAAAGAGCGTGCGCACGACAAGGCGTTTTACAACCTGTGCAGCCACATGGAGCCGCGCTACCGCCAGCTGGAGTTTGAAGTGCGGGTGTATTTGACGCACCTGGACACGGCGGGAGCGCGGTTGTGGGAGCCCACTGTGGGAGTTGATGCTGATTGCGGCAATGGGCAGCGGTTGTGGATGCCGCCTCAGTGATGCCCGCAGCTGCTGCCAGCCTTCTCAGGCATCGGCGCGTCACGATCAACGCCGGCAGCTGTCAAACGCTCTGAATAATCGGCCCACAACTTGTCTTGCTGCGAGCCCAGAAAGTACAGGTAATCCCAGGAGTAAATACCGCTGTCATGACCATCGGAAAACGCGGGCTGGATCGCGTAATTGCCCACCGGCTCCAGACCACTGAGTGTGACGTCGCGTTTGCCGGTTTGCAGCACTTCCTGCCCCGGGCCGTGGCCAGCCACTTCGGCTGACGGGCTGTACACGCGCATCAGCTCAAACGGGATGCGAAAGGTCAGGCCGTCTGAAAAACTGACCTCCAGCACGCGCGAGGCGCTGTGCACCGTGATGTTTTCAGGGGTGGGGGCACCTGTTTGCAAACCTGCCATGAGAGAAACTCCTTTGATTGACGATCACACCAGCACGCGTTCAATGCCGCCATTGTTGGCCTTGCTCACGTACTCGGGCAACCAATCTTTGCCCAAAATCTGATTGGCCATTTCAACGACGATGTAGTCGGCCTCCAACAAGCCGTTTTGCAGATCGTCTTCATAGCGTTTCAGGCCCTGCAAACAACTGGGGCAACTGGTCAGAATCTTGACGTTCTCTTTGGCACCGACCGCACCGCTGGCACGCAGGCTGGCCTCACCCTTGCGGATCGATTCTTCCTTGCTGAAGCGGATCTGCGTCGAGATGTCGGGCCGGGTCACGCCCAGCGTACCCGATTCACCGCAGCAGCGGTCGCTTTTGAGCACCTTGTCGCCCACCAGCGCGCGCACCGTCTGCATCGAGTCGCCCAGCTTCATCGGGTTATGACACGGCTCGTGATAGAGGTAGCCGCCTTGACCCGCAGGCAGGGTGATGCCTTTTTCCAGCAAAAATTCGTGGATGTCGATGATGCGGCAACCCGGGAAAATCTTGCCAAACTCGTAGGTCTGCAACTGGTCATAACAGGTGCCGCAGCTCACCACCACGGTCTTGATGTCCAGGTAGTTGAGCGTGTTGGCCACGCGGTGAAACAGCACCCGGTTGTCGGTGATGATTTTCTCGGCCTTGTCAAAGTCACCGCTGCCGCGCTGCGGGTAGCCGCAGCACAAATAGCCGGGCGGCAACACCGTTTGCACACCCGCGTGCCACAGCATGGCCTGCGTGGCCAGACCCACCTGGCTAAACAAACGCTCACTGCCACAGCCGGGGAAGTAAAACACCGCTTCGGTCTCGGCGCTGGTCGCCTGCGGGTTGCGGATGATCGGCACGTAGTCCTTGTCTTCAATGTCCAACAGCGCGCGCGCTGTTTTCTTGGGCAGGCCACCGGGCATTTTCTTGTTGATGAAGTGAATCACCTGCTCTTTGATCGGCGCGGTGCCCAGCGTGGCTGGGGGCGCGTTGGTTTGCTTGCGCGCCAACACTTTCAGCAGGTCGTTGGCCAGGCGCTGCGCCTTGAAGCCGATGCCGACCATGCCGGCACGCACCATTTTGATGGTCTCAGGGTTGGTGGCGTTCAAAAAGAACATCGCCGTTGCGCTTCCCGGGTTGAAAGACTTTTTCCCCATCTTGCGCAGCAGGTTGCGCATGTTCATCGACACGTCGCCAAAGTCAATGTTCACGGGACAGGGCTGCAGGCATTTGTGGCACACCGTGCAATGGTCGGCCACGTCTTCAAACTCTTGCCAGTGCTTGATCGAGACACCACGGCGCGTTTGTTCTTCGTACAAAAAAGCTTCTACCAGCAGCGAGGTCGCCAGAATCTTGTTACGCGGGGAATAGAGCAAATTGGCGCGCGGAACATGGGTGGCACACACCGGTTTGCACTTGCCGCAGCGCAGACAGTCTTTGACGCTGTCGGCAATCGCGCCGATGTCGCTTTGCTGCATGATCAGCGACTCGTGCCCCATCAGGCCAAAGCTGGGAGTGTAGGCGTTGGTCAGATCAGCATGCAACAAATCAGGCTCTAGCCCTTTATCCGTCTGCGCAAGCAGCTCTTTATTTCGAAGCAACTTACCTTTATTGAAGCGCCCCTCAGGATCAACCTTGGCCTTGTAGTCGGTAAACGGCTGCAGCTCGGCGTCGCTCAAAAACTCCAGCTTGGTGATACCGATGCCGTGTTCGCCGCTGATCACGCCGTCGAGGCTGCGCGCCAGCGCCATGATGCGTTTGACCGCACCGTGCGCCGCCTGCAACATGGCGTAGTCGTCGCTATTAACGGGAATGTTGGTGTGCACGTTGCCGTCACCGGCGTGCATGTGCAGCGCCACCCAGACGCGGCCTTTGAGCACACGTTGATGAATCGCGTTGCACTCTTTCAAAATCGGCTCAAACGCCTGGCCGCTGAAGATTTGCTGCAGCGGCTGGCGGATTTGTGTCTTCCAGCTGGCGCGCAAACTGTGGTCTTGCAGCTGCGCAAACAGCGGCTCAACCTGCTCGAGCCAGCCATGCCAGAGCGTGCGCACCTCGGCCACCCGTTCCAGCGCTTGGGCAACCCGGTCTTCCAGCAGCTCGGCGGCTGAAACCTCATCAGCATCGTCCTGGCGGCCCAGCGGCAAATGGCCTTGGTTGAAGAATTCAGTCAGCGCGTCACACAGCGCCAGCTTGTTGCGCAAGCTGAGCTCGATGTTGATGCGCTCGATGCCGTCGGTGTACTCGGCCATGCGCGGCAGCGGGATCACCACGTCTTCGTTGATCTTGAAGGCGTTGGTGTGGCGGCTGATGGCCGCGGTGCGTTTGCGGTCCAGCCAGAATTTCTTGCGCGCCTCAGGGCTAATGGCAATGAAGCCTTCACCATGGCGCGTGTTGGCCATGCGCACCACCTCGCTGGTGACACGCGCTACCGCGTCGGCATCGTCACCGGCAATATCGCCAAACAGCACCATCTTGGGCACGCCGCCGTTTGCCGCACCCTTCTTGCTCTTGGTGGCGTAGCCCACCGCTTTCAAATAGCGGTCGTCCAGATGCTCCAGACCGGCGAGAACCACGCCGCTGCGCTTGCTCTCGGCAAACATGTAGTCTTTGATTTCGACAATGCTCGGTACCGCGTCTTTGGCATTACCAAAAAACTCCAGGCAAACGGTGCGGGTGTGCGCGGGCATTTTGTGCACGACCCAGCGCGCACTGGTGATCAGACCGTCGCAGCCCTCTTTCTGGATGCCAGGCAAACCGCTCAAGAACTTGTCGGTCACGTCCTTGCCCAGGCCTTCCTTGCGGAAAGTTTTGCCGGGAATGTCGAGCCGCTCGGTGCGCACCGGCGTTTTGCCGTCGGCCTCAAAGTAACGCAGCTCAAAGCTGGCCACATCCACGTCATGAATCTTGCCCATGTTGTGGTTGAGGCGCACCACCTCCAGCCACTGTGCCTGCGGCGTCACCATGCGCCAACTGGCCAGGTTGTCCAGCGCGGTGCCCCACAAGACCGCTTTCTTGCCGCCAGCGTTCATGGCAATGTTGCCGCCGATGCACGAGGCCTCGGCGCTGGTCGGGTCCACGGCGAAGACGTAGCCGGCGCGCTCTGCCGCGTGTGACACGCGGTTGGTCACGACGCCCGCCTCGGTCCAGACCGTGGCGACTTCGCGGTCCAGGCCAGGCAGCAAAACCTGTTCGACCTCGGTCATCGCTTCGAGCTTTTCGGTGTTGATGACGACACTCTTCCAGGTCAGCGGAATCGCACCACCCGTGTAACCCGTGCCGCCGCCGCGCGGGATGATGGTCAGGCCGAGCTCGATACAGCCCTTGACCAGGTGCGCCATCTCGGCTTCGGAATCAGGTGTCAGCACCACAAACGGGTACTCGACCCGCCAGTCGGTCGCATCGGTCACATGGCTGACGCGCGAGAGGCCGTCAAACTTGATGTTGTC
>Ga0210042_1000053_pt1 | contig 103947 bp, 86 predicted proteins | sample CryGeymeta201518_FD_183982 | JGI IMG/M metagenome (GOLD analysis project Ga0210042, IMG submission 183982) | Groundwater microbial communities from Crystal Geyser aquifers in Utah, USA - Crystal Geyser metaG 2015-18 (SPAdes) (version 2) | ecosystem: Environmental > Aquatic > Deep subsurface >... | reverse complement strand
AAATCTTTTTTTTTCTTACTCTCCAACCCTTTTCTGAACGTCTCGCTTATAACTCTTTTCCTTTTCTAAGCGGCTGCAAATATAGAACCCTTTTCCTGTTTCACAAGGGTTTTGTAAAAGATTTTGTTAATAATTTGTTGATCATTTTTTAACCTACTGATTTTGTTTTGGTTGGTACTAATAATTTCTATAAAATAATTTTCCTGTACATTACTTTTTACAGGAAATCTTACCTAAACACAATTTTCACCACCAATTTGAACTGTTATACTGCCAAATTTTGAAACAAAGTAAAAGTGGTTTTCTAAAAATTAAAATCTTCAAAAGGGAGGGATTCCTAACCAAATAGTAAATCAGGTAGCTGAAATTTAGTTAAAGTTACATTTGCGTTAGGAATTACTTCACTTAAAGTTTATTTTCATAGGTGTTCAGTGAATTATTATTTGCAGTGAAAATCCTTCCCGATTTTTCATCGGGAAGATTGTAACGAAAAGCCCGCCCGCCTTTTCGGCGGGAACGCCCAAAACGTCAAGATAGGAATAGGTGCGCTTATTAAACTTAAACCATTCACGCAAAAAACCAAAAAAAAATTATAATAAGGTGAAGGTGTATTGTTTTACATATATAGAGGTGTTATCTTTGCACTCTTAAATTTTTATACATATATATATGATCCGGATTACTTTACCCGACGGAAGCGTAAAAGAATTTGCAAAAGGCATCACTCCTATGGATGTTGCTAAGAGTATTAGTGAAGGTTTGGCTAGAAATGTTATTTCTGCAACCTTTAACGATACTGTTGTAGAAACGACTACGTCTTTAAATGAAAACGGAACACTTACTCTATATACTTGGAATGATGCAGAAGGAAAAAAAGCCTTTTGGCATTCAACCTCCCATGTGATGGCGCAAGCATTGGAAGAATTATATCCCGGAATAAAATTAACTATTGGTCCTGCTATTGATAATGGATTTTATTATGATATTGATTTTGGCGAGTATTCATTTTCTGACAAAGAAGTAAAAACGGTGGAGGATAAAATGCTAGAAATAGCTAGAGGAAAACATGAATTTAGGATGCGCAAATCTTCTAAAGCAGAAGCATTGCAATATTACCAAAAACAAGGCAATCCATATAAAGTAGAACTTATTGAAAACCTAGAAGATGGCACGATTACATTTTGTGACCATGCCACTTTTACTGATTTATGCCGTGGTGGACACATTCCAAACACAGGAATTATTAAAGCAGTAAAATTGCTTAGTGTTGCTGGTGCATATTGGCGAGGGGATGAAAAAAACAAACAATTAACTCGTATTTATGGCATCTCTTTTCCTAAGCAAAAAGATTTGACAGAATACCTAGAGTTACTAGAAGAAGCAAAAAAGAGAGATCACAGAAAATTAGGTAAAGAGCTAGAGTTGTTTACTTTTTCTCAAAAAGTTGGCCAAGGTTTGCCATTATGGCTTCCTAAAGGAGCTGCACTTAGAGACCGTTTAGAACTCTTTTTGAAAAAAGCACAAAAAAAAGCCGGATATGAAATGGTGGTAACACCACATATAGGTCAGAAAGAGCTGTATGTAACCTCTGGACACTTTGCTAAATATGGTGAGGATAGTTTTCAATCCATAAAAACTCCAAACGAAGGGGAAGAGTTTTTATTAAAACCGATGAATTGCCCACACCATTGTGAAATTTATAATTACAAACCTTGGTCGTATAAAGATTTACCAAAGCGTTATGCAGAGTTTGGTACGGTATATCGCTATGAACAAAGTGGAGAATTACATGGTTTAACAAGAGTTCGTGGGTTTACGCAAGACGATGCGCATATATTTTGTATGCCAGACCAACTGGATGGCGAGTTCAAAAAAGTAATAGATTTAGTATTGTATGTTTTTGGTTCCTTAGGATTTGAAAATTTTACAGCGCAAGTATCTATTAGAGATACAGACAAGGCTGAAAAATATATTGGTAGTGATGAAAACTGGAAAAAAGCCGAAGATGCCATTTTAAATGCAGCTATTGAAAAAGGATTAGATTATGTTGTAGTAAAAGGAGAAGCTGCTTTTTATGGCCCTAAGTTAGACTTTATGGTAAAAGATGCCTTGGGCAGAAGTTGGCAGTTAGGAACTATTCAAGTAGATTATAATTTGCCGGAACGATTTGATTTGACTTACAAAGGAAGTGATAATGAGATGCACCGTCCAGTAATGATACACCGAGCTCCCTTTGGAAGCATGGAACGTTTTATTGCTATTTTACTAGAACATACCGGTGGGAATTTCCCATTATGGCTAGCACCGGAACAGGTAATGATATTATCATTAAGTGAGAAATTTGAGAAATACAGTAAAAAAGTTTTAAATTTGCTAGAAAATGACGAAATTCGCGCCCTCTCCGACAATAGGAATGAAACAATAGGTCGAAAAATACGGGAAGCTGAAATGAATAAAATACCGTATATGCTTATTTTAGGGGAACAAGAAGAAAAAGACGGTACCGTTTCTGTAAGAAAACACACGGGAGGTGATTTAGGCACTATGCCTATTTCTGCGTTTATTGAAGTAATTAAAAAAGATATTCAAAGTAATATAATTGAGTTTAACGTTTAAATTTTTTAGCCATAGCAATTAGAAGAAAAAAAAGTAAAGGTGCGGCCCGAGTAATTAAGGAAGACCAGCACAATATAAACCGAAGAATTCGTGCGGAAGAAGTACGTCTTGTTGGGGATAATGTTGAAGTGGGGGTTTACCCAATTAAAAAAGCATTAGAAATTGCCGATGAACAAGGTTTAGATCTTGTGGAAATTTCGCCAAATGCGGTACCACCCGTTTGTAAAGTAATTGAATATTCAAAATACGTTTATGAACAAAAGAAACGCGAGAAAGCGTTAAAGGCAAAAGCTTCAAATGTTGTGATAAAAGAGATTCGTTTTGGACCACAAACCGATGACCATGATTATGAATTTAAAAAGCGTAATGCAGAAAAATTTTTAAAAGATGGTGCAAAGGTGAAAGCCTTTGTATTCTTTAAAGGAAGGTCTATAATTTTTAAAGATCAGGGTGAGATATTATTACTTCGACTTGCACAAGATTTGGAGGAATTGGGAAAAGTAGAACAATTGCCAAAACTAGAAGGTAAACGTATGATTATGTTTATTGCACCAAAGAAAGCAAAGTAAATTTTAAAACCAAGTGAAGGATCGGGACAATCACTTTAAACAATGGACCGAAACAAAGATAAATTGCGAAATAATTTAAAAACTAGGAACAGATGCCTAAAATGAAAACGAAATCCAGTGCTAAAAAGCGTTTTAAGCTTACCGGTACCGGAAAAATTAAGAGAAAGCATGCGTTTAAAAGCCACATCTTAACAAAGAAGTCTAAAAAACGTAAGCTAAAATTAACTCACGATACTTTGGTACACAAAGCAGACGTGAGCAACGTGAAGTTAATGCTTCGATTGAAGTAATAACCTTACCGGTTACACCTATTTAATAACCCTGGAGTCAGGCCCAAAAAGTCCTTATCAATATAAGGCGCCTGCTACAAAAACAAATTAAAATTATGCCAAGATCAGTAAATTCAGTTGCTTCTAGAGCCCGAAGAAAAAAGGTGATGAAGCTTGCCAAAGGTTACTTTGGAAGACGTAAAAATGTATGGACCGTTGCAAAAAATGCAGTCGAAAAAGCATTAGTTTATGCTTATAGAGACCGCAGAGCAAAGAAAAGAACCTTCCGTTCTTTATGGATTACCCGTATTAATGCAGGTGCCAGACAACACGGAATGTCTTACTCTCAGTTTATGGGAAAAGTAAAAGCTAATAACATCGAATTGAACCGTAAAGTTCTTGCCGATTTAGCGATGAATCACCCAGAAGCTTTTACCGCAATAGTAAACAAAGTAAAATAAGGGCTACATGCCTATTTAATAATCTATTATTTCGCAAATGAAAAAAGTCCTGCCAATTGGCAGGACTTTTTTGTTTCTACTTATTTTCACTTTTAATTAAGCACAGCCTCTATATTCTTTAAAAAGGAGAAATCAAAGTTATCCTCATGCACGCCTTCCATAAGTTGCACTATCTTACTGGGCTCCATATTATCGCCCAAAACCCTGATTAAAGCAAAACCCTTACTATCATCTGATGCAAAAACAATTAACTCGTCTATGGCATCTTCTTCTCCTGTAAATTTAAGAGTTGCTCCCTTAGTATTAGAACCAAATTTCACTAGTGTTTTGTACTTTGCATCATTTAAAATAGCGGTTACATGTTCCTTTTCTACTTCATAAATTGCTACGTTTTCTTCTTTATTTTGAAGTGCTAGCAAATTCATTTTTTTTATGCTATTAAGTGTTTCTTTTTGTTCTAGTGTTAAACTGTTTTCTTTTTTACTAAGCAAGCTACTAGGAATATCTAAACTAATAAACGCATTGTCTTTTTGCTTATCTACATAATATTTTTGTAGAGAGGTTTCACTACTACATCCTAGCATTACTAGAATAAGTACAACCAATGTGGAAAATTTTGCGATTGTTTTCATCGTTTCAAAAAATTAGTTTTTCTTTTTTACATTTTTCAATTGATCACTTCCTGGCACTTTTAAATCAGAGGTGAGTTGGGCTATTTGTCTGAGGTCAATATTTCCGGTGATACTCATCACTACTGCCTGTTTGTCTTTGCTAGAGGAATCTTCTAAAAACATCAACAATTCACTTACAAAATTTTCATTTTTACCCTCTTTTACATAAAAGCGGATATTTTTTCCATCATCATTAACACGCATTAATTCTGTTAATGCTGTGGAAGATTTTAGATAACTGTCCACCGTATTTTTCATTTCTGAAGCGGTAACAGCATTATCGGTAGTAAATATTTTTATGTTTTCTAAATTTTCAACCATATTAAGGTAGTTTTTCGCTTCAGGGTCGTTAGAGCTCAAATCGATTTTACTCATCAACTTAAACATGCTTTTAGTAACAATCATAGAAGTGACATCTTTTTGATTTTCAAATTTATCAAAAACACTTTTTTGACCATAGTTACTTTGTGAAACTAAAACTATTGCGAGTATTAATATTATTTTTTTCATAATTTATGGGTATTAATAGTATGTTTATTATTTAAAAATTTTGTTAGCAGAAGTGCCGAATTCTGTTATGTATGCTAGTTGTTGTGAGCTTTCATTAAACTGTTGTGAAATATAATTTAATGCTTCTTTGGTTTTTTCAAATGCAGCAACGGCTTCCTTTTCTTCGGAGGTTAATTGGTTGCTATTTTGTTGCATAAAAAAGGTAATGCCTATAACGACAATAAGCAATGCGGCTAATGAATACCAACTTTTAAATTTACTTAACATGCCATTTTTAGAAACTTCATCTAGTGGAACTTCCGCTGGAAATACCTCTTTTTTAGATTCTAAAAAATAGGCAAACATACTTCTATACACTTCTAGATGTGTCGCAACCTGATTACTTTTAAAGTACTGATGCAACTGTTTTTCTTCTTCTTTAGAAGTGTTCCCATCAAAATATTTATCGATTAGTTGCTCCATTTTTTGTAATTCCATAATTGTACTTTTTTATTAATTGTTCTCTTACCGTTTTTCTAGCTCTGGATAAATTTACTCTAATTGCTGTTTCATTCATTTCTAAAATTTCGGCAATTTCTTTAAAGTCATATTCTTCCACATCGCGCAATTGTATGATGATGCGCTGCTGCTCCGGAAGATTCTTCATAATGTCAAAAACCATACCTATTCCGTCTTTTGCTTCTAATTGTGCATCCACCCCACTCTCGTTACTTTTAAAATTATGATGCACAATGGTTAAGTTAGACGCTTGTTTTGATTTTAAACGGTCCAGACAATAATTTTTAGTCATCGTCATTGCAAAGGCTTCGGGTTTGGTATAATTTTGTAAATTATCTTTTGCTTTCCACAATTTCAAAAAAACTTCTTGTACCGCATCTTCTGCCTCATCGTGAGAAACCAGAATTCTTTTGGCCAAACGATATACCTTATCTTTTAAAGGCAATATCCTATCTAAAAATTCTTGTTTTTGCATTCGCTTTTGGTTAGTTGTAATGACGCACTTCTTTAAGGAAGACGATTATACGCAGTTTTTGTTACAATTTATTTTTAAATCGCAATAAACTAACTATTTTAGTTGTTTGGTAACAATATACGATTAAATTTCTCCGATGAAAAATTTTAAAATAGGCATTCTTGCTTTAGCTGTTTTATTTAGTTTTGTGTCTTGTTTTGAAGACTTAGACGATAATTTACAACCCGCTTCTACTTTAGATATTCAAAATTTTATTTACAAAGCCATGAATATCTGGTATTTATACAAACCAGATGTTCCAGATTTGGCAAATGATCGTTTTGCAACACAAGGGGAATTAAACACATTTCTAACCACTTTTTCTACTCCTGAAGATTTATTTGAAGGACTAGTTGCTCAAAGTATAGACCGATTTAGCTTTATGGTTAGCGATTATAGAGAATTAGAAGCAGCTTTAGCAGGTATTTCAGTAAGTAACGGTATGGAATTTGGTTTGGTTTTTTACCCTAATAGTCAAACAAACGTTTTTGGTTATGTTCGGTATATAATTCCGAATAGTGATGCAGCTGCTAAAGGCTTACAACGAGGCATTATTTTCAACACAATTAATGGTGCACAAATCACTGTGGATAATTTTGGTTTACTTAATAGCTTGACTTCCTATGATATTGGTTTAGCCACTTTTGATGGCGTTACCATTACACCAACAGGAGAAACCGTTACCTTGAATAAAACTGAACTCCTTGAAAACCCAATTCATCTGGCAAGTACCTTAAATATTAATGGACAAAAAATAGGCTATTTGATGTACAACGGATTTACATCAGATTTTGATACTCAATTAAATAATGCTTTTGGACAATTTAAGGCAGATGCGGTTAGCGATTTAATTATTGATTTGCGCTATAATGGTGGTGGCTCTGTACGAACCGCTATTGGCATGTCCAGTATGATAACCGGGCAATTTACCGGGCAAGTATTTTCAACTGAAGTATGGAATCCTGAAATTCAAGCTATATTTGAAGCGGAAGACCCTGAGCAGTTGATTAACCGATTTACAAATACCATTAGCACCGGTGCTGCAATAAACAGTTTAAATTTAAATAGGGTTTACATACTAACAAGCAGAAGAACTGCTTCGGCAAGTGAATTGGTTATCAACGGCTTGAATCCTTATATTGAAGTGATACAAGTGGGAAGTACCACCACCGGTAAATTTCAAGCTTCCACGACTTTTTATGATGGTTCTGCACCAAATTTCAGACGTCAGGATGCCAATCCATCGCATTTTTATGCCATACAACCACTTATTTTTACTACGGCAAACGCTATAGGTACAACCGGTTTTGTGGACGGCTTACCCCCTACTATAGAGCTTTTTGAAGATTACGCCAATCTGGGTGTTTTAGGAGATGTAAACGAGCCCCTTTTAGACGCAGCACTAGGAGCAATTTTTGGTCGAGCTCCTAGAAATCAACACTCTGTGGAACGAAAAGAAGTGGGAAACAGTAAAATGAAATTTCCTAATTATGAAAGAATGTATGTAGATTTTAAGGAACATAAGGGTTTGTAATCCCTATTTTCTTCTTTGAAGAAGGTGATTTTATCGCTATTAACCCTCCGAGTCATTCATTTTGTATGCCATACTAGAATTTTGCTATTTATTACCTCTTTACATATTTTACAAAAGATAAATTTTACAAAGCAGTGTTTTCTGTATCTTTGCAGTCCACAAAAACCCTAATACATTGTCTTACCATCCCGATTCCATTCGCCTCAACAAAGCCATAAGCGATAGTGGTTATTGCTCACGCCGGCAAGCAGACAGCCTGATTGAAAAAGGTATCATAGCCGTAAATGGCGAAAAAAGTTCACTGGGTGACCGTGTTATGCCTAATGATGTAATTACCATTGATGGTAAACCCTTAAAAGGAACCGATAAAGAAGTTTTTATTGCATTTAATAAACCCGTTGGTATTACGTGTACTACAGATTTACGTATAGAAGGCAACATCATAAACTATATTAAACATCCTGAGCGTATTTTTCCAATCGGACGATTGGACAAACCTTCAGAAGGATTAATTTTTTTAACCAATGATGGCGATATTGTCAATAAAATATTACGTGCTGGCAACCAACATGAAAAGGAATATATGGTTACTGTTGACCGACCTGTAAACGATGAATTTTTAGAAAGAATGCGCAATGGAGTACCTATTTTAGAAACTATAACACAGAAATGTAAGGTAGAACGTATCAGCAGGTTTGTATTCCGAATCATTTTGATTCAAGGGCTTAACAGGCAAATTAGACGAATGTGCGACTATTTAGGCTATGAAGTAGTGGCATTAAAGCGTATTCGGATTATGAATATTACTTTAACAGATTTAGCAGTCGGTGCTTGGCGTAATTTATCTTCGGAAGAATTAGAAGAAATCAATGCTATGGTAAAAACATCTACAAAAATAGCTGCTTCTGAAACACCTATAGAAAAAAAGACCCCAAGGAAAGGCCCTAGAAACCATAGAAATTAAAAAAGACTGTCCCTCGATTGCGAAAGGAACAGTCCAATTAACTAACTAACCAACCAAATTAACATTTACCTGCAGAAGCAGATAAATTACGAAACTGCAATCATTCTCTTAGCTTTCTGTTTGCTATCTTCTCGTTTAGGAACACAAATATGCAAAACACCATCGGTATAGGTAGCTTCAATTTTTTCTTGTTCTACCGTTTCAGGTAAATTAAATGCTCTTTGAAAAGAAGAGTAATTAAATTCTTTACGGGTAAATCTTCCATCCTCTGAAGTTTCTTCATTCTCTGATTTATCTTCAGAAGAAATAGTGAGTACATTCCGGTCTAATTCAATAGTAAAATCCTCTTTTTTCTTTCCTGGCACTGCTACATCTACCTGAAAATCATCTTTGGTTTCTTTGATATTCACCGCAGGCAATGTGGTTGAAAATTGATTTACATCTGCTAACCGGCTATCATTAAACAAATCTTCAAAAATAGAAGGAAGCCAGCTGTCTTGATTTCTTTTAATTACACTCATGACTTTTTGTTTTAAGGTTAAACTTTATTTCCATGTACGCTATGCAAATTAAGTTCCATTCTAATAAAAATGCCATAATGTCTTGAAAAACAGATTTTAAAGTGACAATGTGGCGAGATTTAAAACAAAAAAATCCCAAGGTATTATGCCTTGGGATTTAAAAAAAATTCTTTTTTTGTAAATTAGTTAAGCAAGCACTTCTTGTACTTTGTCTGCAGCTTCTTGAAACTGGATTACAGAATGCACATTTAAGCCACTTTTATCGATTAATTCTTTTGCTATATCCGCATTTGTACCTTGCAAACGAACGATAATCGGAACATTGATAGTGCCTATATTTTTATAAGCATCCACAATACCTTGTGCTACACGATCACAACGCACAATACCGCCAAAAATATTTACTAAAATTGCTTTTACTTTAGGATCTTTTAAAATCAATTTAAAAGCAGCTTCCACTCTTTCGGCATCTGCTGTACCTCCTACGTCCAAAAAGTTAGCCGGCTCACCACCTGCTTGTTTGATTAAATCCATCGTAGCCATAGCTAACCCGGCTCCATTTACCATACAACCAACGTTTCCGTCAAGATTTACATAGCTAAGACCTTTTGCTCTTGCTTCCACTTCTGTAGCATTTTCTTCGCGTATGTCACGCATTGCTTCGTAATCTTTATGACGGAACAAAGAGTTGTCGTCAATAGTTACTTTAGCATCTACTGCTATAATTCTGTTATCACTGGTTTTTAATACCGGGTTGATTTCAAATAAAGAAGAATCTGATTTGTCATAAGCAGTATAAAGTGCCGTTACAAACTTAGTCATTTCTTTAAATGCTTTTCCTTCTAATCCAAGATTGAAAGCAACACGTCTTGCTTGAAAAGGCATAAACCCGACAGCAGGATCTACTTCTTCGGTAAAAATAAGGTGGGGTGTTTTTTCAGCAACGGTTTCTATATCCATACCACCTTCGGTAGAGTACATTATCATGTTTTTTCCGGTTGCCCGGTTTAACAACACACTCATATATATTTCACTAGTTTCACTTTCGCCGGGATAATACACATCTTCAGCCACTAAAACTTGATTTACATGTTTTCCTGCGGCAGAAGTTTGTGGAGTGACTAAATCCATACCGATGATTTGTCCTGCAACTTCCTCCACATGATCAATTCCCTTGGCTAATTTTACGCCACCACCTTTTCCTCGGCCACCGGCGTGAACTTGTGCTTTAATTACATACCAGCTTGTACCGGTTTCCTCTGTTAACTTTTTTGCTACTTCAACAGCCTCTTTAGGGGTTTGTGCAACGTATCCACGTTGGATTTCTACTCCAAAACTGTTTAATATTTCTTTTCCTTGGTATTCGTGTAGATTCATATCAGAAATTTTCTGGGTTCTTTTTGTGATGCAAAAGTAAGAAAAGGATGGGAGAGTGGCACTGTTTTATAATTTTAAAATTTAGCCATTTAAAGAATAAAACATTTTAGATTACGACAATAAATCCGTGAAGACCCGCTTAATTCGTGTCATCCCTGCCTTTGCCGGCAGGCAGGCGTGCTCTATTTATATAATTGTTCCTGATAACGCGCAATAGCAGGCGAATGACGCGGATGCAACTTATATCCGCTGGTTTTTAAATACTGCCTATCTTAGGCGTTTTTGAATTTAAAAAATAATTTTTGTCGTGTACAAATTTCTGCAATACAATTTTTTTGGAGAAGTTTTTTAAAAATGTAATGAATTCATAATATCCTATGCTAACTATTTTTAATGTTTTATTGCATATTATGTAAAAAAATAAGAGGAACCTATTTCATTATATACCTAATGAACTGACTTCTACCCTATTTCAAAAATTTCTTAAAAATTTCTTAAAAATTTCTTAAAAAAAGTGAAAAAAATTAGTTTATGTGGGGGGGGGGGGGTGTATATTTACAATGAAAAATCCCCCTTAATTTATTGTTGTACAAAATTATCTAGACTCGATACCTAGTAAAAATGATGCTGCCTATGATTTAGAACCAAAGAAACAATTTTAAGGGGAATTGTGCTACTCATCAAATACTTCTCCCACACTGAATTACAATTTTAACAACCTAATTTTAATTTTTAAATGGAGAATAAAATGAATATAAAAATATTTAAAAAGGTGATTATAGCAGTCGTCTTAATTTTCACAACTTCAAGCATTTTTGCTCAAGATATTGAGTTAGAAAATAATCCTTTTGAGATTTTTAAAGAGTACTCAAATTTTGGTATAAATATATCTCCAAGGCTACAATTTAAGTCCACATCAAACAACACTATTGGTAGCGATCCATTTATTCATAATTCTAGTTTTGGTTTAGGCTTGGGAGTTACCTACATTTTAAGACCTGCAAATACTTGGTCTTATAGAATAGGTACTCATTATAACATTAATGATGAAAGCAATTTTAAACTTAAAAATGACTCAAGAAACATCTCTTTTAAAAGCACTTCTTCTTCTATTTCTATACCTATTGAAATTGAATACAAGAAGCTAGTATCTAAAAATTTGATTTGGACAACAAAAGCAGGTGTAAATGTCACCTTTATTGATGGGTTTGATTCGGCTAGTATCGATTATGAGGATTTTAGTTTGGTATATAAACCCCAATCCGATTTCATTTACCCAAACCTACTTTTTAGTTCAGGTGTGTATTTTGTTTTTAAACCATTTATGTTACAAACGAGTTTAATATTTCAAAAAAACATTCCTTCCTTTATAGAGGGTAACTATGAAATAGTTGATTCAAATAATAGTATTCAAAACAAAGGTACTTATAAAATGACTGGTGATTATATAGGTCTGGAATTTATAGTTTTTCTTAAAAAATCAAAAAAATAATGATATATAATATGCATACTCCCCAATTACCTTTTAAGATTGTTTAACCAAAAAATAAAAAACAATGAAAAAAATCTACTTTTTTACCCTCTCCTTCTTAATCATTCACACAGCCCAAGCCCAATTCACCACCATCCCTGATTCTAATTTTGAGCAAGCCCTTATTAACCTTGGTTATGATGATGTTATAGATGGTCAAGTTTTAACAGCAAATATCCAAAACGTGGTTGAGTTAGACATCCCAAATCTTGGCATTCAGGATTTAACAGGTATAGAAGATTTTAACTCACTTACAGCATTATGGATAGAATACAACAATATGAATAGCATAGATATTTCACAAAATATTGCGTTAGAGTTATTAGTTTTAGATGGAAATCCTATCTCTAATATTGACATTTCAAATAATATAAATCTTTATGTTTTTGCTGCTCCTGAAACGCTCTTAAATTCAATTGACACAAGTATGAATGTGAATTTAGACATTCTTGATGTTGAATATTGTAATATCACAAGTTTAGATTTAAGCAACAATAGTAATCTTACCCTACTCGTTGCAAGTGGTAATCAGTTAACTGACATTGATTTGTCTTCAAATATTTTATTAGAACAAGTTTTTATTTACGAAAACCAACTAACCGCAATAAATTTAGAAAACCAACCAAACTTATTGGATTTATTTGTAGATTTTAATTTTCTAACAGAACTAGATTTAAGTGCCAACTCCCTTTTAGAAGAATTAGATTGTAGCGTCAATCCAAATTTGAATTTTATCAATATAAAAAATGGTAATAACGCATTACTTGTTTCCTTTGATGCTATCGAGATTGCCCCAAATGCCTGCATCCAAGTAGATGATGCAGCGGCAGCCACTGCAGGTACAGTCTTTCCATACAATTTATGGGTAATTGATCCAACTGCCATTTTTTCTGAAAATTGTGCTTTGTCTGCTGAAGATTTTACCTTTCAAAACCTAGATTTTTACCCTAACCCTACTACTGATAAATTAACCTTTGTAAATACCATCATCGCTTCTTTTGAAATTTATGATGCTAAAGGAAGTGTAGTGCTTAAAAACACAAATTTAAATGATAATAGTATTGAAGTTGCAAGCTTATCACCGGGAATGTATTTTATAAAAGTATATAATGATAAAAGCCAAACCCAAAATATCCGTTTTGTAATAAAGTAAACAAAACTTAATTAGTTTCGTAATAATCCTAACCGGTTTCTCCGCAAAAGAAATCGGTTTTTTTATTGAGGAATTTTGGATTGGAAAGCAAAAAAATTGGCGAAAAATGCAATGCATTACTTGTTTTCTATACTTTGATAAATGACAAAAAAATCCGTGAAGACCCGCTTAATCAGCGTCATCCCTGCCTTTGCCGGCAGGCAGGGATGACGCAGATGCAACTGTTATCCGCTGGCTTTTAATTCTTTTTGATTTTAAATATTGCCTCTCTAAGGCGTTTTGAGCTTAAAAAATAATTTTTGTCGTGTACAAATTAAAAACATATTAAACAACTAGGGGTTTTTGCTTTATAGTTTAGGGTAAAACCAGTGATTAATTAGTGCCAATGATTATTGTTATAGAGAGAATTATCCTCTTATCATTAAAACAAATAAAATAAGCATTGCTATTTTTTTATGAGCTTAACGGTTTGTGAAATATCGGCTAATTTTAAGAAGTAAACGCCTCTTTCTAGACTGCTAAGATCTATAGAAGTAATATTTTCATTGAAATTTCCCAACTCTACTTTTCTACCCAAGCCATCAAATATTTCAAATGGTATATTGGTTATTGGCATATCAAAATGAATTTTAAAAATAGCATTAGATGGATTAGGATATACGGCAATGGAATTTTTATCAAACTCTGAAACGCTCAAAGGATTGTTGTTAAAAAGCTGAAGTATGATATTAATTTCAGGACCGTTGTACCAAATATCACTACCAACGATTAAAATTTTACCATTTTGTAATTGCTTCAAAGCAAAGCCTCCTAATTCGCTATTATAATTGGATGAAAACTGAAAGCTACTGTCTTGAGTGCCATTTGCAAAATATCTTGAGTAGGATAGTGTTGCACCACCTTCAAAATCAATGTAAGTGCCATCTGCTATAAACCGTTGGTTGCCCTGTATATATTGAATAGTACGTCCGTTTATCACCCCACCGTTTCCAAAATTTTGAAGGATTTGACCCTGTGCATTGATTTTTATAATTTTACTTACATTTGTTTCTGTAATCCAATCCCAGTAACTGCCACCAATGAGTATTTCCCCATTATTAAAAACAGAAAAACCTACATAAAATTCTTCTTCAATGGGAATTACTACTCTGCCATTGGTGCCGAAGGAATTGTCTATATCACCATTTAATAAAAACCGGAATATGTTTTTAGACGGATTATTGTTTTCTTGTACATTGACTCCCAAATAAAAATTATCCCCAGACCGAAAAAAATTTGTAGTAATTACATTAGTAACAGTTCCTAAAGAAAATAAAGTAGATCCATTATTTCCAAAGGTGTTGTCCGGAAGCCCATTTTCTAGAAATTTATTCATAATTAAATGAGTTTCTCCCGCAATGTTTTGTTTTCCTATAAAATAAAGCGTTTGGTCTGCATCTACAATCAAGGAACTTCCTTCACCTCCATTTGTAAATGGTTGTAAAATACCATTGTTGCCAAAGGAAGTATCTAAGGTGCCATCTTCCCCAAATTTTGAAACTGTAAATTGAGAATTGCTTAGGCTTTTTAAAAAATAGCTTCCATCAGGAAGTATTTTTAAACCATAATAATCAAAAGTTGGGTTATCGATGTTTAACACGCCATTAGTTCCAAAATTAGTATCTAATGAGCCATCCTGATTAAATGCGAATAAATTATCCTCGAATTCACTATTAATATCAATTATTTTAATTAGCACCATAATCCTGCCACTCAAACTTTCATCTATTTCCATAACAGCATAATCTGCTCCACCAAAATCATAAATTATAACCCCGTTAGTGCCAAAAGAAGCATCCGGACTGCCATCCTGAGCATAAGAAAAAGTAAACACTAACCCTATACAAAAACAAAGTAGTTTTTTCATTTTGAATCTAATTTAAAGTCCTAAGACGATTACTTGTCTAAAGTACAACATTTTATGTGTATTTATAAAAAAATATATTAATAATTGAATCCAATTTTTTTCATTGGTTAAATCACACTATTTTTGGATCCTCCTAAAAATTAATTTTTTAACATAAAAAAATGACAAATCAAGACCTTTTAAAAATTGCCCAGGACTATGGAAGTCCGGTGTATGTGTATGATGCCGAAAAAATTACAAGCCAGTATAAACGTTTAGATTCTGCATTTAAAAAGGTCAAACAGGTAAAATTTAATTATGCAGTTAAGGCACTTTCCAATATTTCCGTTTTAAAATTAATGAACTCACTGGGTGCAGGTCTAGATACTGTTTCCATTCAGGAAGTAAAACTAGGACTCGAAGCCGGTTACAAACCCGCAGATATCATTTATACCCCAAATGGGGTTTCCTTGAATGAAATTGAAGAAGTTGCCACAATGGGCGTTCAAATCAATATTGACAATCTCTCTATTTTAGAGCAATTTGGTACAAAACATCCTAAAATTCCGGTTTGCATTCGAATTAACCCGCATGTTATGGCAGGCGGAAATACCAATATTTCTGTGGGTCATATTGATTCCAAATTTGGGATATCTATTCACCAAATGCCTTTGTTGTTGCGTACAATTGAAAACACAGAAATGCATATTAATGGGATACATATGCACACCGGTAGCGACATTTTAGATATCGACGTGTTTCTTTATGCCAGTGAAATTTTATTTGATGCCGCAAAAAACTTTCATGATTTAGAATTTATTGATTTTGGAAGTGGATTTAAAGTCCCATATAAAGAAGGGGATATTGAAACAAATATTGAAGAACTGGGAAAAAAACTAAGCAAACGCTTTAATGAGTTTTGTGTGGAATATGGCCGAGAATTAACCCTTGCATTTGAACCCGGGAAATTCCTGGTAAGTCAAGCCGGAAAGTTTTTAGTAAAAGTGAACGTCATAAAACAAACAACCTCAACGGTTTTTGCTCAGGTCGACAGTGGGTTTAACCATTTAATCCGCCCGATGTTGTATGGTGTTACCCATTATATTGAGAATATTTCCAATCTTGAAGGAAGGGAAAGATTTTATTCGGTAGTGGGTTATATTTGTGAGACGGACACCTTTGCAAGTAATCGTAGAATCACTGAAATTACCGAAGGTGATATACTTGCTTTTCACAACGCAGGAGCCTATTGCTATACTATGGCAAGTAATTACAATTCGCGTTACCGTCCTGCCGAAGTTTTATGGTATAAAGGAAAAGCACATTTGATAAGACAAAGGGAAACTTTTGACGACTTATTGAAGAACCAGATAGTTTTGGAATTGAATTAAAATTCTAACCCTCTCCCGGTTTTAAAGCGGGAGAGGGTTGATTTAAAATTTTATAAACTTTGTACTTCTTTTTTTGCAACCTCAAACTCTACCACCATTTCTTGAAGTATTTGTGCTGCCGGTTTAATATCGTGAATGAGTCCGGAAATTTGACCGATTTCCAATTCCCCTTCTTCTACATCCCCTTCAAACATGCCGCGCTTGGCTCTAGCTCTTCCCAAAAGTTCTTTTAATTGCTCTAACGAAGGTTTTTTTGTATAAAGCGATTGTACGTCCTCAAAGAATTTATTTTTTAGTAAACGAACAGGTGCGAGTTCTTTTAAGGTAAGTACCGTGTCCCCTTCATTTGCTTCCACTACTTTTTGCTTAAATGCCTGATGCGCTGAGGATTCTTCACTAGCAACAAAACGGCTGCCTACTTGCACACCATCGGCACCTAAAATCAAGGCAGCCAGCATGCCTCTGCCAGTTGCAATGCCACCTGCGGCAATTAATGGAATGTGTAACTGCTCTTTAACCATTGGAATTAAAGTAAACGTAGTTGTTTCTTCTCTGCCATTGTGCCCTCCGGCTTCAAAGCCTTCTGCTACAACAGCATCCACTCCTGCCTCTTGCGATTTTAGTGCAAATTTTACACTGCTTACCACATGCACTACGATAATTCCTTTTTCTTTTAAAAAGGAAGTATAAGTTTTAGGGTTACCGGCAGAAGTAAAAACGATTTTCACCTCTTCTTCTATGATGATTTTTATTATTTTATCCAAATCAGGATATAGCATGGGTATATTAACCCCAAAAGGTTTGTTAGTTGCTTTTTTACATTTTTGAATGTGTTCTCTTAATATTTCGGGATACATAGAGCCGGCACCTATAATTCCTAATCCACCGGCATTACTTACTGCACTTGCTAGTCGCCAACCACTGTTCCATATCATTCCAGCTTGAATGATTGGGTATTTAATTTGAAAAAGTTGTGTTATTCGGTTTGGAACCATTTATTTTTTGATGATTTTTATGGTTTGCATTCTATTATCAAAACGCAAAGTAGCTATATAAACACCCCTTCTTAAGGAAGAAACATCCATAAAGTTATTAGAAATAAATATGGTTTCTTCTTGTACTAAATTTCCTAAAACATTGAATAAAGTAACTTCTACAGAAGAAATACTATTTGGAAAAGAAAAATATACATAATCGGAAACCGGATTTGGATACACGGTTACTATTTCTTGGGCTTGTTCTTCTACTGCTAATACTAATGCTTCTAATGCTGTTTGAAAATTAGGAATGCCATACCCCATTTGTGCTGTAGGATTGTTATATAAATGCGCCGATTCTCTAACCAATTGCATAATTTGTGCATTGGTTAATTGAAGTCCGGCTTGCCACAAGCAAGCAACAACACCTGCAGTAATAGGCGAACTGAAGGAAGTGCCACTATTGGTTACGATTTGGTTGTTTTCACTAATGACATAAGAAGAAGCCCCTTGTGCCATTACATCCGGTTTTACTCTGCCGTCAACGGTTGGGCCAATAGAGCTAAAACCAGCATAATTGCCATCAGCATCAACAGCACCAATGGTTAACATTCCAGGAGAATCGCCTGGAGTTCCTACCCAAGGGAAACCACTACCACCGCTATTTCCTGCTGAAGTAACTAAAAGCAATCCTTTTTCAAATCCAATATTTGCGCCACGGGCACTAAATGTAGTTTGCCCATCTAAATCCTCATAAGTATGAGAATATGCCGGATTATCATATTCACGATATCCTAGGGAAGTATTTATTACATGAACGCCTAAGCTATCTGCGCGCTCTAAGGCTTCTACCCAATAGGCTTCTTCAACTGGGTTTTCACTTGTAACATCTTCCGTTTTAAACAAATAAAAGGACGCATCTGGAGCGGTACCCACAAATTGATTTTCAATATAACCTCCTACATCGCTAAAGGTTTTGGTGCCATGGGTACTATTGTTATTAATCGTTACGCTTCTATCCACAAAATCATAAGTGCCTAAAATTCTTCCATCATCTCTTACATAAGCAAAACCTTGTTGCGTATCCACTCCCGGATAACCGGCGTCAAGAAAAGCAATACGCATTCCAGTACCGGTATAACCTTGTTGGTGTAAATAATCGCCAGCAAGCATTTCAATTTGGTTTGCTGCAAAACCATAATTAAATATGGTTTTAGAAGTAGTTGGTTCTGCAGATTTATCTTCTATGGGAGTATTTATTCCGGAAAAATTCATGCTTTTATCGGCATATTCTAAAACCGTCACAAAAGGAAGATTTAAAAGATTTTCGATATTGGTTACCGTTCCGCGAACATAAACGCAATTCATCCATTTAGATTTTGCGAATACGGTAATTCCTGTTTGGTTTTTAATTTGGGAAATGTAGTTTTCATTTACAGGCACATCACGAGCATCAATAGGCACATTGTTCATTGCTTTTCTATCTAATGCCTCTTGTGTGAGGATAGTAATAGGATTATCAATAGACTGTTGTACATTTTCTTTGTCTGCAAAAAACACCCAAGCATCTTCTATTTGTGCGGAAACTAATTGGGTAAGTAGTAGTACTAAAAGGAGCGAAATTTTTTTCATTTGTTCTGTTTATTTAGGTTATGCTTTTTTAACCCTTGAAAGGTGTTTGCGACCCTTGAAGGGTTAGTGCAACTTACGATATCACCCCACTGCCCAACAATTCATCATCTTGATACCAAGCTACAAATTGTCCTTCGGTGATTGCTGTTTGTGCATTCTCAAAGATAACAAAAAGTCCGTTATGGGTTTGAAATAAGGTTGCTTTTTCTAAAGGTTGTCGATACCGAATGCGTGCCATTACTTCCATTTTTTCTTCGGCATTGATTCTTAAATCTTCCCGAACCCAATGTACTTCTTCATTTTTAACAAAAAGTCCTTTTCGGTATAGACCGGGATGGCTTTTACCTTGTCCGGTGTAAATGACATTTTCTTTTACGTCGGTTTCAATAATAAACAATGGTTCTTTTGTACCGCCTACATTCAGCCCTTTGCGCTGTCCCTTGGTGTAATAATGAGCCCCTTGGTGTTTTCCAACAATTTTACCATCATTTAAAGTATATTTAAATTTTCTGCTGGCAACTTCTAAGGGATTTTCAAGGGTGTTTATGGTAGTAGGTGTAAAAAGCGCATTATCTTCAGGCACTTCTATGATAAGTCCTTCTTTAGGCTGCAATTGTTGTTGTAAAAATTCTGGCAAGCGCACTTTGCCTATAAAACATAAACCTTGCGAATCTCTTTTTTCAGCAGTAATCAATTTTTGCTCTTTGGCAATTTTACGTACTTCGGGTTTTAAAAGCTCGCCTATTGGAAACAATGTTTTTGCCAATTGTTCTTGGGATAGTTGGCATAAAAAATAAGACTGGTCCTTATTGGGGTCTTTTCCGGCAAGTAATCTATGGATTTGTTTTCCATCTTTTTCTATGGTTTCCTTACGACAATAATGTCCTGTGGCAACAAAGTCAGCACCTAAGTCTATTGCGATTTTTAAAAAAGCGTCAAATTTTATTTCCCTATTGCACAACACATCCGGATTTGGGGTTCTTCCCCTTTTATATTCGCGAAACATATAATCCACAATACGTTCTTTGTATTGCTCGCTTAAATCGACGGTTTGAAATGGAATTCCTAATTTTTCTGCTACCATCATAGCGTCATTGCTATCCTCTAGCCATGGACATTCATCAGAAATAGTGACCGAGTCATCGTGCCAGTTTTTCATAAACAAGCCAATGACTTCATAACCTTGTTCTTTTAAAAGAAAGGCTGCCACACTGGAATCAACACCTCCGCTAAGTCCTACAACTACTCGTTTCATTTCCTTACCCTAAATTCCTCTCTAGATGAGAGGATTTTAATTGTTATTTAATATTCATTTTAACGTTTGCAAAATTACGAAATAAAAAAAAGGCAGTGTAAACTACCTTTGACAATATATTCTTAAAATTTTCTGAATTATTTGTTTTCGATATTTACTTCTTGTACTAGGTTTCCTTCACTGTAATATTTCCAAACGCCGTATTCCTTATTATTTTTATAGTTTCCCTCTATCATAATTAATCCGGTAGAGGTATAAAATTTTGCTATACCGTGTAATTCCCCATTTACATAGTTCAGACGTTTAATTAAAGTGCCGTTGTTGTCGTAAAAAATAGTTTCGCCTTGAAGTTTCCCATGTGCATAGTTTGCTTTTTCTGTTACCTTTCCGTTTTCATAGTAAGTAATTTTTTCGCCGTGAAGGACACCATCTGCATATTCTTCGGTAAGTAGTAACACATCAGAATTATTTTGATAGTAACACCACATTCCAATTCTATTTTTATCGTTCATTTCTCCCTCGGTAAGAAGTTTTCCATCCATTGAAAAATATTGGATGCGAGCGATGTTGTTTTCAGCGTTAAACTCTTTAATTACAGAAGGTTGTTTTTTACAGGTTTCACAATAAAATGTAAATGTGCCTATTTCTTTTCCATTTTGAAAAGTACCTTCATAACGCAATTGATTGGTTCCCGGATAGTATTGTTTCCAATGTCCATGACGGTTTCCGTTTTCGTTTAGTTGATTGGATTTTCCTTGGGAAAAAACAATAGAAGAACTACTAAAAAATAAAAGAAATACAACAAATTGTAGCCTCATAGTAACAAGTAAATAACTTTTAGTTTACAAACGTAACTAGCTTGCTATTATTTTTTCTTTTGCAGATTTTTCTGTTGTTCGGCCTGTTCCATCATTTCTGCCATTTTCTTTTGAAAACGATTTTGCTTTTTAGGTTTCTGCTTATTTTCTTCAATTCGAGCCAAAATTTTCTCTTCATCTAAGATGAAAAATTTGATGAATAACATAATTCCGATTGTAATAACCTGAGAAATAAAATAATATAAAGAAAGACCGCTGGCAAAATTATTAAAGAAAACGAGCATAAACAGTGGAGACAGGTACATTAAAAACTTCATGTTTGGCATTCCGGGTTGTTGCTGCATTTGCATGGATTGTCCCATAGTCATCATCATATACACAAAAATAGCAATAGATGCTAAAATAGGAAACAAACTCACGTGATCACCATAAAATGGAATATAGAAAGGAAGGTTAGCTACACTATCATAACTAGACAAATCGTCTGCCCAAAGAAATCCTTTTTGTCGTAATTGAAATGCGGAAGGAAAAAACATAAACAAGGCATAAAACACAGGAAGCTGCATTAATGCGGGGAGACATCCTGCCATTGGGCTTGCTCCTGCTTTGCTGTAAAGTTTCATGGTTTCTTGTTGTTTTTTCATCGCATTATCTTTGTACTTTTTGTTAAGTTCTTCTATTTCCGGTTTTAGAACTTTCATTTTTGCTTGCGATAAATACTGTTTGTATTGCACCGGTGAAAGGGCAATTTTAATCAATATCGTCATTACGATGATAATGATACCAAAATTTGAAATCCAACTGCTTAACCACGTAAATAAAGGCATGAATAGAAACTTGTTTATCCATCCGAATATACCCCAACCTAATGGCACAACTTCATCTAAATTGCGATTGTAGCCATCTAATATTTTAAAATCAGTTGGCCCATAGTACCAGTTCATGGTTTGTGCTAGTTCACCCGATTTAAATTCTAAAGGAAATTTAGCTACAAAATTCTTTGTATAAACGGTATCTATTTCTTCATCTTCCACTAGGTTTTCCGATAAAAATCGTGTCGTTTTAAAAGGAGTGTCCGTAAGTAAAATGGAAGTAAAGAAATGTTGTTTAAAAGCAATATAAGTTACGTCTTTCGCTTCATCTTCTTTGCTTTTACCTTGTCCTAAATAATCGTCTTTTCCGCCCTCGTATTCCCATAGTAATTCAGCGTATCGATTTTCATAAGTAACACTTTTGGCTTTGCGATAGGCTTTTAATTGCCATTCCATTTGTGCAGGCTCAGAGGTATGTATAACCGAACTTAACCCTTTGGATTGAACCGCAAAATCTAACATATATTCGCCAGGTTTCAGCTCATATCGGTATTCTAGATAGGTGTTTTCAGAAGTTTTTAGCCTCATGGACAACACTTTATTTTGTCCATTTTGGCTTAGGGTAGGTTCAAAATAAAGCTCTTTTGTGTTAAGTACTCTATTTTCAGCTTGAAATTGAAGATTTAAAGAGGCATTGCCATCTTTTATTAAATAAATAGGAATAGAATCGTAGGTTTTAAAATTCTTTAAAGTTGCTTCAACAATGTATCCCCCTTTATTACTAATTTTTAGTTCTAATACGTCATTTTCAAGGGTGGTAATAGCATCTGTGGCAGAGGGTAAAGAAGCCGCATAAGCAAAAGAACCTAGTTTATTTTGAAGTTCTAAAGATTGTAACGAATCAGAAACTATTTCTATACCGTCTTGTTCTTTTACAACAGTGGTATCTATTGATTTTTGAAGTTCTTGTTGTTTCTTTTGTGCCTCAACTAATTCTGTTTTGGTTTTTTCCGCTTCGATTTCTTCAGGGGTGGGTGCGTTTTGATACAGCATCCAAATTAAAATTCCGGCTATTAATACAAAACCTATAAGGGAATTAAAATCAAACTTTTTTTCTTCCATGCTATTTCTTATTTCGATAGTAATCGAAAAAAATTATTTAATTAATTTTTAGTTTTCTTTTTGTTTTTAAAATCGTAAGCTGCTTGAACAAAAGCAACAAACAATGGATGTGGGCTTGCTACTGTACTTTTAAATTCTGGGTGGTACTGAACTCCTACAAACCAAGGATGTGAGGGAATTTCAATAACTTCTACCAAACCTGTTTCCGGATTAACTCCTGTTGCTTTAAAACCTGCATTTTCTAATTGGCTTTTGTAGGTATTATTATATTCGTAACGGTGGCGATGACGTTCTTGGATATTTTCTTTTTTATATGCTTTTGCTACTAAACTGCCCGGAGTTAATTTACAATCCCACGCACCTAAACGCATGGTGCCACCTTTATCGGTAATTTTCTTTTGGTCCTCCATCAAATCAATGACAGGGTTTTTTGTATTACTAACCATTTCAGTTGAATTAGCATCGTGGATTCCTAAAACATTACGAGCAAATTCGATAACTGCCATTTGCATTCCTAAACAAATTCCGAAAAAGGGAATGTTGTGTTCACGAGCATACTTTACTGCTTCTATTTTTCCTTCAATGCCTCTTTCGCCAAATCCTGGTGCTACTAAAATACCATCCAGATGTCCTATTTTACTTTCCAAAGTATGAGGATGAATATGTTCAGAATGTATAGGGATAACTTTTACTTTTATTTCTTTTTCGGCGCCGGCGTGAATAAATGATTCTAAAATAGATTTATAAGAGTCTTGTAATTCTACATATTTTCCTATTAAGCCAATAGTCACTTCCTGTTTCGGATTTTTATGCCGTTGAATGAATTGATTCCATTGCTTCAGGTCAGGAATCGTTTTTGCACTTAAGTTTAATTTTTCAAGTGTTATAGTGTCTAAGCCTTCCTCTAACATTAAATTAGGTACATCATAGATGGTAGATGCATCAATAGACTCAATTACTGCTTCTTTTTTTACATTGCAAAACAATGCTAATTTGGTGCGTAAATCGTCTGATAGATGGTATTCTGTTCTACAAACTAAAATATCTGCTCGCACACCGCTTTCCATTAATAATTTTACTGAATGTTGTGTGGGTTTGGTTTTAAGTTCGCCGGCAGCTGCCAAAAATGGAACGAGAGTGAGATGGATAACCAAGGCATTTTCGTCTCCCAGTTCCCACTTTAATTGTCGTACTGCTTCAATATATGGTAAGGATTCGATGTCGCCAACGGTTCCTCCTATTTCTGTTAAAACAATATCATAGTCACTACTGTTCCCTAAAATTTGTATGCGTTCTTTTATTTCATTCGTAATGTGTGGAATAACTTGTACGGTTTTTCCTAGAAATTCACCTCTGCGTTCTTTTTCAATAACGCTTAAATAAATTCTACCTGTAGTTACATTATTTGCTTGTGAGGTTGCCACGTTTAAAAAACGTTCATAGTGGCCCAAATCCAAATCGGTTTCTGCTCCGTCGTTTGTTACGTAACATTCGCCATGTTCATAAGGATTTAATGTTCCAGGATCGATATTAATATAAGGATCCAGCTTTTGAATGGTAACGCGATACCCTCTTGCTTGCAGTAATTTTGCTAGTGAAGCTGCGATAATTCCTTTTCCAAGTGAAGAACTTACACCTCCTGTTACAAAAATATATTTGGTGTTTGCCATTTAATCTTTTGGTTGTGGTTGATTTTTGCAAATAATGCGCAAAAATACAAAGAAGAAATGATAATGAGCAATGAAATTAAGGTTAATATCTTTTAGTTTTCAGAATATAGGTTACTCATTTATTTGGGATATTTTCTTCTTATGGTGTAGATAAGTTCTTCTAAACCATTTAGTTTTATTTCATACATCTGTTCCAGCATTTTTCCTAATTTACCTTCCGGGAATCCTTTTTGCTTAAACCAAACGTAGTAATATTCTGGGATATCAATCAAAAACCAGTCTTTGTATTTTCCAAAAGGCATTTTATAATGGGCTAATTCTATCAGATGATTGGCGTCGGGTTGTAACAAAATTGTGGTTTTATTTTTAGTGAATGTAAAAAATATAGTGTTAAAAGACCTGAAATAGGTGTTGATTTTTTTCAAAAAATTATTTCCAACTTTTTAAACGATACAGTTCCTTTTGAATAAATACTTCCCAATCTTTTTGCTTTTCTAAAATTCTTGAATGGTTAGTTTCTATGTCGTATTTATTTTGCATTGCATTTCGGTTATTTTCTGTTTCGGAATACATGCTTTGTAACTCATTTTTATAATTTTCAGAGAAGGTGTAGGATGCAAATTTTTTACGAAGTTCTCTAGCATGAATTTCTGAAATATCAAAATGCCCCTGCTCGTGTTTCAGAATGACAGCATTAACTGCGTTAGGAAAATACCAAGAGTTTTTAGGGTAAAAATTAGCGGTTACTAAGGTGGTTAAAGAAATTGTACTATTTGTATTTTGTGTGGAATAGCTAAAATAAATACCCGATTCTGTGCTTGCCACAAAGGAACTTTGTTTGGGCGGAATACCTTGAAAATCTTCCCAAGAAAGTTTGTAATTTTCCTTCCATTGTATTGCCACAGGATTTTCTGCAATGAAGAAAAAGGATATTGAAATTACTACAATTTTAGCGATCCAATGCATTTATTTTACCAAGTAAAAGTAATTTCTCTTTCTATATCGGGATGCAAACTAAAGTGAACAGGGCAGGTACGTGCGGTATGCTCTAATATTTGTTGGTGTTTTGTTGAAATACCTTTTGGCATTGTAAATTGTACTTCTATTTTTGAAATACGTCGGGGTTCGCTTGCCATTATTTTAGTGACTTCAGCAGTAGTACCTTCTAAATTAACCTCTAAGTTTTCTGCTTTTATTCCCATAACGGTAAGCATACAATTTGCCAAACCGGTTGCAACGGTATCGGTAGGCGAAAACGCTTCTCCTTTTCCGTTGTTATCTATAGGTGCATCTGTTATATAAGTGCTTCCTGACTGCAAGTGTGTACATTCTGTGCGCAGATTGCCTTTATAAACTACTTTTGATGTGCTCATTTTACTTCTTCTAATTTTAAATCTTCATTATACTTCAATATATAAACAGAAGTATTGTAATAGCCACCTTGGTTATTTTTTTTGTAATTAAATTTATTTTCAAGATAGGTGGTTTCTCCATCCATCAAATCATCATTCGTTTCAAAAAGACTTTCAGAACAAGCTAGTCGTAATAACATATCATACGTAATGTCAAAACCCCTAACGGCAAAACGATTTGGCAATGTGCCATAAGTTTCTTTGTAGGCACTTATAAATGGATGTTCCTCTTTATAATCAAACGTTTTACTTACCGAAGGATAGGTAAATCCAAGACGCGCCAAATGTACATTGGATATTTCACTAAAATCATACGATTCATTTTTATCAAGGGTAAACAGGCGAATGGTATTATTTCTGCGAAGACCATTAAGACCACTAATAACACTATTTACTAAAGTAGCTTTTGTGGATTCGAGTATCACCCAATTTTCCACATTTTTACTTAACTTATCAGATACTCCCTGCATATTTAAATAGCCTCCTTCGCTGGGATTGATGATGATAATACCGGGTATAGCATGTTGTAATTTTTGTTGTTGTACAGATTTACTCCTGTCAGCAATAAGAATAATATTTTTACCCATACTATTTTCTTTTAAAAAGGAAATCATAGCATCTTCGAGTATATCATTAGAAGGTATGCCTTGTATAAAGTTTGCATACATCTTACTTTGTCTATTACTTAACGGAGAAAGCACCGGAATATTTTTACTTTCTAAATCAGCGGCTACTCGTTCTACTTGTACTTGCCTAAGAGGGCCTAAAACAACATCTACTCCATTTAGGTTTTTTCTATTAAAAAGAGCATTAACCCCAGATTGCATTTCGTTGGTATCAAACACGTGAAGGTTTGCTGAAATTCCTTTTTGTTTGGCAAAATCTGCTGCAAGTAAGACACCCGAATAAAAATCTAAAGCAATACGCAAGGAAGCGCTATTACTTATTAGATTTTCATTTAATGAAGTTGAATCAGAAACAACTTTGTCTAGTTCAAAAGGCAAAAAAACAACCACATTTTTGGTTTTAAAATTGGTTAGTCTGTTTTCAATGCTTATGTTTTTAACTTGTATTGTAGTAGCAACTTCTGTGGTTTCCTCAAGCACTACCTTGTCTTTTTTTGGTATTTTAACTACCATGCCTTCTTTCAAGCCATCTTTAGTTTCCGGATTTAATAGAATGACCTCCTCTTGGGTAACTCCAAATAAAACCTTAAGCCGATAAAATCCTTCTTTTGGTTTTATGGTGTAATAGGCATAACCTTCCTCGTTAATTGTGGTATTTTCTATTGGTAATTTTGGAACATTTAAAATACTGCCCAAAGGCAAATTATCGGTGCCATAAATACTTGGGTTAAGTGCTTCTAATTCGGCAACACTAATGCCATATTTTTTTGCAATACCAAATTTAGTTTCTTGTGCTTCTACCAAATGTTTGCCGGCAGTAGTTTCTAAATGTTTTCCTTTATCAGAAGGAATTGGATTTGAAAAGATGGTAACTGCCCTAATTGGAATTTTTATTTTTTCTCCTTTTTTAACTTGAGAAGAATATAAATGTTTGTTGTATTTTTTTATATCATCCACAGTCACACCATAAGTTTGCGAAATGCTAAAAAGGGTTTCTTTTCGTTTCACCTTATGCTCTTTAAAAGTGATATTTTCTGTAGTATCTTTTGCTACTATTGAAGGAATTATAAGAACTGTATTGTTTTTCAATCCGTTTTTAACTTCCGGATTCAAACGATATACTTCTTCTTCTGATATGTTGTATTTTTGGGAAATACTAAATACGGTTTCCCCTTGCTTAACATAGTGACTTTGGTAACTGGTTTGTGCAAATGCTACAGATTTTCCCAAAATGAAAAACAATAAAAGGATGCTAAAATTTTTCACGAATTATTTTATTAACTATTATTTAATGAAAATTCTCTTAGTAAAAAACAACTTAAACCTAAAATTTTGACTACTCCCACTCTATAGTTGCCGGTGGTTTTGAACTGATATCATATACTACTCTATTAACGCCTTTTACTTTATTTATTATACTATTTGAGGTTTCTTGTAAAAATTCATAAGGTAAATTTACCCAATCTGCCGTCATTCCATCGGTTGATTCTACGGCACGTAATGCCACTACTTTTTCATAAGTTCGTTCGTCTCCCATCACTCCTACAGAATTCACAGGTAGCAAAATGGCACCCGCCTGCCACACCTTGTCATACAAATTCCATTTGCGTAAGCCTTCAATAAAAATGGCATCCACTTCTTGCAAGATACGCACTTTTTCTTGGGTAATATCGCCTAAAATACGTATTGCCAATCCCGGTCCGGGAAAAGGATGTCTTCCTAAAAGGTCTTTTGAAATTCCCATTTCGGCACCCACACGACGCACCTCATCTTTAAAAAGCATACGCAAAGGTTCTACAACTTTTAATTTCATAAAATCGGGTAATCCACCTACATTATGATGCGATTTAATAGTAACCGAGGGTCCATTTACAGAAACCGACTCAATCACATCCGGATAAATAGTGCCTTGTGCCAGCCATTTCACATCTTGTATTTGGTGTGCTTCGTCATCAAAAACTTCGATAAAGGCATTGCCAATGGCTTTTCTTTTTCTTTCCGGATCAGCTTCACCGGCAAGGGCTTTCAAAAAGCGTGCCGATGCGTCTACCCCTTTTACGTTCAACCCCATGTCTTTGTATTGATGCAACACATTTTCAAATTCGTTTTTACGAAGTAATCCATTGTTTACAAAAATACAATACAGGTTTTTTCCGATTGCGTTATGAAGCAAAATAGCAGCAACTGAGGAATCTACACCGCCGCTCAAGCCCAGTACTACTTTATCGTTTTGTAATTTTTCTTTTAACTCGTTTACCGTGGTTTGCACAAATGCTGAAGGTGTCCAGTTTTGTGAAACTCCAGCAATGGATACTAAAAAGTTTTCAAGAAGTTTTTTTCCATCTGTGGAATGATAAACCTCCGGGTGAAATTGAATAGCAAAAGTTTTTTCACCATCAATACGATATGCCGCGTTTTTTATACCTTCAGTACTTGCTAAAAGCACTCCATTTTCGGGAAGTTTTGCAATGGTATCGCTATGACTCATCCATACTTGGCTGCCTTCAGCAATGCCTTTAAATAGCCCGTTTGCTTCTAAAATATCCGTTAATTTTGCTCTTCCGTATTCTCTTGTTTCAGAAGATTCCACGCTACCACCACTAAAGTGCGCAAAATATTGTGCGCCATAACAAACCGCTAAAACCGGCACTTTGCCTCGTATTTGTGATAGATCAGGATGTGGTGCGTCTTGGGCTCTTACCGAAAATGGACTTCCTGATAAGATTACTGCTTTATATTTTCCTATTTCTGAAGGGACTTTGTGATACGGATGTATTTCGCAATATATGTTTAACTCTCGAACACGACGTGCGATAAGTTGTGTGTATTGCGATCCAAAATCTAAAATAAGTACGTTGTTGTTTTGCATAGGCAAAAGTAGGGTATTTTGGTTTTTTGAGCAACGGAAAAATTGGTAATTTTTTAATAAAATAATTTATTTTTTAGGTTAAATTATTCAAAATAAACAAGTCGACCCACTGGGGCTTTAATCCAAACTTTTTTAAAATATTCTACAAACATTTTGCTACTACGAAGCTGTTTTAAGTCCCCTCGGTACGCCCTGTTTGCAAAATATAGAATTTCGTTAAAACAAGACCCATCAGGTCGGCCTGCTTGTCAAGTAGCATTTAGGTTAAGATGGATTAGTTTTTTTTAATTTTTATCGGACAAAATTGAATAAAATAATTTACAAATATTCTTATTATGCAATATGTTTTTATTGTAAATTCGTTAAAATTAAAATTTTTGTTTATGAAATATATAACAGCTATTATTTTCTCATTTGCCATAGTTTTGGCTGCTATTTTTCTTGGTAATGCTTATGTAAATCGTGCCAATCCTGATGGTAAAATAACAGTTACCGGCTCTGGATCGGCAGATTTTATTTCCGATTTAATAGTTTGGGAGGGTCAGTTTTCTAGAATGAATCCTAATTTAAAAGCCGCATTTGACCAACTCATCCTTGACAAAAAAACAGTAGAAGAATATCTTGTATCTAAAGGTATTCCAAAAGAAAATATTATTTTTAATTCTGTACAAACTAGCGAACGAACAGAAAATCAATATCAAAACGGTAATTTTGTTGGTACAACTTTTATAGGTTATGATCTTACCCAAACAGTAAAAGTAGAGTCTTCGGATGTGGAAATGGCGGAAAGTGTGTCTCGTGAAGTCACCGAATTACTTAATAAAGGTGTACAGTTTAATAGTTATGCCCTAGATACTATTATACCAAACTTGCTGATTTAAAAATAGAAATGATTTCCAAAGCCACAGAAGATGCTAGGCTGCGGGCTGAAAATATTGCAGTAAACAGTGGCGGCAAACTTGGTAAACTTAGTGATGCAAAGCTTGGTGTATTTCAAATTACAGGTCAAAATAGTGGGGAGGACTATAGCTGGGGAGGTAGTTTTAACACATCTGACAAAAAGAAAACCGCATCCATAACCATGCGTCTGGAATACAATATCGATTAAAGTACAATTATTTTAAATTTCTGTTCCATAGGTTTTAAATTTGCAAATAGCATAGGTATTAATTCCTCCCCATATTCCAAGTACCATTTCGAAAAATTTTCGATTCGCTCCTGTAAACTTCTATTGGGAAACAATTCTTCCTGCAAAGTCAAAACACGATTAAGATGACTGCTAATTTTTCTTTTTTGTGCTTTTAGCAAACGTTTTTCTAACGCATCAAGTCCATTTAATTGCTTTTTTTCCTGAGCAGCAACAGCTCCTATAAAAGATGGGTCTGTTTGTTTTGCAAGCTGATACAAGTCCTTAAATTGCTGTTGTAAGTACATTTTCTGTGGTGAAAAATCAATGTTAATTTCAGAAATTTGTTTGGTTACTTTGGTTTCTAGTTCAAATGTGGGAAGAAAAAAATCTTTTATGGATAGCTTTAATTTTTTAATTTTTTCAAATTGTTTTTTTGAAATCAAAATTGCCGAATTTCGTAACAATAATATAGGGAAAGTTATTTTTACTTCTTCAAAAAAGCTTTTGAGCTGCAACCAATAAGCTATTTCTCCACCTCCACCTATATAGCACAAATTGGGTAAAATAACTTCTTGGTATAAAGGACGAAGCATTACATTAGGGCTGAATCGTTCCGGATGTTTTTCAGCTTCGTTTTGTATTTCTTCTGAAGAAAAAGTAAGGGTACTATGGTTAATAAAGTAAGTATCCTCTCTTTTAATAATTCGTTCTCTCGTATTATTTCTTAGATAAAAAAGATTAATTTCTCTTGGATTTACTTGTAGTTTATATTTTGTGTTCGGAATAGAAGCAATCTTCTTGTTTGTTTCTTCAATAGTTAATGACGAAGATTGCTCTTCTAATTCCTTTTTAACGAAAGGAATAAAAAATTGTTTGAGCTCTTTTTTATTGGCATCTAAAATCACTAAACCATCCTTTCCAAAAAGTTCATTTGCCAGATAACGGGTAGCGTCTGCTAAATTGTTGTGGTAGATATACGCTTTCTCAAAAAGCGATTTTAAATAAATGGCGTTTGGAGAATGCCCTAAGCTTTCTGAAAAAATTGCACCTACCTCTTTCAAACCTTCTGTGGTCAGTTCACCCACTGCACCACTGGATTTACGATTCCAAACTACTTTTTTTTCATTGAAATTAAAATAATTTATTTCTTCAAAATCATGGTCTTCGGTTGCCATCCAATAAATAGGTACAAAGTTATTTTTAGGATATTTTTGTTTTAACTCTTTGCATAAATTGATAGTAGAAATAATTTTATACAAAAAATACAACGGTCCAGTAAACAAATTTAATTGGTGCCCTGTAGTTATGGTAAAGGTGTTTTGTTCTTTTAAAATGGAAATATGGTTTTGTGTAGCTTCTGAAACGGTTAAATTTGTATATTGGTTTTGCAAGGCTTCCACGAGTATTTTTCTTTGCTCTTTTGGGTAGGAATTTCCTTTTTCTTCCATTTGTTTAGCAAAGTTTTCAAGAGTAGGAAATCGGTTATAAAGGCTTTTTAACGCCTCTTTTTCTTCTAAATAATCTTCTATAAGTGATGAAAAATATCCGGTTTCTCGATAAGGAATGCAGTGTGTTGGCATAATTTAATTTAAATAAAAACCAAAGATAAGAGGATTGTTAAATTATATTCAATAAATATACGTTAATCTTCTGTGTACAATTCCCCACTTTTTTAGTAGATTTAGCATCTTAAAATATTCCTATGAAAAAAATAATATCCTTTTTTTTATTTAGCATTATTGTCCTCTCAATACAAGCGCAACAAGTGCAATCGCCTTCTGAGTTTTTAGGATATGAAATCGGCACCCAATTTACACGTCACGCCGATGTATTATCTTATTTTAATTATGTTGCAGAAAAAAGTTCGATGGTAACGTTTTCCACCTATGGAAAAACCAATGAAAGAAGACCGCTAACCTATGCCGTAGTTTCTTCGGTAAAAAACATGCAAAATATAGAAACAATAAGAACCAATAATTTAAAACAAATAGGCATAACCGAAGGTGATGCAAACCCCGAAATTGCAATCGTTTGGCTAAGTTATAATGTGCATGGCAATGAAGCGTCCAGTACAGAAGCCTCCATGCAAACCCTTTATGAATTGATTACACAAAAACAAGCGTGGTTAGAAAATACGGTAGTTATAATTGACCCTTGCTTAAATCCCGATGGTCGTGACCGCTATGCAAACTGGTACAACCAAGTAAAGGCAACGCCTTATAATAGTGCTCAAGTAGCATCTGAGCATAACGAACCCTGGCCGGGTGGAAGGCCCAACCATTATTTATTTGATTTAAATCGCGATTGGGCATGGGCAAGTCAAGTGGAAACCCAGCAACGACTTAAAATTTATAACCAATGGATGCCTCATGTACATGTAGATTTTCACGAACAAGGAATTAACGAACCCTATTATTTTGCTCCTGCTGCTGAACCTTTTCATGAAGTTATTACCGATTGGCAACGTGATTTTCAAACAGAAATAGGTAAAAATCATGCGAGATATTTTGATGAAAAAGGATGGTTATTTTTTACTAGAGAGCGGTTTGACTTGTTATACCCTAGCTATGGAGACACCTATCCAACCTATGTTGGTGCCATTGGAATGACCTATGAACAAGCCGGTCACGGAAGTGCAGGACTAGGTGTTGATACGGATGAGGGATATGAACTCACTTTGGTAGATAGGGTGGCACACCACACCACCACAGGACTTTCTACTGTTGAAATTTCTTCAAAAAACGCAAAAAAACTAAACTCAGAATTTAAAAAATTCTTTCAAACCAATCTTAAATATAAAAGTTACATCCTTCAAGGCGAAGACGATAAAATAAATGCCCTTGCTGCGCTTTTAGACAGACATGAAATAAAATATGGTTTTTCAAACAGTGGCAAAGCAACCGGCTACCATTATGGAACTAACAAAACCGGAAGTACGGATATGAAAAATGCACTGGTTGTAAGTACAAACCAACCAAAAGGTAAAATGATACAAGCCCTTTTTGAACCGGAAACAAAGCTTAGTACACCGCTTACTTATGATATTACTGCGTGGAATTTACCTCATGCCTTTGGATTAGAAACCATTGCAAGTACTACGCTAGTCACTTCTACTCCTTCTAAAACGGTTACTAAAACAAATACAATTCCGAATCCAAATGCTGCCGGATACATCAGCAAATGGAATAGTATGCAAGACGCTACTTTTCTGGCTGCACTATTACAAGAAGATATAAAAGTGCGGTTTACCGAAAAACCATTCACTGTGAGCGGACAAAGTTTTGACCGTGGGAGTTTGGTTATTACAAAAAGTGATAACCGCAAGAATCCAAAATTCAATGAAACAGTCACTAAAATTGCAAATGAGCACAACCGAAACTTATTTGTTGCAACCACTAGTTTTTCTGATAACGGAACAGATTTTGGATCGCCCGATATAAAAATGATTCATGCACCAAGAATAGCTGTGTTGCGAGGAAAATTTACCTCCTCATTAAATTATGGTGCTATTTGGCACTTTTTTGAACAACAATTACACTACCCAATAACCTCGGTAGATACCGATTATTTTAAGAATATCGAATTAACCCGTTTTGATGTTTTGGTTATGCCTAGTGGTTATTACAAAGGATATTTAGACGAAAGTACTTTAAAAAAGTTGCAAGAATGGGTTAGCAATGGAGGCACTTTAATTGCTATAGATGATGCCGTTAGCGCATTTGTGGATAAAGATGGCTTTGGTTTAAAAAACAACAGCGAAGAGGAGGATGAAAAAGAAGATAAAAAAGATAAAAATTTACTTGTTCCCTACAACCAACGAGAAAATGAAAGTGTAAAAAACTATATAACAGGAAGTATTTTCAAAACAAAAGTAGATGTTTCACACCCTATGGCATTTGGATATGCTGATACCTACTTCACTTTAAAAGCCGGAAATAGCTCCTACAGTTTTATTGAAAACGGTTATAACGTAGCCTATATTGAAGGAGATGCAGAACGCGTAAGCGGATTTGCGGGTGAGGAAGCGTTAAAAGGACTGAAAAATTCCTTAGTTTTTGGAGAACAAAAAATAGGAAGAGGAAGTGCAATTTATCTTGTTGATGACGTTTTGTTTCGCTCTTTCTGGGAAAATGGAAAACTTTTCTTTGTGAATAGTTTGTTTTTTGTGAATAATAAAGTGGTGGTGTTTTAATACATTCTTTAAAACTCATCTTAGCCCTCTCCAAAGGAGAGGGGCCTCTTCATGAAAACACTTATTTTAATAGGAATTGCTCTCGCTCCGGTTGCCGTAATAGGAACTTTTATTTGGTTAAAAGACTACGATGACCGCGAACCTTTGTGGCATGTTTTTATCAGCTTTTTTTATGGCATTTAAAGCACATAATAATCGGTCTCCATTTAAAATGGAAGTTTAAACTTATTCAAACCGTATCGCTTTCACCGGAGAAATTTTAGTAATAATATAAGAAGGCACTAAAAGCATCACCAAACATAGAAAAAATGTTCCTGCATTTAGTGCTAAAATATATCCTAAATCCAAATAAACTGGTGCTTCGGTTACATAATAAGTGTCTGGGTTTAAGGGAAAAAGTTTGAAGTATTTTTGAATAAGTAACAATCCTATACCGATGACATTTCCCCAAAATAATCCTACGCCAATAAGATACATAGCATTGTAGAGAAATATTTTTCGAACGCTCCAATCGTTGCTTCCTAAGGATTTTAAAATGCCTATCATCTTAGTACGTTCTAAAATTAAAACCAATAAGGCAGTTATCATATTAATACCTGCTACTAAAATCATTATACCAATAATAAGAGCAATATTAAAATCAAACAAATCCAGCCATTCAAAAATTGCGAAGTACTTATCTCGAACGGTTTGCGTATCTAGTGTGGATCCAGTTTCATAATATACTTTATTGCCTATTTCTTGAATCCTGCTAAAATCGTTTACAAAAAGTTCAAAACCTCCTATTTGGTCTGCTTCCCAACGGTTTAATCGTTGTATATGGCGTATGTCTGCTATAAGATAACTTTCATCAAACTCCTGAAAACCGCTATTGTATATTCCTACCAAATCAAAACCCACACTTCGAGGTGCTTTTTCCTTGTCGTCATCAAGGAAATACGTTACCACTTTATCGCCTATTTGCAAATGCAATCGATTGGTTAAATATTCCGAAAGTAAAATTTCAGCATTTAAATTTTCGTCAAAATTGGGCAACCTGCCTTCCACTAAATATTCTTCGAAATACTGCCAGTTATAATCCTCACTTACTCCTTTTACTACAACTCCTTCAAAATCGGTTGCAGTGCGAACAATCCCCCCTTTAAGAGCAGTTATTTGTATATGCCTTATGCCGCTTACAGATGTAAAATTAGGGTAGAAATCCTGATTTTTAGAAATTGGCGTTTGCGAATCTTTGGAAAAATTAGTATCAAAATTAGAAATGATAATGTCGCCATTAAAAGCAGATACCTTTTCACGTACTTTTTGCTGCAAACCAACTCCGGTGGCAATAGAAACTAACATCATTATAACACCCAATGCAATTGCAGTAATGGCAATTTTTATTATTGGTGCCGATATACTACTTTTATGGTCTTTAGAACCTATTATTCGCTTTGCTATGAAAAACTCAAAATTCAATATCCTCTTGTTATTTAGGCTCAAAAATACCATTTTAATTTTGATGGGAATTGTATTCCTTCCTATTTCCTGTAAAGGACAAGAAAAGAATTTTAAAGTAGAAACCGTTTTTGAAGAAAATACTCCTGCAACCTATCCTAATGTGGGTGCAAATCAAACTTCCAACTATTTAAAATTACTTAGAAATAAAAAAGTGGGTGTTGTAGCAAACCAGACCAGCGTGATTTTTAACCCGCAAAGTTTTATTTATAAACAAGAGTATTATGATCAAGAAACCAAAACCTATAAACAAAAGCAAGTACAGCAATGGAATTTCAGCAAGCATACCCATTTGATAGACTCTTTACTTTCGCACAACATTAATATTACTAAAGTATTTGCTCCGGAACATGGTTTTCGTGGCTCTGCAGATGCCGGTGAAATTATAAAAGACGATAAAGACACTAAAACCGGCTTGCCTATTATTTCCATTTACGGAAACAATAAAAAACCTACTGCCGCGCAAATGCAGGATATTGACGTAATGATTTTTGACATTCAAGATGTTGGTGCCAGATTTTACACCTATATTTCTACTTTACATTATGTTATGGAGGCTTGCGCCGAAGCAGGTATAACGTTACTTATTTTAGACAGACCAAATCCAAATATTCATTATATAGACGGTCCTATTTTAGAAGAACCATACAAAAGTTTTGTTGGCTTGCATCCTGTGCCAGTAGTTCACGGAATGACCATTGCAGAATACGCACAAATGATTAATGGCGAAAAATGGCTTGAAAATGGAAAACAATGTAACATAGAAATCATTAAAGTAGAAAATTATAACCGAACCACGCCCTACTCGCTTCCTATAAAACCATCGCCAAATCTACCTAATGATCAGGCAATCCATTTATACCCGAGTTTGTGTTTCTTTGAAGGCACACCATTAAGCGAAGGTCGCGGTACCGAAATGCAATTTCAAATTTTTGGGGCACCAAATTTACCTAAAAACCTATACCCTTTTACCTTTACTCCACAACCCAAAGAAGGGGCTAAAAATCCTAAATTTAATGGTCAACTATGCTATGGTAAAGATTTACGAACGGAAGAAAAATTAAACCACTTAAATTTAGAATGGCTTATAGAAGCGTATGAAGCAACTGGTAAAATGAACAGTTTTTTCACTCCTTTTTTCACCAAACTTGCAGGAACAAAAAAACTTCAAGAACAAATAGAAAGCGGTTTTACTTATCGTGAAATTAGAGCAACATGGCTAAACGATTTAAAAGAATATGATGCCATGCGAAAAACGTATTTGCTTTATGAATAAATTGAAATATGGTAATTACAATGCCAATTAATATTCTTGTTTTATTTATTTAGTTCATATCGAACTCAAAGCCTCTTAAAAAAACTTATAAATAACATAACAAAAAAAAATTTTTTTAAATCTCTTTCAGAAATTTTGTACATAATTTTACTTTTTGCATACGTTTTAAACCATTAAAATTATATAAATAACGTATCTTTATTTTTATCAATAATGATGAATTTATGGATATAACTTTTTCTATGATTGCCGGATTGATTGCGGCAATGCTTCATGTTATAACAGGCCCTGATCATCTTGCTGCCGTCACACCATTTGCTATTGAATCAAAAAAGAAAGCATGGAAAATTGGACTTTTTTGGGGTATTGGTCACCTAATTGGTATGCTCTTCATTGGTGTTTTGTTTACTATTTTTAAAACACTGATTCCTGTAGATACTATTTCAAATTATAGCGAACAATTAGTAGGTATTGTGCTAATAGGAGTTGGGATATGGGCTTTTTATAAAATATTTAAGACAGAACGGAATCACAAACACCTTCATATTCATAGTGAAGATGCCCCTATAATTCATAAACACGAACATATACATATACAAGAGCATTCACACCAACATAAACATTCTGCATATCTGAATCAAAGTAACTTTGCTTCTTTATCCATTGGTTTTCTTCACGGATTGGCTGGTATAGCCCATTTCTTATTGTTTATACCTGTACTAGGTTTTGAAACACGCTCTGATTCATTATTATATATAGGCGGTTTTGGTATTGGAATTTTGTTAGCTATGACTACTTTTGCCTTTGTAATAGGTAATGTTGCTTCCATTTCAAAAAACGGACACTACGTTGTATTTTTTAAAGGAATCAGGCTTGCTGGAGGTCTTTTTGCTATTATTATTGGTATTTACTGGCTATTCAGCAATTAACAAATACGAGGTAATTGCTCTCCTATTAAAGCACTTACAATACGCTTTCCTCCTATGACACTATGCATAACTACTTTGCTAGGATGCTCGTTAGTTATTTCACCAATACAAACAGAATTTTTTCCTTTTTCATCATTTCGCATTAGCGCCACTACCTCTTCAGCAATTTCGGCATCTACTACAGTAATAAACACCCCTTCATTAGCAACATATAAAGGATCTAAACCTAATATTTCGCATGCAGCTGCAACTTGTTTTTCAATTGGAAAATCAGCCTCAAAAATGGCAATTCCTTTGTTTATATCAGTTGCTATTTCTGATAAAACACTTGCTACCCCTCCACGTGTTGGGTCTCTAAAAAAATGAATTTTATCGCCAAAAGTGTCTAATAAATCTTTTACTAAAAAATTCACGTTAGTAGTATCACTGACAATGTTTGATTCAAAAGCTAATCCTTCTCGTTCAGACATAATAGCCATACCGTGTTGAGCTATACAACCGTTTACGATTATTTTATCGCCATACATTATTCGGTCAGTTGAAATATTTGCTTTTGGATGAACTTCTCCAAATCCTGTGGTATTTATAAATATTTTATCCCCTTTACCTCTCTCAACCACTTTGGTGTCACCGGTAATTATAAGAACCCCACTTTTATCAGCGGCTTCTTTAATAGAGTTAACAATAGTAAATAATTCTTCCATTTTTAATCCTTCCTCTATTATAAAAGCAAGCGAAAGATATTTAGGAATTGCCCCACACATTGCTACATCATTGACCGTTCCATTTACTGCGAGTTCTCCAATGTTTCCTCCTTTAAAAAAGATAGGTGAAATAACAAAACTATCTGTAGAAATAGCTATTTTGTTAGCAAACATTACAATAGAACCATCATGTTTTTGATTTATAAACGGATTGTTAAAGGTTTTAAAAATTAATTTATCTAAAAGTTCCCGAGTCATCATTCCGCCACTTCCGTGACCTAAATTGATGGTGTCAAAACGTAATTCCGAATCATTCATTTTTTATGGTTTAATTAAATTTGTTGAAAAATGATAATAAGCAGCGCAAGCACCTTCCGATGAAACCATTGGTGCTCCTAAAGGATTATAAGGAGTGCATTTTTTTCCAAACTGACTACATTGGTGTGGTTTTTTTATACCCCTTAATACCTCACCGGCTATGCAATCAGGATTTTCTGGAACGTTTATATTGCTGATTCCAAACTTGGTTTCTGCATCAAAATTTATGTAATTTTTTTTTAGTCGATACCCACTATTAGGAATATTGCCAATGCCTCGCCATTCTCTATTTCCGATTTCAAAAACCTTATTGATTACCTCTATAGCAGCTCTATTTCCTTCAGCTTTTACTACTCTTGCATATTGATTTTCAACTTCAAAAACACCTTTTTCAAGTTGGCAGATTGCCATATATATGCCCTGCACCAAATCGAGAGGTTCAAAACCAGTAATGATAATGGGTATTTTATATTTTTTTGCCAATGGATAATATTCTTGAAAACCCATAATAGCACAAACATGTCCTGCGCCTAGAAAAGAATCTATTTTACAAAATTCATCATCTAAAATGGCTTCCATAGCAGGTGGTACTAGAACATGAGACACCAAAATGGAATAGTTTTTCAAGCCTTCGTGCTCAGCGTGTAAAACGGATAATGCGTTGGCTGGAGCAGTTGTTTCAAAACCTACTGCAAAAAAAACCACTTCTTTATCTGGATTTTCTTTAGCAATATTAACTGCTTCAATTGGGGAATAAAGGATTCGTAAATCACCCCCTTCTGCTTTTGCTTCAAGTAAGCTCTTTTTGCTTCCTGGAACACGAATCATATCGCCAAATGAGCAGACAATAACATTGTTTTCTATAAGCTCAATGGCTTTATCAATAAGATTTAAAGGTGTTACACAAACCGGACATCCGGGACCGTGTATCATTCTAACTTTATCTGGCAATAATTCTAAAATTCCATTTTTCACCAAACCATGGGTTTGGCCTCCACAAATCTCCATGATATTCCATGGTTTTGTAACTTTTTTTTCTATAAGCTTCAGATATTTTTTTGTGTCTTCTAAATTTCGATATTCCGATAAGTATTTCATATTCTATTAATTTATGGAACTAGGATCTATTAAAATAGGATACCTTTTTTAATTCTGTCATTTATGAAGTGTCACATCTACTTTAACCTCATTAGGTTTAAATTTAGAAATTGTATCTATGTGATGCAAATAATACATCATTTGACCAAATGAAATGTTTTCATCATTAGGAGCTAAGTTACTATTAAAAAATAACTTGTATTGATTACCAGCCATTTCAATTAGCATATCGACTAATGTGGTATTTTGAAAAACACCTCCACTAAAAGCAATATTTTTATAGTGAAAGCGATCTGCCATTTGAAAAACAATCGAGGCTAAGGTGTACATAAAATTTACTACAACATTTTCTTTTGAATTGCCGTTAATCCAATCCATATATAAATTTTTAAGGAGTGTTTTAGTAGGAATAGTGTTATTTTCTGAAATAAAACAATACGATTTACACCGCTTTATATCATACTCTTTTACAAAGGTTTCAAGCAAAATAGCAGCTTCGCCTTCATAGGAATTTGATTCACAAACACCTAATAAGGATGCAACCGCATCAAAAAGCCTTCCAACAGAGGATGTTTTTAAAGTGTTTTTTTTTATTAAAGTAGCATAAATAGATAACTCTTGGCTGGAGAATTTAGCAACAACTTCTTTTTTCATGCTTTTATCTGCTAGAGCAAATAAAGAAAGTTTTGGCAATTGTGACATTTTATCTCCCGCTAACCAATTAAAATAATCAAAATGGGCAATACGATCCATTTTATATGACTGATAGTTAAAAAATTCTCCTCCCCAAATTTGACCATCATCTCCATAACCAGTTCCATCCCAAATAACCCCTAGAACTTGTTCATTAAAAAGATTGTGTTCTCCTAAAACGGATGTAAAATGTGCTTTGTGATGTTGAATTTTAAAATGATATGCTTGGTGTTTTATAGCAAACTCAATGCCGTATTGTGTGCTTTGGTATCCAGGATGTAAATCAGTTAAAACAACCTCTGGTTTTTGTTGAAATAGGGTAAGAAACTTATCTGAAGTTTCGGAAAATCTTTTGTAAACATCAAAATTATCTAAATCACCAAGGTATTGACTAATATATAAAAAATCATTTGGCAGAAAACAGATAGTACTTTTTAAATGCCCTCCCATAGCCATAATTCTCTCTTTCGATTTGGGTATTTCTCCAAAATAATTTGGTGCATACCCACGTGATCGTCTAAACAAGACCTCTTGCTGAAATTTGTTGCTAATTTTAAGTACAGAATCATCCTGAGCGTTACAAATTTCTAGATTATGATGCAAAAAATAATCGGCCATTTTGTTTAAAACAGAAACTGCCTTCTTTTGCATACTCAGTACAGGTGAGCCATGTAAGTTACCACTTGTTGCGACAATAGGTATGTTCAATTTGTTAGCTAATAATTGTAAAATTCCGGAATAGGGTAACATCACACCAAGATGATTGAGTTTAGGTGCCAATTCGGTTAAGGCTAAACGGCCTTTAAAATTATTTAATGGCAGGATAACTATAGGACTCTCTGAAGAAGTGAGTGCCTTTTGCTGTTTTATTGTAATTTTTATATGTTTTTTTAAAAGAGAAAGCGAAGGATACAAAATGGCTAGGGGCTTGTTTGGTCGGTTTTTTTTGTTTCGCAATTTATGAATAGTTTCAACATTAGCTGCATCACAACACAACAAATAACCACTAGTATTTTTAATAGCAATTATATTTCCTTGCTTTATTAACTGGGCAACTTTTTCAAAAACATTAATTTTTCTTATATCTATTTCTAATCCGGCGGCATCTGTTAGGGTTAGGTGAAATCCACAATTGGAACAACTATTGGTTTGTGAATGAAATCTTCGGTTTTCTGGATTTGAATATTCCATTTGACAATCATTACACATACGAAACTTTTCTATACTAGTGTTATTCCGTTCAAACGGAAAGTTTTTGGTAATAGCCCATCTAGGGCCACAATGCACACATGTTATGAAAGGATATTGATATCGCCTGTTTGAGCTATTTGATAGTTCTTTACGGCAATCTTCACAAATAGCAAAATCGGGGGTTAGTTGTAGGTTGAGCTTTTTTACTTTTGGTGATACTATAATTTTAAAATCATCAAAACTGATGTAAGGAATTTCTTTTAAAAAACTCTTGCTTATTTTTGATACTACAGGCGGATTTTCAATAAGACTTGTATAAAATGGCTGAATTTTAGTATATAATCCAGAAACAAAAATACTTACTCCTTCTTCCGTATTTGAAACGGTGCCTTTCAAATTAAATTGAAGCGCTAATGCATAAACAAAAGGGCGAAAACCAACGCCCTGAACCTGTCCAGAAATACCTATTTTATATGTCTTTTGCATGGCTATAAAACTGGTGTTTTTTAAAAAAATCAGAACACCAAAGTTTTGTTTAAAATTTACTGTAATTCTTTATTTAATTGTTCGGTAAGAGCTAATATTTGAGAAATTAATTGCGGTATGGCTTGTTTTACTTTAGGAGATAAGCCAACCGTCATGGGAATAATTTCCTTAATAGAAACAGTAAATAACCAAAGATTAGGTTTCATATCCATAAGATAGACAGCCTCTATCATATCTTTTAAACCAACATCGTGAACACTAAGTGCTGAAGGAAAATCGGAAGCGAATTTTGGGCGAATTAAAATAATAGTCCCTTCTGGATTGCCATCCATTGTTGCGTCTACAAAAATGATGTTTTTATAAGCTTCAAAACAATTAAGGAGTAAAAACCCGCCAGTCCCGCCATCTAAAATATCAACATTTTTTGGAAGCTTTAATTGTGCCATTTCTTGAATAAGATGAACGCCTATCCCTTCATCTCCCATTAAGTAATTTCCTACGCCTAGTAGAAGTGTACTTTCAGACTTATCTTTTTCAAAAAAAAAGGCATCACTACTAATGGCAACAGGCATCTTATCAAAATTATTCACTTTCCTATTTTTGTTTATTTTTTAAAAGACAAAAAATCTTTTTTTAAATTTTTTCGGTTTCCACAATTTTTTTAGATTTTTTTTTGGAATTAATTCGTTTTTTATTAACAAATTTATAACCTCCAAACATAGAAGAAACCTCACCTCTGCCCTCCAACCAATCATGATAAAAAACTAAATAAACGTGAATGAATATAAATAATATAAACCCCCAAGTGGCTATGTGGTGCAGGGTTCTAGCCATAAAATCGCCACCTAAAAATGGTACAACCCAAGCAAATAATTGAGGCAACCACCATTGAGAGGTTGACGAATACAAACCAAAACCGGTAAATACCTGAAGCAATGCAAGTAAAAAAAGAACTACATAGGAAATACCCGCAATGTTGTTATGTCCAACACTAATATCAGAAAACTCCGGATTTTTTTCATTTTGTAAAAGGATATCTACTTTTAATACGTGAAAAAAATTTTCAAACCAATTTTTATGTAAAGGTAGCATAGCTCGCCAACTTGCATATTTGTTTCCCACAAAAGACCAATAAATTCTGAATATCATATTAAAAAAGAATATATAAGCCGCTGTAAAATGTATAAATCTAACTGTTCCAAACCAATATATTTCACTTGCTTCTGCACTGGATAAAATTGCTAGAGGATTAGAAATAAACAATCCTGTAGTTATTAATACTAGAATAGCTAAAACATTCACCCAATGAAAAATTCTCACGGGTAATTCCCAAATATAGACTCGTTGAAAGTTTTTTGTTATCATGATTAAGTAATTAATAAATTAAACATCACAACTTGAAATATTCTGCACTTGAGAAATTTGTTTTCCATGTTCGTCGTAAAGGTGAACAGCACATGCAATGCAGGGGTCAAAGGAATGGATAGTTCTTATAATTTCTAATGGTAATTCTGGATCTGCCACTGGCGTACCAATAAGTGCAGATTCATAGGCAGATAGTTGGCCCTTTGGGTCTCTAGGAGAGGCATTCCAAGTACTAGGAACAACTAACTGATAGTTTTCTGTTTTGGCATCTTTAATTCTAATCCAGTGACCTAATGTCCCTCTTGGAGCTTCAGAAAATCCTACTCCTTTTGATTCTTTTTCCCATTTATTTGGTTCCCATTTGTCCATGTTAGCCATTTTACTATCTCCATTTTTAATGTTTTGAAGTAATGTGTTATAAAACTCCATAGTCCAGTTTGCTACCAATTGAGTTTCAATTCCTCGGGCTGCGGTTCTTCCCAAAGTAGAAAATAATGCATCCACCGGAACATTTAAATGCGCTAACGCACCATTTACAGCTTCTTGAATTTCTTTATTTTCTCTTCCATACCCTACCAGTAATCTGGCAAGAGGTCCTACTTCCATTGGTTTACCTTTCCAACGAGGTGTTTTAATAAAGCTATATTTTTGATTTACATCTAATTGATCATAAGGTGGTTTAGGTCCGGAATAATTTATTTTAGTTTCACCATCCCAGGGGTGTTTTCCTACATCTTTGCCTTCAGCATATTCATCATACCAAGAGTTGTTTATAAACTCTTCAATATCTCCATTTCGGTGGTTTACATCATAAACTTTCGACAAATCTCTATCTAATATAACTCCTTGTGGAAATTTAAAACTAGAAATATCATTGTATCCATTTGTTGGGAAATCCCCATAAGCCATATAATTTCCAAAAGCTTTACCTATGCCTCCCCAGTCTTTATAAAACGAAGCAATTGCTAATAAATCGGGTATATAAACTTGCTCTACAAATTCTTTTCCTTCTTGAAGTAGTTTCCCTACATAAGCCAAGCGTTCGGCGTTAAGACCACCGGGACTTTCAATATTTATTGCACATGCCATTCCCCCAACTAAGTAATTTGGGTGTGGATTTTTACCTCCAAAAATAGTATGTACTTTCACAATTTCTTTTTGCCATTCTAAAGCTTCTAAATAATGAGCTACTGCCATCAAGTTTACTTCAGGAGGCAATTTCATTTGAGGATGTCCCCAATACCCATTAGCAAAAATACCTAGTTGTCCACTTTCAACAAATTTGGTAATACGTTTTTTTACATCTGAAAAATAGCCTGAAGAACTTTTTGGCCAATTAGAAATACTTTGTGCTAATTCAGAGGTTTTAATTGGATCTGCTTTTAAAGCATTTACAACATCTACCCAATCCAAAGCATGAAGATGGTAAAAATGCACGGTGTGATCGTGCATGTACAAAGCTCCTTCCATAATATTTCTGACCATTTCAGCATTGGGCGGTACTTGAATTCCTAAAGCATCTTCTACAGATCTTACAGATGCCAATGCGTGAACTGTGGTACAAACACCACAAGCACGTTGTACAAAAGCCCAAACATCTCTAGGGTCTCTGCCTTTTACTATATTTTCAAGCCCGCGAACCATAGGACTAGAACTAAAAGCGTCAGTGATAACACCATCTTTAACTTCTACTTCAATTCGTAAATGACCTTCAATTCTGGTAATCGGGTCAACAACTATTCTGTTTGACATATTATTTTATTTTAAGAATCTATTTTTTTTTCATTTTCAATACCTCTTGAAGCTCGGCCCTCAAGTTCTTTTCGTTTGGATACGTTGGCAGCAACAGCATGTACTGCAAGACCCCCTAAAACAACTCCTGCAGCAACTTTTCCAATTGTGTCTGCAGAACTTTCAATACCAAAACCAGCTAATCCAGTCATTCTTTCATAAAATGGACCGTTATCCCAGAAATTTTCTTCACTGCATCCTATGCAACCATGACCCGATTGTATTGGATAGCTCACTCCATTGTTCCATTTAATCGTTCCACAAGAATTGTAAGTCATAGGACCTTTGCAACCAACTTTGTATAAGCAATAGCCATCTTTTGCGTTTTGATCATCAAAAGTTTCGGCAAATAAACCAGCATCATAATAAGGTCTTCTATAACAACTATCATGTACCCGTTTAGAATAAAATGCTTTAGGCCTTCCTAGCCCATCTAATTGGGGTAATTTGCCAAAAGTAATTAGATGTACAATAACACCAGCCATAACTTCGCCAATAGGAGGACATCCAGGAACACGAATAATAGGTTTGTTTTTGATAATTTTATGGATAGGGGTTGCATCTGTTGGATTTGGGTACGCAGCTTGCACACAGCCATTTGAAGCACAACTTCCCCAAGCTATTATTGCTTTTGCTCCAGCAGCAGATTCTAACAAAATATCTTTTGCTGACCTTCCCGCAATACAACAATAATTACCATCATCACCCAAAGGCACTGAACCCTCAACACAGAGAATATATTCTCCAGGATATTTCTCCATGGTAGCATGTTTGGCTGCTTCTGCTTGATGACCAGATGCGGCCATTAATGTTAAGGAATAATCTAAAGAAATTTTATCTAACAAAATTTCAGACACAATGGGGTGGTCAGAGCGGATAAAAGATTCACTACAGCACGTACACTCTTGAAAATGTTCCCATATAACCGGAACCCTATATGTAGTTTCTAGAGCCTTGGCTACTTGACCAATCATAGTTGTTTCTAACCCCATATATGCTGTAATATAGGTGGCAAATTTCATAAAATCACGCCGACTATACCCATGGTTTATTATACTTTCATAATACGTTTCTTTAACATCTGCTTTTGTTGCCATAACTAGAAGAAATTTTTATTGGTTTATTTTGAATAACTTATAGATAATTAAAACCAAATTTTAAGATATAAACTTATGAAGTAATTATTTTTTAATAAATGACATTTATCATAAATCAAAAAATACTTACCTTGTACTTTTATGAGCTAATTACTTAATGTAAAATAACTCAAAAAGTAAATTATGCATGAATTGTCTGTGGCTTTGGGAATTGTAAAAATAGCTGAAGAGGAAACTGCCAAAGCACAAGCAAAAAATGTGGAATTGATTGAACTTGAAATTGGTGCGCTGGCAGGTATTGATTTTGAATCGTTAGATTTTGTTTGGCCTGCCGCTGTAAAAGATAGTGTTTTAGAAAATGCTATTAAAAAAATTAACATCCTTGAAGGAATTGCTAAATGCGTGGATTGTGGTACCATTTTTACAATAAACCACATGTATGATTCATGCCCAAAATGCAAAAGTAATTTTAAAGGAATTCTTCAAGGAAAGGAACTGCGTGTAAAAGCGCTTGAAGTTGTTTAACTTAATTATAAATAAAATAATATGTGTGGAACTTGTGGCTGTGGAAGTGGAGAGAATGGTGTGCGCATTCAAAATCCAAAAGATATAAAAACTCATGAGCATACACATTCTCATGTAGATGCAAAAGGGCATGTTTTTGAACATTCCCATGATGGACACTTTCAAGAACACGCGCATACCCATGAGCATGAACACGTTCAAGAACATCAGCATCAACGAAAAATAATTGATGTAGAGAAAGATATTTTGCACCATAATGACCTTATGGCTGCTAGAAACAGAGGTTTTTTTGAAGCTAAAAATATATTTGCCCTAAATTTAGTAAGCTCTCCTGGTTCAGGAAAAACCTCTATTTTAGAACGAACCCTAAAAGATTTAAAAGATACCATACCGTTTTTTGTTATTGAAGGTGATCAACAAACCCTAAATGACGCCAATAGAATTGCCGCTATCGACATTCCTGTTATTCAAATAAATACGGGAAAAGGTTGCCATTTAGAAAGTGACACTATTTATGAAGCCATAAAAAAACTAGATATTGCAGACCAAGCAGTTTTAATGATAGAAAATGTAGGAAATTTAGTATGCCCGTCCATGTTTGATTTGGGTGAGTCAAAACGTGTAGTCATCATCAGTACAACAGAAGGTGAAGACAAGCCTATCAAATATCCCGATATGTTTCACACTTCCGATTTGTGCATTATTAACAAAATTGATTTGTTACCTTATATAAATGTGAATTTGGATATACTAAAACAATATGCCCTAAAAGTAAATCCAAAATTAGAATTTATTGAAATTTCTGCCTCTACGGGTGAGGGCATGGAAGTTTGGTATACTTGGCTTAAAAAAAATAGAAATCAACCCAAAAACTAAAAAAATGTGTTTATCCATTCCTGGTAAATTAATAGCTATAACCCATCAATTAGATGAAACATTTCGAATAGGAAGAGTTTCCTTTGACGGGGTTATTAAAGAAGTAAATTTAACTTTAGTTCCTGATGCAAAAGTTAACGATTATGTAATGGTTCACGTAGGTGCAGCAATTAGTATCGTGAATGAAGAAGAAGCAAAAAAAACTTTTAATATCCTTCAACAACTAGGGGAACTTTACGATTTAGAAACACCAGAAATCTAATTAAACCTAATTAAAAAGTGCCTTACTTTGAACTTTCAAAAGACAAAATTACGTTTCCACCTGCCTATTTTGCAGATTTAGATGGTCTTGTTGCTGTTGGTGGCGATTTAAAAGCAGAAAGGTTATTGCTAGCTTATAACAGTGGTATTTATTATTGGCATTACCCTTTAAAACATATAAAATGGTGGTCCCCAGATCCAAGAACCGTCTTGCAAGTAGCATCTTTTAAAATATCTTTTGAGAGATATCAATTTTTAGAAAAAAAGTTTTCAATTGTCTTAACAATTGATTTTGAACGCTTGCTTCGCACCTGCCAGAAATTTTATAATAATAAAGATAAAATGGACAATAACTGGTTGTCTGAAAGAGCTTATAGAACTTTTATGGACTTGTACCAAAAAGGGTTCGCCCTTGGTGTGGAAGTTTGGGAAAAAAACAAATTAGTTGGAGGGTTGTTCGGTGTTGTTATAGGAAAAATCTTTTTTGGTGAATACACGTTTTCAAAAAAGCAAGAAGTAAAAGAAATAGCACTACTCTACTTAATTAAAAAACTCAAAGAAAAAAAATTCATTTTAATAGATATGCAAAAAGAATCTATGATAGTGCCCGGTTTTGATTATGATGAACTTTCAAGAATTGAATATGTTTCTATTTGCAAAGAGAATGCTGATAATTACAATATACCTAACATACCTTAAACTATAAAAATGGGGCTTTCCTTAGAAGATTATTTAAACATTGCCAATTTGTTTTTTCAAGAAAATAACCTTGAAAAATCTATTGAAAACTATGAAGAAGCGTTAAAACTGGTGTCTGCTCCAGAACAGCAAATATACATCAGCAATACCTTAGGCAAATTGTTCCATAAAACGAAAAACTTTAAAAAAGCAATTGATGCTTTTCAACTTTCGATTATGCTTTACGACAAACAATTAGATGCAAATTTGCTAGACAAAGCAGCAGTTTACAACAATCTTGCCTCTGCATTTATGGCCTTAGATATAACAAATGCTATAGAAAACTATCTTCAAGCCATTCAAATTTACAACACTTTAGAAAAATCAGATAATGAAATTTTATCGCCACATCTTGCTAATACCCATTTTGCTATAGGTGAAGCTTTTCAACAACAAGAAGATTTCTATCAAGCCAAAACACATTTTAAACAGGCTATACAGATATATAATACACTTCCCAACTCCAATTTTAATGAATTAAAAGCTATTGCACATTATCATCTAGGCAATCTCTATACCGACGAATTCAATTTGTATGATGCACAAACAAATTATACAAAATCATTAGGCATTTTTAAAAATTTAACGGATTCAAAAGAAACAAAATTTCTTCCATATATAGCTGCCGTTTTAAATAATCTCGGTGTTACATTCAAATCCATGGGGGAAACCCAAAAAGCTTTAAGTCATTTTGAACAAGCATTAGAGGAATACCAAAATTTAACAAACTATGACAAAGCATTTTTCACTCCTTTTGTGGCAGCCACTTGCAACAGTTTAAGCATTTTGTATGCAGAAATGAAAAATAATCAAAAAGCCATTGCTTACTGCCTTGAAACCGTTGCTATTTATAACCATTTAGCAGATCAGTTTCCTGAGGAATACACTCACTATTTAGCTACTTCTCTTCATAACTTAGGTTTGTTTTATTTTGAACAGAAAGATATTTCCTCTGCTGAATCCTATTTTAAACAAGCCCTTGAAATTAGAAAGAAATTGGCAGATAAAGAACCAAACGCTTTTGACGCTGACGTTTGTGCTACTTCCTTAAATTTAGTAGAATTATACCAATCAGAATTAGAAAAAAAAACAGATTTAAAATATAAAAAAATTAGCATAGAGCTGCTTCAAGATGTGACAATAAGACTGCAAAGGGCTAAAGAAAACAGGCCGGTGATAAAAAGTATGCTAAGTGATTGCACTTACTATTTAAATTATTTTAATACCATTACTATGGAAGAGCTTCAACTAGAAAATGCCTACAAAAAAACACGCGATTTAACCGATGAGATTCATTCTACTATTCATCCAGAGGAAAAAATAATTTTTCAAAAAAAAATAGTAGTTCTTTTAGAAGAACAATGGCGTAAATTTTCTGAAAATAGTAAACTAAAAAACAATTTGGCAGATGCCTATACTAATTTGTCCTGGATGCACTTACAACTAAATCAACCAAAAGAAGCTGAATTAACGATAATAAAAACGAAAGATAATGTAAAAGAATTTCCTTCTCTACTATGCAATTTAGGACACAGTTTTTTACTCCAAAATCGATGGGATGATGCTAAAAAAATATATTTAAGTTTGAAGGACAAAAAAAATGAAGCAAATAAATCCTACAAACATATCCTTTTAATAGACATTGAAAAACTAAAAAATAATAGCATTAAACATCCCGATTTTAAAAAAGTTAAAGAATTATTTGCTTAAAAAATAGGTAAAAAAATTACAATAAAAATCCATTCCCATACAACTCCTTCATCTTTTCTACAATGTTAAAAGCAGCCGGACAAATTGCAACATTTTGTAACGTAAGATGCGAAATTTGTTGAAATTTTCTTCTATCGGTATGTGGAAATTCAGCGCAAGCCTTAGGCCGCACTTCATAAATAGAGCAATAATTATCTGTTCCCAAAAAAGCACAAGGAACACTTTTAAGTACATAATCGTTTTCTTCGTCTATTTGCAAATACTTGTCAATAAACTGCTGCGGCTTTAACTGAAAATGTTTTGCAATACGCTCAATATCTTTATTGGTAAAAAGAGGTCCTGTTGTTTTACAGCAATTGGCGCACTTTAAACAATCGGTTTTTTGAAATTCAGCATCATGCAACTGTTGCATCACCACATCGAGATTTTTTGGGGTTTTTTTCTTTAAATTAATAAAGAATTTTTTATTCTCGTTATGTGTATCTTTGGCTCGCTTAGGGAGGCTTTTTAACTCTTCTTCCATAAGGCAAAGATACTAATGCAAAAAGATATTTTAGGAAAAGCATTGCTAGATTATTTTCAGGGTAACTATACCGAAGATATTTTTACCGAAACTAACATTTCAGAAGAAGATGTATTGCCATTACCCTATTTATTTAGGGAATATAAAGACATGCCACAACTTGAACAAAAAGCATTACAACTTGCCAAAGGAAAAGTACTTGACGTAGGATGCGGTGCCGGCATTCACTCTTTATATCTTCAGGAAAAAGGATTTGATGTCACTGCAATTGACACCTCTGCAGGTGCTGTGGAAGTCTGTAAACTTCGTGGCATTAAAGATGTAAGAAACTGTTCCTTATTAGATTTAAAAAATGAAAAGTTCGACACCATTTTATTGCTTATGAATGGTACTGGGATTTTTAAAAACCTAAAGGAAGTTCCAAAATATTTACACCATTTAAAATCATTATTGCATAAAGATGGCCAAATTCTTATCGATTCAAGCGATTTACTATATATGTTTGATACCGATGACGATGGTGGAGTTTGGGTGTCTTCTGAAAAGGAATATTATGGCGAACTCACTTTTAATATGCGCTATAAAGGAGAAACCTCTGAAGAATTTGAATGGTTATATGCAGATTTTTCTACCTTAGATCGTTTGTGTAAAGAAAATGACTTACAGTGCAAATTTGTACAAGAAGGAGAGCATTTTGACTATCTGGCAAAAATCAAAGTAAAATAAACTTCCATAAAATAAGTTGTACTAAATGAAATATGTATTTTTGATAAAATTTTGCAAAATGAATATTAATTTTTCCAAACTACTTTTGCTGTTTTTACTTGTACTGCTGGTTTTTAGTTGCAAAAAAGACGATAAAGAGCCCCAAGCAGATTTAACCTTAGCTAACAAACAAGCATTAGGTACCTCAGCCGAAGGTCTATTACAAAATACTTTATTTAAAAAACTAAATTTAGAGATTGTATATCCCGAAGGATTTCGTCCAGAGCCGGAAACTATAAATAATTTGATCGTTTTTTTAGAACAACGAATACATAAATCACAAGGAATTACGGTGGTTGAAAATGTCATTCCAACACCCACCGGCGCACCTTTTACTATAGAAGAAATAAGAGCCATTGAAGATGACAAACGCACCATCTATAATGACGGCGAAAATCTTGCTGTATATATATTCTTTTCCAACGGAAATTCCAGTAACGACACACCAACAAAAGTTACTTTAGGCACTGCATATAGAAATACTTCCATCGTGATTTACAAAAAAACCATACTAGATGTTGCCATTTCAAATGGATTAAATATTTCACTTGTGGAAAACACTACGCTGCAACACGAGTTTGGTCACTTATTCAGTTTAGTAAACCTGCAATTAGACGATATTCACCAAATTCATGAAGACAGTCAGCACAGCAAACATTGTTTTGTGGAAGAATGTTTGATGTATTTTGAAACCACCGCAAACCGGTCTGCGCTTGCTAAAATGTTTCAAGGAAAATCCAGCATTCGTCAATTTGACCCACTTTGTCTAGCCGATTTAGCAGCAAAAGGAGGTAAGTAATTTACTTAAAATTTAAAAAATTCTAATATTTAAAAGAGATGCTAATTAAAGTACTAGTTTTTGAACACCAATTTACCGCCCACAAACGTAGCTTCTACTTTTAAATTGGGTATTTCGTCTTCGGCAACTGTCATAATATCTTTATTTAGAATAATAAAATCGGCAAATTTTCCGGCTTCTATACTCCCTTTTTCTTTTTCTTCAAAATTAGAATAGGCAGCCCAAATAGTCATTCCTTTCAGTGTTTCTTCACGCGAAAGTGCATCTTGTTTTTGAAAACCGCCTTCGGGAAAGTGTTTTAAATCTTTTCTTGCAGTAGCGGCATAAAAAGTGTAAAACGGACTTACATGTTCCACCGGAAAATCAGTTCCTAAGGCAACTATTCCAGCTATATCCAATAATTTTTTATACGCATACGCCCCTTTTATTCTTTCTTTTCCTACTCTATCTTCTGCCCAATACATATCACTGGTTGCGTGCGTAGGTTGCACCGAAGGGATGATTCCGTTTTTAAAATAATGAAAATCTTCTTCTGAAACCACTTGTGCATGTTCTACTTTCCAACGTCTATCGTTTGTATTTCCTAAAACATCAGTATATGCATTTAATACTACGCTATTTGCTGAGTCGCCAATAGCATGCGTATTCATTTGATAGGCTGATTTGGCAATACGTTTTGCTAAATCGTGAATCTCACTAACCGGAGTTATAAAGAGGCCGTAATGTCCGGGATGATCGGAATACGGTTCTTTTAAGGCAGCACCACGAGAGCCTAATGCCCCATCGGCATACACTTTTATGGAACGCACATGAAGTTTATCCGTTTTAATAATTCCTTTGGATAGATAATACTCTAGATTTTCAGGACTGTTAGAAACCATAGCATAAAGACGTATGTCTAATTCACTTGCTTGTTGCAACGTATCGATGAGCTCTATAATCCTCCTGTCGAGTCCGGCATCATTTACCGTAGTCAACCCAAAAGAAAAACATATTTCCTGTGCATCTTTTAATGCTTTAGTTGCAACTTCCTTGCTAATTGTCGGACTAATTACTGCTATTAAATCCATAGCGCCATCAATTAATATGCCTGTTAATTTACCGTCTTTTACTTCTATAATTCCACCTTCGACTTTAGTTTCTGTAGTAATTGCTGCAAGGTCGAGTGCTTTTTGGTTAACAAGGTATGCGTGACCGTCAATTCTAGTTAAAACTATAGGTGTTTCCGGAAAAAGAGAATCCAGTTTCTCTTTGTTAGGAAACTCTTTCACTTCCCATAAATTTTGATTCCAGCCGTGCCCTTCTAAAAAATCTAGTTGTTTTTCCTTTTGAAACGCTACGATTCGGGACACCACCTCGTCAAAACTTGCAGCACCTACCAAGTCAATAACATTTTGGTTTAACCCTAATCCATAAAAATGGGCGTGCGCATCAATGAAACCTGGTACGATAGTTTTTCCACTAAAATCATACGTTTCTGCTGCTTTGTATTTTTTTTGAATGTCTTGTGTTGTGCCCACCTCAACAATTTTTCCATCAGTAATTGCAAAAGACTCTGCCATTTCAAAAGAATCATTTACGGTGTAGATGTTTGCATTAATCACTAAAATATCTGCTTGTTGTTTTGTATCACAGGAGAAAAAAATAAAAGCAAATGCGAAAAGAAGTGTGAATTTATTCATAGTATAAACATTTAATAGCCTGCAAAAATAGATTTTTTAGGGGTTAAATATACTATTATACTTCATTTATCTTAATAAGATTATCATATTACCAATCAAATTTATAGGTGGCGCCGGCTAAAACTTGTATGCCTAATACGGGAAAATTTGCCCATTTTTCATACGTATCGCCTAACAAATTACTTCCTTTTGCAAATATTGAAAGCTGTTCATTTATGCGGTATCCCAAATGAATGTTTGCATCTAAATAACTATCTAAGGTAATTGTTTGGGGTTGAAAATTAAAAACGGTGGTGTTGTTAAATTGATCTTTTCTTTCGCCTACATAAAACAAATTAACGCCTCCATATAGTTTTTCGGTGATGTTAGCATTTGCAAATAAGGAAGCTTTTATTGTTGGCAAATTCCAGGCTTCTTGCTCTACTTCATTGGTGTAGCTAAAAAAATTAGCGTTCATTCCTAATGTAAAATTTGTGTTTACAGCCACTTGTAATTCGCCAAAAACTTCTAGGGTATTCAAATCGTCATAGACTACTTGAAAAGAGTTTCCGTTTTCATAGCCTTCTAAATTAGGATTTGTTCCAATAAAAGGATTCAGTTGAAAGAAAGGTTTGTCGTTTTCGCGTTTATAGGACGCTCTTAAATTATAGGCGATGGTGTTGGTTACTTTTCCTTTTATTCCACCAAAGCCTTCATAGGTCTGGTCCGTTGGCGTAATAAATAACGTTGGAGATACAAAAGGGTTTTCTTGAGTAAAAGTATAATAACTGTTTTGTACTAAATCGCCTTCAGCGCCTGCATAAACGGTTACAAATTCATCAACCAAACGATAAGAAGCATGTACTTTAGGGTAAATAAATAGTTTGCCGTCACTATTTTCAGTATCCATACTATAAAATAGTACAGCTCCTAAATTTACCGAAAAGGCATCTTCCTGTAAAAGGATGTAGGGGTTTATACTCGTGTTTAAGAATCCGTAAGAAATCCCTGTATTTGGGTTTGCATATCTTTGATCAAAACTTCCGTTTAAGTAGTTTAAGCCTAAGTTTAGTCCTACATTTTGTCCTCCTAAATCAAATTCAAATTTTGGTTGTACCACAGCATGAATTTCGGAAGAGGAAAAGGAGTCGCTAAAATAGCGCAAACGCACATCCCCTTCTGAAAAAATAGCCTCGTCAAACTTTATATTTCCACCAGCAGACACTCCAAAATAGGAATGTTGTGGGTTTATGGCATTCATTTGTTCCTCAGTAAAAAACAAATTAGTATCCACCCCATACCAGTTAAATAATTGATGTTGTACACCAAAGTCTAACGTATAAGACATATCGCGTTGCAAACTTGCATAGTTTACATCCAATAAGGTATTATAAAATTTATCGTCTAAAATAATATTGTCTATACCACCTTGCGAAGAGTTGTGTTTTAAGAAAAATCCAATATTATCGGTTCTATTAATTTGAAAATTACTGTACAATTCTGCAAGGATAGAGCTATAATTTCCGAGCCCTAAAGTGGCGTAATTACTGAATAATTTTTCTTGTTTTTTGCGTTCTATCGTAGTTGCTTTACCTTTTGCCGGAGTAAAGGTAGAGGCTACCGGCACTGAAAATATATTGTAATTAACCTCTTTTTTTTGTGTGGATAAAGAATCGGTTAATGACGGGGTTTCTTTTACTTTAAAAGCATCGGAAACAGTGGGTGAATAGGGTCGAACTACATTGATTACTTCAGTGCCTAATGGGTCTTGCGCAAAAAGTATTGCTGTAATAAAAATAAAAAGTACCGTAGTTTTGATTTTCAGGGTTTGGGAAATCATAGATCTAATTAAAGTTAGTTTTGTTTGTAAAATGTTTTTCCATCCAATTTTTGGATGTGGTTGATTTGGTAAGCCACCAACAAGCTATCTTTTGTAAATTCCATTTCCATTTCTATATGGATGCGTTGGTTATTCTCTCGTAATTCCAAGAAAGAATATTTCGATATTTCTTTAAAATCATTAAGGGTAATATATACTTCTTCCACTGTTCCGGAAGGTGTTCTAACAAATATTTTTGGTTTGTTTAAAAGTTTGTTTCGCATTAAAAACTCATAATTCTTAAGCAGTTCTATTTGTTTAGGGTTTAAACTGTCAAGCTCCGCCAGATGTTCCGCTGTTTCTTTAAAAACGCGCCTTCTGTCGATATCTATCACATTATAATTTGATGCGTCCAGCAAAACAAAATACAAATCGCCAGTCATAGTATTTTCCGATTTTTCACACGAAAAAAACAAAAAAACCATCACCAAAAGACTTATGTTTTGTTTCCATCTAGTCATGGGTATCTATAGAGGCGTTTGTTTTTGCTTCTTGCGCTTTTATCCTTTCTAATTCTTGTTTTGCTTCTGTAACGATTTCCGGCAAATCAGAAAAGTTAGTTATTACGCTTTCTAAAATATACGTGGCTTGGAAAGAATCTTTTAGGGCATAGAAGTTTTTTGCCATAACAATGAGTCCTTTTGCTCCATAGTTTTTGTAACCGGAATAATCTTTTGCCAGTTTTTGTACGGCGGTATTCGATTCCGTAAACTTTCCTTCTTTGTTTTTGAAGTAGGCATCATAGTAAAGCGCTTCTGCAGCAAGTTCGCCGGTGGCAATTTTTTGTACTTCTGCATAGGCTGCTTTTGCTTTTGCTTCTTGATTGGTTTGCATCGCCGAACGCGCAATAAAAACTTGTGCATCACTTTTTACCTGATTGTCCATTTTTGCGTTGGCAAGAACTTTTTCTGCATTGGTAACCGTTTTGGTGTAGTCTTTCATTTCGTAATACGACTTCATCAAATTAGATTGTGCGAAAACTATATTTTGTGGAAAATCGGCTTCTACTTCTAACCGTTCTAAAACAGGGATGGCTTTTTGGTAGTTTTTATTTTCTAAATAAATTTGCGAAAGTCTTGCTAATGCTTGTTCTGTATATTCATTGCGTTGCACTGTAAGCACAAACTCATAGTTGGGTATTGCCTTATTTTTTTGATTGTCTGAAAAATATGATTGCGCTAAATAAAAATGAGAGGGAACGCTATTTAAGCCATTTGGAAAATCTTTAATATATTTTTCAAAAAGTGAAATTGCTTGACGGGTATCGTTTTGCAGATATTTGCTTTCTGCAGCATCATAAGAAGCTTGGTCTAATTCGGCATCGGCAACTTCTACAAAATCGAGCGTTTTAACCCAAGCAGCATAGTCGTCCACTTTTCCTTGGTCTATATAAATAAATTTTGCCGAAGAAACTGCTTGCAAAGCCTCTTGCGATGCCGGAAAATCGTTTGCTACTCTTTTAAAGATGCTAAGTGCTTCACTTGGTTTGTTTGTATTGGTTAATATTAAACCTTTTTTAAGTAACGCTTTGGACACATAACTACTTTTGGGTTGTGTGTTGATGAGTTTGTCATACGTTTTTATTGCATCTGCATTGTTATTTAAAGCCAAATGGGTATTGCCCAATTCATAAAGCGCATCATCACGATACCCAGAATTCGGAAAACTTCTGTCAAATGCAGTAAGCTCTTCTAGTTTTGTATTTGTGCGATCCACAAAACCGTAACTTATGGCTTTTTGATAGGCTGCATAATCGGCATCAGCACCTCCTATGGCAATTACTTTGTTATAATTTTCCATAGCCGGCCAATATTGGCTAGAAACAAAATAACTATCACCAAGTCGTAAATTGGCGTCTTTTTTTCTTTGATTATCGATGTTTGTATTTCCTAAAAACTGTTGAAAAGAAGTAATAGCATCGGTGTAATTTCTGGTTTTGAAATAGGTGTAAGCTATGTTATAATCAACGTTAGTGGTTTCAGGTGTGTTTTTGTTTTCCGGCAATTGTTTAAACTGTTTAAACCCGATAAGTGCTTGTTCAAAATTATGTAACTGGTAATCACTTTCGGCTTTCCAGTATGTTGCTCGGGCTGTAAAACGAGCGTCTCGTGGTTCTTTTAATGATTTTTCAAAAAACACTTTTGCTTCGTTGTAATTGCTTTCATTGTACAACTCCAGCCCTCTAAAAAATGCAACTTTTTGGTATGCCAATTTATTTTCAAAACTTTTGTTATTTTCTAATAAGTTAAGTGCTTCTTTAAAGTTTTTAGAAGTTATGTAGGAATCTATAAGTAAATCCTCAATTTCCGTTTTGTTGTTGGTTTTTGGATATTTTTCTAAAAAGGAAGTGAGTACTTGCGGCACACTAGTGTAGGCATTGCCAATTTCATAACTCAATTTAGCATAATTATACCAAGCATCTTCTTGAATTTGTGGACTAAAACTCATTTCAGAAGCATTTTTAAAAGCGTTTAAAGCCTGCTGTTTTTGGTTTTGTTTTAGATAAGATTCGCCTAAATGATAATAGGCGTTTTGTGCTACGGCATCCTTTCCTGTGATAATTTTATTGAATTCTGCAATGGCATTTGCGTAGTCTGCTTGTTTGTAATAGGCATATCCTAGTTGGTAATAATCGGTGTTATTCCATTTTCCGCGAGTGCCTTTGTACTCTTTTAGGTAAGGAATTGCAGCTTCATATTCGCCCAAATTAAAATAACTCTCTCCTATTATTTTTGACAGTTGCGATTTTTCTTGAGGGCTGGATTTGTCGTACTGCGATTTGCCGAGGGTGATAGCTTCTTGAAATTTTCCTAATTTAAAATTCATATCTGCTTGGTAGTAGGACATATCTTCGGCATATCGCTCTTTGTCTTTTACTTCTTCAAAAAGCTGGGTTGCGTCTTCATAATTATCGCCTTCGTACGCCATATAACCCAAATAATATTTGGCTTGTGACCCGTATTCCTTAGAATTTGCTACTCGGTTTAAATATTTTTTTGCTTCACTAGGCCTTTTTGTTTGAAAAAAAGCATAGCCATTGTAAAAATAAAATTTCTCTTTTTCGGCATGGCTTAGATTGCGTTCTTCCACTTTATCGAACCATTTTCTTGCCTGTGGATACCTTCCGCTTTCAAAATAATAATTTCCTACTTCAAGAAAAGCACTATTTCTTTTGGTACTGGTTGGGTATTCTTCCACAAATTTTTCCATTAAAGCATCGGCACTTTGCTGGTTTAGACGTATGGCTGCATTTGCAATATAATAGCTGCAATCTGCTTCTATACTTTGGTTTTTTGTCGTGTTTTTTATTTTTGTAAACTGGGTTTGTGCCGCTAGATATTGCTGGTTGTTGTACAAAGCAACTGCATCTTGAAATGCCGCCAAATCATTTGTAAAAACTGCCGTTTGCTGCGAATAAAAAAAAGAAGTTGTAAATAAAAATGCAAGTACTAATGCCGTGAGGTATCTTTTCATTTAGTGGTAGGTTTAAGTGGCCAAAGATATATGAATCTATTAATTATTATCGTAAGTACAACGTGAGAATTTTAGGAATGTTGTACTTTTATGTACATTTTGAAGGGTTGAAAAAAAGTGTTTTACTAGGTGTTCTATTTACTAACTTTATGGATTTGTGGTGAAGTAAATACCTATTGCAGAGAGTTTCTTTTGCCTGCGACTTTGTGGCATTTAAAAATAACGCCAATTTAATAATGCCCCAATGCTGAAATTATGACAACTAACATTTCTGGCTCTTCAATAATTCGGTAGATAAGACGGTCTTTTTTGTTGATTCTTCGGCTCCAATAGCCCGATAAACTGTGTTTTAAAGCTTCGGGATTGCCAATGCCAAGGGTTGGATGTTCTGAAAGTTCAAGAATTATTTTTTCTAATTTTTTTATGGAAGATGTATCGCCTGATTTATAGATTTTCTGAAGGTCTTTCTTCGCTTCCTCCTCTATTTTAATCCTATACTTCCCCATACATCTTTTGGATTAATTTCAGTTACTTTGCCCTTTTTTGCATTTGCTGAACGTTTTAAAACCATTTTTACAAATTCAGGGTCATACACCTCATCCTTTTTGGATTCACTTTTTAATTCAAAGGGTACTTTTAGTGGCTCTAAAAAATCTTTTATTTTTTGAGTTACCACTTTATTGGGCGAGTTTATAATGATGATTTCCATTGGATTAAATTTTATACTTCTACAAAAATAACCTATATTTATGAAAGTTACTTCGTGTTCTATCTATTTTTTTAGGGTTAAAATTTCCCGACACAACACCCCTCCTTACCTATAAAGAAACCTAGAAGTTGCAAAGCCATTTTTGATTCTTGATTTTATTTTTGAATATCTTCTAAAGAAAAACAATAAAGCTTATTTTTATACCTTACTTAACAAAAAACTTTTTATGAAAAAGACACTCTTACTTTTCATGCTGCTTTTCCCCATTATAGGAAGTTGCCAAGCTGCTGGTTTTAAAAACATTACAGAAATCAAAAATGGTTTTGTAGGTATTGGTACAAAAACCCCGGATGCCATGCTAACTGTTAAGGGCAGCATTCACACCCAAGAAGTTTTGGTCGATTTAGACGGTGCTGTGGCACCTGATTATGTTTTTGAAACCTATTTCACCGGGGTTTCTTCTTTGAAAAGTGATTATCGCTTTTTAAGTTTGGGAGAAATAGAAACTTTTATTCAAAAAAACCACCATTTGCCTAAAATTCCTTCTGCAGCTTCCTTAAAAGAAGATGGACTTTCGTTGAAAGAAATGAATTTGTTGTTGCTTGAAAAAATAGAAGAACTAACGCTGCATACCATCAAACAACAAAAACAGATTGATTTTTTAAGCGAACAGATACAAATGCTTAAAAATGAATAAACTAGCACTTTTAATCTTTGGCTTTTCAACTGCTTTTCTTTTTTCACAAGAAGAGCAACAGGAGGATCGCTATTTTTTTCATGTAAGCATTCCCAATTTTGAATCCCTAGAAATCACTAAAAATCAGGATGGCACTTTAGAGGTATTTTCATTAGAAAGTAGGCAAGAAAATGAAATTTACAACCAATATAAAGTATTTGCATTGCAACGCGCTTTTCCGAATACCCAAAAAGAAAATTTACAAATGGTATATCGATTAACCACCGATAATAGAGCACTATTAGAAAAGTTACAGCTATTAAATCCAATAAAATATTCAAAAATAGGTGAATATTTTCCTCCAAAAATCGAAATTTATCCCAATGATTACGGCACTACCAGTCCGGTGGAAAACCTTGGCGCACCATATCCACTAAACGGATTGGATCTTATAAATGCGCCCGGAGCTTGGGGAATTACCAAAGGAAATAAAAAAGTAGTTATCGGCATTTCTGATGCACGAGTAGATTCAACTAATGCAGATTTACAAGGTAGAATTAGCAACTATCTAAAATATCTAAACGTGCAAAAAGGAATTACTTGCTCGCACGGCACCAATGTAGCCGGAATTATAGGTGCTAGAAGTGACAATGCTTTTGGTATGCCCGGAATTTGTTCGGAGTGTGATATGATTACCAATGGTTACGGTCAATTTGATTATATCATACAACTTGTGGAGGCAGGAGCTAAAGTAATTAATGCGAGTTGGGTGTTGTGCGGTTTTGGGGCTTATCATAAAAATGTAGAAGAACGAATAAATGAATATTATGATGAGGGAATTTTAATAGTAGCCGGAGCCGGTAACAAATTGAATTGCAACCCAAATCTCAAAGATAAGTCGTCAAATTACGGTTATCCTGCTTCGTTTAAAAGAGTAATTTCCGTAACCACCGTTTTTGCAGATTGCGAAAATTGGGAAGACTGCATTATCGCTGATGAAAAAAGCGTCGATATTATTTTAGACAGATATAGTGACCGACACGTACGACGACATAAAGTTGTAGATGGAAAAATTATACCCATTAACCTTCAATGGGCAAACCAGCACAATCTAGCGGTGGACATAGCAGCTCCAGCTGATACATTTTTACTGGGAAGTGCAGATTGTGAAATGGAAGACAAACAATACGGAGGAGCATCCTCAAGCTCAGCAGCTGTGGTTACCGGCGTTATTGGCTTAATCTGGTCTGCCAATTATTGTTTGGGCAGCGCGGAGGTGGAAAGCATCATGAAATTAACCGCAGCCGATATAGAAAACTTACCCGGAAACGAACCCTTTAAAATGCTTGTGGGAGCCGGAAGAATAGATGCTTTCAAAGCCGTAAAAATGGCAGATGCCATGCAGCAAGAAAAAGGAGAAGTTGAAATTTCAGGAAGGGATTTTTACCGTTTTGAGTTTGTATTAAAATCGGCTCCGTATATGTTGAAAATTAATAATCAAACTTTTAGAGATTCCAGTACGGTTACTTTTAAAGCGCGAAAAGGCATTCATCTACAGCCCAATACCCATTTAAAACCAGACCAAAATGGTTTTGTAAAACTGAGCATCAACCCCAGTTTGCCCACAGCGGAATGTTTTCCGAAAGTAAGAATTCCAAAACCTGCATTAGAAAAAGACACCGTTTCCGTCCCAGTAAAATCAAAAGACCCTGTTATTATTGAAATTGCTAAGGAAATTAGTGGGCTGCTTGTCCGTCCAGTGGAGCAAATTATGGATTCCGAGTATGAAGTGGAAATCAAAGCCGATGAAAAAGTGGTTTTCAGAAAAAAATATGCACAAACAGAAGTGGCATCTATCGCGTTGGAAAATATTCAAGAGAAAACGGTAACGGTAACGATAACCTCCACAAAGTATAAAATGACAAAAAAAATTCGAATAAATTATCCTTAAAAAATCGTTAGTGGAAATCAAATAACCAAACCAAATAACTTTTTCTATCTTTACACGTTGCATGATTTAAAATAAAGTTAATTTCGCTTTTTCAATATAATTCTACTATGTCTAAACCCGTATTGTTTTTAAAAAACGCCTCTATTTTTCAACGAGAAACCCTTATCCTTTCTGATGTAAACGTTTCTATAGACAAAGGCGAATTTGTATATCTCATCGGGAAAACCGGAACAGGAAAAAGTAGTTTTATGAAAACCTTGTATGGCGATTTGCCCTTACAAGAAGGCGAAGGTCATATAGTAGATTTTGATTTACCCACTTTAAAAGAAAAAGACATTCCCTTTTTAAGGCGAAAGTTGGGCGTAGTTTTTCAAGACTTTAAACTGCTGAACGACCGCACAGTAAATGACAATTTATTATTTGTATTAAGGGCAACCGGCTGGACTGATAAAACCGCCATGGAAAGCAAAGTAGAAGAAGTGCTGAGCAAAGTAGATATGAAAACAAAAGGGTTTAAATATCCTTACCAACTTTCGGGTGGCGAGCAACAGCGTGTTGCCATAGCCAGAGCCCTACTTAATGATCCTGAATTGATTCTTGCCGATGAGCCTACCGGAAACCTTGACCCCCAAACTTCTGTGGAAGTTATGGAGGTGTTGCGAGAAATCAATAAAAACGGAAATACTATTTTAATGGCAACGCACGATTATGCTTTGTTATTAAAATATCCTTCCAAAACTTTAAAATGCGATGAAAATCAAATTTTTGAAGTGGTGCAGAAAACGGTGTAATTTATTTTTAATAGCATACTTTCAAATAATTTTAACTTTTTTAATATTTATATGATTGGATCTAAAAAGATTGTAGTAGTACTTCCTGCCTACAATGCTTCAAAAACATTATTAAAAACCTATAATGAAATACCATTTGATATTGTTGATGAGGTAATACTTGTTGATGATAATAGTACAGATAATACTATTGACGTTGCAAAATCCATTGGCATAGTTCATATCATTAAACATGAAAATAATACCGGTTATGGTGGAAATCAAAAAACTTGTTATAATAAAGCACTTGGATTAGGTGCAGACATTATAATAATGCTACATCCGGATTATCAATACACTCCTAAACTAATTCATTCTATGAGTTATTTAATAGCTAATGATTTATATCCGACAGTGTTAGGATCACGAATTTTAGGTAAAGGAGCTTTAAAAGGAGGTATGCCAATTTATAAATACATTTCTAACCGAATTTTGACATTTGTACAAAACGTATTAATGAATCAAAAACTTTCAGAATACCATTCAGGTTATAGAGCTTATTCAAAAGAAGTGTTGCAAAATATTGATTTTAATAAAAATTCAGATGACTTCATCTTTGACAACCAATTGCTGGCACAAATTTTTGTGGTGGTGCCGTCAGTTTGCGTTTTACCAAATCTATCCAGGCGCCATAGACTTTAATCTCCGCTGAAAGTTTACCGGCTTCATTGTAAATGTGATGGTTAAAACGCCAGCGTTCAATGCCTTTTGAAACACCTTCCAATTCCATTTTAACGGTAATGTCTTCGCCAATATGTATTTCCTTGTAAAAAGAAGTTTCTTCTTTAAATAACACCGTACCAATATTCAGTTTTGCAAATTCGTTGATGGAAAGTCCGTGTTCCTGAAAAAAGCGCACCCTCACTTCAGCTGCATAATCGTTATAGGCCGTGTGGCGCATATGTCTGTTTGGGTCAAAATCCGACCATTTTGTTTTAAAAGTAATTTCGAAATTCATTGAATATTTTTTGTGGGGCAAATTTAGGCTAAAACTAAAAAAGAGCCGATAATTTTCGACTCTTTTTAAAATTAAATAAGATAATGTAATTTACTTTTAAAAATTCTATTTTAGTTTTTTATGCAACGAACACAAAAGCCATAAGCTTTTGCATTTAAATCTATTTTAGCAAGATTATTATTAAAATATAGGTTTTTAGAAGAATTTAAACCATTACTGGATCTATAATAACCATCTGTTCCAACACCCAAGATTAAACCAGAGCTATAATATCGATAGCCTGCTACTGTTAACTTTAAAGGGGAAGCAAAAGCCCCTGCTGCATCGTTGCTTGTCCAACTCAATCGCTCTGCGTTTAGCTCTGCCTCTGTTGGTAAACGATAACCATTTGGACAAGGATTGTTTATACCATTGACTCCTTGCCACAAATTATTATTTTGAGGTGAACGCCAATCAAAAGGATAATTAGGATTGGGGATAAAATCACCGTGTCCAGGCACATCACTACTGCTTAATGTGTTGGTTGTATTGCTCGTTCTTTTCTCGTGTCCATCTGTTAAACGGCCCCATTGGTACAAATCGCCATAGGCCAGCGAATCGGTTGGGCTTGTGGCCACTTGGCTGGCGCCTAGGTTTTTGTTCATCCAAGTTTTGCCTGTTTTTGGGTTGTAAACATCATTGGGGCCCGGTTCGTCTGGTAATGGCGTAAATTTATCAATAGTTACATAAATAATACAAGGAGCGCAACGCTTTCCTCCGCATATTGGCGTAAAAATTATTTGATATTGTCCATAGCCATTAAAACTATAATTAAATGTTTTTCCATTTCCTGATAAAATAGTGCCATGGGCATCAACAACTTCCCAATGATATACCACAGCGCAATTTTCCGGATTACACACATAATTTGGTGCCGTAAAGGTATAATTCATCGCAGGTTTTAGTTGAATTTTATTGCCACATTCAACTTTGCTTTCAAAATTTATTGGGATAGTTATTTTTTCTTTTGGGTCTCTTGGAATTTTTTTAAAGTATCCTTTTATCGAAATACTGTTGGTCAACCATTCGCCACAATCACACTGTGGAATACAACATTCAATGATGAATTTATCACTTCTGTCTAAACATAATCCCTCAGCATCTTCAACAATAAGAGACCACGACCTTGGAGGATCGCAAGGTATTGATGACGGAATTGTATAGGTATAGGTTCCTGTATTAGAAATTCCGTTTGCCAAGACTGCATAAACCGTATTGGTTGTGTTGTCAAATAAAGAAATATTTACTTGGCCTGAAGGTGTTGTGCCAGACCAGTTCAAATTGATAGTATCGCCTACACAATATTTATTGCCTTGACTGAAAGGTTTGATGTCAATTTCGCAAGGTTCTGGGTCTGGATCGCTTGAATAACAAATAATTTTTTCGCAAACATTACAGTTGACATCTTTAACCTTCACTTTTAAACAGAAATAAAATGAAACATCACAACAAGCTAAATTTAAAACATCGGGATATAAAATATCTAAATTAACGGATGAATTTATAACAGACGGATTTCCAAGAAGCCAAGACAAACTGCTTGTGCCATTATCTCCGGTATTTAAAATTAAAGTATTAAGATTTGCCGTTGAGGTGGTCAAAGTTCCAAAAGCACCTAAATCATCTGGTTTACAAGCTTCATCAGCATATTCAATATGGTAATCAACCATAGAGATTTCTACTTCTTGCAAAGGAACACTTCCACCATTAATGGAAACATTAAAAGAACCGTTAGTTTCTTGTATAGTAGCCTCAAAACCATCAATATCACAACATTCTGTTCCGGTTACACATGCGGCCGGTGCTTCCGGACTTCCATAATTTGCATCTAGTTCAACTCCTGAAGTTGTCATAACAGCAGTCACAGAAACACTTTCATTACAACAATTTCCGCTGCCCGATTTAACCACAGGTATGGTAATGGTAAAATCATTTCCCGGGAAAATTTGTGCTGTCGGATTGATATTGATGGTCAAGCCGCCAGAAGTTGTATAAGGGATTGTGGTAGCCAAAGCATCTTTAATAGAAATTTGTCCGTTTACAGAAACACAATCTGGCAGCATATCGGTAATTATAAGGTGATCTAATGGCACACTGCCATTGTTTGAAACCGTGATGATATAATTAAACGACTGCCCATTTTCAGCAATTTCGGTATCGGCTTCTTTAAAAATGCCTAAAACACCCACTTGGTCTATGCTGTAATTAACAGGGCTAATTAATGTATTTATTCCATCAATTATTGAGGCACTATTTGTTTTTGTGCCATGTAGCTGCGGTAAAATTTTAGCATTAAATTTAATGATTAAATAGTTTGACTTATACAAATCGCATATACCCGGCATATTGGTAATAATCCAAGACGGATTTTGCAAATCGGTGGTAACTGACGCAACCGGAAACGGTGGTGCCATCGGGAGCCCCAAAGGAGGATTGCATCTATTTTTATAATTTATGTCTTGATTGGCATAATATTCATAAGTGATAGATCCCGGGATAATTTGTAAATTTTGGCCGGGCATTCCAAAGGCATCGGTTACGGTAGTGCTTAAATTAGCTGCCCCTGAATTTCCTATCATCACGCTAAATGCTATAATGTCTCCGATTTGATAAATAGGAGGGATGATGCCAGTTGGCGGATTTAGAATACACTTTTTAATAAAACCTCTTGGCTCCGGTGCCGTTACATCAAAATCGACCGTAGCTGTTGTGTTTTGAATTAAAGTATCTATTACTGGGCAATTAATACTTGGACAAGGAGATAACCCTCCGCCACCACTACTTCCATTTCCGGCGCCAACTGCTTGGTAGGTTATAATTGCAGTATTGGTAATTGTTGTTGGTACTGTAGTGCTTGAATTTACTGTGAAATTTATATCAATACCAGTAGTTTCATTAGGATTTAAAACAAAAAGGGGTGATGCAGTAAATGTATGTGGTCCACTTTGTGGTACTGGAAGTGTTACTGTAAAAATTCCAGGACTTATACTCGTAATTGTTATTCCGGGAATATTTAAGTTATCGGTAATCACAAAGTTGGTCCAAGGCACATTTCCGTTGTTATGCACTTGTAGATGGTATCTTCCAGAACAGCCCGGAGGCAGGTTAAAATTAGGATGAGTTGAATAATTATTGTTGTTGTCATAAGCTTGTTTTGTAAATGATAAACTGGCATTGGGAGAAACTAAAGGATCTGAAACTGCAGAAACTGTTCCTGTCATGGTGCCGCAAGTGCCATCGCCTAAAGTAAAATTATAATTGGCAAGGTTGGTAATTGTAGTACCTTCCGGGGCGCAGTTTTGAAGGGTTACATTAAATACCGCAGATCCACTGGAATAACCACTTTGATTAACTGGAAACGAAGTGCCGCTAACAATAGGTACTGAAGGGTTTTCAGTTATTGAACCAGTTATGTTATAGGCTCCTAATCCAGAACCATTGGGGTTATTATGATTCAAATATATTGTCCAAGTGGAAAGTCCGCAGGTTAAATCTCCTGTTATATACTGTTTGGTAATGGTCCAGTAATTAGCGGCTCGTGCCGTAACACTTACCGAAGTTGTACAAGTGGTTATAACGCCTTCACAATCCAAAGTCACCGTAACTTCAAAATTTCCAACAGTTCCATTACAAGTAACATTATTTGGAAACTTATAGAACACATTAAAATTATGCCCGTCATTGCCGGCTAAAGCAGGTGATGGTGCATTTTGATAAGTGCCGCCACCCATATTTGTAAAAGGAATGGCGCCTGAACTTTGAAACACCAAATTTGATGAATTTGTAATACTGACTGTCTTCACGCAACCAGCATCATAACTTCCCTGAAGCGTTATGTTTAAAGCAATGTTGTCGCCTGTCAATGCTTCGGAAGGAACTGAAACAGTGACAACACCACCGCTTAAATTGCAGGTAGCTGTATTGGTTGCAGGATTTAAAACTATTTGTGAATATCCTAAGGTAGTTGCAAATAAAAATACTGGCAACATATAGGCTTTGATGGTATAAAATATATTTTTCATGACCCTAATTTTTATTGGTTATTAAAGTTAAAACAATGCGTGAATACACACGATTTGCAGCTGCCATCATCGTAAAATATTTTAACTTTTATACATACGTTGTATTCAATTACGCAACAACTTGGGTCGAGTCCGGAGATTGGCCCCGGCAAACCAATAGTTAAATTAACAGGAATGGCGCCCGTTAATGCGGTATTGCTGGAGTATTTTATGTTTTTTGTGGCATTGTCATTAGAACTTGCACTTCCTGAGGCAGTTTCATTTGCCAATTGTAAGGATGTTGAACCGTTAATGGTAGTTCCCGGCATTAAAAACATACCCGATTCTTCTAAATTGCTGATGCCTTCTGAACATGCAGATGGATTTGCGGAATAGCTAAAGGATTGTATTTGAAATTCAATGCCATAAATAGGAACATTTACATTGATGTTTCCATTAAAATTAAATTGATTGCCGCTTGTTCCGTTTAATGAAATATTAAAGTTATCAAATGAAAGTTCGGTATCTTCGCATTCATCGCAAATGCAATCCGGTAATTCATCAAACATTAGACTAGCTCCAGGCTGGCAAGTTACTGGGCTTAGGTCTAAATCATCGCCCTGCAATCCAAATCCTATGGAAGTAACACTAGCCGAAACAGTTACTTCAAAACAATAACTAACGGTTGATGTTGTAGCGCCTATTTGTGTAACTAATGATGGGCTTATGTTCGTGGGGTTTAAAGAATTGTTGATTGGATGATACACAAAAAGTCCTGAACCTGAATTGGCAAATGTTAAATTGCCTGTACTGCTTTGATAAGTCGAAGAAAAGCAAATTTTATATTTTCTGTTTTCTCCTTCGTATCCCAAACATTCAATGGTTTCGTTGGTTATTTGTAAATCAAACTCACAGTTGGATACACTAAAAAAGCTGGGGGCTGAAGAAATTCCTGTGCTTGTTTCGGTAACTTTCCAACTGTACTGTCCATCACCAGCTTGTTCTTCATTGCTACCATCATCGACATTGCCCTTTCTTTTAACCGTGTCTGCCAATGCTTTTCCGGCTTTAAATTTTGCCACTTTTTTGGCGGCTATTTTGGTGTCGGAAGAAGTGCCAACGTAAACTCTTTGAGCTTGTCGGTTACTGCCAATTTTAGTAATTTCGATGATATAGTGCGGATTTGGAATTTTATCGCCCACCAATTCCCACGTGAAATTTTCAATGTCATCAACACTTTTAAAAGAGCTGTTGTTTGCCGGTAAAATGGCGATTATTTTTTGTTGTCTTTTGTTGTCTTTTTTAGAAGGATTTGTAAAAACAACCGTTCCTTTTTGCATTAAAAATGGTTTATCGATGTCCCGAGGTGGCATTTTTGAATGAGAATCAACACTTTTAGCGACTTTAATTTCTTTTCCTGTTTGTTTTGGGCCATTTCTGACCCTGGTTTTCGGCGCATCAAAATTGTAGGTAAGTCCAAAACCCACATTCACCATTTTAGGTTTTGTAAACCTTTCATTTTCAAATCTTTCTAAGCCTGGGCCGGCAAAATCAAAATCGGCCGCTGTGATTAATTGGTCTTTATTGATGTCATTCAGCACAACGCCGTTGTCGGTAACTTTTAGGCCATCGCTTAACGTGATAAAATAATCAGTTTTTGTAAATAGGCTTAGTTGTTTTGAAATGTCATAAGAAAGTTTTAATCCGACGGAGGAATACCCCAAGGATGTTTTTCCATCGCTGGCAAACTCCGTTCTGATTATTTCTATGGGAGCATCTGTATCAGAGCCATTATAGCTTCCTGTAAATGTATCCGTCGAAAAATTCATCAAGCCAATTCTGGCTGAAGCGGTAGTGGAGAATTTTCCGAAGGAATACGTATAATCGGGACCCGTGCCATAATAAGTGCCATCAATGGATCCAACATTTTTTAATAAGGGAAAATCGGCATTGAACAAATCACTTTGAAAGGTCAGGTCAGACAATTCGTGTGAAAAATAACCAATGCTAAAGCCAAGACCAAAAGCCCCAAATCGGTAACCTGCATCTAAGTTAAATTGCGACTTTCCATTAATTTTTTCGGTAGCGCCAAACAAAATTTGGCCATCTGCATTGGTAACCGAATCAGAATAGGTTTTATAATTTCCGGTCGGACTTGTTAAGCCACCTGAAAGAGAAACAAAAAATCCCCTTCTGCTATCAGATTTTTCAATCCCTAGATTTTGCTGTGCTTCCATTTTAACAATAGCAAGCAAAAAGAGTACTAACACTAACTTTCTCATTATAATATATTTAAGTTATTAATCGATATTTAATGCTACAAAGCCGTAAATCCAAGTGCGATATATGGAATGGCAATATTTGGAACCGGTCCGCCGGCGCCATAAAAGTTGGAGCTGATAAAAACAACGTTGGTTAACGTTAACGGAAAAGGTATCGGCGCTGAATTTGTGCGTCTGATGGTTCTTCCTACGGTTTCGTCAAGCAATGAATATCCTGGCAAAATGGTTCTTTTTACCACAATCACATCTCCAGAAACCACGGTAATTGAGGGAATGGCAATATATTGTGTGGCAGTTTGTGAAAAAGTGTGTACGCCCGAATAAGTGCCGCCGGGTGCAGTGATTTCCATCGTATAACTTCCTGTGTAGGTACTCGGATTTTGGTAGCCGATACTGCAAATTTCACCATTTGTGTTAATTTGTATGGTGTATTCATGGGTTTCAAGATCCATCCACTCGGCTTCATCAATATAATCGGTGGTGTTGCTGATCAAAGTTGCCATTGCTTGCACAACGGGACTGTTTAGCGTTTCACAAGGGTTTGAGGGATCGTTGTCGTTGCTGCCGCAACTGTTCATTGCCAATACTGTGATTGCAATTAAAAATGTTTTTGAAAAAATTTTCATAATATTAAATTTATGTTCTTGCCCAAAGAGGCTTTTGTATTTTTAATAAACTAAAATCGTATTAAAGTGACAAAATACTTATACAAATAAACTCTTTTAATTTTTTAATCAATAAGGTTAATTCCCCAAATAGTTATAGGATTTATCCTATTTATTAAATAAGCTAATTAATAATTAGCGTTTATAACTACTATCTGAAATGTTAATGGTGTTTAAAACGGACTTAAACTTAAAAATTTAAGAACTCTTAGGAAATAGGGAACATAAATGAAAAGGACAAAATTTCTACAATGAAATTAATCAAATTAGTTAGTAATGATTAATAAAAAACCAATAGCGTCCTAAACGTTTAAAAAAAGATAAAAATAAAGAGGGAAAATTCTGTATCTCAAATTATCTTTGAGTTGCAAAACAAAAACATTCCCTCTTATGACAAATATAATACTGTTTTCTCAAATTATTAGCAAATTAGACCGTCAAAAATTCAATAAACTTGTAAAAGAAAAGCAAACCGATAAGCACCAAAAAAGTTTCAATAGTTGGACACATCTTGTTTCAATGTTGTTTTGCCAGTTTGCAAAAAGTCAATCAGTACGAGATATAAGCAATGGACTTCGTTCAGCAACAGGAAATCTTAATCATTTAGGGATTCAGAAAGCTCCTTCCAAATCCACAATTAGTTACCAGAACAAAAATAGAGATTGGGAACTCTTTAAATCCTACTATTTTGAACTTCTAAATTCATTAGGACAGCAAGCCAAGTTTAAACAAGTAAAATTTAAGATAAAAAGTAAAATTTTCCTATTAGATTCTACCACCATATCATTATGCTTAAACCTTTTTGATTGGGCAAAATACAAAGCACACAAAGGAGCGGTAAAAATGCACACTTTGCTTGATTATGATGGAAATCTTCCTGCCTACAATGCTTCAAAAACATTATTAAAAACCTATAATGAAATACCATTTGATATTGTTGATGAGGTAATACTTGTTGATGATAATAGTACAGATAATACGATTGACGTTGCAAAATCCATTGGCATAGTTCATATCATTAAACACAAAAATAATACCGGTTATGGTGGAAATCAAAAAACTTGTTATAATAAAGCACTTGGATTAGGTGCAGACATTATAATAATGCTACATCCGGATTATCAATACACTCCTAAACTAATTCATTCTATGAGTTATTTAATAGCTAATGATTTATATCCGACAGTGTTAGGATCACGAATTTTAGGTAAAGGAGCTTTAAAAGGAGGTATGCCAATTTATAAATACATTTCTAACCGAATTTTGACATTTGTACAAAACGTATTAATGAATCAAAAACTTTCAGAATACCATTCAGGTTATAGAGCTTATTCAAAAGAAGTGTTGCAAAATATTGATTTTAATAAAAATTCAGATGACTTCATCTTTGACAACCAATTGCTGGCACAAATTTTCGCAAAAGGATATGAAATAGCTGAAATTACTTGTCCTACCAAATATTTTAAAGAAGCTTCCTCTATAAATATTCCAAGAAGTATCGTTTACGGTTTGGGGTCTTAAAAATTTCATTTAGCTACTTTCTTTTTAAAATGAATATTTATTCCTCTAAAATTTTCAATTAATGTTCCATTTTATTCTTCATAAAACCAACATAGCCTTTTTTGTTTTTGTGTTCATAAATTTTATTTTTTCAGTAAAATATTTAAGTAGAATAACCGACTACTTTTTGGTAATTTCATTGGTAATATCTCTTATTTATTTACTGATTTGGCGGTTTAAATTTCTTCTTAAAAAATTCTATACTCAGCTATATTTATTGAATATTTTTATTCTTTTACTCTTTATTGTCGTTAGTTTAATTCTTTTTTATGTAATTCCAGTAGAAACTTTAAATGTGGATAGATGGAGTATCATAAACTCTTTTTGGGACACTTATTTTTCAGGAGGTTATGCTTATTATGGAAGAGGACATACAGGTAACCCTCCAGGACCAATGCCCTTTTATTATATATTAGCCTTACCCTTTTATGCCATTGGCGAATTGGGTTTGTATTCCCTTTTAGGCATCTTTGCATTTTATTTTATGATGCGTTATTCTAAATTTTCAAACGATTTACAAACCATAGGCATTATTTTGATTGCTTTATCATCCTTTTATTTATGGGAAATTGTAAGTAGAAGCAATATTTTTATTAATGCCGCTCTAATTGTTTTTTCATTGATTTACGTTTTAAAACAAAAAATATTTTCTACAAAGAAGATTATTGGTATTGGTGTCTTAATTGGACTTTTACTTTCCACAAGAAACGTTTTTATAATTCCATATATCATTGCATTTCTATTTATTTGGCGCACCAAACGAATACGTTTTAAGCAGTTAATACTTCTTGGATTTATCAGCCTTATCGTATTTATAATAACTTTTTTGCCCTTTGTTTTGGGGCATTTTGAAGATTTTAAAATTATAAATCCCTTCTTAATACAATCTTCTTTTTTAATTCCTTTTGGTTATACCGTTTTCTTTATTGTATTGGCTATTTTTCTTTCTTTATTATGCAAAAAAAATGCGGATGTATATTTTTATAGTGGTATTACTTTATTTATTTCCATTAGTATTTATTTTTTATACCACAGTAACCATTCCGGTTTTTATACCACCTATTTTGAAAGTGCTGGAGATATTTCTTATTTTATACTTTGTACCCCATTTTTACTTTATTTCATTGTAACAAGATTAAATGAAAATGCTAAAATCAAACTAATAAAAGAAAACTGAAAAAATAAGTGTGCGTAGTTTTAAAATTGATACTTTATTGTATTTTAGCTTAAAACAATTAGGTGCTTTCCATACTTATCCCAACATACAATTACGACATTACTTCACTTGTTGCCGTATTATACAAACAACTTGAAGAAGTATCTTATGCGTATGAAATTATTGTGGTGGATGATGCTTCTACAAAGGAGGAGCTTATGGTAAAAAACAGAACCATAAAACAATATCCCCACTGTACATGTATAGAACTACTTGAAAATAAAGGTAGAACGGCAACCAGAAATTTTTTGGCTCAAAAAGCAAACTATGCATGGTTATTGTTTATGGACGCCGATGTACTTCCTAAAAAAAATACCTTTATCCAAACTTTTAACCTAGAAAATACCCATGCTGATGTCGTTTTTGGCGGGATTTCCTATGAAAATAATCCACCCGAAAAATCAAAAATGCTTCGTTGGAAATATGGCAGAGCCAGAGAAGCTAAAACCGTTTCTACTCGCAAAAAAATGCCTTATCTTTCTATTATTTCACAATGCTTTTTAATTAAAAAAAAGGTATTTCTTCAAGCCAATACTTTTTTTGAAAACACCTATGGCATGGATGTGCTTTTTTCAAGAAATCTCGAAAACCTAAACGTACAGGTATTACATATCGATAATCCAATCATTCATTATGGTTTAGAAACTAATACCTCCTTTATCCTAAAAACCAAAAAAGGATTAGAAACATTATCTAAACTGGAAAAGGAACGAAAAATTCCAAACAACTACCGCCCTATTCAAAAAGCGTATGTAGCATTACAAAAAAGAAAGTTGGGTGGTGTTTTTGGGTTTGCAATAACGGGTTTAGAATTTTTGATTTTAAAAAACCTCAATTCCCGAAACCCTTCGCTGCTTTTGTTTGATGTGTTAAAACTAAATTACTACTTAAAAATCAAGAAGCGTTTATAATAAATTTTTTTAATACACGACAAAAAATCCGTGAAGATCTGTTTAATCAGCGTCAACTGTGTTCTATTTATACAATTGTTATTGCTAATGTAAAATAGCACGCACCTGCCTGTCCGGTAGGCAGGGATGACATGGATGCAACTGATATCCGCTGGTTTTTAATTAGGTTTGGTTTCCTATGTATGTCAATTGTATGCAAGAAATAGGGTTCGACCCCTCCAGGGTCGGGTCGTGCGACACTAACATAATTTCTATACATATTAGACCCCTCTGGGGTCCTATTTGACTATTACAATTTCTTTAAGTTTACGCCTAGCCCAGCTGGGGCTAAATTTGAAATAGCATAAAAAATGATAAACTAATTTACATTTCTCTTAGTTAATAGCTTTTCAATATAATGATTTTAACTAGCGACACTAACATAATTTCTATACATATTAGACCCCTCTGGGGTCCTATTTGACTATTACAATTTCTTTAAGTTTACGCCTAGCCCAGCTGGGGCTAAATTTGAAATAGCATAAAAAATGATAAACTAATTTACATTTCTCTTAGTTAATAGCTTTTCAATATAATGATTTTAACTAGCGACACTAACATAATTTCTATACATATTAGACCCCTCTGGGGTCCTATTTGACTATTACAATTTCTTTAAGTTTACGCCTAGCCCAGCTGGGGCTAAATTTAAAAAAACATAAAAAATGATAAACTAATTTACATTTCTCTTAGTTAATAGCTTTTCAGTATTATAATTTTAACTAGACAATATTTAATATTTATATTTAAAAGAAGTATATAAATCATCCCATTGTTGCATAACCACATCTAATTTAAATCGCTCTACACTTTGTAGTGCTTGGTTTCCCTTTTGCAATCGCAAGTCTTTGTTTTCAAGAATTTCTTTAACTTTAATCGCGTATTCATTTTGGTCGAACATCGGGATTAGGAACCCATTTTTTCCATTTTCAATAATTTCTCTTGGACCTGTGGGGCAGTCAAAAGCAATGCAAGGCAACCCGCAAGCCATAGCTTCTATTAATGCCATCCCAAAACCTTCATGCCTGGAGGTCATTAAAAAAACGGAAGCCTCCTTATACTTTTCGAAAATAGAAAGTACCGGGGCATGAAAATGTACGTTTTTTTCGAGGTGCAATTCCTTTGCTAATTTTTCTAATCCTAATTCTTGGTCTTTCTCGCCATAAACATCCAAAATCCAGTCCGGATAATCGGCAACCACTTGTTTCCAAATAGCAAGGAGAAGGTCAAATCCTTTTTCATACACCTGTCTGCCCACGGCGATTGCTCTTTTTTGGGTTAGTGCATTATGATAAAAAGGCGCAAACCAAACCGGATTTGGTATGGCGATACATTTTTTTGTTTTCCATTCCAATTTACTTTCCGGCGTTAAAACAACCAATTGATCTACTTTAGCAATAGAAATGTCAACGAAACTATTTAAAATCTTTTGTTTTATTTTCTTCAGAAAAGAACTATTTTCTTCAAAATCTGCATAATAACGGTGACCATGTTGTTCAAAAATAAGCGTGTTTTTTTTGTTTTTTAAAAAATAGGGCAACAAAAGACCCTTAAGTCCATTGTCAACAATAACAATAATATCGGGGTTTTGTTTTTTGATTTGTTGTTTAACAATTTTCAGGTAGTTGTAAAAGTAAAAAAGTCCTTTGCCGGGAATATGTTGGTTACGAATAGTTGCTTTGCTAAAATCAAAAAAATAAGAATTGGAACGCGCATTTGTGGTTAAAATGGTAATTTGATAGCCCAATTGTTCCACTAAATATTTTGTCTTTACAGAAAACATTTTAGGCAATCCACCGGAGCCGTCCAAACGTGGCGTTATGTAAAGCAAATTTTTCATCTTTCCATTTTTTGATAGACCCCAAAAATGGCATCGGTTTCTTTGGTTTTTAGCACAAACTCTTCTTCTCTTTGTATTAAAAAGTGCAACCACTCTTTTGTTTGGTTTGTGCTATCTAAAAAATTATGGGCAATGCCTTTTAAAAGAATATGCAAGATATTCCACCCCAACATTTTTTCTTCAACAATTTCAAAATTTTGATGGATGGCGTTTCTTAAATTGGAGGAATCAGGAGCTTCAGATGGATCTACGAGCAGCATGCGCAAAAGTCCGGGACGATATACTTTCTTTTTTATAGTGCTGCCATCGAGGAGCATTTTATAGGATTTGGGCAATTGTTTTAAAAGTACATTTGCTTGTTGCAGTTGCCTATTTTTCCATTGCAGCCTGTTTGGACCACAATATTCATAAACCACTACATATCCTTTATTTTTTAAAAGTGGGCGTATGTCTTCCTTTAAAAACCGACTTAAAAAAGTAAAATGATGTAAACTCGAACTGAATAAAACAACATCAAACGAACCTTTTAGCAAATCTAATTTTCGAAAATCTTCAGCAAAATACCTAATGTGAAGCTGTTCGTCTTTAGCTTTTTCTGTAGCTATTTGAATCCTTTTTTCAGAAAGGTCCACTCCTATTATTTCAGAATTTTTAAGGTGTTTTGCAAAATTTCGCTCATGAACCCCTTCGCCGCAGCCTATAGAGAGGATTTTTAATCCTTTTGGCTCGCTTAAATATTTTTTTGCTACATACTCTTCATATTCCACCGCCGAATTGCCGGAAATTTTTTGATTCCAATACGCCTGCAATTCCGGAATAATCCAAAAATCAGATGCTGCTTGATAGTTATCCCATTTTCCAGAAACTCTTTTGCTTGCTTGTAGATGAAATAAGGAAAGAAATTTTGCAAGACCTTTTTGTTTCAATTTTTGATAAACATCAACAAAATCGCCAATAGAGATAAGTGTGGTTTCTTTAGAGAGCATCCTTTTGTTTGCTATTTACAAAAGTTTTAAAATCACGAATATAATCTTCTTCCTCAAACACATTAGATGCAATTACCAAACAAACTGCCCCTGAGGAAAAGTTTTTGAGTTCCCGCCATATTCCGGGATGAATAAGCAATCCTTCGTTGGGTTTGTTTAAAGTGATTGTTTTTTGGGTAAAGCCGTCGTTTAAATGCACATCAAAACTACCGCTGATGGCAATTAAAAATTGTTGCAAATTTTTGTGTGAATGACCTCCCCTTTCCGCGCCACTTGGCACATCATATAGATAATAAACCCTTTTAAATTCAAAGGGCAAAATATCTTTTTCAAGGATAGACAAATTGCCTCTTGGGTCTTTTATTTTTGGCAATGTAACTAGTTCTACATTCATTTTTTTACCGCTAAATTTTCAAGCAATTTCATCCACTGTTGTCCAATGTGTTTCATATCAAATTTTTGAATACTGCAAAGGCTATTTTTTTTGCATGCTGCATATAAATGAGTATCGTCAACCATTCTCTCCATTGCTAATTGTAAAGCCTCAAAATTTTGGTCTTCTACCAGCAATCCATTTTTTTCATGAACTATAATTTCGTTGGGTCCTGAAAAACAATCAAACGCAATTACCGGAGTTTCACACCCTAAGGCTTCCAACAAAACCATAGGAAATCCTTCAAAAAGGCTACTTTGCACCAAAAATAAGGCATTTTTTAGATATATGTATGGATTGTCTTTAAATCCTAGTAAATGAATTTTATCCGAAAGCTGTACTTGCGCTATTTTATTGTTTATTATTTGTACTTCTTTTTCGTCCCCTTGCCCTAATAACACAAAATGTATATCTAAATTGGGCAATTTGGAACTGCTATAGGTTTCTATTAAACGATTCAACTGTTTTGAAGGTGCAAATCTGCCCGCGGCAATGATGTATGTATAGTTTAAATCGATGGTTGTGTGCAGCTTATTTTGAATGCCTTCGATATCCACAGCATTATTAATAGTAACGAGGTTTTGAAAATGTAATTCCTTTTTAATCACATTTTTTTGTCCTTCAGAAACGCAAACAATGGCATTAAAATTTTTAAAAATATATTTTGAAAGTGCTTTATTTTTAAAAAGATACGAAAAATACCTACCACTGTGGATGGTTTGAATGCGAATACCTCTGTAAATAAATGTATAGATAAAAATTTCTTGTAACCAATGCACCCGAAACCTAAAGTCGATTATAGCATCAAATTTCTCTGTTTTTACATAGTTTCTAAACGCTATAAACCTTTTCACTTTGTTAAAAATTGAATTGGATGCATTCCGAAGTTTGCCCAAATTCAATAATGTTCCGGCATAAGGATAGGTAACTTGATCTATCATAACAAGAATATGCACATCCAAACCCATTTTTTTAAAATAAATAGACAAATCAGAAAGGACGCGTTCGGCGCCTCCGTGACTTAGTTTGTACCCTACAAGAGCTATTTTATTAATTTTAGGCATCGTTTTTATTGCTTAGCAAACCTACATAATTTTTCGTTTTGAACAGAATATATAACGAACCATTTACTAATTTAAGTACTGTCTTTCCATTATAAATAGCTATTTTGTACCTTTATCCTAAATAAAAACCAATGAAAATACTTCTTGTAGGAGAGTATAGCCGACTGCATAATTCATTAAAAGAAGGTCTAATACATTTAGGACATAGCGTTACTATTATAGGCGATGGCGATTTGTTTAAAAATTATCCGGTAGATATTTCTATAAAACCCAAGGTACTTCACTTTAATTGGTTTACCAGAAAATGCAAAGTAGCCTTTTATAAACTTACCACAATTGATTTGGCATTGTATGAAAGTGCTTTTCGGTTTTATTGGTATCAAAAGAAATTAAAAAATTATGATGTGGTGCAATTCATTAATTCAAATGCATTAAAAACCCCTTTATTCCTTCAAAAAAAACAATTAGATTATTTAAAAAAACACAATAAAAAACTTTTTTTATGTGCTTGTGGCACAGACACACCCATTATGGAATATCTTTTAGAAAACAAGATGAAATATCACATACTCACTCCTGTTTTGCTGGGTGAACATAGCAAAGAAACTTTTAAATTTGAATATAGTTATGTTACCCCCACCTACAAAAAATACTATGCCTATTTTGAAAACTTCATAGATGGTATCATACCTTCTGATATCGATTATTATTTGGCCCTACAAAACAATCCGAAAACTATACAACTAATTCCTAATCCCATACATACGGAAACCCTAATTAAAAATAACGGAAATCTTTCCTCTAAAACCCACATTTTTTTAGGGATTAACAGCATGACCGAGTTAAAAAAAGGCTGTCATTATTTTGAAAACGCTTTGAAAATTATTGCTAAAAAATACAATGATAAAGTTGAAATAACAGTGACGAGAAATCTGCCTTATAGCCAATATATTCAGCATTATAACAGTGCACATATATTACTGGATATGGTGTATGCTTATGATCAGGGTTTCAATGCATTGGAAGCAATGGCAAAGGGAAAAGTGGTTTTTACCGGTGCTGAGCAAGAATTTTTAGACCATTATGGCATAACAGAAAACGAAGTCTGCATTAATGCCCTCCCGGATGTAGATTATTTAGTAGAAAAATTAAGTTGGTTGATAGAAAATCCTTCAGAAATAACACGAATAGGAAAAAATGCAAGTGCTTTTGTAAAAAAAGAACATCATTATATAAGCGTAGCACAAAAGTATTTGGAAGTGTATAAAAAGGTATCCGGATAGAACCTAATTTTTGAGAACTAGTATTTTATTTTTTCTGATTCTTGCACATTGTTTTTTGTCTTTTTAGCAAAAAAAAATTAAATAAAAAACCATCTATAAACAACCCTAATCAGAAAGTAATACCTCATTTAATATTTTACTGAGTTTTTCAGCACCTTCCGCCGTTAAATGGTCAGCATCGCGCATGTCTGCATCAAAAAAACGAGTGTCATTCCAGAAATTTACATAGTTTACATTTGCATTATTCCAAGCAAGTGCGTTACAGGTAGCGATGATTTTTTCTACTTTTTCAGGGATTAAATTTTTGTAATATGCTTTGGATACAGGAGTATTTACAAGTAACACTTTAATGTTTTTAGCTTTACATCTTTCGATAATTTGTAGCAATCTGTTTTGGTTTAGCGCAAAATCCATAGAATAATCTTCATGTTTTTTGGCAATCATTGCGCCAATGACTTCGGTATCTGTTTTGGCCCTTGGTTTTAAATACTTTCCAAAACCTTTGACATCGCAAGAAATTAGGGTGCCAAAGTTTCTAAATTCATGAAAGGTTTCCACAGAGTTTTTTAATTTTCTAGAAAGTGAAAGACTATATTTTCTAGGGTCAAAAAAGGAAATATGAGGCACTTCAATATCCATTTGTTGGTTGTAAAAATACTTTCGCCAAATATCTTCTCCGGTATTGTCTTTCAAGCTTAACGTAAAATAGCTCACTGTTAAAATAATAGTTTTTAAATTGGGTAAACTATCGATGTGTTTTTCTAAAAGAAGCTGGTCAAAATAAAGCGTCTGGCTTATATTTGCAAGGCTAAATGCGTTTTGGGTAAAGCGATTGGGATTGATACCATAAAATGCCTGCGAATTGCTAAGAATAAGGACTTCAATATCGCTGTAATTTTCAACTAAGGCTTTATTTTTATAGGTATAATTGGTTTCAACAGTTCTGTAAAAAACCTCTAAGGCAAGCCATACCAGTAAAACCGGAACTAAAAACAACCCTATTTTTACGTAAAACTTTTTCATTTTTTAAAATTGAAAATAGATAAATGGTTGTAAATCGCCTGCAAAATAAAAAGTGAGAAACACAATAAAATAATAAATTGCCATTCTTAGCATTTTAGATGGAATATATGCAATATCTAAAACATGGTCTCTGTTTCGTTGTAGCCATTCCACAGCCATATATAAAAATAGAAAAAACACTATTTTTTTTGGAACATCAGGTACAGAAAACAGACTTTCAGAGAAAATAATTTTTAAGTATTGCAATGCATCTGTAATGGTTTCCGCCCTAAAAAATACCCATGCTAAAGTAACTATTATAAAAGTAATCCCTATTTGAAAAATAGTTCTCAAACTTGGTAAATACCCGCTTTTTTGTAACTCATTATTAGTGCCAATAAAAATAACCGGCACCACAAAAAGTGCGTGAATAAATCCCCAAAACACAAAAGTAAGGTTCGCGCCATGCCAAAGTCCGCTGAGGAGAAACACGATAAAGATATTAATGACCAATTTAGTTTTAGAAACTCGGTTTCCGCCTAAGGGAATATAGACATAATCACGAAACCAAGTGGATAAAGAGATATGCCACCTTCGCCAAAAATCGGCTACATTAACTGCTAAATAGGGAAAATGGAAGTTTTTCATTAAACGAAACCCCATCAATCGGGAAGTGCCTATGGCAATATCTGAATAGCCGGAAAAGTCGCCATAAATTTGAAAACCGAAAAATACGGCACCAAGGAGTAAAGTGCTTCCACTTGCCTCCTGATAATTTGCAAAAATGGCATTTACTAATAACGCACAATTATCGGCTATGACCATTTTTTTAAATAATCCGGATAAAATAAGGCGTAAACCGTCCACACTTTCGGAATAATCAAAGTGTCTTTTAGATTCAAACTGCGATAATAAATTGGAAGCTCGTTCAATGGGTCCAGCGACTAATTGAGGGAAAAAGGATACAAAAGCAAAAAAGGAAATTATATTTTTAGTAGGTAAAATTCTTCCTCGGTAAATATCAATGGTATAACTTAAGGTTTGAAACGTGTAAAAACTAATGCCAACAGGAAGAATAATACTCCAGGTAGTGCTTTCAAATTTACTTCCAAAAAGTGCAAAAGTTTCAATAAACGGTTCTACAAAAAAATTAAAGTACTTAAAAACCGCTAAAACGCCCAAATTAAAAAACAAACTTACCGCTAATAGTAGCTTTCTTTTTTGATTATTGGAAGTTTTCCCCAGATAATACCCCACAATAAAATCTAATAAAGAACTCATGAAAATGAGGGAAAGAAAACGCCAATCCCAAAAGGAATAAAACAAATAACTAACTACAATGAGAAAACTATTTTGAAGGGTGATGTTTTTTTTAAATACCGTCCAATACAAGAGCAATACCAGTGGAAAGAAAATCGCAAAATCAACGGTATTAAAAAGCATACAAAATCATAAATTGGTTACGCTAATGTATAAAAATCAATTACGTTTCTTTACTAAATAATTTTTTTCTTAGAATAAAGACAACCATAAAAAAATAAAGCACAAAACTAAATAAATGTGCCATAGAAGCCCCCACAAATCCATATCTACTAATTAAGAAGATACTGGAAGCATAAATGATTGCCAAAGAAATAATTTCAGAAATCACATAATACCAAAACATGTTTTTTGCCAGAAACTGATAGGCAATTACCATGGAAGCCACCTTAAATAAATCGCCGGAAAGTTGCCAAACAAACAGTGGTTCCATAGGTGCAAACTGGGTAGTTAGCAATACGTTTATCACAAAATTTCGCAAGAAATAAACGAGTAATAAGCCAGCAGCAAAAAGAGGTAAAATGGTTTTATAAAAATTAGCTACTTCTATTCTAAATCCCTTATTAGAATTGATTCCGGAAAGTTTAGGAAGCACATAAAGTGTCATCAGGGTGGTGATAAACATTAAGTAAAAATTAGAAAGTCGGTTCATAGCTTCCCAATATCCCACTGCTACTTCATCCTCTATTTCAGCAATATAATCGCGAATGGCAATTCTCACCACAGGAAGTGCCAGTGTGGAAAGTAAAGCCATAATTGCATAAGAACTCAATTTTTTCAGACTATCAACTTTACCATTTTCTAAAGAAAATAATTGCAGCTTCCCCCTTTTTTTATAGATAAATCCAATGGTAACTACAAAGGCTAATAATGGAGCAACAAGTACAGCATAAATAGCGCCTTCTAGATGAAATTGCCACATCAATACCACCGTTACAACAACTCCAGCAATGTTACTTACAATGTTAATACCGATAAACTCTTTGTATTTTGAATAGCCATTGATGATAGCAACTAATAGAAAGTTTAAAGCATAAATTGGAATGGCAAGGGCACAAACTTGAATGATGGTAGTAAAGTCATACTTTTCACCAAAAATACTGGAATTCCAATAAGAAGCCGTAAAAAAAATAACCACAGCGCTAACACTTGAAGCACCTATAATTAATATCAGTGAAGTGCTTAAAACTTGCGAAAGTTTGTTGGTTTCTTTTTTAAATTCTGCCACATATTTTACAATGCCGTTAGTTATTCCCAGGGTAGAAACCGATTGAATGGCAGCGAGAAAATCTCTAAAATTACCCACGACACCCATTCCCTGGGGGCCAACAAAAACAGCAATGGCTTTTTGTGTGATAAATCCGGCAACAATTCTTACCAAAACACCTACAGCGTTCATGGAAGTGACCTTCAATAGCATGTTTTCGTTAAAAAGTTTTTTTAGGAGTTTCACTTAATACGAATTTACAACCTCTATAACTTTTGCCACATCGGCGTTGGACAAAACAGGGCTCATAGGAATACTTAGTATGGATTGATGAATTTCTTCAGTAACCGGAAAAAGCAAATGGGAAAATTCTTTAAAGGCCTCTTGCTGGTGAGGCGCAATGGGATAATGAATCAAATTACCTACACCGTGGGTATTTAAATACGCTTGAAAATGATCTCTATGCGCCACCCGAACCACAAAAAGATGAAATACGTGCGATTCCATATTTTCCACTTGAGGAAGTGTTATTTTAGGGTTTGTAATTTTAGCAAGATATTCTTTGGCAATCGCTCTTCTTCGTTCATTATCGGCATCTAAATAAGGTAATTTTACCCGAAGAAATCCGGCTTGAATTTCATCCAAACGCGAATTGATTCCTAATAATTCATACACATATTTTTTATTTCCTCCGTAATTGCGAAGTTTTTGAATAGCCTCAGCCAGAGTAGCGTCGTTTGTAGTTACTGCACCGCCATCGCCTAAAGCACCTAGATTTTTTGTGGGATAAAAACTAAATCCAGCGGCATCACCAAGATTTCCGGCTCTTTTTTCTTTGTAAATGGCACCATGAGCTTGGGCGGCATCTTCCATTATTAATAATTGGTTTTCTTGAGCTATTGCCATAATAATATCCATATTGGTAATTTGCCCATACAAATGCACCGGCATAATGGCTTTGCTTTTTGGTGTGATTGCTTTTTCTAGTTGTTCTATATTAAAGGAATAGGTTTCGTTTTCAGCTTCCACTAAAACAGGAGTTAAACCAGCTTGTTTGATAGCAATTATTGTTGCGATGTAGGTATTGGAAGCCACTAAAACTTCATCGCCGTTTTTTAGTTTCCCCAAGACTTTATAGCCTTCTAAAATAAGACGAAGCGCATCTAAACCATTTGCCACACCAACGCAATAGGAAGTTCCGCAATAGGCTGCAAATTCTTTTTCAAAAGCACTTACTTGATTTCCTAGTACATAGAATCCGGAATTTAAAAACTGTTGGAAGCTTTCCAAAAATTCGTTTTCAAAACGGGCATTTACTTTATGAAGGTCAAGAAAAGAAATCATTTTGTTTCTAGCTTTAATGTTTTATAGGATGCGGTATCTACTAGGTAATTATTAGAAATTATGGAACGTGCACCACAACTTTCTTTCCAAAAGATAAGTCCTTGATTTAGTATGTTTCCATTTTGCTCGCTGGATATATTAAAATCAAAGTAATCCTTATCTGTGCAAAATTTATTTATGATAAAATCATACAACAAATCTAAACTTCCATATTGGTTTTTGTCTTCATTTCCCGAAACATATTGCGGATGAATTGTTGTTTTTGTTAAAAAAACCGTTGTACCTGCAACGATTTTATTGTCCTTATAAACGTTAATTTGTTTAATTTGTTTTGGAAACCTGGTAGCTAATAAATTAATTTCCTCTAAACTATGCACGGGAGCCACTTGGTGTTTATTTTTAAGATTTGGAATTAAAATTTCATCCCAAAATTCTTCAAAACTTTCTTCTACCTGAATATGTAAACCATTTCGAATGGCTTTGTTGATGCCTTCACGCCTATTTTTTTGAAACCGCAATTTATTTCGATAATCAATAACCATTAAAATATCTCGCTTTATTATGGTTGCTCCGGCTTTATACAAAAAATACTCTACCTCATCGGAAGGAATAGTGTTATAAAACGAAGGAATAATCCGCATATCCAATTGTTTAATGCCTTGTATATGTAAAAATTCTAATATAGACTTAAACGCCTCAAAGGAATCCAATAATTTAGCATCTTCCTGCAACACAAAACTGCCATAGGTTAAACCTTGGTGTGAATATACTAGGGTATCAACAACATTAGCCGGCAAAAGTGCATATATCGTGTTTTCCTTAAAAACCAAAAGCGAAAAATCTGTAAAACGATTGCTATGATATTCCATAAAATCGCGATAAAACAAAAAGGTGGCATTTTTTGCTTTGCTGACAAATTCGTCCCAAAGTTTTTTATGCTTTTCTTGGTATTGTTCTACCCTAAATTTTTGCAAAATATTTTATTTTATTTCTTTTAAAATGATATTTCCATCACCATCAATATAGCCGTAAACGCCTTTTGGAGCTCCTTCTTTTATTTGAATATAACTTGTATCGTCTTGCAGGTTTTTCAACAAAGAAAGGTCTTCCCCTAAATAAGCAAACAAGATACGAAATAGATTGACAGAACTTTTAAAGGAATCATCAAATTCCGGGGGGGAATTTTCAGGCCATTTTATTGCCAACGCTGCTGAAAAAATAGTGTAAATGTTATCTCTATTTGTGGTATAGGTATTACTTTGCAAAGAGTATTTAAGCCCAACAAAGCCGCCGTGGTCTGCAACAATTACAATGAGACCCTCAGGGTCGTTTTCCGTAATATTTTGTATTAGTTTTTGCAACCAATCATTAGCATGTACTAAATTTTCAAGATATCTTTCACGCTCTGCTTCTTTGGATTCTGCTTGGTCTTTATAGGTGGTGATATGCCCTGGAAGTAATTTTTCAAAGAAATAGAAATTTTTTCCTGTTGCCTCTTTTGCAATTTCCGAAAAATCCTCTAAAATAACTCTATGGCTGTCCAAACCTTTGCTTAGATAAGGTATATCCTTGAGTTTAAAATTGGTATAATCAAAATTTATTTTAGGTCGATTGGTTAATAAATAAGGAACCTCAGCCAGAAAATGGGTTTTGTATCCATTATTTTTGAAAATAGCAACTACCGGATTTTTATCAAAAATTACTTTTCGTTCGTCTAAAACATCGTAATGGTGGTGTTTCATAGCAAAAAGCGAACTGTTTGAATGTAGCGTACTGTTGTAATTGCTTCTAAAATCAGGATATAACACAAAATTATTTTCTTGCAACCAAAGCTCAAATTTACTGTTGTCAAAATTATAAAACCCTTTTCCTAATTCTGAAAAGTTAGTATAACCATCGGGTTGAATGACATATATATTTGGTGTTTTTTTAAATACAACTTGTTCAATAGCATCCGGTTGTTTCAGCCAATCTTCAGAATAAAAAAGATATTGTTTGGCAATTACGGCAAGCAAATAAGCGGTTGTAATTAAAAGTAAAAATTGAATAACCAACAGTTTGGAAAATAGATTTTTTACTAATCGAGTTAAAATTGCTACAAGTACTGCTAAAACTATAACCAATGCCACTTTTTTATATCCTACACTCGCGTATAAAGCATACATTACCAAAGTAAAAAAGGTTAGTGCATTTAAAAAAGGAAGAACAATGGTCGTATAAAGATGCAGGTGTTTTTTTCGCATAACGAAATAATACAAATAATAAACTACCGTAGGAAAAAGTACAAAACGCGTTAGGAAAAAGAAAAAATGATCCCAGGAATTGACGAAATTGAAGTTATTGGTGTAATAAAATGCCCAAGGGTATAACCCGGAAGCTAGTCCTGCAATAAGGGGTAAGTACTTATCTTTACTCAAAAAATTACGGATTTGTTTTTTGAAAGGAAGCGTCATTTTACACGTGTTTTCGCTTTAAAAAGTAGAGAATTCTTTCAGAATCTATAATTTTTTCTTTTTTTGTAATTTCAAAAAAGGGGGTATAGCCTTGCTCAAAATTCTGCTCGTTATAAAAATCAAAATGATGTATAAATTCGCGTTTTCTCACCAAGAGCGATTGTACCCAAGAATCATCGCGAGTAGGAAATTCTAGGATTAAATGTTCAGAAAAAGAAGCAAAAAACTGAGCCGATTTATAAAAAGGCACATTTCCGGAAAGTGTGATATGGTGAATTAATGCAAGCGCCATTGTCACATCAGGGTGGTATTCTTTTAATCGTTGCAACAAAGAGCTGCGTTCGGTATTGTTAAACCCAACGGCAGGAGCGGGATTCAATACATCACAAACAAAAGGAAGCATTTTGGTTTCTTTGTTTTTTAAAACGTGATGGTAATTAAAATCAACCGCATTCGGATCGATATCGGTTACTAAAATTTCATCTACTAGTTCTATTAATTCTCTACCAAATGTTCCGTCATTTCCACCTACATCAATTACTTTTTTAGCAGCTATTTCTTGCGTCCATTCTTTTATAAGCGTTGCTTTTTGTTGAAAAGAAGCGTCTGTATAGTTGGTTTTGTTGTAATAATCACCCCATTCGGTTTGTTGATTTACCTTCAGGTTTTTAATATAGTCATACAGACTTTCTATGATGTTATTTTGCGCTTTTTTTGAAAGGGTGGCAATCTTACTTTCTGCTTTATAATCATCGCTGTATTTGTCTTCTAATTTAGCCAGCAAATGTATGTTAGTGTAAATTGTTGAACTTAATTTTGTTTTCCACGGAAGCAAGGAAGCGATAAGTTTTACGGGTACACCATCCACATAGGTGCTTAACAATTTCAGCATTTCTGTGCCGTGGTATTTTGCTAAAAGTAAAGGGCCGAAAAAATGGGTGATAAATTGTTTGAAGGCGCGCCAAGGGGTTCCTTCCTCATAAAAATCAAACGAAAGGGTATCTATAAAAATAGCATTTCCGTTGTGGAAAGTAATATTAAATGCAGAAGCGTCTTTTAAAATAAAACCATTTGCTAAAGCAAGTCGATGCACTTTTAGCGTTAATAAAGCGGCGTGCTTGTATTGCTCAAAACTCCATTCATACGGATTGGTAATAAAGGAAATTGGCTCGGGCTGCAGAATGATTTGCGATTCCGTTCTAGAAATTTCCTGATGTGGAATAAGTAATTTTGCTTTTACCAGCTTGTTAAAAAATCCGGAGGAAGTAAGTTTATCGTACTGCGAAAAATAGATAGGTTGGATAATTCTTTTAATAATCCCTTCGTCTTGAATAATATACCCAGAAGGATCTCTAAAAGATGCCTCGTGTGAATTAAGAATTGGATTGGGGTTGGTCATTCTCATTGTCTTTGTCTTTATCTTCCACCTCATCAATGTTATCGTAAAAATCAGGATTGTCTTTGTAAAGGCCTAACATCGATTTTATTTTAAACATCGCTGTTTTTGAAAATAAGACTACTGCTGCTACAATAGCCACTGCTGCCTGAGCAACCATTGCGCCTAAACCTGGATCAAAATATAAAAATTGCATAACCTTAATTTTATGTATAGGCGGTAAAAATAACGATAATTTAATAAACCAACGGTATAATAGTGGTGAGTTTTTGAGTTTGTGAGTGGTGGGTGGTGGGTGGTGAAAATTATTATTTAGATTTTAAATTACTAGTTTCATTTTCTTTTCAAAAAAAGATAATAAAAATTAACACCAACAATAAAAGCATTTGTAATAATAATGGGCCAAGATGTTTGTAACATAAAACCATAAATAATAAAGGCAATACAACCAAAGGAGTTAATGATTCGCAATTTGGTTAGATTTCTCATCAAAAAAGAAATAACCAGCAGTAACGATGCAAAGTACCCTACTAGCTCAGTAAGTGAAATTTCAAAAAGTTCCATAAAAGAGTTAAAAAAAACCTCAAAAGTTGAATAACAATTGAGGTTTAATGTAGTTTATAAATTTTATTAAATTATTTTGTTTCTTTTGCGTTCATTTTCCGTTAAATATACTTTACGCAAGCGAATAAAGTGAGGAGTTACCTCTACATATTCATCTTTTTGAATGAACTCTAAAGCTTCTTCTAATGAAAATTTAATTGCAGGAACAATTTTTGCTTTGTCATCATTACCAGAAGAACGTACATTAGACATTTTTTTGGTTTTTGTAATGTTGACCACAATATCATCTTGACGTGAATTTTCGCCGATTACCTGCCCTTCATAAATATCCTCGCCCGGCTCCACAAAAAATCGTCCTCTATCTTGCAATTTATCGATAGAATAAGGAATAGCTTTTCCTTTTTCCATAGAAATTAGCGATCCATTTTGTCTTTCAGGAATACCCCCTTTTAAGGGTTGGTATTCTTTATATCGGTGGGTCATTACGGCTTCTCCAGCAGTAGCGGTAAGCAATTGGTTACGCATACCTATAATACCACGTGATGGAATCATAAATTGAATAATCATTCGTTCACCTTTAGCTTCCATACTTATTAACTCTCCTTTACGAATGGTTACCATTTCTACAGCCTTACCGGAAACATTTTCAGGTAAATCAATAGTTAACTCTTCCACTGGCTCACATTTTACACCGTTAATTTCACGAATAATAACTTGTGGTTGCCCTATTTGAAGTTCATATCCTTCTCTTCTCATGGTTTCAATCAAAACAGAAAGATGCATAATGCCACGACCAAATACTAAAAATTTATCAGCGCTATTGGTTTCTTCCATGCGCAATGCAAGGTTTTTTTCCAACTCGCGTGTTAAACGATCCTTTATATGACGAGAAGTTACAAACTTACCATCTTGACCAAAAAAAGGAGAATCATTAATGGTAAACAACATACTCATTGTGGGTTCATCAATAGCAATTGTTTTCAATCCTTCCGGATTTTCAGCATCTGCTACGGTATCTCCAATTTCAAAACCTTCTAGTCCCACAAGAGCACAGATATCACCTGCAATAACTTCTTTTACTTTTAGTTTTCCTAAACCTTCAAAAGTAAAAAGTTCTTTTATTTTTGTTTTTTTAATGCTTCCGTCTCGTTTTACTAACGCCACTTGCATTCCTTCTTTAAGGGTGCCTCGTTGTAATCTTCCTATGGCAATTCTACCGGTAAAAGAAGAGAAATCTAAAGAAGTAATAAGCATTTGTGGGGTTCCCACACCAACAACTGGAGATGGAATATGATTTAAAACCATGTCTAATAATGGTTCAATGCTATCGGTTTGTACATTAGGGTCTTCACTCATCCAATTGTTTAGGGCAGAGCCATACACTGTAGGGAAATCTAACTGCCACTCTTCAGCACCTAATTCAAACATAAGGTCAAACACTTTTTCGTGCACTTCTTCAGGAGTACAGTTTGGTTTGTCTACTTTATTGATAACCACACAAGGTTTTAAACCAAGGTTTAAGGCTTTTTGAAGTACAAATCGCGTTTGTGGCATTGGCCCTTCAAAGGCATCTACCAGAAGCAAAACACCATCAGCCATATTAAGAACTCGTTCCACTTCGCCACCAAAATCGGCGTGACCAGGGGTATCAATAATATTTATTTTTGTGTCTTTGTAAACAACAGAAACATTTTTTGAGGTAATGGTAATTCCTCTTTCACGCTCTAAATCGTTACTATCTAAAATTAAATCTCCTGCATTTTCGTTGGTACGAAACAAATGGCAATGGTACATAATTTTATCTACCAGAGTAGTTTTACCGTGGTCAACGTGAGCAATAATTGCAATATTTTTAATCTTAGTCATGATAATGCTTCTTTAAGAGCGTGCAAAGGTACGCTTTATTTTAATTGATTTTACGTGAAGTATTAAAATACAAATTGTTAAATTTTATTTAAAAAATTGAGGTGTTAAAAGTAACTTTATTCTGGGTTTCCTCGTAAATAAGAAAATTTAACTTTAAAGAAACTTCCAGCATATTTTCAAAAACCCAAAATTTATTTATACATTTATTCTAAGATTAATTGATTTATGAATCAAGTATATCACTAATGATAAATTAAATCTGATGAAATATTTAATTACTTTTTTGTGTTTACTTGGATGTATATTCGTTCAGGCACAATTTGGTCCTCCGCAAATTATATCAACAAATGCTGACGGTGCATTTAGATCTATTCCTTTTGATGTGGATAATGATGGTTTTATTGATGTTATTTCCGCATCAACGCTTGATTCAAAAATTGCGTGGTATAAAAACACGGATGGACTTGGCAATTTTGGTCCAGAACAAATAATTCCAACTACTTTCAGTCCAAATATTTTAGAAATGTTTGATGTAGATGGTGATAATATGCAAGATTTGGTCTATAAATCAGGGAATACTAAAATCATTTGGCTTAAAAATATCGATGGTCTTGGAGATTTTTCAGGAGAAACGATTGTAACTACGAATAACTATATATATACATTTACTTTATTTGATTTTAATGGTAATGGATCTTTAGATATACTAGCCATACTTTACAATTCCTCTTTTGACGAGCGATTTGTGTGGTATGAAAATTTGGATGGAAATGGAAATTTTAGTGCAGAACATTTAATTTCTGTGGGAAACTACTTCAATTTCAACTTAGCTCTTGCAGATTTGAATAACGACGGTCTCCAAGATATAATAACAAGTATAGACGATGGTTATTCCCCAAGCAAAATTGTTTGGATGGAGAATTATGGACAAGGAAATTATAGTGCACAGCAAGATATATTTGAGTTTCAACTTCTATCTGCTTGGATGCAAGTAATAGGTATTTTTACGGCAGATATTAACGGAGATGGTTTGAATGATCTTGTTATAAATACACATCACGATGATTTAAATGTTAGTGGTATTTATTGGTTGGAAAACATGGATGGCACGGGTTCATTTAGTTTGCCTAAACTCATACATCTTTCTGATTATGTTAATGGATCGAATATTCGTTTTTATGATTTGGATAACGATACTGATTTAGATATTCTTCTTCCTAAATCATTAGCCAATGAAAGTATTGTCTGGCTTAAAAATAATGACGGCATGGGCCACTTTGACTCTCCGCAAGTCATAGCAACCCAATTACAAGGCCAAAAAGATGCTACAGCTGCTGATATAAACGGAAGCGGTTTTTTGGATGTTATTTCAGCTTCTGCATTTGATGATACCGTAGCGTGGTATGAAAACCAACTCTTAAGCACTTCTGATTTTGATAGAACCAAATGGACTCTTTATCCAAATCCTTCATCAGGAATGGTTTTTATTTTGGAAAATTCTGAAATTCAAACCGTTGAGCTTTATACAAATTCAGGGCAAAAACTTACCACCCATCTATTTGATGATTCCCTTGATATTTCCTCCTTTAGCAACGGGATATACTTTATAAAAATTATCAATAAACTAGGGAATGTTCAAGTATCTAAATTGGTAAAAAATTAAATCAGATGAAAAAATTAATTACTTTTTTGTTTTTACTTCAATGTGTCCTCGCAACTGCACAGTATGGCCCACAGCAAATTATTTCTACTGCAACTGAAAAACCGTTTCTATCCATTCCATTTGATATTGACAATGACGGATTAATTGATGTTGTAACGACAGGTTTAGAAGAGTTTAAATTGAGTTGGTATAAAAATCTAGATGGTTTAAATTTTGGCTCAGAAATTATCATAAATGAAACCCCTGTTTTTTATCTTTCAGTGGACTTTGTTGATATGGACAACGATGGAGATAAAGATATTTTATATCTCAGCAACAATAGTAGATACATTGCTTGGTTAGAAAATATTGACGGAGTAGGAAGTTTTGGTCCGCAGCAAATCATCAATGAACAAGATTTCATTACATCCGTTATTCCTTTAGATATGGACAATGATGGAGATCAAGATTTAATTGTCGCAATAACCGACACGTCTTCAGGCTGGATAGTCTGGTATGAAAATCTTGACGGGCAAGGGACTTTTAGTGAAGAAAATCTGTTGTTTCAAAATGCCACTGAATTTTCAAAAATTTCATTGGCGGATATTGACAATGATGGTCTTCTAGATATTTTAGCAACAGATTATGTGCTTTTCGGGGGTAAGATTTTTTGGTACAAAAATTTAGGAAACACAACCTTTGGACCATTGCAAATTATTTATCAATTTGATTATTTTCAATCAGGTGGGACAAATATCATTGAATTTCAATATGAAGATATTAATAGTGATGGAAAAAAAGATATTATTATTACTTCAGAAGATGATAACAACCTAAACATCTTTTGGTTAGAAAACATAGATAATCAAGGCAACTTTGGCGACCTTCAATTCATTCTGGGTTTTAATCACCAATATCTTTTTTATGATCTCGATAATGACTCAGACAATGACATTTTACTTTGGAACAGAAATAGCAATACCCTAGCTTGGATGGAAAACGAAAATGGACTAGGTTCTTTTGGCACCCCACAAATAATTAGTACAGAAATAAACTTTATAGTAGATGCTAAAGCTGCTGATTTTGATAGTGATGGTCTTCTTGATATTGTTTCAGCTTCAATTGCTGACAATAAATTAGCCTTATACAAAAACAACACCTTAAGTATTTCAGAAAATGAAAATAACAGGTCTCAAATTTATCCAAACCCAACATCTGGCATTTTATATGTAGAATCAAAACATCCTATTTTAAATGTATCTGCCTATAACCTATTAGGACAACAAATTCATGCAAAAACAGAAAACAACCAAATTGATCTTTCTGAAATCCAAAAAGGAATCTATCTCATAAAGTTGGAAGACCTTAATGGAAATTTCAAAATTCATAAAATTATAAAAGAGTGATTCTTATAAACAATGTTTATTTCTCCAAAGTTGAGTGAAAGTTACTTTTAACTATCTTTGTAAACTAATAAACATACACCATGCAACTCCATTTAATACCCAAAATAAAACATACCCAGTCCAATAACTTCTTTTTACTTGCAGGTCCTTGCGCTATTGAAGGCGAAGAAATGGCACTTCGCATTGCTGAAAAAGTGGTAGAATTGACCCATAAATTCCAAATACCCTACATTTTTAAAGGAAGTTTTAAAAAAGCAAATCGAAGTCGGATAGACAGCTTTATGGGTATAGGCGATGAAAAAGCCTTAAAAATTCTTCGGAAAGTTTCTGAAACTTTTGATGTTCCTACCGTAACTGATATTCACGAAGTAAGCGATGCCGTTATGGCTGCTGCCTATGTGGATGTTTTGCAAATACCAGCTTTTTTAGTTCGCCAAACCGATTTAGTTGTAGCCGCTGCAAATACCGGTAAAGTAGTTAATTTAAAAAAAGGACAATTTATGAGTCCGGAAAGCATGAAACACGCTGTAACTAAAGTAACCGATTGCGGTAACACTCAAGTAATTATTACTGATAGAGGAACCATGTTTGGCTACCAAGATATGATTGTAGATTTTAGAGGCATTCCAACCATGCGAGAATATGCCCCAACCATTCTGGATGTAACCCATAGTTTACAACAACCCAACCAAAGTAGTGGCGTAACCGGAGGAAGACCCGATATGATTGGCACTATTGCCCGTGCTGGTATTGCTGCAGGAGCAGATGGCATTTTTATAGAAACCCATTTTGACCCTGCAAATGCCAAGAGTGACGGCGCAAACATGCTGGATTTACAATATCTAGAAAAATTGTTGAGCGATTTATCTGCAATAAGGAAAACGATAACAAGTTTATAAACTAATGAGGATTTTCAGTAGTTTAAGTATTGCTTTTTTACTTTCCCTTTCAAGCTTTGCACAACCGGGAATTGTGCACGAATTTGGAAAACCATTTCCAAGTGAAATGAAAATGGAAAAGTATGATAAAGACCCTGCTGCGGATGCAGTTTATTTATATGAAAGAGGTGATGTTTATTTTGAAGCAATAGAAAATAGAATCTGGATTGTAAAAGAATACTATGCAAAAATAAAAGTGTTTAACAGCTTGAAATTTGATGGTACGATAGGAATTCCTTTCCGAGTAGGAAATTCTATAGGCGAAAGAATAAATTCATTGGAAGCAATTACTCATAATGAAGGCACTATCGATAGATTATCCATTGAAAATGTATTTTCCAGCCATTATCAAGGAAGATGGCATATTAAAACATTTGCTTTTCCCAACCTAAAAGATGGTAGCATTTTAGAATACCGTTATAAACTTGCCTCCCCTTATCATTTTGCTTTTGAAGACTGGGAATTTCAATCAGGATATCCAAAGGTTTACAGTGAACTTCATGCAAAAATAAACGCTAATTACACATATAGAAAAACTTTAATAGGCAACTTGAAGCTCGACGTTGAAAGTTCAACATGGCAAAAAAAATGCTTTTTTGTTGATGGGTTTGTAAATGCTGCTGATTGTGAAGTAATCCATCTAGCAATGAGCGACATCCCTGCGTTTATTGAAGAAGATTTTATGCTTTCTAAAAAAAATTATGCTTCAAGAATTTCATTTGACTTGATTAAATATATCAATATCTATGGTGAAACAACTATCTATTCTCGTACTTGGAAGTATATTGATGAAAACTTTGAAAAAGAAAATCTTATACACAAACAGTTAAATAAAAAAAATTTCTTCAAAAATAAAGTTCCAGCAGAAATAGTGAAAATTGAAAACACACTAGAAAGAGCAAAGAAAGTATTTAGTTTTTTTCAAAATCATTTTACATGGAACGATTACTTATTTAGAATTGACCAGGATATTGAATTGAAAAATGCATTTACCAATAAAACAGGTAGTGTTGATGAAATAAATTTAAGTTTACTCAACAGTTTATTAGGTTTAGGATATAAAGCTCATATCATGCTTATTGCCACTAGAGACAAAGGTCTACCGAGTGATTTACATCCTAATTTTTATGATTATAACTACCTTGTTGTTCGACTGGAAATTGACAATAAAGTATATTTACTTGATGCCACAGATAAATTTATGCCTTTTGGGTTTTTGCCCTTTCGAGCTCTCAATTACCACGGAAGGGTTTTTAATTACAATGGTGTGAGTTTTTGGCAGGACACCCGTGTCTATCAGCCAAGTGTTCATCAAATAAATGTAATTGCAAAATTGGAGTCTGATGGGACTTTGCAAGGAAAAGTTAATGAAAGACTTACAAATTATGATGCCAGAAATAGAAGAGCAACGCTTTCAAACTTAAGCCTACCCAATTATATACTAAAAAAAGAAAAAATATTTAATAATAAAATTATTACCAATCTTGAGGTTTACCATCAATTTGACAATGAAGCACCTCTGGTTGAACGTTTTGATATTCAGATTGACAACAAATCTCTAGAGGATAAAATTATAGTCAATCCCTTTTTATATAATTTTTTTAACCAAAATCCTCTTACACTAAATGAGAGAAGTTATCCCATTAATTTTGGATATCCAAGAACTTATATATACCAAATATCTATGGAACTTCCTGATAATTATGAGGTATTAGAAATACCAAAAAGTAAATCTTATTTTTTGATAGACAATAGTATGGAAATTCGATTTTCAGTAGAAAAAAATGAAAACAAAATGGATTTAATATTTGTTATGAAAGTTAATGGTATAGAATATCCGACAGAGTCTTATGAAGGAATCAAAGATTTATTTTCTCATAGTATTGATATTCAAAAAAACAGCCTAATTATTTTGAAGAAAAAATAAAAATCAATTATTAAAACTCTAGACATCTCCAAAAAGTAAAACTAATGTCTTAAAATAACTTTTAATGCAATAAAAAAGTAAAAATTTAATTGACAAATCTATTTCTAATTGATTTAAAATCTAACATCAAAAAAGGGTTTCACGAAATTGCAAAACCCTTTTTAATTCAAATAAAACTTATTAAATCCCCAATTAATAAGATGTTGTAAAGATGGGTAAATAACAAGTACCAATCAAGAGGGTTTTTCCTGTTTTTTAATAGGAAAAATTAATTAATATCTTTCCTAATTAAGTTGCTATAAAGCATTACTTGCTAATCCCCTTTTTTAAAAAAAAATAGTTGCTGAAAAATTTATCTAATTGGAATTGTAAACTAGGTAACCCTTAATCGTCTAAGTGGTAAAATCATACCCAGTAATGCTAAAACCTAAAAGAATTACCCTACTACTATTAACATTTTTTTTTAATTTTAATGTACATTCACAAACCTCAGAAACCCCTAAATATACTGAAAACAATAAAGGAAAATTTTTTGTTTATTATGGAGGTAATCGAGAAAACTATTCAAAATCTGATATTCATTTTAAAGGTGCCGACTATAATTTTACCCTACAAGATGTAAAAGCACACGACAAACCAAAAGGATATAGCAGTGATTATATTAACCCTGCAAATATGACCATACCTCAAACCAATTTTAGGATTGGGTATTTTTTTTCTAATCAGTATTCCATTTCTTTAGGTTTAGACCACATGAAATATGTAGTAACCCAAAATCAATTTGGAAAAATTACAGGAAATATTAACTTACCAACTTCTGAAGAAGGCTCTGCATTTAATGGTATTTATTCCAACGAAAATATAGAATTTACAAAAGAATTTTTAATATTCGAACATACTGACGGGCTAAATTATATAAATGCAGAAATCGCAAGAATAGACGATATTTCTGCATTATTTCATATTAAAAATACCGATACATTTCAAGTAAACCTTACCGAAGGCATTGGAGGCGGCATGTTATATCCAAAAACAAATTCCACTTTATTAGGAAAGGAAAGAAACGACGAATTTCACGTAGCAGGATATGGCGTATCTTTAAAAACGGGCATAAATCTAACCTTCTTTAAGCACTTCTTTTTTCAAGCTGAACTAAAAGGCGGCTATATCGATATGCAAGATATTCGTACAACAAGCAATCCAATAGACGAAGCATCACAACACTTTTTCTTTCTTCAAAGAATGATGGCGGTTGGGGGTATTTTTAAAATATAATTTCTCCTACTTATATGGTTTTTTCCAATTCGCTTTGATTTGTATTAGTTATTTTTCCGTTTTAATATACTGTACATTTCTTTCTTTTAAATAGTGCAGAAAATACGTGAAACATTTTTCATGTTTTCCTACAAGCTCTGGTGGAAAGACTCCTTTTTCAGTAAAAATTCCGTCTAAAAAAAGATTAGCAGCAGCTGTAGCAGTATAACCGGTGGTTCTTGCCATAGAAGATGCGTTGGTTTCCTTGCAAAATTCATCGTATAAACTATACACAATGGTTTTGTTTTTTCCATTTTTATCTGTTCCTTTTAGGGTAATTCGCATTACGGTAATTTCTTCTTCCAAATTGCCTAATTTCCATTCCTTAAACAAAATTTTTGATGAAAATTCCAAAGGAGAAATTGCAACACCATTTACCATCATTTTTTCTTTATTAAAAAATCCGCTCTTTTTCAACACATTTATGTATTCAATGTGTCCGGGATACCGCAATGTTTTTTCTTTCATATTTGGAATATGCGCCATTGTAAGAAGAATAGAGCGCAAACCATCGGAATTAAAGGACTCTAGGGTACCTATATTTTCAAAATCAACCAATTCTACATCAGATAGAGCCTCTTTTATAACCACATTCCCATTTTCTATGTATCTAGCAGGGCGTGTATATTCTTCAATAACATCTACCGGAGAAAAAGGTGCTTTGTAATTAAAAGGCCATTTTTTACTCTTAGGTAATCCACCTACCAAACATTCAAAATCAGTAAGGTTTAGTTTTTCATTATAATAGCCTAAAATAATATTTCCCATTCCGGGAGCTACACCACAATCTACAATAGCTGTTACATTTTTTTGTTTTGCAAGCTCATGTAATTCAAAAGCATTTTCGGGGAAAAAGGAAATGTCAATAACATTTTTTTCCGCTTCAATAATAGATTTTAAAGTTTCAAATCCTAAATACCCGGGCACTGCGCAAAGTACTAAATCAAAAGGATGAATTGTTTTCTGAAGCGTTTCTTTATTGGTTACATCTAATGCAATTGGGATAAGATTGTTACACTTCTTAACAGCATTATCTAATGCTGCTTTATTAAAATCGGTTATAGTAACCGAGTGCTTTTTTGCCAAATCGATTGCCATTGTGGAACCAACCATACCGGCACCTAATACTATTATGTTGCTCATAGTGTGTTTTAATTTAAAAATGAATAAAAAGAAAGTGAAAGGAATAATAAACTAGAAGTAGAAAAAAAACTATAATCCCGGAATTAAGATCCAAAGCATTTCAGCGAGTTGTTTTTTATAAATAAACATCATGAGCTAAAGGTACGATTTCTTTTGAAAAGTAATAATTTTTAAAAAACAAACCTATTAATATTTGAATAAAATAACATAGATAAAAAATAAGTTTAAAAAAAATAGACGCTGAAATATCAACAAATAGGAATAAAAAAAGTGACCCTTTTCAGAACCACTTTTTTTTAGCCGCTACTATTAACTCCCCAATCAATAAAGCATATTCAAAGATGCGCTATTTAAGCTATATGGGTCAAGAGTACTTTGCCTGAAATAAAAAGGGGTTTTTCCTGTAAGAAAAACTTATACTTTCTAAACAATTTACTTATTTACCATCTACAAAATCTTGTAAATAGGAAAATCTTTTGGTAAGTTTCCCATCTTTGGTTACTAGTGCACGTTTTAAAACGCCATTTTTATCCCCATTAAAAAAAGCAGGAATCACGTTTTTGATAAACATTTCTCCAAAACCTTCACTTGCATCTTTAGGCAATTCGCAAGGCAAATTATCTACCGCCATTACAGTAATAGCTCCTTTGGCATTAAAAGCAACTTCACTTTCACTTTTAGAGTCATAGCCATAAAAAGGTTCGGCAATAGTAGATGCACGTATAGTTGATGCTATGGGACCATCAATATCACAAGAAATATCAGCAATTAAGTTTATTTTAAAATCCGGCAGTTTTGCATCCTCACGAGTAAATAAGTATGGTGCACCATTTCCATAAAAATGACCGGTAATTAGCATATCACTAACTTTTGCAAAACGCATAAAATTAGATTCATACGCTTCCGGATTTGTATAAAAATCGTGTTTTTCAGCTATTGTACCATCTTTTCGTTTGTTGTAGTCTAAAACGTCGATTAAACAAAAAACAGGCTCTGAAAATGATTTTGAAAGATACTCATTTATCTCAACTTGTTTAATTTTTAGGTGATCCAAAATTTCTTTAGCACCGTGTGCCACTTTGCCACTTCCCGTTAATACAATTTTAATGTTGGGTAATTTTAATTTAAGCAATTCTTTCTTTACAGCTTCCAAATCCGGCAGCGTTTCCACCTTGGGCAGATGAAAAAGAGTATCTCGTAATCCCAATGCACGAAATCCGTTGTACGTACCAACCAATCCTGCATAACGACCAAAGCCTATAAGCCGATTTCCTTCTTTAGTTACAATGGTTTCGTGATCGTATAATTGAATATTTTTTTCTAAAATAGCCTGTAATAAATTTCGATTGTAGGGTTGTTTTTTTATGGTGTGACTAAAGAAAAAGTAAGTTTTATTAGAAATTAAAGCTGAAATAGGCACCTCTTTAACGCCTATCATCACATCGCAATCGGAAATATCTTCACGCACTTCAAACCCTTTTTTTCGATAGACTTCATCCTTAAAAATTCGAATGTCAGAAGTTTCCACTTTAATATGAGCTTCCGGAAACTTTTGCATGACTTCTTGGCATTTTTCAGGGGAAAACACGACACGTCTATCGGGTGGATTTTTACGTTCTTTAATAATTGCAAAGGTAATTGGCATTTGGAATATTTTTTGTTGTGAATAAAATAGGATTGCAAAGATAAGATTTTAAGCCGTATCTTTGCCCTTCGCAACAAGCGAAAATCATTTTTTAGGGGTCGACTGGTTTTGACAGCAAGACTAATGAAATGGTAAGCACGTCGAGCGCTGGGTTACAGCTCGTAAATATCATAATTCACACTTTTTAAACGGCGAAGATAACTACGCCCTAGCTGCATAACCCGAATAAAGTAAGGTAATGCCTCGGCCCGCAAGGCGGGCAAGCAGGATGTCTCTCAACGGCCTTGGTTTGCGGCATTTGATATAGAGACATCGTAAAAGTAAACCTAGAAACCATAGGATCCTGATGTGGTTTTGAAGCTCAATTGGGAATAAGGATAAATTTGGTAGTTTTTGACCGGCTTTATCACGAAAACTAAATAAAAACTAAGCGTGTAGAAAGCTTTTTTATTACTTGTTTGGACGAGGGTTCGAATCCCTCCGACTCCACAATTTGCCTTGTATGTAATTGATATACAGGGCATTATTTTTTTAGTTGACAATTTAGTCGATTTTTAAGCCTGTTAATAACTGTATTTTTTTTCTCTATACCCTCCAGAAAAAACTTAACTTTTTTAACTTTCTTAACTAAATTGATACTCCCAGAATTATTAAAATCAAAAAAAGAGGGCAATCAAACTGGAAACCCTCTTTTGTATTT
>Ga0210042_1000039_pt1 | contig 117723 bp, 108 predicted proteins | sample CryGeymeta201518_FD_183982 | JGI IMG/M metagenome (GOLD analysis project Ga0210042, IMG submission 183982) | Groundwater microbial communities from Crystal Geyser aquifers in Utah, USA - Crystal Geyser metaG 2015-18 (SPAdes) (version 2) | ecosystem: Environmental > Aquatic > Deep subsurface >... | reverse complement strand
CGGCCGAGGTCACCCGCGCTGGCGCCGCACCGCGGGCGCGGGCAGCGGTGTGGACGAAGGCCGCTACCCCTCCACCCACCCGGCCTGCACCAGCGCCTGCCACCAAAGGCGGCGAATGGCGTCGGCGCCGCGCCGGTTGGGGGCGACGAGGTCGCCGAGCCACGCGGTCGGGTCGCTGGGGTGGTGGTACGGGTTGCGCGCGTCGCGCGCGTGGCTGCCGTGGCCGAGGAAGGCGGCGTGGAGGTCGATGAGCATGGTCCCGTCGCCCTCTGCGGCCAGCGCCCGGAGGGCGTCGTTCACCCGCGCGACGACGTCAAGGCCGCGGATCAGGGGCTGGCCCGCGGCGAGGAGGTCACCGACCCCGTCACTCGGGTCGACGAGGGTGGCCAGGAGGATCAGGCCGTGGTGCAAGCGGCTGTGGATCGAGGCGACCATGGAGCGTAGCCGGCGGACCACCGCCTCGCCGTCCTCTTCTAGCAGGGTGCCGCGGAGCCTCAGGGTGAGGAGGAGGTCGTTGGAGCCGGCGGTGAGGGTCACGACGGTGCGCCCGCCCCGGTCGGCGGGCAGACGAAAGAGCTGCTCCTCCAGGACCCCGCGGGTGGTGGCGCCGGCGCGCGCCAGGCAGGCGACGGTGATCTCCGGCGCGCCCGAGGCGAGGTCGCGACCGGCGAAGTCGGGGTAGCTCTCGTCGCGATTGCGCGCCAACAGGGAGCAGGCGCCCCAGCCGGGACCCTCGGGGTGGGGGTCGACGGACAGGGTGTCGCCGAGGCCGAGGTAGAGGCGGATCGGCTCCATCAGCGCACGCCCGGACTGCGCGCCACGAAGTCGCCCTCGGCCAGCCCTCCGCGCGGGGCGCGATGCGGGCACACGCCCAGCGGCGGCGTGGCCCAAGGAGGCGGCGCGGGTGGCCGGCGAGGGGGGGGCCCAGGCGGGCAGAGGGGATGCGCAGACACGACGTGCTCTTTAGGGCGAGCCCTCAGACGTCGAGGTTGACGACGGTCAGGGCATGCGCCTCGATGAACTGCCGGCGCGGCTCCACCACGTCGCCCATGAGGATGGTGAACATCGCGTCGGCGGCGATGGTGTCGTCGAGACGGACCTGCAAGAGGGTGCGCCGCTCCGGATCCATGGTGGTCTCCCAAAGCTGCTCCGGGTTCATCTCGCCGAGCCCCTTGTAGCGCTGGATGGTGAGCCCCTTGCGCCCGACCTCGAGGATGGAGTCGGCAAGGGCGTCGAGGGTGGTGAACTCCTGCTCCTCACCGTCGTCGCCGTCGTCGCGCGGACGGCTGACCCGATAGGGCGGCTCGCCCACGTCGTCGAGCTCCTCCTTGAGGGCGAGGAGGCGGTGGAACTCGGGGGAGTCGACCACCTGCTGGCCGATCTCCACGTGGCTGCCGTTGCGCACCACGATGGTGAATGCGCCGTGCTCCTCGTCGCGCACCAGCTCCAAGGTGAGGTCGGGGTCGAAGGGGGCGAGGGCGGCCAAGGCGGTGAGGAGCTTCGCCTCGCTGGTGAAGTCGAGGTTGCGCCGGACCTCCTTGGAGAGCAGCCCCTCAAGCAGCGCGTGGCCGATGCCGCGCCGCTCGTAACGGCGCTCGGCGAGCCTCAGCTCCCCCACCCCCTTGAGGATGCGGATGAGGCGGGTCTGCTGCACCGCCCGCTCGCCAACCTTCACCCGTACCCGATCGGCGGCGAGGCTGAGGAGGTGGTCGGTGAGCTCCAGCTCCGATTGCAGATACCGCTCCTCCTTGCCGCGCTTCACCTTGTAGAGCGGCGGCTGGGCAATGAAGAGGTGGCCGCGCTCGATCACCTCCGCCATCTGCCGGTAGAAGAAGGTGAGCAGGAGGGTGGCGATGTGGGCGCCGTCCACGTCCGCGTCGGTCATGATGATGACCTTGTGGTAACGGAGCTTGGCGATGTCGAACTCGTCGCGGCCGATGCCGGTGCCGATGGCGGTGATCAGCGCCCGGATCTCGTCGGAGGAGAGCATGCGGTCGAATCTCGCCTTCTCCACGTTGAGGATCTTGCCCTTCAGCGGCAAGATCGCCTGGTTGTGGCGGTCGCGCCCCTGCTTGGCAGAGCCGCCGGCGGAGTCGCCCTCGACGATGAAGATCTCCGCGTGGGCGGGGTCGCGCTCGGAGCAGTCGGCGAGCTTGCCCGGCAGGGTGGAAACCTCCAGGGCCGACTTGCGGCGGGTGAGCTCGCGCGCCTTGCGCGCCGCCTCCCGCGCCTCGAGGGCGGAGACCGCCTTGGCGAGGATGGCACGAGCCACCGCCGGGTTTTCCTCCAGGAAGCGGCCGAGGGTGTCGTTGACCGCCGACTCCACCAACCCCTTGACGTCGGAGTTGCCGAGCTTGCCCTTGGTCTGCCCCTCGAACTGCGGGTCGGTGAGCTTCACCGAGATCACCGCGGTGAGCCCCTCGCGCACGTCGTCCCCGGACAGGGCGCCACCCTTGAGCTTCTTCAGGAGGCCCGCCTGGGCGGCGTAGGCGTTCAGGGTGCGGGTGAGGGCGGCGCGGAAACCGGAGAGGTGGGTGCCGCCCTCGTGGGTGTTGATGTTGTTCGCGAAGCTGTAGATCTGCTCTTGGTAGCCATCGGTGTACTGCATGGCGATCTCCAAGGTGCAGCTCTTGGCGTCGCGCACCACCTCGCTCTCCAGGTAGATCGGCCGCGGGTGGAGGCAGGTACGGTTCTGGGTCAGGTACTCGACGAACGAAACGATGCCGCCCTCGTAGTGGAAGTCGCGGTGGTCGCCGACCCGCTCGTCGTCGAGGTGGATCTGCAGCCCCTTGTTGAGGAAGGCGACCTCGCGCAGCCGCTTGGCGAGGATGTCGAGGGAGTAGGTGGTGGTCTCGAAGATGTCGGGGGAGGGGTGGAAGGTGACCGTTGTGCCGGTCGATTCGGTGGTCCCGGTGCACATCAGATCGGCTTCCGGAACCCCGAGGCGGTAGCGCTGCTGGTAGACCTTGCCCCCGCGCTTGATCTCCAGAAAGAGGTGGTCGGAGAGGGCGTTGACGCACGACACGCCGACCCCGTGCAGGCCACCGGAGACCTTGTAGCTGTCTGAGTCGAACTTGCCACCGGCGTGCAGGGTGGTGAGGACCACCTGCGCCGCCGACACCCCCTCGGTGGGGTGGATCTCCACCGGAATGCCGCGGCCGTTGTCCACCACGGTGACCGAGTCGTCGACGTGCAGGGTGACCGAGATCGCCGTGCAATGGCCGGCGAGGGCCTCGTCTACCGAGTTGTCCACCACCTCGTAGACCAGGTGGTGCAGCCCCTCGCTGCCGGTGGAGCCGATGTACATGGCGGGCCGCTTGCGCACCGCCTCCAGCCCTTCGAGGACCTTGATGGAGCTTGCGTCGTAATGGTCGGACGGAGTGTGGGACACGGCGTTCATCGCCTCCTCGGGGTGGGGTAGAGCGGTCACTGGACCCGGCCCTGGCTCACCTGCAGCCGGGCGGCCGGGTGGAGGGCGTCGGGGAGCTCGCCGTCCACCGCGGTGACCACCACCTGGCCGCCACCCTCCGCGAGGAAGGTGGCGAGCCGCTCGCGGCGCTCGCGATCGAGCTCGGCGAAGAGGTCATCCAAAAGGAGGATCGGCGGGGTGGCGTGGGCAGCGCAAAAGAGGGTGACCTGACCAATCCGCAGGGCGATGGCCACCGCCCGCGCCTGCCCCTGGGAGGCGAAGCGGCGGCAATCGAGATCGCCGAGGGCAAGGAGGAGATCGTCGCGGTGGGGTCCAATGGAGGTGATTCCAAGGCGGAGGTCGTGTGCCCGCCGCTGCGCCAGGGCCGCGGCCAGGGCCTGGGTCGGCTCCTCCCCAAGGGATCCCGCCGGCGGCGCGCCAGTGTACCGGATCGACAGGGGTGCGGGGAACCGGGAAATCTGCGCCAGGATGGCGGCGGCTGCGGGCGCCCAGGCCGCCACGTAGCGGGCGCGCAGCGCGCGCAACGCGGCGCCGGCCGCGGCAAGCGCGTGCTCCCAGGTGAGGTGCTCCTGCTCGTCCACCCGCCCGGCGGCGGCGCGCCGCAAGAGCTGGTTGCGCTGGAGCAGGCAGTGGCGATAGCGGCGCATCACCGCCACCGCGGAGGGCTCGTGGACCGCGGCCGCACGGTCAAGCAGCGCCCGTCGCTCGCCACCCCCGCCGCGGATCGCGCCGAGGTCGGTGGGGGCGAAAAGGATCACCGGACACGCCGCCAACCCCTCGGCGGCGGTGGCCGCCGTGCCGTCGAGGTCGAAGCGGCGCCGGCCGCGGAGGGCCACGGTGAGGCGCAGACGCAAGGTCGCCCCGCCCGCCACCACCTCACCGCCGACCGTCGCCGCGTCGCACCCCACCGCCACCAGGGGCTCGGCCACCGCGCTGCGAAAGGAGGTCTGGTAGGCGAGGAGGTAGATCGCCTCAAGCAGGTTGGTCTTGCCCTGGCCGTTGGCGCCCACCACCAGGTTGACCCCGGGGGCCAAGGAGACCGTCTGGGAGGCGAGGTTGCGAAAGGTGTCGACGTTGAGGCGGGCGAGGGTGGTCACAGGGAGAGGGCTCCGCGCGCGGACCACGCCCCAAACCGGCGCCCGGACCGCGCCGCGCGAGGGGAGCGCTGCCACGCTCCACGAGAAAAGGAGTCTGCCGGAGGTAGGCGGGCGTGGCGAGAAGGGGCGGGCGAGAGGCCGGAGGGGGAGGTGTCCGTAGCGCGACTCGGGGCTGGCAACCCACCGCGGCCCACCCGCTGCGCCGCGCGGCGCCTCCTCACCCCAAGCCGCTCGATGAGGTCGATCGACCCTCTGCCAGCCGCCCAGGGGAAGGGGTCTGCGGTCCGCCTGCGGTGCGCCGCGCACGCACGCACGCGGTACCCGGGTTCGCCGTGGCGTAGACCACGGGGTCGGCGCGTGCCGCACGCGCGGTAGCGGGAGGTGGCGCCGGCCGGCGTGGGTCGAGCGCGTGGGGGTAGGCGTCTGGATCCACCACCGTTCGGGAGACGACCGCGCCGTTGTGCGGATGGCGCGGCTGGGAGGAATCGCGGCTGAATCCACCACCCTAACCGTTCGCGACCACCGCCGACGCGGCCACGAACCTGCCCCCGAGAGAGGGCGCGGGGGGTGTGGGTCGATCGATCCGCTCCGTCCGGCGCCGGCCGCCCCAGGCGGGGCGCGACCCGCGGCGCGGGGGCGAAGAGGGCGCGCACGCCGCCCCCCACGCGGCTGCCTCTCGCTCGCCACCGTCCGCCCGCCGCCGGGGGTCGCCTCCCGGGAAGGCGGAGCGCCGAAGGGGGTCGATCACAGGCGCATCGGCATGAGGACGCAGCGGTAGTCCGCAGCCTCGCCGCTGGTGAACAGGCTCGGGCTGTTGCCGTCGTTCATCTCCATCCGCACCGACGCCCCGGCCATGCCGCCGAGGATGTCGAGGAGGTAGCGCGCATTGAAGGCGATCCGTACCCCGTCGCCCTCGAGCTTCGCCTCGATCTCCTCGCGCGCATCGCCGAGCTCCGGGTTTTGGGCGACAATCACCAGGCTGTCGGCGGAGACCTCAAGCTCCACCTGGTTGGTCTTCTCGTTGGCGAAGATCGCCACCCGCCGGCACGCGGTCGTGAGGGCCTCGCGGTCCACCACCACCAGGTTGCGGCAGGTGGCCGGGATGGCGCGCTGGTACTCGGGGTAGCGCCCCTCGATGAGACGGGTGATCAGGGTGAGGTCGGCGCGGCGGAGAACCGCGTGCTTGTCGCCGAAGGTGAGGTTGACCTCGCCGTCGCCCTCCTCCACTAGGCGGCGAATCTCCGCCACCGCCTTGCGCGGCACGATCTCGCGAAAGGCCGTCACCCCAGCCACGGCGAGCCTACGGCACGCCAGGCGATGACCGTCGGTGGCGACCACCTCCAGGTGGCCCTCACCATCGTGGGCGAAGAGGACACCGCCGAGGGTCTGGCGGGTAATGTCCGTGGACATGGCAAAAAAGGTCTGGGCGAGGAGCTCGCCCAGGGTCGCGGCGGCGAGGGTCATGCCGTTGCCGGCGGGGATTTCTGGAAGGACGGGAAACTCCGCGGGCTCCATGCCAAGGAGGTGGGCGGTAATCCGGCCGGAGCGCAGCTTCAGGCGCGCCCCCTCGGTAGGTGGCAGGGTGGACTCGTCGCTTTCGAGGGCCAACCGGCCGGCGTGTCGCTTCAGGCGCGCCCCCTCGGTCGTGACCTCGACCGGCGCCCCCTCGGTCATGACCTCGACCGGCGCCCCCTCGGGGAAGGCCTTCACCAGCTCGTAGAGCTTGCGCCCGGCGACGCAGACCCTCCCCGGCTCCGCGACCGCACAAGCGGTGCGGTCACGGACGCCGATCTCCAAATTGGTCGCCACCACCTCGATCCCCGCGCTCCCCGCCTCCACGAGGCAGTTGGCCAAAATCGGCATGGAGGTGCGCGTCCCGACGATCCCCTGGATGCGTTGCAGGGGGGCGAGAAAATCTCCGCGTTCGATGGTAAATCGCATGGTTTCACCCTCTTCCCGCGCAGTCGTGACGGGTCGGTGAACTTGCCCCGCAGCTGGGGCCGCGTCAATCGTGGATCACCCGCCCGCCGGCGATTCGAGCTTGCGGCGCAGGGTACGCAGGGTCTGGGCGAGGCTCGGATCCTGGCCGCGAAGGTCGTCAATCTTGCGGCAGCCGTGGAGGACCGTGGTGTGGTCGCGGCCACCAAAGAGACGGCCGATCTCGGGCAGGGAGTGGCTGGTGAGGATTCGACACAGGTACATCGCCACCTGCCGTGGATGCGAGATCGCGTTGGTGCGCCGCTTCGATTTGAGGTCTGCCACCCGCAAGCCGTAGTGGTCCGCCACCGCCTGCTGGATCCGCTCGGGCGAGACCTCGCGCTGCTCCTCCTGGAGGAGGTCGCGGAGGAGCTCCTCGGCACGCGCCAGGTCCAGAGACTGGCCGGTCAGGGAGGTGTAGGCGGTGAGCTTGATGAGGCACCCCTCGAGCTTGCGAATCGAGGAATGGACGCGCGACGCGATGAGCAGGGCCACCTCCTCCGGCAGATGGACGCCGTCGCGCAGTGCCTTGCGCTTGAGGATCGCCAGGCGGGTCTCCAGACAGGGCGGCTGGACATCGCCGATCAGCCCCCACTCGAAGCGGGTCTTCAACCGCTCCTCCAGGTGGTCGATCTCCTTCGGCGAACAGTCGGCGGTGAGGACGATCTGCTTGTGGGCCGCGTGCAGGGTATTGAAGGTGTGGAAGAACTCCTTCTGGGTCTGCTCCTTGCCGGCGATGAACTGGATGTCGTCGAGGAGGAGGAGATCGACCCGCCGGTAGCGGTCGTGAAAGGCGTCCCAGCGGTGGCGGCGGGTGGAGTCGACCAGGTCGTTGACGAACTGCTCGGCGGTGAGGAAGCAGATCGTCCGGCGCGGGTTCTCCTGCCACGCTCGGTGGGCGATGGCGTTGAGCAGATGGGTCTTACCGAGCCCCGAGCCACCGTAGATGAAGAACGGGTTGTACGCCTCGCCGGGCATGGTCGCCACCGCCTCTGCGGCGGCGTGAACGAAGCGGTTGCTCGGCCCGACCACGAAGTCGTCGAAGGTCATCCCCGGCTGGAAGGGTGGCGGCGTCACCTCGGCGACCCCCGGCGCCACCCGGCGCACGACCGGCGCTTCCGGGACCCCCACCTTCCCCCCCTCCCGGACCCCCAACTCAACCCGCACCTGACCGTCGGAGAGACGGCTCACCACCTCGGTAATCCGGGCGAGATAGTTCTCCTCGATCCACTCCTTGGCGAAGAGGTCGGAAGCATCGAGATGGAGCACTTCACCATCCCATTCATGCAGCTCAAGAGATTCCACCCACTTGGTGTAGTTGTGGTGGCTAAGCTCCTGCGCAAGGAGGTCAAGGGACCGTTCCCAGACACTCACCACCGGCTGGGTAATGGCGGAAGGATGGAGGGTCTTGGAGGGGGTCTTGGAGGTCACAAAGTCGTTCCTTGCAAGGTTTACCTACCACGCTTCGACGAACCCGGAATCGTGCCGTTAAGAGTACCGTTGAGCATGGCTGTGACCATGTCAGTTATTTGCGTGTTAAGCCCACTCGTGGAACTCATGCAAACCGCACAATATCTCCGACACGGATGCCTAAGCCACTGGAAATAAAGAAAATATCCCCCTCGCTACCTACCCGTTCCGGCCCGTTCCGGCTCCTCACCCCTCAGCGCCGCCCTGGCCGTTATAACAAAGCCGCCACTGTCGGGCAAGCGAACGCAACCCTTTGAAAGAACATGGAAACAACATTCTTGCCTGCCGATCTATTGGCAGTGAAGACGCGCCTTCTGTTGTCCCCTAGCTAGACGCTCCTGGGGAAAACCCTTGTACAACAGGCGGGAGTGGGGTGAAGAAAAGGGCGGTGGTTGGTGCACGCCGCCGCCTCCAGAGAGGAAGGGGAGCCCTTTCCACGCCGGGGGTTCCGATCTAACCACTTCAACTTCAATAAGATGAACTCTCTTTCAACATTTCCACATGGCAGAATGAAGAAGGTGAACCTATTTGTTTTTAATACCCACTTCACGCAACTCCCGAGCCCGCGGACCAGCCACCGGCAGGTTTGACACGCCCAGGCGTGACCCCTAGACTCCGCCGCTCGTCTCTCGGGAGTATCCGCCATGTCGATCACCTACCAACCGAACCGCCGCAAGCGTAAGGTCACCCACGGCTTCCGTGCCCGCATGGCCACCCCTGGTGGGCGGAAGGTGCTCAAGCGTCGCCGGGCGAAGGGGCGCAAGCGGTTGACCGTCTAAGGGCAGGTTGGCTGCGGATCGGCGGTCGGTCGGGTGGGCGAGGTCGGCGCGACGACGCCCACGGTCGCTGGGCGGTGGCGTGCAGCGAGCCTCCGCGTAGATTTTTGTTTCCGTCGATGGCGCCCCGTTCTCCCCTGGAGATTCTCCGCCGGCCGGAGGAGTTTCGTGCTGTCTACCGCGGGGGCGCGGCGATTCGGCGGCGCTGGGTCGAAATTTGCTACTGGCGCCGCGCGGGCGGGGTGAGGCTCGGGATGACCGTCTCCCGGAAGGTGGGTAACGCGGTGGTGCGTAACCGGTTACGGCGGCGGATTCGCGACTTCGCCCGCCTCCAGCCACGTGACCTGCAGGCGGTGGACCTGGTGGTCCAGTGTCGTCCGGGCGCCGGCGAGCTGTCGGGCGAGGTGCTGCGTGGCGAGTTGGAGCAGCTCTGGCGGGAGCTTAAGAGGCGCTTGGCATGACTCGCCTCTGCCTTTTCATGATTGCCCTCTACCGGCGCTGGCTATCGCCGTGGTTGCCGCCGGCCTGCCGCTATTACCCAAGTTGTTCCGTGTACGCGGAAGAGGCGGTGCGGCGCTTCGGGTGGGGGCGCGGTGGGCTCTTGGCGGCGCGCCGGTTGCTGCGTTGCCACCCGGGCCATCCGGGTGGCTTCGACCCGGTGGTGGAGCCGGTGGTGGAGGGGGTCGGGCGCGGTGCGGCAGGTCGGCGCAAGGGTGTTGGTTTCCCGAGAGAGGGTCGGTGATGGATCGACGAACGGTGTTGGCGATTGTCCTCTCCCTGGCGGTCGTGGTGGGGTACTCGGAGGTGATGAAGTGGTTCTACCCGCCAACTCCGGAGGGGGAGACCGAGGTTGCGCCCTCCCCGGTGGAGACCGGCGGAGGGGCGCCGGATAAGGTCGCGCCAAGCGCGTCGGGGGGGGAATCCACCCTGGCGGCTGGTGGTGCGGTTGGGGCGGTGGTGGCGCCGGGGGCGGAGCGGGAGGAGGGGATCGACCTCGCCAACGATTGGGTCACCCTCTCCTTCGGGCGGCGTACCGGCGGTCTGTTGAGCGCCCGCCTCAGCCACCATGTGGACGAGGAGGGAAAGCCGTTGGAGTTGGTGGCGGAGGTGGCGCGGTTTCACTCCGGGCAGGTGGTGGCCGGCGACGGTCGGGTGGTGGAGGTGGCGGAGGCGGAACTCGTCGACCACTCCCTCAGCCTGCGCCTGCAAGATGGCACCCGCCTGCGCTGGAGCCTTGACGACCACAGCTACCTGGCGCATCTGGAAATCGAGGCGGCGGCGCCGATTCGCCTGGTGGGTCCTACCGGTTTTTCGCACAAGATCCTCGACACCCGGTACTACGGCAACCAAGGTTTTGCCTACCGCACGGCGACCGGGGAGGAGGAGGTGGGGTTCAAGAAGCTCGAGGGCGACCGGCTGGTGGAGGGGCCGATCCCGTGGCTGGTCTCCGAGGACAAGTACTTCCTCCAGGGGTGGATCCCGGAAACACCGATCGCGCGGGTCGGCTTGCTGGTTCGGCCGGGCGCGGAGCCGGACTACACGACCCTGCTCAGCGTCGCCGGAGGCTCGTCGAGGCTGCGCGTCTACGTGGGGGCGAAGGAGATGGACGCCCTCACCGCCGCCGACCCCATCTTCGCCAAGCGGATCCACTTTGGATGGTTTCGGGTGGTGGCGGAGCCGATGTTCTACCTCCTGCGCTTCATTCACCGGCTGATCGGGAGCTGGGGGGTGTCGATCATCTTGGTCACCGTCCTGATCAAGCTCGCCTTCTTCAAGCTCACCCACAACCAGCAGGTCTCCATGAAGCGGATGCAGGCGCTGCAGCCGGAGATGCAGCAGTTGCGGGAGAAGTACAAGAAAGACCCGCAGCGGATGCAGCGCGAGATCATGGAGCTGTACAAGCGCAACAAGGTGAACCCGATGATGGGGTGTCTGCCGATGGTGGTGCAGATCCCGGTCTTCCTCGCCCTCTATAACGTCCTCTTGAACGCCATCGAGCTGCGCCACGCCCCCTTTCTCTACCTCCCCGACCTTGCCGCCGCCGACGCCCTGTTCGGCCACCTCGCCGGCTTTGCCGTCGGCCCCCTGCCCTTGATCATGGGGGTGACCATGTGGCTCCAGCAGCAGATGACGCCAACCACCATGGACCCCACCCAGGCCAGGATGATGAAGTTCCTGCCCATCGTCTTCACCCTGATGTTCTTCAACTTTCCCTCCGGTTTGGTCCTGTACTGGGCGATCAACAACCTCCTCACCATCGGCCAGCAGATCCTCGCCAACCGCGCGGTGGAGGCGAGCGGGGCGTAGGAGCCGGTCGGACGCTTGCGATCGTGGCGCGAAGCGGCGGATCGATCCGGTCTTCAAGCCCGCCGCTTCGCTCACTGATCGCGACCCAGGCCGACCGGCTCGGTTTCGCGCCCGCGATGCACGGCGCGGCGGTCCCCGGCCGCGGGTTGTTTCCTTCTCACCATGGCCCTTGAGCAAGACACAATTGTCGCCATCGCCACCCCGGCCGGCCGCGGGGCGGTGGGGATCGTGCGCCTGTCGGGGGAGCAGGCGGAGGCGATCGCCGCCCGCCACCTCGGCTGGACCACCACGCTGCCCCGGCCGCGGTGGCTGGGCCGGGCGCGGTTCGTGGACGGAGCCGGGGAGGTCGTGGATGACCTCCTCGCGGTCCGCTTCCCGGCACCGGCGAGCTACACCGGCGAGGCGGTCGTGGAGCTCCACGGCCACGGCAACCCCCTGCTGTTGGAGCGGATGGTGGCGGAGCTGGTGCGCTCAGGGGCGCGTCTGGCGCGACCGGGAGAGTTCACCGAGCGGGCCTTTCTTGCCGGCAAGCTCGACCTCACCCAGGCGGAGGCGGTGGCCACCCTGATCGCGGCGCGCAGCGAGGGTGGGGCGCGTCTAGCCCGGCGGCTCCTCGCCGGCGAGCTTGGCGCCGGCCTGGTGCGCCTCCGCCAGGCGATCGTGGAGGTGGAGGCGGAGGTGGAGGCGGCGATCGACTTTGCGGAAGAGGAGATCGACCCGGCGGGCGGCGCGCGCCTGGCGGAGCGCCTGGCGCCGGTGACCGCGGAGGTCGCGCGGCTGCTTGCGGGCCACGCCGGCGCGCGCCACCAAATCGACGGCGTGCGGGTCGTTCTCGTGGGAGCGGTGAACGCGGGCAAGTCAAGCCTCTTCAACCGCTTGCTTGGCGAAGAGCGGGCAATCGTCACCCCCGAGGCGGGGACCACCCGCGACTACCTGGAGCAGGTCGTGGAGTGGGAGGGGATCGAAGTTTGTCTGGTGGACACCGCCGGGCTGCGCGTGGCGACCGGCGCGGCCGAGCGCCAGGGGATCGAGCGCAGCCGGGCGGCGGCGGCGGCGGCCGACCTGCTGGTGCAGGTGGTCGATGGGAGCGCGCCGGTGGTGGACGAAGCGCTGCCGCCGCCGGCGGTGGTGGCATGGAACAAGGTGGACCTCGGCGCCGGGGCGCCGCCCGCCACCCTCGGGGAGGCGATCCCGGTCTCGGCGCGCACCGGCGAGGGGGTAGCGGCCCTGCGCACCTGGCTGGTGGCGCGGGCGCGGGCAGCGGTGGCGGGCGACTCTGTCGCCTGCCTGGAGCGCCATCGCCTCGGCCTGGAGCAGGTGGCGGCCGCCCTCGAGGCGGCACGCGAGGGGCTGACCGCCGGCCTCACCCCGGAACTCATCGCCTTCGAGCTGCGCGCGGCCCAGGCCACCCTCGGCGCGCTGATCGGCGAGCGCACCCCGGAGCAGGTCCTGGAGGCGATCTTCAGCCACTTTTGCGTCGGCAAGTGACCGCCCACCCGGCGCGGGCGGCCACCTTGCCGGCTACTTGTGCAGCGCCCGCCCGAGGCGGCGTTCGACGCTGGCGATCTTCGACTCTAGGCGGCCGGCGCTGGGCTCGCGGGCGTCGATCTTCATGGTGCAGAGGATCCGCGGGCAATCCACGCGCAGCCGCTCGTAGCACTGGCGGACCACCGCCAGCACCGCGTCCCACTCGCCCTCCACGATCGTCCCCATGGGGGTGAGGCGGTACGGCAGGCCGGACCGGTCGACGATGTCGAGCACGGGCGCCACGTACGCGGAGACCGACTCCCCCTTGCCCAGCGGGGTCATGGAAAACTCGAGAAGGATCATCGGGGTGGCTCCGTTGCGGGGTGGGTGGCCGCACGCGCGGCCGGGCGGGGCGGCCGGCGCCAGCCTGGGGGGCGGCAGCGGGGGGCCGCAAGCGAGGGGGCTGTTTCACGTGGAACAATCTAGCGCTCCGGTCCATCCTGCCACGCCATGATCCATCCGACGACCTACGAGGTGATCGTGGTGGGGGCGGGCCACGCCGGTTGCGAGGCGGCCCTGGCGGCGGCGCGCATGGGGGCGCGCACCGCCTGCTTCACCCTCTCGCTCGACACCATCGCCCTGATGCCGTGCAACCCGTCGATCGGCGGCATTGGCAAGGGCCACTTGGTGCGCGAGGTCGACGCCCTCGGCGGCGAGATGGGGCGGGTAACCGACGCCACTGGTATCCAGTTTCGCATGCTCAACACCTCGAAGGGGGAGGCGGTCCAGGCGGTCCGCGCCCAGGCGGACAAGTATGCCTACAAGCATAGGATGAAGGCGGTCCTCGAGGCCCAGGCGGGGCTCGACGTGAAGCAGGAGCGGGTGGTGGCGGTGCGCGTCGCGGCGGGGCGGATCGTCGGGATCACCACTGACCTTGGCTGGGAGTACCGTGCCGACGCGGTCGTGGTGACCACCGGCACCTTCCTCAATGGCCTGTTGCACACCGGTGCGGTGCGGCGGCCGGGCGGCCGGGTCGGGGAGGAGGCGGTGAGCGAGCTCGCCGCCTCCCTCGCCGGCCTTGGCCTGGGGTTGGTCCGTCTGAAGACCGGGACCTGCCCGCGGCTGGACGGTCGCACCGTGGGGTGGGACCAGACTCTGGTCCAGCCCGGGGATCCGGAGCCGACCCCCTTCTCCTTTCAGACGCAAAGGATCGAGCGCGCCCAGCTCCCCTGTCACATCACCCACACGACCGCGGCGACCCATGCCCTGATCGCCGCGAACGTCGACCGCTCGCCCCTGTTCAACGGCCAGATTCGGGGGGTGGGGCCGCGCTACTGTCCGTCGATCGAGGACAAGGTCTTCCGCTTTCCCGGTCGCCCGAGCCACCAGCTCTTCCTCGAGCCGGAGGGGGTGGATACCTGTGAGGTGTACGTGAACGGCCTCTCCACCTCGCTCCCCGTGGATGTGCAGATGGCGCTGGTGCGCACCATCCCGGGGTTGGAGCGGGCGGAGATTATCCGCCCGGGCTACGCGGTGGAGTACGACGCGGTGGTTGCCACCGAGCTCACCCACGGTCTGGAGGTGCGGCGGGTCGAGGGACTCTTTCTCGCCGGCCAGATCAATGGCACCTCGGGCTACGAGGAGGCGGCGGCGCAGGGGATCATGGCGGGGATCAACGCGGTCCGGCGGGTGCGCGGCGAGCCCGCGGTGGTCCTGGGTCGCGACCAGGCGTACATCGGCGTTTTGATCGACGACCTGGTGAGCCGCGGCACCGACGAGCCGTACCGGATGTTCACCTCCCGGGCGGAGTTTCGCCTGCGGTTGCGGTTCGACAACGCCGACGCCCGGCTTACCCCCTTGGGCCATGACCTCGGCCTGGTGGAGGGTGGGGTGCACGAGGCGTTCCTGCGCCGGCAGGCGGCGCGGGCGGCGGAGGTGGCGCGCCTGCGCGCGGTTCGGGTTGGGGCGGCGGCGCACGCCCGCCTCTTCCCCGGGGCGGAGGGGGGCTACCACGGCGGGGCGACCCTTGCCGACCTCCTCCAGCGGCCCGGGCTGAGCCACGCGGACCTCGCTGCCGTGGATCCGGCCCGTCCCCCCCTCGACCCGGGGGTGGCGCGTGGCGCCGCAATCGACATCAAGTACGCGGGCTATCTTGAGCGCCAGGCGCGCCAGGTGGCCCACCTGCACCGCCTGGAGGCAGTGGCGATTCCCGCCGCCTTTGACTACGCGCACCTCCATGGCCTGGCCACGGAGGTGCGCGAGAAGCTCAGCGCGCGCCGGCCGGCGACCCTCGGGCAGGCCGCCCGGATCTCCGGGGTGACCCCGGCGGCGGTGTCGCTCCTCGCCGTCCACCTGAAGGGGGCTGCGGATGCGGATGGATAGGGGGTGGTCGGACTGGCTTTCGATCAACGGCAACGTGCTACTCGAGGCGACCTGGCGGATCGAGGCTTGGCGCGGCCGCCGGCTGTCGTTGCCGAGCCCCACGTCGCCCTACGAACCGCTCCCGATCCGGGGTCGAGCCCGTTCCTGCGCGTGATGATCGAGCCGTTTTGCCATCCTGGGGGGTGGGAACCCTCCCTCGCGGCCGCCGTCGCCGCGGCGCCGCTGGCGGTGGACGGCGCGGCGGCCCAGCGCCTGAGCCGCTACGTGGCCGAGCTCCTGCGCTGGTCGAAGCGGCTCAACCTCACCGCCCTTGCCGGCGTTCCGTTGGTCGAGCGGCTGATCGCCCCGACCCTTCCCTTCGCCGCCGCGTCCGTCTACCGCTCCGCCCCCGCCTTTGCCGACCTCGGCAGCGGTAACGGCATCCCCGGCGTAGTCTTGCAGGTCGTGGCGCCGCGCGCACGGTGTGTGCTGATCGAGCCACGCCACCGCCGCGCCTGCTTTCTCCGCCACCTGGTGCGCACCCTCCCCGTCGACCAGACGGTGGTCGTCGAGCAGCGCGCCGAGGCGCTCGGGTGGAGCGAGGCGGAGCGGGTGGAACTGGTGGTGAGCCGGGCGGTGGCCCCCCCCGCCACCCTCCTGGGGTGGTGCGCCCCCCTCCTCGCGGACGGCGGCGCGGTCGCCCTTTGGGGTGGGGGCGAGCGAGTCACCGGCTGGCAGGCGACCGTTGCCGGCGCCGCGACCGTCTATTGCCGCCCGCCCAGGTGAATCGCCGGACGGGTCCACGCGCACCATCGCAAGCGCCCGCCCGTTGCGCGCGCGGTTGGCCATGCACCCGCGGCGCCGCGCCCCGTCTGGTGGCCGCCCTTGCCGGTCGCCGAAGGTGGGGTTTGTGCAAAGACGCAGAGACCTCGTTCCATAGCCGTGCGTCGAACATGCGCGCCACGGTGGGCGGGGGCCGGACCGGGGAGAGGCTGCCCCCTTCCAGGTCCCACCGGACTAGCGGTCGCGCCGCAACGGTGCAGGTCTGCCGGTCCCGCGCCCCCCGTGTCTGCGCCTCTGCGCGACCCCCGCCCTCCAGCCGCCCCCGACGTTGCGCGACTCCCACCCTCGACCTTCGCCGCCTTCTCTCCGGCCCCGCCTGCATGGCGATCACGCCGCGGCGTCACCGGCCTACCCGTGGCTGGCTCCGCGGCGCGCCTCCACGCCTCTGCGCGATTCCTGCCTTCCTACGGGCGGTCGGCCTCGGTCCAGGGCGAGCACCAAGGAGCGAATCTCAGTCCGCGCTCCCTATTCCGCGCCACGATCGACCAAGTCCGACAGGCCCTTTGGGAAATCGCCCCAGGTTGGGCGGCGCTGTTTCACGTGAAACAGTCGCCCCGGGAGGCAGGCGGAGCTTCGTTCGGATCTCCGGCCTTCGGCCACGCGGGGAGCGGGGCCGGGTGGTGTTCCGCATGGCCGAGCCCTGTGTGGCGCTGCGACCGGCTGCCGCTCCGGGCTCCCGCCCGCCTCTCCGTGCCACGATCGCCAAGGTCTGACCGACTCGTTTCGTGCCGCGAACGGCTCTGCATCCGGAGGTGCGCCCAGTTCTCTGCGCACGGCGACTGCCTCCTGGCCGGCGGTTCCGGGGGGGCGTATGCTCCGCCGCCATGGGCCGCTGCATTGCCATCGCCAACCAGAAGGGGGGGGTGGGGAAGACCACCACCACCATCAACCTCGCTGCGGCCTTGGCGGCGGCGGAGCGGCGCGTCTTGGTGATCGACAGCGACCCGCAGGGGAATACCACCGGTGGCCTCGGCGAGCGCCGCGACACCCCCCGGCCAACCCTCTACGACGCCCTTCTGGGTACGGTGGAGGTTGCGGAGGTGGTTGTGGCCACGGGTTTTCCCCACCTCGATCTCATCCCGGCCGACATCGGCCTCAGTGGCGCCGAGGTGGAGTTGGTGGGGCGGGAGGGGCGGGAGACGGTCCTCCGGCAGGTGGTGGCGCCGGTGCGCGACCGCTACGACTTCCTTCTCATCGACTGCCCCCCCTCCCTCGGCCTCCTGACGGTGAACGCCCTCACCACCGCCGACTCGGTCCTCATCCCCTTGCAGTGCGAGTATTACGCGCTGGAGGGGCTGACCCTGATCACCAACACCGTCGAGCTGATCCGCCGCAGCCTCAACCCGAAGCTCACCCTCGAGGGGATCCTGATGACCATGTTCGATGGCCGCAACAACCTAGCGAACCAGGTGGTCGCGGACGTGCGCGCCCACTACCGTGAGGCCGTCTTCGCGACCCTGGTGCCGCGCAACGTGCGCATCTCCGAGGCCCCCTCGTACGGCATGCCGATCCTCCAGTACGACATCCACTCGCGCGGCGCCCAGGCGTACATGGCGGTGGCGGTGGAGCTGTTGCAGGGGCGCGGGGCGGCGGTCGCGGGGGCGGCAGGCTCCGCGGGGGTGGAGCGATGAGCCGGCAGGCCCTCGGGCGTGGCCTTTCGGCCCTCATCCCCGAGGTGGCGCCGGCGGTGGCGGCCCTGGACGGGGTGCGCAAGGTCGCCATCGAGGACCTCACTCCGAATCCGAACCAGCCGCGCAAGGCCTTTGTGGACGAGGGGTTGGAGTCGCTCGCCACCTCGATCCGGAACCACGGCGTGCTCCTCCCCCTGGTGGCGCGGCGTACCGCGCGGGGGCTGGAGATCATCGCCGGGGAGCGGCGCTGGCGGGCGGCGCAGCGTGCCGGTCTGAAGGAGGTGCCGGTCCTGGTGCGCGAGGTGGGCGACGGCGAGAGCCTGGAGCTCGCCCTGGTGGAGAACCTGCAGCGCGAGGACCTGAACGCCATCGAGGTGGCGCAGGCGTACGAGCAGCTCCAGGGGGAGCGCGGCTGGACCCAAGAGGAGCTCGCCGCGCGCGTCGGCCAAAGCCGCTCGGCGGTGGCGAATCTGATGCGGCTGTTGCAGTTGCCGCGCCAGGTGCAGCAGCAGGTCCGGGATGGGGCGCTGACCGCCGGCCATGCCCGCGCCCTTCTCGGCCTGGCGACCGCGGCGCAGATGCGCCGCCTCGGCGCGGAGGTGGAGGCGAAGGGGCTGTCGGTGCGCCAGGCGGAGGAGCGGGTGCGCCGGGAGCGCCGCGCGGAGGTCGGGGTGGGCGCCACGAAACCGCGCTCCGACAACGGCTTCACCGCCCAGTGCCACCACCTGGAAGAGCAGCTCGCGGCACAAATGGGGACGCGGGTGCGGATCCGCGGCACGAGCGCGAGGGGCCACATCGAGCTCCACTACCACTCGGCAGACGAGCTCGACGCCCTCTTGGAGCGGCTCGGGCGGTAGGTCGAGACTCGCTAGCCCAGGAGGGTCACCCCCGCACACCCCCACGCCGGCGTGGCCCGGAAGGCGGATTCACCGCAGGGGGTGCAGCCTGGTGCGGAAGATGGTTTTTCGATCGCGCCGCGAAGGGACGCGCATGGGCGCAAATCGGGTGCGGGGTCAGGCTTTGGTGCACGGTAAACAATGAAAGAAACGAAGCCTGACCCCAATCCAAAGCCTGACCCCAGTCAGTCCGATGTGACCCCAGTCTGATGTGGAGAGCGCGGGCGATGGCGCCCTCTGGGCCTACACCGCCGGCAATGACCGGGCGATCGTCTCCAAGGAGGGTGACTTCCGGCCGACGAGCTTTCTCCGTGGCGTCTTCCCGAAGGTGATCTGGTGCCGGTGTGGCAACGGTCCCACGACCCTCGCCGCGAGAAGCAAGCGTTGGGGTCAGGCTTTCATTCTCATCGCGGCAACGTTCGCCCCCTATGGTAAACAATGAAAGAAACGAAGCCTGACCCCAATCCAGTCAGTCCGATGTGACCCCAGTCCAAAGCCTGACCCCAATCCGATCCTGCGGAGGCGCGGAGGAGGCGTGGGGGAGGGAGGTGGCGCGGGCGGTGAAGCCACCGGAGAACAACGGGTGCGGGGCAGGAAGGCGGGCTCACGCGGCGGCTTCGCCCCGTGGGGCTGAAGCGTCCCCCCTTCGTGCCTTCGTGTGCGCCCGCGCCTTCTCGGACCGCAGGGTGCGCACCGCCAAGGCGGTTCGGGCGCGTGGCTCATGTGACCCCAGTCCAAAGCCTGACCCCAATCCGATCCTGCGGAGGCGCGGAGGAGGCGTGGGGGAGGGAGGTGGCGCGGGCGGTGAAGCCACCGGAGAACAACGGGTGCGGGGCAGGAAGGCGGGCTCACGCGGCGGCTTCGCCCCGTGGGGCTGAAGCGTCCCCCCTTCGTGCCTTCGTGTGCGCCCGCGCCTTCTCGGACCGCAGGGTGCGCACCGCCAAGGCGGTTCGGGCGCGTGGCTCAGTCGACCACCAGACTCACCAATCCGTCGCGTAGCTTGGGCTCGAACCAGGTGGACTTTGGCGGCATCACCGCTCCCGCGTCGGCGACTGCAAAGAGGGCCGCCAGGCGGGTGGGATAGAGGGAGAAGGCGCACGCGAACTCGCCGGCGTCGACCCGCCGCTCTAGCTCCGCGAGGCCGCGGATGCCGCCGATGAAGTCGATGCGCGGGTCGCGGCGGGGGTCGGTGATTCCCAACAGCGGCGCCAGGACCTGGTCGGCGAGGATCGCCACGTCGAGGCTCGCCACCGGGTCGGTCGCGGCCGGCGCCCTCTCGGGCCGGAGGGTGAGGGAGAGCCAGCCGCCGCCGGTGTAGAGGCCGAAGCGGCCGGGGCGGTCGGGGGCGACCGCCACCCGGCTCGGCTCCACCGTAAAACGGGCCGCGAGGCCGGTGAGGAGGTCGGGGGGGCGGATCTCTCCGAGGTCGCGGATCGCCCGGTAGTAGGGGAGGATCTGGACCTGGTCGTCGGGGATGATCACCGCCAGGAAGCGGTTGAAGGGCTCGTCGCCGGTGGTGCCCGGGGTGGCCTCCCGCCGCTCCGCGGCCAGGCGCGCCGCGGCGGCGCAGCGGTGGTGGCCGTCGGCGATGTAGAGGCTGGGGACCTCCTCGAAGGCGGCCAGCAAGCGGTCGATTGCTCCGCGCTCGTCGACGATCCAGACCGTGTGGCCGACGGAGTCCTCCGCCACCAGGTCGATCGCCGGCGCGCGGGCGGTGAGGCGCGCCACCTGCTGGTCGATCGCGGCGGTGTGGCGGTAGGTGAGGAAGACCGGACCGGTGTGGGCGGAAAGGGCGCGGCAGTGGCGGGTGCGGTCCTCCTCCTTGTCCTCCCGGGTGTGCTCGTGTTTGCGGATTCTCCCTTGGAGATAGGCCTCGACCGCGGCCGCCGCCACCACCCCGGTCTGGGTGTGGTCGCCCATCCGCTGGCGGTAGAGGTAGAGGCAGGGGGTGGCCTCGCGCACCAGCGCACCGGTCGCGATCAGCCGCTCCAGGGCCGCGCGGCCGGAGGCGTAGACCGCCGGGGCGTGCGGGTCGGTCCCCGCCGGCAGGTCGATCTCCGGCTTGGAGACGTGGAGGAAGGAGAGGGGGTTCCCCGCCGCCAGGGCCCGCGCCTCGGCGGTGTCCAGCACGTCATAGGGCGGCGCCGCCACCTGCGCCGCGCGGCTCGGGTCGGCGCGCAGGGCGCGAAACGGCTGAAGCATGGGCGCGGGCGCGGACACGGCCGCCCATCCTACGGGGCGGGCGGCGGGGGGGCCAGGGGCGGGGCGGGAGTAGGGGGAGGCCGTCGGACCTTCGCGATCGTGTGCCCAAGCAGCAGCGCGCGCTCAGAGCCACGCCCATCCACGTCCACGAAAACCGAGGGTGGTTCACCGTCGTCGCCCGGGGCGCCTTGCCGGCGGAGGTGTCGCTCACGACCGCGCGTTGACCGCGCCCTCCCCGGCCACGATGCGCGCCCCTTCGCCTTCCTTTGCGGCGATCGCGACGAACCTTCTTCCAGCGCACGGTGGGACGACGCCACGTGGAGGACCGCGGGCGCGGCGCGTCGACCCCCTCTGTCCGACCTCGGTGGGGGTTACCCCCGCCCCAGCGCCGCCAGCAGCGCCGCGCCGTCGGGGGGTTCCGGCCGCCAGGGGACGAGGTAGCAGCGGCGGGCAAGGGTGGCCTGGACTTGGTGGATCAGCCCCACCTCGGCCGCCGCGCGGGCCACCAGCAGCGGGTCGCGCGGGTTCGCGGCGGCGAGGGAGGCGTTGATGATCCAGGCGTAGGGGGTGATCCCAGCGCGGCGAAGGTCGTCTTGCAGGGCAGTGGCCTCGAAGACCGGGGTGGGCTCCGCGAGGGTGACGATCAGCAGGCGGGTGAAGGCGGGGTCGCGCAACCGCATCAGCGGCGTGGCAAGGGGGTCATGGCTGGCGGCCTGCCGCCGCGCCACCTCGCGGTGGTAGGCGCCGGTGGCATCCAGCAGCAACAGGGTGTGGCCGGTGGGGGCGGTGTCGAGGACGACGAAGTGGTCTTGCGCCTCGGCCACGTGACGGGCGAAGGCGTGGAAGACCGCCACCTCCTCGGTGCACGGCGAGCGCAGGTCCTCCGCGAGTAGCCGCCGCCCCTCGGCGTCGAGGTTGGCGCCGGCGTGGGCGAGGACCTCCGCGGTGTAGCGGCTACTCTCGGCCGCCGGGTCGATGCGGCCGACGGTGAGGTTGGCCGCCGGCTCGGCGAGGGCGTGGTGGAGGTGGGCGGCCGGGTCGGTGGTGGAGAGGTGGACCGCGTGGCCGCGCGTGGCGAGGGCCCAAGCGACCGCCGCGGCCAGGGTGGTCTTGCCGACCCCGCCCTTGCCCATGAACAGGAGTAGGCCGTGGCCGGCGGCGGCGAGGTCGTCGATCAGCGCGCCCAAACCGGGGAGGGTCGCGAGGGTCGCCCCGCCGGCCGCGGTGGCCGGCGCGGTGGCCGGCGCCACGGTCCCTCCAAGGGCGGGTGGGGCGGCGGGCGCGGCGGCTTCGGTGAACAGGTGGCGGAGGGCGGCGACGCCGACCAGGTTGTAGGGCTGGAGGGGGAGCTCGTCGCGCGCCAGCCCGGCGAGCGGGGCGGGGAGGTGGGCGAGGGCCTGGAGGGTGCGCCGCTCCAAGGCCGCGGCCACCGGGTCGCTGGGGTCGGTGGCGGTGAACCGGCCGTTGACGATCAGCCGCTGGTGGACCATCCCCACGCCGGCAAGCTCGACCGCGGTGCGCGCCGCCTCGGCAAGGGTGGTGGCCTCGGGGCGCGCCACCAAGACCACGGTGGTCTGGAGCGGATCGGCCAGGGCGGCCATCGCCGCCCGGTAGCGCGCCTGGCTGGAGGCGAGGGCGGTGGCAGGGCCGAGGCACGACGCGCCGCCGGGGGTGGTGGCGAGGAAATCGCTCCACGCGGCGGGCAGCGCCAGCAGCCGCAGGGTGTGGCCGGTGGGGGCGGTGTCGAAGCAGATCACGTCGTACTCCCCCCCGTGGACCTCACCGGCCAGCAGGGCGGTGAACTGGTCGAAGGCGGCGATCTCCACGGTGCAGGCGCCGCCGAGCTGCTCCTCCATCGCCGCGATCGCCGTGGTGGGGAGGAGGTCGCGGTACGGCCCGACCACCCGCTCGCGGTAGGCGGCGGCCGCCGCCTGCGGGTCGATGTTCACCACCCGCAGGTTGGCGACGCCGGGGATCGCCACCGGCGTGGTCGCCACCGCCACGCCCAGGACGTCGCTCAGGTTGGAGGCGGGGTCGGTGGAGACGAGCAGGAGCCGCCGGCCACCCTCGGCGAGGTGGATGGCGGTGGCGCAGGCGAGGCTCGTCTTGCCGACGCCGCCCTTGCCGGTGAACAGGAGGTGGCGCGTGGGGTGGGTCAGGAGGTCCATGGGATCAGCAGCACTTCCCCCGGCCATCGCCGGGGGCGGGGGGGCAAGGCGGCGCGACCGCACGCAGGACGAACGGCTCAACCCTCGCTTCCGTTGCCAGGCCGAACCAGGGGGCGAGGGTGGCGCGATCGGGGTAGCGGCCGCGCTCGCGGATCTCGCCGTCCACGACCAACAGGGGCAGACACGTGGCGCCCTCCGCCGCCAGGGCGGCCTGGACTGCCGGCTCGGCCACGAAGGCGCCGGGCTCCTGGGCGAGGTTGTGGCGCACCACCCGCACCCCGTGGGCCTCCAGCCAGCGGAGGTCGGCGGCGAAGCGCACCAGGGCGGGGTCGACCGTGCTGCCGCAGACACCGCTGGCGCAGCACATGGGGGGATCGAAGACCGACAGTAGGGTCATGGGGACTCCGGGGTAGGGGGTAGGGGAGGTCGGCCCTGCGGGCCGGCGATCGTGACGGGGGGGGCTGGGAGGTCGGCCAGCGTCACCCCACGGCGACTTGTCTACCGCGCTCGTACCAGCTCCGGCTGGCGGTGACGATGCGCACCACCGAGAGCATCACCGGCACCTCCACCAGCACCCCCACCACCGTCGCCAGGGCGGCGCCCGACTGGAAGCCAAACAGCGAGATCGCGGTGGCCACCGCGAGCTCAAAGAAGTTGGAGGCGCCGATCAGGGCCGACGGCCCGGCCACGCAGTGGGCGGAGCCGACCGCGCGGTTGAGGAGGTAGGCGAGGGTCGAGTTGAAGTAGACCTGGATCAGGATCGGCACGGCGAGGAGGGCGATCACCCGGGGCTGGGCGAGGAGCTGCTCGCCTTGGAAGGCGAAGAGCAGGACCAGGGTGGCGAGGAGTGCGATCAGCGAGAGCGGCGCCAACCGCGCCTGCACCCGGTCGAGGGGAGCCGTGCCACCGCGTGCCAAGAGCCGCTTGCGCCAGGCGTGGCTGAAGCCAACTGGCAGGACGATGTAGAGGAGCACCGACAGGAAGAGGGTCCCCCACGGCACGTGGATCGAGGAGAGGCCGAGGAGCAGGCCGACGATCGGGGCAAAGGCGAAGACCATGATCAGGTCGTTGAGGGCCACCTGGGTGAGGGTGAAGTGGGGCTCGCCGTCCGAGAGGTTGGACCAGACGAAGACCATCGCCGTGCACGGCGCCGCCGCCAACAGGATGAGGCCGGCGATGTAGGCGTCGATCTGCGCCGCCGGCAACCACGGCGCGAACAGGTGGCGGATGAAGATCCACCCCAAGAGGGCCATGGAGAAGGGCTTCACCCCCCAGTTGATGAACAGGGTCACCGCCACCCCCCGCCAGTGCTCCTTCACCCGGTGCAGCGCCGCGAAGTCGATCTTCAACAGCATGGGGACGATCATCAGCCAGATGAGCACCGCCACCACCAGGTTTACCCGTGCTACCTCCAGCCGCCCGAGGAGGCGGAAGGGGGCGGGGATGAGCTGGCCGAGGGTGATGCCGGCGCCGATGCAGGCGAAGACCCAGAGGGTGAGGTAGCGCTCGAAGGGCGACAGCCGGGCCCGCGCCGCCCGCTGCATGGCTACGCGACACGGGCGGCTCACCCGCACCTCCATCCCGCGGGACGGGGGGTGACCCCAACGGGCTCGACCGCGGGGGAGGTGGGAAGTCGGGAGGCGCGGGTAGAACGGGCGCGCGGGGAGGCCACCGGCTGGACCCCGGGGGCGGGGGTTGGCGGCGGGGCCACGGACGAGGGCAGATCGCCCGGCGCGCCGCCGAGGCGCCGCCGCCGCGCGCCTAACGCGAGGCGGATCGCCGAACCGGCAAGGTGGAGGGTCCTCATTCGTCCCTCTGGTTGAGCTCGGCCAACAGCGCCGCCACCCGCGCCCGGATCGCGTCGCGGCTGGCGCGGAAGGAGGCCATGACCGCCGTCTCGTCGCCGGTCGCCCGGGCCGGGTCGGCCAGCGGCCAGTGGCGCTTCTCGACCCCCGGCGGCAGGACCGGGCAGTGGTCGTGGGCATCGCCGCAGAGGGTGATGACCCAATCGGCCGCCGCCACCATCGCTGGGGTGACGAGGGTGGAGCGGTGGTCTCCGATGTCGACCCCCGCCTCCGCCATCACCGCCACCGCCCGCGGATTGAGGCCGTGGGCCTCGATCCCCGCCGAGGCCACCACGACAAGCTCGCCGCCGAGGGCGCGCGCCCACCCCTCGGCCATCTGCGAGCGGCACGCGTTGCCGGTACAGAGAAAGAGGATGCGGAGCGGGGTGGCCACAGGGGAGGGGGGGTGGGCGCGGTGGGGAGTCGGCCGAGGGTGGCGCGGGGGTTGCCAACCGGGCGCCGATTCTGGCGGGGAGCAACTCCGCCGGGGCTCAGGTGGGGCAGCAGAGGCGCTCCGGCCTTCCGGCCATGGCGGCGAGGCGGGTGCGGTCGTCGGTGAAAGGGGGCTCGCTGGCGGTGGCGGCGGCGAGCTCGTGGATGATCCGCAGCGCCCACCCGGGCAGGGTTGGGTGGAGGCGGTAGTGGATCCACCGGCCGGCGCGCCGGTCTTCCACCACCCCGGCGTCGCGCAGGGGCGCGAGGTGGCGCGACACCTTGGGCTGGCTCACCTCCAGGGCCGCGGTGAGCTCGCAGACGCACAGCTCCCCCTCCGCGGCGAGGAGGGTGACGCAGCGCAACCGGGTGGGGTCGGCGAGGAGGGGAAGGAGGTGGGTGGGGGACATATTTGGGGATGCATATATACCGCCATCCAGATATGTCGTCAACCGTCGGCGATCACCGCCGCCGCCGCCATCCCCTTCTCGTGGGTGAGGGAGAGGTAGAACCGGACCCTCCCGGAGCGGGCGGCCAGCCGGGCGGCGGCCGCGCCGGTGAGGCGCAGCTCGGGCTGGCCGGTGGCGGTGCGCACCACCTCCACGTCGCGCCACCCCACCTCTCCCCCGAGGCCGGTGCCGAGCGCCTTGGCCGTCGCCTCCTTCGCCGCCCAGCGGGCGGCAAGGGAGGGGGCGGGGTCGCGGCGGGAGAGACAGTCGGCGCGCTCGCCCGGGGTGAAGCACCGTTCCAGAAAGCGCTCGCCAAAGCGCGCCAGCGCCTGGCGCATCCGCGCCACCTCCACCAGGTCGATGCCGATCCCGAGGACCATGGCCCATCGTACCCCGTCCGTCGCGGTGGGGGTCGATCGCCGCCCCTCCCCGGCCGGGCCGCGGGAGCACAGGGGTGGGGCCCTCGCCGCCGGCCGCAGGCGGGGGGCGCGACTGGCGCGGGGTTGGCGGCCGGCCGGCGGGGGAAGAGCGCGGGCAAGATCCGCCCCCGGGGTAGCACGCGCGACCGGCGCTTAGGTTGTGACCCGCGTGGCCACGGTGCCATCTTGTCGCCCCGCTATGGTCGCTCCTGTTCTCCTCAGCCGCGAAGCGCTGCACCAGCTCGTGGTGGCGACGACGAAGCGTCTGGCCCTGCACCACGTCCCGGGTCAGGACCGCCGGATCACCGCGGAGAACGTCTACCAGTCGGGCAATCGGTGGAACCTGCCGGTGATCCTCGACTTGATGGAGCAGCTCCTGCTGCCTGGCTCCGCGCTCCAGGGGTGTGACCACCTCGACCACTGTTTGGCGCAGATCGACGCGGGCCAGCGGATCCTCTTTCTTGCCGAGCACGCGGGGAACTTCGACGTCCCCGCCTTCTTCTACCTCGTCGGGCGCGCCTCGCTCCGCTACCAGCGCATCCTCGACCGGCTGATCTACATCGCTGGCCGCAAGCTCAACGAGGAGAGCGAGGTGGTGAAGATGTACACGGAGATCTTTTCCCGCATCGTCATCGTGCCGCGCCGCGAGCTACTGGGGCCGAGTCACGCGGAGGGCGCGGCGGAGCGGGGGGCGCGCCTGGCCGAGGAGCACACCGCCGCCACGATCAACCGCGCCGCCTTCCGGCGCATGGCGCAGCTCAAACGCAACGGCCACATCTTCTGCCTCTTCCCCCTTGGCGGCCGGCCAAAGGGCGAGCTGGACAACGTGCCGGTGAAGGAGACCACCTCGTACTTGAAGGCGTTCGACCTCGCCTATCCGATCGCCATGGTGGGCAACCCCCTGCCGGCGACCGCCGGGCCGATGGAGCTGGAGGTGCCGATCCAGGATCGGGTGGTCTTCCGGGTCGGCGCGCCGCTTGCCTGCGCCGACTACCTGATGGCGAGTCGCGTGGCGTGGGAGTCGGCGGGCGCGCCGCTGGACTTCGAGCAGTTCACCGCCAACCGGGTGATGGATCTCTTGCGCGAGCTCCATCGGGCGGCGGCGGATGGTGGCGGTGCAGGGACTTGAACCCCGGACACTGCGGATATGAGCCGCATGCTCTAACCAGCTGAGCTACACCGCCGCACGGGCCCCACGGCGAGCCAGCCCGCACCCCCCGTGGCGCGGGCCGCGCACCCGCACGGGGGAGCGGACGCTAGCGAGGCGCGCATGGCCGGTCAAGGGGTTGGGCCGCCGTTGACTTCGTCCGCCACCCCTCCCCACTATCGCCACCCATTTTTCCCACCTGCCCCTCCCCTTGTCTGCCGTGCGCCTCGCCCTCCTTTTCGCGCTCCTTGTTGTGCCCCACTCCGCGTGGGCCTTGGCGGGGTCTGCCGAGAGCCGGTCGGTCTTCGCCCTGGTCCTCCACTCGGGGCCCATGGTGCAGGCGGTCCTCCTCCTTCTGGTCTTCTTCTCGGTGGTGTCGTGGGCGATCATCGCCTTCAAGTGGCAGGTGGTTCGCCGCGCCCGGCGGGGCTCGAAGACCTTTCTGGAGATCTTCTGGCGGACCGTGCGCCTCGGTCAGATCTTCGACGCCGCCCGCAACCTGAACGGCGCGCCGTTGGCGGAACTCTTCCGCGCCGGCTATGGCGAGCTGGTCCGCCTCTCCCAGCGCGGGGACCGTGAAGCCGCGCCGGTGGTCGATGCGCCGAGTGAGATCAGCACGGACCTCGGCGGGGTGGACAACATCGGCCGGGCCCTGGCGCGGGCCACCAACGAGGAGATCTCCCGCCTGCGCCGCTACCTCACCTTCCTCGCCACCACCGGCTCCACCGCCCCCTTCGTCGGCCTCTTCGGGACCGTCTGGGGGATCATGGACGCCTTCCGTGAGATCGGTGCCCGTGGCAACGCCACCTTGGCGGTGGTCGCGCCGGGGATCTCCGAGGCCCTGGTGGCCACCGCCGCCGGCCTGGCCGCGGCGATCCCCGCGGTGATCGCCTACAACTATTTCAACAGCAAGATCGACACCCTCACCGCGGAGATGGACAACTTCCACTCCGAGCTGCTGAACATCGTCCGGCGCCATTTCGTGAAGGACTCCAGAGATGTTGCGCCGTAGGGCTGGGCGGGCGCCGATCGCCAATATCAACGTCACCCCCCTGGTGGACGTGATGCTGGTCCTCCTGATCATCTTCATGGTGACCAGCCCGATGCTCACCCAGGGGGTGGACGTGGACCTGCCGGAGACCACCTCCACCCCGGTGAAGCAGGCGAAGGAGCCGCTCACGGTGACCATCAACCGGGACGGTCAGGTTGCCCTCGAGGACCACGTGGTGGAGGTCGGCGGTCTCGGCGCGAAGGTGGTGGCGATCTTTGCCGCGCGCGAGGACGAGCGGCGCGAGGTCCTGTTGCGCGCCGACCGCACCGTCCCCTACGGCGTCGTGGCGCAGGTGATGGCCTCCCTCCAAGAGGCAGGGGTTGACCACTTGGGAATGATGACCCGCCCGCTGGAGACCCGGTAGGCCGGTCGCCATGTGGGCTTGAGCCCGCACCTCTCACCATGAATCTGCTCCGCGCGTGTGCCTCTCCGAATCTGCCGGCCGCGCCCGCAACCGGCCGGACGCCTGGCCGCGGGCCGAGGGTTGCGGGCCGGCCAGCATCTCCGGGCAGGGGCGCGTCGACGCGACGAGCCCTTGTGAGCGATGCGGGCTAGTCGCGCAGACCGCCTCGGCCCCTTTCTCGGGCGCAGCGTGGTGGGCCACGTGGTGGCGGTGGTGGCGGTTCTCACCGCCGGCCACCTTGCCATCCACCCCCCCCGCCCCTTGCCGCCGTCGCAGTTCGTGAAGGAGGGGGGTGGACCGCCCACCGCGCCGCCGGCGGCGGCGGTTCCAAAGACGGCGGGGCCGCCGTCGGTGGCCCCGCCGCCGCCGCCCAAAGCGGCGACCGCCCCGCCCCCGCCGCCCCCGCCGGCGGCGAAGGTCGCCCCCCCGCCGCCCCTTCCGCCGCCGCCGTTGCCCAAGCCTGAGCCCAAGCCCCAGGTGGTCCACCCGGCGCCGAAAGGGCCGGATCACGCCCTGGTGGAGAAGAAGGTGGAGGAGAAGAGCCTCGCCGACATCCGCGAGCGACTCGCGGCGCGGCGCGCGGAGGCGCAGCGCGAGGAGGAGAAGAGCCAGCGCCAGGAGGCGGCGCGACAACGGCAGCAGAAGGCGGCGCGGCAACAGGCGGCAGAGGCCACCCGGCTGGAGAGGGAGCGCCAGCAGCTCGCCGACACGATCTCCCGGATCAAGGCGGAGGAGCAGACCCGGGTGGCCGAGGCGCGTGCGGGGGCCGAGCGCGAGCAGCGGGTGGCCGCGATCCGCGCGGCGGCGGCCTCCCAGGCGGTGGTGGTGGCGGAGGGCCACCGCTCCACCTATCAGGAAGGGGTGGGGCGGGCGATCAAGAGCAACTTCACCCTGCCCCCCAACGTCCCCAAGGAGAGCAAGCTGGTGACCAAGATGCGGGTGCGCGTCGATCTCGCCGGCGAGCTCCTCGACGTGGTCCTGGAGTCTCCCTCAGGAAACCAGTACTTTGACGACGCGGTGGAGCGGGCGGTGAAAAAGTCCACGCCCCTGCAACCTCCCCCCGACGACCTCTCCCTCCTCGACGCCTTCGACGGCAGCGCCGTCACCCTCTACTTCGAGTTCCGTTCGGACGAGCTGTGAGGCGGTGCGCCGCGCCCGCTGGCTCCGCTACCGAACCCCCAGCGCGCCGGTGGGTCGGTTCGACCCCACTGCCGGCGCTACCTTCCCCCCCTCCTTTTCTTGGCGATCGACTCGTGACCCCCATCCGCCTGCTCCGCCGTTGCTCCCTCGTCCTCGGTCTCGTCTTTCTCGGTCTGGCCCTCGCTCCTCCGGCCCGCGCCGCGGAATACACCACCATCTCCCCCTCCGGGGTGGGACGGATCCATCTCGCCATCCCGTATTGCCGCGGCCTCGACACCCCTCTGGACGTGACCCTGGCGCAGGAGATCGCCCGGGTGGTGGCGGATGATCTGGAGATCTCCGGCTATTTCCAGCGCATCGACCCGGCCGCCTACCTGGAGGACTACCGCACCGCCAGTCTCACCGCCGGCGCGTTCGAGTACCGCGACTGGACCACGGTGGGCGCCGAGTACCTGGTGAAGATGGGCGCCAAGGTGGAGGGCGAGCGGCTCACCGTGGAGGCGCGTCTCTACGACCTCTTTGGCCGCCGGCAGATCTTCGGCAAGCAGCTCACCGGCGATTTGGTCGCGCGCCGCTACCTCCTCCACCGGGTCGCCAACCAGATCCTCAAAGAGGTGACTGGCGAGGAGGGGGTCTTCGACACCCGGATCATCTGCGAGGTGCGCCGCGGCCGGGCGAAGGAGATCTATGTCCTCGACTTCGACGGCCACAATCCGCGCCGGGTGGTCGCCAACCGCCGGCTCAACCTGATGCCCGACTGGTCGCCAGACGGCAAGTACATCGCCTTCACCTCCTATCTGAAGAACAACCCCGACCTCTTCGTCCTCGACGTGGGTCGCGCCATGGTGAAGCGGATCTCCCGCAGCCTGGGGGTGAACATGGCGCCCGACTGGTCGCCCGACGGCCGGCAGCTGGCCCTCACCATGACCGCCGGGGGGGACACCCAGATCTTTGTGATAAAGCGCTCGGGGGATGGCCGCCGCCAGCTCACCCAGACCCACGGGATATCGGTAGGGCCGGCGTGGTCCCCGGACGGGAAACAGATCTGCTTCGTCTCCGACCGCTCCGGCTCGCCGCAGCTCTACCTGATGAACGCGGAGGGCGGCGGGGAGCGCCGCCTCTCCTTTGGCGGCACCTATTTCGCCAACCCCGCCTGGTCGCCCGATGGCAAACGGATCGCCTACGCCAAGACCACCAACGGTGGCTTCAACATCTTCACCATCCGGCCCGACGGTACCGACATCCAGCGGGTCACCGACGCCTCCGGTTCCCACGAGTGCCCGAGCTGGGCGCCGAACAGCCAGTACCTCGTCTACCAGACCACCCACCACGGCGAGGCTGGGCTGGAGATCCACAACCTGCGCACCGGCGACCACCGCCGGATCACCCCGCCGGGGATGAACGCCACCGCCCCCGACTGGGGGCCGTTGGGGGCCGCGACGCCGTAGACCGCGGGAGAGGGTCCGCAGGGGGCGAGGCGCTCCACGGGGGGGTGAAGCCGGCCACCGTTCGCGGGGTGGCGCGGGGGGCGGTGGCGTCCAGCGAGCGGGTTCCAAGGCGCGCGGCTGCTCGCCTTGGTCCGCGGCTGGGTAGCGCCCCCTGTGGCGCATACGGACAGGTGGCGGGGATGGGGCGGCGCAGGGGGGTGGCGTTTTGCTGCCCGCGCGCCGGAGCCGTGCTACCCTCCGCCGCCGCTCGCCATTTGTCATTGGAGCCTGCCATGGTCTGTCGCCTCTGCCTCCTCGTCGCCCTCTTTTTCTGCCTACCCCGCCTCGCCGCCGCGGCGTGTCCCACCTGCCACGCGAAGATCGAGCAGGCGGCGGGTTGGGCCCACACCTACGCCGACTGGGAAGAGTCGATCCACGCCTTCAACGAGATCACCTGCACCAGCTGCCACGGCGGCGACAACGGCGCGCCGGAGGCGGCCAAGGCGCACGCAGGGATCCGTTTCCGCGGCCAGGCGGCGGCGGGCGATCCAGCGGTGCGTCTCACCGTGGTGCAGTTGTGCAGCGGTTGCCACCAGGACACCTTCCACGGCTACCGGGTGAGTCCGCACTTCAAGGCCCTGAGCGCGGGGCGGAAGGCGGCGGATTGCGCCACCTGCCACGGCGCAGTGGGCGGCCACGTCCTCAACGCCGGGACGATCACCGCCACCTGCCGCCAGTGCCACACGGACACGGCGGCGGGGAACACGGTGGAGGTGGCGCAGACGATGCTCGAGTTCACCCACCGGATTCGCATGGCCCTGGTCTTCCCCGAACCCGGCCACCAGCTCACCGGCGACAAGCGGGCGCGGGTGGAGGAGGCAATCAGCGCCGCCATGGCGGCGTGGCACGAGTTCAACCTCGAGTCCCTCGGCCAGGCCCTCGTCCACGGCACCGGGGTGCTCGACCAGTAGCCGCGCGCGTCGCCGGGGCGGCGCCGTGGACTCTGGGCGTCCCGCCTCCCCGCGGAGACGGGCGGCGCCAGGGCAGAGCGGCCACCCGTCGCTTTGCAATCCACCGCCCGCCACGCCCCAAGGGGGGAGGGGGTCCCCGCGGCGCCGGTGCGCCCCGTCTGGATTGACGGCGAAGCCACCGCACTCGGCGCTGCGGCCCCGCGCCTCGCGTCGCCGGGGAGCGAGCCGTACGACGGTGGTCGAACCGCTCCCGATCCGGACTCGCGCCCGCTGCTCTTCGCCACCCTCGACAAGGTCCGAGCCATTCCCAGGCGACCGCTTTGGCGTGGCGCGGAAGGGGTGGCAGGGGGTGCGGGATTCGGCGCCGTGGGTGCTCACCCTCGCGTGGCCCGATCGCCCTCCGCCGCGGCCCGCAGGGGGTGGGGGTTTCTCCGCCGGTGGGTGGGGGGGAGGGTGCGGCCGGCGCGTCCGCCCGGCCGGCTTGGCCCTTCCTCTACCCCCGCCCCCGCCCCGCCCCGGTCGGGTGGGCGCTTGTGGGGGTTGTCGCCGGCCGCGAATAATCGCGCCCACCCCACCCTCTCCGGTGACCTATCTCATGCGTCTGCGCCGCGCCCTCGCCCTCTGCTCCCTCGGCCTCCTCGCCACCGCCGCGCTGGCTTCGGAACGGCCGCCGAATCTGGACAGTGGCGATTTCTTCAGCCTGCTCGCGGCGGAGCAGGAGGAGACCACCGCCAGCCGCTACCCGCAGGCGCTCGAGCGAGCGCCGTCGGCGGTGACCGTGATCACCCGCGACGAGATTGCGGCCTCCGGGGTGGTCAACCTCGCCGATCTCCTGCGCGAGGTGGCGGGGGTGAATGTCTGGACGATCAACGGCGGCCAGACCCAGGTGGGGATCCACGGCACCGACGTGATGCAGTCGTCGAAGCTCCTCATCCTCATCGACGGCCACGCAGTGCGCGACCCGCTCTTCGGGGTCAACATCTTCAATCAACTGCCGGTGGTCCTCGAGGAGGTGGAGCGGGTGGAGGTGGTGCGCACCCCGGGGACCACCTACGGCGCCAACGCGGTCACCGGGGTGATCCAGATCATCACCCGCCGGCCACGCGAGGCGGCGGACGCGCCGTACCTCACGGTCACTCGGGGGGAGAACGACACCACCGGGTTCGCCGGTGGCGGCGGCATCACCCACGGCTCCAAGGCGCTGGCGCTTGCCGGCCGCACCTTCGACACCACCGCCTGGAACGAGAACCTCGACGAGGAGTCGGACCAGCACCACGCCTGGCAAGTGCGTGGCGAGCTCGCCCCGGCGGCGGGGCCCAGCGTGACGCTCGCCGCCGGGGAGAACGACTTCAACGGCTTCATGCGCTTCCCCTTCCGCCTGTGCAAACACCTGATCCGTAGCGACGCGCGCTACGTTGACGCCACCATCGCCGACACCCTGACGGGCGGGAGCGAGTACCACCTGCGCCTGTCGCTGTCCAACCGCGACCTCACCTTGCTGGACAACGGCAGCTTCGCGCGCATCGAGGTCCCGGGTCATCCGGAGCTCACCCGCACCGAGCCGGCGGCGACCCTCGAAATCAATGGCCAGGCAGGAACGGTGCGCTGGGTGGGCGGCGGCGAGCTGCACGAGGTGATCGCGCGCAGTACCACGATGCTCGACGCCGACCTCGCCGCGGTCACCGGTGCCCTCTACGGTCAGGCGGAGTGGCAGCTCCGCCCCAACCTCTCGTGGTTTGCCGGCCTGCGCTCCGACACCCACTACGACGCCAACCCGGTCCTCTCGTCGTTTTCCGCCCTGGTCTGGCTCCCCCATCCGCGCCACACCCTGCGTTTGTCGGTGAACCGCGCGCACCGCTTCCCCGACCTCTACGAGGGGCGGCTCGATTACGTGCAGGAGGGGGGCAACCCGCTCAAGGCCGGGTGGTACGAGGGCGACCGCGACCTCGACCCGGAGCAGGTGACCACCTACGAGGCGGGCTACCGAACGCAGCTCGCCCCCACCCTCACTGCCGGGTTCACCACCTACGTCGCTTCGGCGCGCGACAACATCCAGATGCGCTTCCTGGACAACTTCACCGCCGGTGACGGCCGCACCCTGCCCCACTACCGGTACGCGAACATCAACGACCAGCGCACCCTCGGCTGGGACGCGGAGGTGCACTGGCGGCCACTGCCGGCGTGGCGCCTGTTCGCCACCGCCTCCCAGGCCAGGGTGGAGGTGGACGGCGAGGACCTGATCGGCGAGCACGTCCTCCCCGACCTCACCTCCTCTGTAGGGGTCGGCTACCGGCCGGTGCGCGGCCCGTTCGGGCGCGTCGCCGTCCACTGGGTAGGTCCGTCGGACTGGCGTTTCCCCTACTACAACGACGCCACCCACCAGATCGAGCCGCAAGAGCGCCACCTCGCCAGCTACGCCACCGTCGATGTGAACGTCGGCACCACGGCGTGGGACGGGCGGCTGGTCGCCGACCTCACCCTCACCAACCTGTTCCGCGACCATCACCTCGAATGGCTGGTGAACGAGATCGACTCGCGCGCCGTCGGCCGCCTCACGGTCCGCTTCTAATGCGCCATCTCGGCCTTTTGATCGCCCTGCTCCTGGCGGCGGTGGAGGCGCGCGGAGCCACCGTCTTGGTGGTCCAGCAAGCGGGGGTGGAGGCGTACGCCGAGGCGGTGGAGGGGCTTGCCCACCTCTTCGGCTCCAAGATGCAGGTGTGGGCGGGGGTGGCCGGGGAGGCGACCCGCGCCTCTTTGGCGCGCACCGTCCAGCGCGAGGCGCCGCGGCTGGTGGTGGCGGTGGGGCGGTGGGCGGCGGTGATGGTGCGCGACGGCGATCTCCATGTGCCCGCCCTCTACGCCATGGTCCTCGACCCGGCCATCGACCACCTCGATAGCGCCCCCTTTGTCGGCGGCATCACCCTCGCCCCGAGCCAGCACGACCGCCTTGGCGCCCTGCACCGGGTTGCCCCGGCGGTCCACCGGGTCGCCGCGGTGGTGGCGGCGGGCCAGGGCGAGGTTTGGGCCCGGGCGAGGCTGGCGGGCGACACCGCGGGGATGGAGGTGGTGATCCTGCCGTTTACCGTTGCGGCCCTGCCGAAGGTGTGCGACGCGGTGGTGGCGGCGGGCGCGGAGGCGGTGTGGTTGCCGGTGGAGGGGGGGCTCCTGTCGCCCGCCGCCTTTGACTACCTGCGCCGCTGCTCCGTCGACCACCACCTGCCCCTCCTCGTCCCCACCGCTTCGTGGGTGGAGCGCGGCGCGCTGCTGGCGGTGTACAGCGACTACTTCGAGAGCGGTCTACTCGCCGGCGAGATGGCGCACCGTTGGTTGGTGGGCGGGCAGGTCGCCTTTGGCCCACCGGCGCGCGCCGCCCTGGCGGTGAATCGGACGGTGGCCGCCGCCCTCGGCCTCCCCCTCTCCCCCGAGGTGGCTCGGGAGGCGTTGGTGGTGGTGGATGAAGGCAATGATGAGTAGCGTAGCCGCTCTCCCGGAGAGCGCCGGCCGGGCGCGCCGTCGAACTCGCGCGTCCGGCGCGGGGGGCGCTGGGTTGACCCCCGGGTGGGGCGCGCTTGGGTGGCCATGAAGATTCGCCAACGTCTTGTCCGCATGACCCTGCTGGTGGTCGCGGTGACCACCGTGTCGATGGCGGCTTGGAGCCTCACCATCCACCGCCACGCGCTCGAGGAGGCGGTGGTGCTGCGCGGCGAGACGATCGTCACCTCGCTCGCCGGCGGCGGCCGGTACGCGATCCAGCTCGTCGACCGTGAGGCCCTCGACAACCTCTGCGTCACCGCCCTCCACGCCCCGGACGTGGTCGCCACCGCCTTCCTCGACGCGACCGGCGAGCCACTCCTCATGCGCACCCGCGCGGGAGAGGCCGTGCCGCCGTTGCCCGCGGCGGTGGGCGAGGAGTTGCGTGGTGACCGCCCCGTGGTGCATCGCACCGCCAGCGGCTGGCTGTTCCTTACGTCGATCGTGGCGAGCCACGAGCCGTCGCCGGAGGAGCTTCTGTTGGGGACCGGCGGCGGCGAGAGCCAGGTGGGCACGGCGCTCCTCTGGTTCTCCGACGCGGGGCTGCGGGCGGCCTTGCGGCGCGACACGGCGGGGCTTGCTGGAATCACCGTTGCCGCGGTGGTTCTCGCGTTGATCGTCGCCCGGCTCCTCTCCCGCGGTTTGGTGCGGCCCATGGCCCGCCTAACCGAGGGGGCGCAGCGGCTGGCCGCGGGCGACCTCGACCACCGCGTCCCGGAGAGCGGCGACGCGGAGGTAGCGACCCTAGCGCGGACGGTGAACCGGATGGCGGGGGAGATTCAAAGCCACCTGGCGGAGCGCGAGCGGCGGGCCGCCGAGATCGGCCGGGCCAACGACTTCTTGGAGAGCGTGTTGGACAGCTCGCCCACCGGCATCGCCGCTTGCGACCCGGAGGGCAACATGACCGCCTTCTCCGCCGCCGCCGAGGTCCTCACCGGCCTGGCCAAGCGGCAGGTCCTCGGCCGGCCGGTGGGGGTGCTGCCCGAACCCTTCGCCACCCTCCTCACCCGTGCGAGCGCGGGCGAGGCGGTGAGCGACACGCTGGAGCGAGGGGAGGGCGACGCGGCCAGCGTCCTCGATCTCCACGCGGTGGGGATCCGCGGCGAGCGGCGGATTGGCGGCGGCCTGCTGTTGTTGGTGGACCGCAGCGAGCGCACCCGCCTGGAGCGGCAGCTCCTCCAGGCGCAGAAGATGGAGTCGGTCGGGACCCTCGCCGGCGGTATCGCCCACGACTTCAACAACCTGCTCACCTCCATCCTCGGCAACGTCTCCTTCCTGCGCACCTTCGACGAGTTGCCCGCCGACGTGGAGGAGACCCTCGGCCAGATCGAGCGCTCCGGAATGCGCGCCGCCGAGCTCACCGGCCAGCTCCTCGCCTTCGCCCGTGGTGGCAAGTACCGGCAAGAGCCGGTGGAGCTGCACCAGCTCGTGCGCACCACCGTGGAGATGGTGCGCGGCGCCCTGGGCCACGCCATCGACCTGCACCTCGACTTCGCCGCACCGCGCGCGTGCGTGCTCGGCGACGCGGGCCAGCTCCAGCAGGTCCTCACCAACTTGTTGGTGAACGCCCGCGATGCCATGGCCGACGGCGGCTGGATCCGCATCGCCACCCGCGCAGGGGCGGGGGAGAGCGTCGAACTGATTTGCCAGGACTCGGGCAGCGGCATCCCCGAGCCCCTGCGCGAGCGGATCTTCGAGCCCTTCTACACCACCAAGGAGGTGGGCAAGGGGACCGGCCTGGGGCTGGCGATGGTGTACGGCATCGTCCACAACCACGGCGGCACCGTGCGGGTCAGCGGGGCGGAGGGGGAGGGGGCGTGTTTCACCATCACCCTGCCCGTGTGCGACCACCCCGCCGCCGCCCCGCCACCCCCGCCGGCCACTCCGGCCACGGCGGTGGGTGGCGGGCGGCGCGTCTTGCTGGTGGACGACGAGGCGGTGGTGCGCGAGGTGGGGCGGCGGATCCTCGCGCGCATCGGCTTCGAGGTGGTCACCGCCGAGGACGGCGAGGTGGCGGTGGCGACCTTCCGGCGCGAGGCGGGCCGCTTCGACCTCTGCCTCATCGACCTCACCATGCCCGCCCTCGGTGGGCGCGAGGTGGTCTCGGTGATCCGCGACAGCGGCTCCACGGTCCCGATCCTGTTGGTGAGCGGCCACTCGGAAGACGGCGAGGTGGAGCGCTCCATCGAGTGCGGCGCGAACGGCTTTCTCGCCAAGCCGTACACCGTCGCCGAGCTCTCCGCCGAGGTGACCCGCGTCCTCCACCCCGCCGCCAACGCATAGGTTGGGGTCAGGCCTTTACTTTGTACTCCCGGTCCAACGCCGGCCTTTGAGGCGCCACGTTGAAGTATAAAGTAAAGACCTGACCCCAATCCGATCTACAGGGGGAGCGGGCGGCGAGGTGGGTGTTGCGGGCGAACGGCCGGGCCTTGGTCGCGGCCAGGAAGGCGGGTCTCGCGCAGCGACGCAGAGGCGCGGAGGGGGGGCGCGGGGGGAACGAACAGGGAGTCGCGGGTGTGGCGATTGGGCGAGGTGCGGGCCAGGAAGGCGGGCTCGTGCGGCGGTCTGTCGGCCGGGGTCGCGTCGAGGGCCAAGGCGCTCCTCTCGACCCGGCTTCTACGCCGCGCCGGGAGGCTGTTTGTGCATGGCCGAGAGCTGGCTCTCTAGCCCCACCGCGTGGCTGATCGGCAGGGCGAAGGCGATGCCGTTGCCCGGCCGCTCCATCTCCGCCGCCTGCTTGATCGCGGCGAGGATCGCCACCACCTTGGCGTCGTCGACCAGGGAGAAGATGCAGCGATAGCGCTCCTCCAAGACCAGGCCAAAGAAGCTGAAGGCCTCCTTCACCCCGGTGCCGCGCGCCTCGATCACGCTCGCACCGGTGGCGCCGGCCACCTTGGCAGCGGTAATCACCGCCTCCTCCTTGGCCGGCGGCACGATCGCCATCACTGCGGCAAATCCCATGGCCTCTACCCCTTCCGGGCCGCGCGCCAGCGGCCGGCGATACCGTAGCCGATGACCGTGAGGATCGGAAACAACGAGGCGAGGGCGATCAACCCGAAGCCATCCACCAGGGGGTTGCGCCCCGGGACCTCCGCGGCGAGGGCGAGGCCGAGGGCCACCACCAACGGGACGGTGACCGTGGAGGTGGTGACCCCGCCCGAGTCGTAGGCGAGCGGCAAAAGCGGGCGGGGGGTCCACGGGGTAGCCGCCACCACCACCGCGTAGCCGGCCACCAACAGCAGCGTGAGGGAGCCGCCGTAGACGATCCGCACCACCCCCACCGCCAGCCCCACCCCCACTCCCAAGGCGACGGTGAGGCGCAGGGCCAGGGGGTGGACGAGGCCCGCGGAGAGCTCCTCCGCCTTCAAGGCGATGGCGATCAGGGCCGGCTCCGCGACGGTGGTGGCGAAACCGAGGAGAAAGGCAAAGAGGGTGATCCCCGCCGCCCCGCCGCGTGCCACGAGATCGTGGGCGAGCTGCTTGCCGAGGGGAAAGACCGCCAACTCCAGCCCCTCCATGAAGGCCCACAGGCCGACCACCGCCCACCCCACCCCCCAACCCAGGGTGCGACCCCCGGTGAAGGGGCTGCGCAACACGCCGAGCTGGAAAAAGCAGATCACCGCCACGATCGGTAGCAGGTCGCGAACCGTCTCCCCCAGGCCGCGCAGGAGCCACTCCACCAGGTTCGTCTCCACCCCGGCCGCGGCGACGGCGATCCCCCCAGCCTGCCCGTGGTGGAAGACCCACAGGCCGTAGAGGGAGACGAAGAGGATCGGCAGCAGCGAGGCGAAGGCGACCAGGCCGAAGCCATCGAGGAGCGGATCGCGGCCACGGAGCTGGCTGGCCAGGCCACCGCCGAGGGCGGCGATCAACGGCACGGTGACGCTGGAGGTGGTGATGCCGCCGGCATCGAAGGCGATCCCCACCAACTCCGGCGGACAGACCAGGGTCAGCCCCATGGCCGCCAGGTAGCCGCCCATGAGGTAGCGGTGGATCGGGTGGCCGGCGAGCAGGCGTACCACCCCGATCACCAGGGCGGTGCCCACCGCCAGGGCGACGGTGAGCCGAAAGGGCAGGGCGGTGAGCCGTCCAGCCGAGGCGAGCTCCGCCTGGGCAGCGGTGGCGATGAGGGTCGGCTCGGCCACCGTCGCGCCAAACCCCATGCAGAAGGCGAAGGCAAGCAAGAGGGGCAGATTGCCGCGCCGCGCAAAGCCGTTGGCGAGCCCCTCGCCGACTGGGAAGAGGGCGAGCTCCAGGCCGCGGAGGAAGAGAAAGAGGCCGCTGAGGGTAAGGACCAGGCCGAGTCCGAACCTCCCCGGGTGGGCGAGGTCCGCGCCGCCCACGACCAGCCGGGTGGCGATCAGGAGGAGGGCGAGGGGGAGGATGTCCAGCGCCGTCCGCGCCACCGTCAGGGCGAGCAGGCGCAAGGGGAGAGGTCGGCTCATGGCGTCGGCGACGGGTGGGCGGGCGACCCCCTCTCCCGCGTCGCCCCATCGGGTTGCCGCCGGCGCCGGGGAAGGGGCGGAGGAAGTAGAGGGTAGAAGGTCGAAAGTAGAAAGGGGGGTGCGGTTCAGGCGGGTGGGGCGTGGCCGCAGCCGGGGGGGGTCTTCCAAACCCGGGTGGTGGCGCGCGTCCCTGTCGCCTGCTCCCGATCGACGGCGGCGGGCGGATCTCGGCCCACCGGCGACGGCTCGTTCTCGCCACGCTCGCCAAAGTCCTCCAGACTACCCCTCCCGCCATGGCCGACGAGATCACCCTGACCTGCGATTGCATGGTCCACGGCGGCGACGCCCTGGCCCGCCACGAGGGGCAGGCGGTCTTCGTGGCCGGGGCGGTTGCCGGCGAGGTCGTCCGGGCACGGATCGTGGAGCGGCGGCGGGGCTACCTGCGCGCGCAGGTGGTGGCGGTAGAGGCGGCGAGCGCGGCGCGGGTGGTGGGGCCGTGTCCCTCCTTCGGCGCCTGTGGCGGCTGCCAATGGCAGCACATCGCCTACCCGGACCAGCTCCGCTTCAAGCGCCAGGTGGTGGTCGACCAACTGCGCCGGATCGGCCACCTCCCCGAGGCGGAGGCGGTGGTTCGGGAGACCGTGGCGAGCCCGCTGGCGTGGGGGTATCGCAACCACTGCCGCTTCCACCGCGGCCACGACGGCTGGGGATTCCGCAGCCTCGGCGGCGAGCGGGTGGTCGCGATCGGCGGCTGCGGTCTCGCCATGGCGCCGATCGGGGAGTGGCTCACCGCCATGCACGACCGGCCCGGCCCGCCCCAGGTGGCGGTGCGCTGCCTGGGCGGCGAGGTCGCCACCAGCGAGGCACCCAGGGCGCTGTTCGCCGAGGTGGCGGGGGCGCGCCTGCGCGTCTCACCGGGCTCCTTCTTTCAGGTGAACACGCCGCTGCTGCCCACCTTGGTGGAGATGGTGGTGGGGCGGCTTGCGCCCGCCGGCGGCGAGCGGCTGGTGGACGCCTACGGCGGCGTCGGCCTCTTTGGCCGCTTCCTCGCCAGCCGTGCCTCCTCGGTGGTGGTGGTGGAGACCGGCCCGGCGGCGGTGGCGGACGCCCGCGTCAACCTGGCGGAGCTGGCGAGCGCGGAGGTGGTGGAGGGGCGCGCGGAGGAGGTGGTGGGCAGCCTCCCGGGGAGGCTCGACGCGGTGGTGATCGATCCCCCGCGGGTCGGCTGCGCACCGGAGTTGCTCGACGCCCTGGCCCGCCGCCACGTCGCCCGCCTCGTCTATGTAAGCTGCGACCCCGCCACCCTCGCCCGCGACGCGGCCCGCCTCACCACCCTCGGCTACCGCCTCGCAGAGCTCCAACCCGTCGACCTCTTTCCCCAGACCTTCCACGTCGAGACCATCTCCACCTGGCGCTGGCAGCGGTGAGGGCGGCGGGCGCGGCGCGCTATGGGGCCGCCTCTCCCCGCCTTGGCATCCGCGTCGCGGCCGCGCCAACCTGTTTTCCATGACGCGCACCGCCCTCGCCCTCGCCCTGGCCGCCTCCCTGTTCGCCTTCGTCACCGGCTGCGCCCACGTGGACGAGCGGCCGATGGTGGTCACCGCCTATGACCCGGGGAGCGAGTCGTGCGGCTGGCGGCGCGGGCGGCTGCTCTTCTGGCGCAAGTTCGTGGCCGAGGGGCCACGCCAGGGGGAGCGGTACACCGGCCGTACCGCCGCCAACACGCGCCCGAAGCCGGTGCGACCGGGCCTCGTGTCGTGGGACACGGTACGCCACCCGTGGATGGCGCCTGTGCGCCTGATCTTGTTTTGGAACCTCCTGCCGCGGCCCGGGACGATCGCCGCCGACACCCGCGTCTACCCCTTCGGCACCCGCATCTACGTCCCCGGCTGGGGGTGGGGGGTGGTGGAGGACCGCGGCTCCGCCATCCAAGGACCGGCCCACATCGACCTCTTCTTCCCGTCGCGCCGCAAGGCGTTGGCGTGGGGCAGCCAGCGCCTGACCGTGAAGGTGGTGGCGCCGTAGGCGCGACCGGGTACGTAGGAAGTACGGATTGGGGTCAGGCTTCGTTTCTTTCATTGTTTACCGTAGGGGGTGAACGTTGCCGCGATGAGAATCAAATAATGAAAGCCTGACCCCAGCCCAAAGCCTGACCCCAGCCCCATGACCCCAGCCGCAGCCCCAAAGCCTGACCCCAGCCCAGCCCCCAGCCTGGGCGGAGACGCGGAGGGGGGAGGCCGGTCGTGACCTTGGTGGCACCGCCGGGGTGCACTTCAGTGAGAGCCGATCACCCACTCCCGCGCGGGGGTCGTGTGCTCCCCGTCTACGATTCGCGCCCCTTCGCGTTTGTTCGCGGCCCTCTCTACAAGACATTTTCCAACTACGTTCTACCCGCCGCGGGGGACCGCTTTGCCACCCCACCACGGGGTGAGTTCTCCGCGCCGGTGCGCGCCCCGCCTTCTCAGCCCGCCCCCCACCCTCCCCTCTGCGTTCCTCCGCGCCCTTCGCGGTGAACCCGCCTTCCAGGCCACGCCGGCGTGGGCGCTCGCGGTAGGCCAGAGGTTGACTGGCCCGCGGGGCAGGCGACGAGGCGCCGGTGCGCAGCCGGACCCCCGCCGAGGAGACGGCCGAGCGAGGGGGTGGCCGGGGGGTGGCTCACCCGCGATCGAGCCGCGGCAGGAGCTGGTCGAGGCGGTCGATCACCGCGAGATCGACGCTCGGGAGGCGGTGGTGGTCGCGGGAGAGGAGGATCGGTTGGATTCCCGCGGCGCGGGCGCCGGCGACGTCGCCGGTAAGGTCGTCGCCGACGTGGATCGCATGGTCCGCGGTCACCCCGCACGCCGCCAGGGCGATCTCGAAGAGGCGCGGGTTGGGTTTGGCGACGCCGTGGCGGGAGGCGTAGATCGGGTGGTCGATGAGGCCGCCGATGCCGAGGGCGGTGAGGACATCCGGCAGGCGGGAGTCGAAGTTGGAGACCACGGCGACGGTGAGCCCCCGGTCGCGCAGGGCGAGGAGGGTGGCGCGGCTCTCCGGGTAGAGCTCCCAGGCGGCGCCGCGGAACGGCTCGTAGATCTCCGTGCGGTAGGTCGCGAAGTCGAGGGGGAGGTCGAGGCGGGCGAAGGTGCGGTAGACCCGGTCATACCACCACTGGATCTCCATCTCCCGCAGGTGGTCCGGGGTGAGGCCGGGAAAGGCCATGGGGCCGGCCGCCGCCATCTCGGCGTGGAAGGCGGCGTCGAGCTCGGCCGCGGTGATCGCCGGCCGGGACCGCACCGCCACCGCCCGGTAGATGGCGCCCACCGAGTCGCGCACCCGGAAGAGGGTGCCGACGCCGTCCAACAGGATCGCCTGAATCGGATGGGCCACAGGGATGGGCGCGACGAGGGGCCAAGGGGGCAAGCGCACCATCTTACTCGATCTGGCCGCCGTTCTCAGCGAGGACGCCTTGCGCCTCTTCCAAGGCGGCGAGGCGCTCCTCCCACTGCTCGGTGATCGCCGCGGCGCGCCGCTCCGCCTCTTGGTGGTGGCGGACGGTCTCGTCAAAGAGGGTCGGGTCGTGGTGGTAGAGGTCGGGGTCGGCGAGCCGTTGGTTGAGCTCGCCTTGCTGCGCCATCACCTGCTCCAGCTCCTGCTCCAGCTCGCTCACCTCGCGCTTCAGCCGGTTGACCTCCACCTTCGCTTGTCGCTGTTCCGCGCGCCGGCGGCGGGGTGGCTCCTTCGCCGCCTTGGGGGTGACCGGCCGGCGCGCCGCCGCGGTGCGGGCGAGGGTGTAGGCGGCGTAGTCGCCGGGGAAGAGGGTGACGGTGGCGGGGTCGTCGCGGTCCGGGTTGCGCTCCACCACCAGAATTTCCTGGGCGGCCCGTTGCAGGAGGTGGCGGTCGTGGGTGATCAAAACGAGGGTGCCGGTGTACTCGGCCAGCGCCGCGGCGAGGGCCTCGCGGGCCGCCATGTCGAGGTGGTTGGTGGGCTCGTCGAGGAGCAGTAGGTTGGGCGGCTGGATGAGGAGGCGGGCCAGCGCCAGGCGCGACCGCTCGCCGCCGGAGAGGACCGCCACCTTCTTGTCCACCGCGTTGCCGGAGAAGAGGAAGCGGCCGAGGAGGCCGCGCAGCTCGCTGATCGTCCGCCCCTCGGCCACCGCCCGCATCTCCTCCAGGAGGGTGCGATCGTCGCGCAGGGTGTCGGCGCTGTGCTGGGAGAAGTAGGCGCGCAGCACCCCGGTGCCGAGGGTGACCGTGCCGCAGTCCGGGGACTCGACGCCGGCGAGGAGCTTCATGAGGGTCGATTTGCCCGCGCCGTTGGGGCCGGCGAGGGCGATCCGCTCGCCGCGCTGGAGGGTGAGGTCGAGGTGCCGGTAGACGGCGACGTCGCCATACGCCTTGTCCACCCCGGCCATCTCCACCACCAGCCTGCCCGAGCGCGGCGGTTGGGGGAAACGGATGTGGACCGCGGCGCTGTCGTGCTCCACCTCGATCCGCTCCAGGTGGGCGAGTTGTTTGACCCGGCTCTGCACCTGGCGCGCCTTGCTCGCCTTGGAGCGGAAGCGGGCGATGAACCGTTCGGTGTCGCGGATCTGCCGTTCCTGGTTCGCCGCCGCCTGTTGCTTCAACACCTGGCGCTCGGCCTGCTGCTGCTCGAAGGCGTCGTAGTTGCCGCGGTAGGTGACCACCGCCCCCGCCTCCACCGAGGCCACCTTGGTGACCAGGTGGTTGAGGAAGGTGCGGTCGTGGGAGATGAGGAAGATCGCCCCGGGAAAGCCCTTCAGGTACTGCTCCAGCCACTCCACCGAGGCGAGGTCGAGGTGGTTGGTCGGCTCGTCCAGGAGCAGCAGGTCGGGGGCGGCGACCAACAGCCGGGCGAGCTCGGCGCGCATCCGCCAGCCGCCGGAGAAGGCGCGCATCGGGCGCACGAAGTCCGCCTGGCGAAAGCCGAGGCCGTGGAGGATCGCCTCGGCCCGCGCCTCCAGGTCGAAGCCGCCGAGGGTCTGAAACCGCTCGAAGAGGTGGCCCTGTTCCGCCGCCCAGGCGGCGAGCTCGTCGCGGCTGCCGCCGTGGGCGAGTCTTGCCTCCACCGCGGCGAGGGCCGCCTCCACCGTCGCAAGCTCACCGTGCGAGCCGGTGGTGTGGACCAACAGGGGAGTGTCATCCGCCGCCCCCACCGCCTCCTGGCGCAGGTAGCCGAGGGAGAGGTCGCCGCGCCGCGTCACCCGGCCCGCATCGACCTCCTCCTCGCCGGCGAGGAGGCGAAAGAGGGTGGTCTTGCCCGAGCCGTTCGGTCCCACCAACCCCCACCGCTCGCCCTGGGCGAGGCGCAGGGTGACCCCCTCGTAGAGGAGGCGGCCGCCTGCGCGCTTTTCGACCTGGTAGAGGGAGAGCATGGCGGCGCGACCACGAAGGAGAAACGGCCAATGCGCCCGCGGGTCGGGCGGGGGGAGCGACTCCGCCGGCCTCCGCGACTGGCTGGAAAGGCGAGGGATCCGCGGTGGCCGCGCCCGCCACGGGGGTGCGGCCGCACCGCTGCGGGGCGCGGGGGTGGGCCGGACCGGGAGGGTCCGCCCTTCACCTCACCCCCGCCTCCGGGAGGGTCACGCCGCCTGCAGCACCTTGGCGGAGAACTTCGCGTGCAGCTTCTCCAGCTCCTTGGCGGTCTCCGGATTGAACTGGAACCGTTCCGCCATGAGGTGGTCGAGGACCACGGGAAGCTGCGCCGGAGGGGTGTTCTCCAGCCGCTTGCGCCACCAGGTGACCATGTCGTCGATGACCGGCGTGCCTGCGTAAATCATAGAAACTCCCTTTCTTATGGGTGGGTTAGCAGCAACCCGTGGGGAAGAATCGGGGGCGCAATGTAGCACGAGGGGAGGGTGGCTGGCCACGACCGCGGCGCCACCCATCGTCGCGCCGCCCCGCGTGTCTCGTGGAGAGCCACGGGGCGGCCAGAGGGGTCGCCGGATTGGGTCGCTCCAGGCGAGCGGGGCCGAGATCCGCGCCGCCGCCCCGCTCCCCTTCGCCGCCCTACTCCGCTTTGCCGCCCAACCCCCTTCGCCGCCCCGCTCCCTTCCATCGCCGATCCGCGAGGCCGTCGATCGACCCAGTCCGGCAGCGCCGTGGGGGGGCGGGTCGGCCCGTTTGGGGCGGCGGTTGTTGGCCTACACGGGCGGGGGGATGATTGGCCCATGGCGCGAGTGGCGACGTGGGGGGTGGTGGCGGCAGCGCTGCTGGTGGTGGCGGTCGCGGCCCGGTACCCCTACCCGCTGGATCAGGGGGATCAGGGGAAGCAGGCCCAATACGTGTTGGACTGCGTGGTCAACCACCATCTCCTAGTGCCGAGCGAGAGCGGCTCCACCCCGGCGACCAAGCCACCTCTCTACACCTGGCTGGCGGTGGTGTGCGCGCGGGCGGGCGGGGTGAGCGTGGCCACGGTGCAGCTCCCTGCCCTCGCCGCCGGGTTTGCCCTGGCCCTCGTCGTTCTTGCCCTCGCCCGCCGCCTGTTGCCGGAGCGGGCGGCGGTGGCGGCGACCCTGGCCTTCCTCACCTGCCACCACTTCGTCCGGATCACCAGCTTCATCCGCACCGACGGCCTCCTCACCCTCTTCCTCACCCTCCAGCTCTACCTCTACGTGCGCACCTGGGAGCCGGTCGAACCGCGCCACGATCTCCTGCAGGGATGCGAATCTCGGCCAGGAGGGGGTCCCGTTCTTGGTCACCTCGTCTCGCGATGGTTCTCGAACGGGTCCCGATCCGGGCGTAGGGAGACCTCCCCACGCCACGATCGCCCAAGTCCGAGCGACTCGCGGGAGCGGCCGCGACCGTCCACCGGGACCATCGCCCTCCTCTGCCTCGCCTCCGCGGCGGCGTGGCTCACCAAGGGGCCGATCGGCGGACTTGCCAGCGTGGTGATCGGGCTCCACCTCGGGCTGCGGGGGCGCGCGCGCGCGGCGATTCCCCTGGCGGTGGTGCCGGCGCTAGCCGGGGTTGTGGCCCTCGGGGTCTGGTTCGCCGCCGCCGTCGCCACGCGCGGCGCGGCGGTCTACGAGACCATGGTGGTGGGCGAGCTGCGTCACCACACGGTCGGCCACGGCCTCACCAACCCCCTCTACTACCTTGTTACGACGGCGGTGCGGATCACCCCGTGGCAGCTCCTCCTCCCCGCCGCCATCGGGATTGGCTGGCGCGCCGGGCGCGCCGGGGGGTGGCGCCATCTTTCTCCTGAGCAGAGCCTGCTCCTCCTCTGGCCGGCGGTGTGGCTGGTGGCCCTCAGCTTGATCTCCCACCAGCGGCCCGACCTCTTCTTCCCCGCCGAGCCCGCCCTCTTCCTCCTCCTTGGCCGGATCGCCCTAGAGCCGGGCGGTCGCCCCTACCTGGTGGGGCTGGCGCTTTTGTTGGTGGCCGGCGGTGGGGCGGTGGCCAGCGGCCTCGCCGGTGGAGTGGTGGGCGATGGGGCGCCGGCGTGGGTGGGGGGGGCGGCCGGGGTCGCCCTGCTAGCCGGGGGCGCGCTGGCGTGGCGGGGGCGGCGGGCAGGGCTCGTCGCCGCCTTCGGCGCACTCGGCGCGGCGGCGCTGGCGAACCTGCTCCTCGCCTTCGCCGGCAACTCCGCCGTCCACCGGGCGGCGTCATTCGCCGATTTCGGCAAGGCGGTGCGGGAACAGGCGGCGGCGCGCTCCGCGCGGCTGGTGGCGGTGGGGGTGGTCGCCCCGTCGCCCCTCTTCCACCTCCGCCTCGCCGAGCCGCCGGTGGCGATTGCCGCCCTCGCCGATCTCGGGACTCCCCTCATGGTGGTCTGCCCGCAAACGGCGGTGGCGGCGGTCACCGCGGCGCTTTCTGGCTGCACTGCGGTGGCCACCAGTTCCACCGCCGAGGAGGACGGCGTCCGCGACCTGGTGGCCCTGGCGTGCGGCGGGCGGTAGGGAGGGCCAGGGGGAGGGAAGAGGGCCGCCACGATCCACGCCGGCGGCGCGCCCCGCTCCCGCGTCTGGGAACATGGTTTGTCGAGCGGGCCGCGAGTGGGCGCGCATCGTAGAGGGGGAGGAGACAACTCAACGCGGTACAACCCAGTAGGAAGTAGCAAGGTAGAAAGGGGTGGGTGTCGCGGGCGAACGGCCGGGGCTTGGTCGCAGCCTTGAAGGCGGGTCTCGCGCAGAGACGCAGAGGGGAGGCGCGGGGGAGGGATGTAAGGCTGGGGTCAGGCTTTCATTCTCATCACGGCAACGTTCACCCCTTACGGTAAACAATGAAAGAAACGAAGCCTGACCCCAACACGAGGCCTGACCCCAACATGTGGCCCCAAGACCGCGTTGCCGCGTCTTTGCGCGAGCCCCCTTCAAGGCTGGCGCGTTGGTCCCTGCGCGCCGGCGACGCCGAGGTCACGATGGAAGATGGTGGGTCGAGCGGGCCGCGAGTGGGCGCGCATCCACGCGCATGGACGCGACCGGTGGTTCGCCGCGGCGGAGAGGAGGTCTTGAAGGTCAACAAGGACCCCCTGAGAAGTCGAACGCCGGATTCCGCCGCCTCCCGCCTCTGCGGTGGAGGCCGCCTTCCCGGCGGAGCCATTGCGATGAGCGGTGGGCCGCGCCGCTGCGGTCCACGAGGGGCGCCCCTTCGCGTTCCTTGGCGGCGATCGCTCACCCACCTTCTGCGCCCCTACCGTTTGTGGCCGGCGAGGGCCGCGACCGGGTCCAGGCGGGTGGCGCGGCGGGCGGGGAGGTAGCCGAACAGGGTGCCGACGGCGAGCGCCACCCCGAGGGCGGCGGGGGGCGCCCAGGCCGGCGGCGCCACCGGGAAGTCGGGGTAGAGGTGGGCGACCACCGCGCTGCCGGCCCAACCGGCTCCGAGGCCGGCAAGGCCGCCGGCGGTGGACAGCAGGGCGGCCTCGGTGAGGAAGCAGGCGAGCACCTGGCGCGGCTGTGCCCCGAGGGCGCGCAACAGCCCCACCTCCGCGGTGCGCTCGGCCACCGAGACGAGCATCACGTTCATGATCCCCACCCCCGCCACCACCAGGGAGATGGCGGCGATCCCCACCAGGGCCAGGGTGAGGGCGTCGAGGAGCGTGGCGAAGGTGGCGAGGACCGCGTCTTGGGTGATGCAGGTGATGTCCTCTTCGCCGTGGCGCTCGGCAAGCAGGGCGACCACCCGCCCCTTGAGCCGATCAAGGTCGGCGGTTGGGTGGGCCTTGAGGAGGATGCGGAAGAGCGACGCCCGGTTGAACATGCGCATGCCGGTGGCCACTGGCACGATCACCACGTCGTCCATGTCCATGCCAAGGTGGACACCGCGCGGCGCGAGGAGCCCGACCACCCGCATCCGCCAGCCGCCCACCCGCACCACCTGGCCCACCGGGTCGCTGCCGGGGTAGAGCTCGCGCGCCACCCGCTGGCCGAGGACCACCACCGGCGCGCCGCGGGTGGGGGGCAGGTCGGGGAGGAAGGAGCCCGCCGCCACCGCCAGGTCGCGGACGGTGAGAAAGGCGGCGGTGGTGCCGAGGACCGCCACCTGCCGTTGCCGCTCGCCCGCCGCCACCGTCTCGGTTCCCATGGCCAGCGGCGCCATTCGCGCCACCTCGGGCAGGGTGCGGGCGAGGGCCGCGGCGTCGTCGAGGGTCAGCTCGTGGGGGGTGCCGCCCCAGCCAGGGGCGCCGCCGGAGGTCTCCACCTTGCCTGGGATCACGATCAGCAAGTGGGTGCCGAGGGTGGCGAACTGGTTGACCACGTACACCCGCGCCCCCTGGCCGAGGGCGGTGAGGAGGACCACCGCCGTCACTCCGATCGCCACCCCGAGGAGGGAGAGGAGGGCGCGCAGGCGGTGGCCGGCGAGGGCGGCGAGGGCGAAGCCCAAGAGGTCGGCAACGGCCATGCGCGGGGGTCTGGCGCGGCGCGTCAGCGCGCGGGCCGCACCGCCTCGATGGTCGCCGAGGCGATGTAGCGGCCGAGGTCGTGGCCGGGCAGCCAGCTATCGATGACCGCCCGGCTCGCCTCGATGGGCGCGACGGCGATGGCGGTGAAGCCGGCCGCTGCCAGCCACCCCTCGATCTCGGCGACGGTGGCGGCGCCGGCGATGCAGCCGGTGGTCAACGAGAGGTCACGCGCCAAGGGAGCGGGCAGGGGGGTGGTGGCCACCGTGTCGGAGATCGCCAGCCGGCCGCCGGGGCGCAGCACGCGGTACGCCTCCCGGAAGACCTGCTGCTTGTCGGGGGAGAGGTTGATCACGCAGTTGGAGAGGATGCAGTCCGCCGAACCGTCCGCCACCGGCAGGTGCTCGATCTCCCCGAGGCGAATCTCCACGTTCGTGATTCCCCCGGCGCGGCCGTTTGCCCGCGCCCGCTGGACCATGTCAGGGGTCATGTCGACGCCGATGACGCGCCCGGAGGGGCCCACCTGACGGCTCGCCAGGAAGCAGTCGAGACCCGCGCCGCAGCCGAGATCGACCACCACCTCGCCCACCCGGAGCGCGGCGATCGCCCGCGGGTTGCCACAACCGAGGCCGAGGTTCGCACCGTCGGGCACGGCGGCGAGGTCGGCCGCGGTGTAGCCAAGGCGGGTGGAGTCGACCGCCAGTGGCAACGGTGGGGTCGGGGTGCAGCAGCTCGCCTGCGGGGCGCAGCAGCCACGGCCGGTGCGCGCGACCTCGCCGTAGCGATCGCGTACCGCGTCCCGCAGGGCGTCGTTCTCTTTCGGTTCCATGGGGCTCTCTTTGCCTACGAAGGGGACGGACAGGGAGGAAACAGCGTAGGGGCGGGGAGGAGACTTCGCCACGGTCGCGTCGCCTCGGTGTGGGTCGGTGCGGCTCCCGATCGCCCGCGCCGCCCCCGGGGTGGGGGTGAAGGGACCGCGCAACGGTGCGGGCCAAGAAGGCGGGCTGCGGTGGCTCCGCGCCGCCGCGGGGGGTGCGCCCGCCCGCCGCATGACCCTTGTCTCAGTGGCGCAGGAGGTAGACCGCGGAGGCGGCGCGCAGGTTGGCGCGCCAGGGGGTGGCGAGGGGGTCGCCGCGGCCGTCGAGGAGCAGCCGCCGGGCGACGGTGAGGCCGGTTGCGCGCACCAGATCCTCGAAGTCCGCCACCGTGCACAGGTGGATGTTCGGGGTGTCGTACCACTCGAAGGGCAAGAAGTCGGCCTTCGGCATCCGGCCGCGGGCCAGTAGGTCCAGGCGGATCCGCCAGTGGCCAAAGTTGGGGAAGGAGACCACCGACGCCTTGGCCACCCGTGCCATCTCTTGGAGGAGGAGGCGCGGGTTGTGGGTTGCCTGCAGGGTCTGGGAGAGGATCACGTAGTCGTAGGCGGTGTCGGGGTGGCTGGCGAGGCCGTGGTCGATATCCTCCTGCATCACCGCCAGGCCGCGGGCGATGCAGGTGCGGATGCAGCCGGCGTCGATCTCCACCCCGTAGCCCAGCACCCCGCGCTGGTCGCACAACGCGGCGAGCAGCGCACCGTCGCCGCAGCCGAGATCCAGCACCCGGCTGCCTTGCGGGATCAGCTCGAAGACGTGGCGCTGGTCGCGCCGCAGCGGCGGGAAGCTCACTGCAGGATCCCCGCGCGCCGGTCGAGGAAGGTCTTCAGGGTCGCCTTGTAGGCGGGCACGTCGAGGAGAAAAGAGTCGTGGCCCTGCGACGAGGCGAACTCCTGATACGCGACGTGCTTGCGATGGCGCAGCAAGAGGCGCACCAGCTCCTTGGAACGCGACGACTGGAAGCGCCAGTCGGAGCTGAAGCTACAGACGAAGAAGTCGCACTCCACCGGGGCCAGCGCCGCGGTGGCGGTGGGGTCGTCGGGGAAGGGGTCGAAGTAGTCCATCGCCTTGGTGAAGTAGAGGTAGGTGTTGGCGTCGAACCGCTGGACGAACTTCGACCCCTGGTAGGCGAGGTAGCTCTCCACCGCGAAGTCCGGGTCGAAGCCGTAGGAGAGGTGCTCGCGGTCTTGGAGGGCGCGACCAAACTTGTCCTGCAGCCCCTCCTCCGACAGGTAGGTGATGTGCGCCATCATCCGTGCCACCGCCAGCCCCCGCCGCGGTACCGCGTCGTGTTCTTGGTAGCGGCCGTCAAAAAACTCCGGGTCGGTCATGATCGCCTGGCGCGACACGGCATTGAAGGCGATGTTCTGCGCCGACAACCGGCCGGTGGCGGCGATGATCACGCAGCTCTCCACCCGCTCCGGAAAGTCGAGGGCCCACTGGAGCGCCTGCATCCCGCCCACCGAGCCGCCGATCACGCTGCGCAGGCGGCGGATCCCGAGGTGGTCGAGGAGGGCGGCCTGGGCGCGCACCATGTCGGCGACGGTCACCATCGGGAAGTGGAGGCCGTACGGCTTGCCGGTGGTCGGGTCGATGGAGGCGGGGCCGGTGGAGCCGGAGCAGCCGCCGATCACGTTGCTGCAGAGGACGAAGTGGTGGTTCGTGTCGATGGCGCGGCCCGGCCCGATGAAGCCGTCCCACCAACCGGGCCGCTCGTCACCCGCGTGCAGGCCGGCCACGTGGGCGTCCCCCGAGAGGGCGTGGCAGATGAGCACGGCGTTGGTGTGCGCCGCGTTCAACTCGCCGTAGGTCTCGTAGGCGAGGGTCACCGGCCCGAGGCTGGCGCCCGAGTCGAGGGCGAGGGGGCGCGCGGCGGTGAATAGCTCCACGGTCTGGCTCTCGACCAGGCCAACGCCGGAAGGCTCCGTGGGGGTTGCTTGTTCGCTCATGAGAGAAAGGGAATCCAGGCGCGGCGCACCGACTATCCCGCCCCGCCCGCGGCGCGAAAGCGTGGGGAGGTGGTGGGGTGGTGTCAACGTAGCCGCTTCTCATTCGCCGCGCAGGGCCGCCCCCGGGTCGAGGCGGGCGGCGCGGCGGGCCGGCACCACCCCGGCGACCAGGCCGGTGGCGGTGGCGACGAGGAAGGCGGCCATCGCCACCGCCGGGGCGACGTGGAAGGGGAGGCCGGGAATGAGGTGGCGCAACAGGGTGCCGGTGGCCGCCGCCGCTCCCAGCCCGACGGCGCCGCCGCCGCCGGCGATCACCGCCGCCTCGGCAAGAAAGAGTAACTCCACCTCGCGCCGCGTCGCCCCAAGGGCGCGGGCGAGGCCGATCTCCTCGGTGCGCTCGCCAACCGCGATCCACATCATGGTGAGGATGCCGATCGCCCCCACCAGCAAAGAGATCGCGCCGATCCCCGCCACCGCCACGGTCACCACCCGCGAGACATTGCCGAGGACGTCGAGCATCGCGGTCTGGGTGGTGAGGGTGAAGTCCTCGCGGCCGCCGTGGCGGCGGCTCAACAGCGACCGCACCGCCGCCTCCACCCGCGCCGGCGCGCTCCTGGGGGAAAAGAGGCAGTCGATCTCGTTGAGCTCGTCGAGGTTGAAGAGGGCCATGGCGGTGGCCACCGGGATGTAGGCGGCGTCGTCGATGTCGAAGCCGAGCATCTGCCCCTTCGACTCCATCACCCCGACCACCCGGAAGCGGGACCCGGCGATGCGCACGAAGGCGCCAAGCGCCGGGGCGTCGCCGAACAGCTCGCGCTTCAGGGTCGGCCCGAGGAGGGCCACCGGCGCGCCGCGGTGCGGATCCCCCGCGGGCCACAGCCCTCCCTGGCGCACCCGCATCCGCCACACCTCCGGGATCGACGGGGTGACCCCGTAGCAGTAGACCGAACGGCCCCGCTCCCCCGCCTCCACCCGCGCGGTGCCCGCCGCCAGCGGCACGATGGCGGTGATCTCGGGCAGGCGCAGGAGCGCCACCGCGTCGTCGAGGGAGAGCTTGTGGGTGGTGCCGCCGAGGATGCCGGGGATCCCCACGGTCTCGCTCTTCCCCGGGCTGATCCCCAGGACGTGGGTCCCGAACTGGGTGAACTGGGCGAGCACGTAGCGCCGCGACCCCTCGCCGATGCCGGTGAGTAGGACCACCGCGCAGATCCCGATCGCCACCCCGAGGGCGGAGAGGAGCGACCGCAACCGGTGGGCGGCGACCGCCGAGGCAGCGAGGGCGAGGAGGTCGCGAGGGTGCATGGCAAGGGGATCCAGCGGTCTGAATGGCCGCCCCCACGGTAGCGCGCCGGGGCAGCTGGCGGGCGGCGGCGCAATCGACGCAACCGGCGCCGTCTCTGCCCGCGCTGGGGGGCGGTGCGGCGGGGTGGCCAGGGGGGGGGAGGTCGCGCGCCCGGGGCCGCTTGGGGCGGCGGTGGCGCGCGCTCGACGCCAACGCCACCGGCGGGGCGGTCGATGGGGTGGGGGGGCGGTCCGCGCGGCGATCGCAAGGCAACAGATTTCGGCGCCGAAGCGGGGCGCGGAGCCGCCCCGTCGTTCGTCACCGAGCCGCGGGTTCCACCCCGCACGGCGGGTGATCCGGACTCGCCCCCACCGCGGCGCGCCACCCTCGACCGCCCGTCGCGGAGCACGGCGCATGGTGCGCGAGTTGCCCCGGTGGAGTTGGGCGCCACTCGGCCGGGGTCGCGCGACCCGATCGCTTGGACCGCCGCCCTTCTTTGCGCCGCCGCCGCCCCGTACGATCGGCCCAAACGGTGGCCCACCGGCGGCCGTCTTCGGGAAAGGAGCGGGCCATGGAGTGTCGGGTGAAGTGGGTGGACCACATGTGCTTCCTCGCGACGAGCGGCAGCGGCCATGCCCTGGTGATGGACACCAGCCCCGACTACGGCGGCCACAACCTCGGGGTGCGCCCGATGGAGCTGCTCCTCGCGGGGATGGGCGGCTGCACCTCGGTGGACGTGGTCTCGATCCTGCGGAAGGGCAGGTTCGACCTGGTCGGCTGCGAGGTCGAGATCCACGGCGAGCGGGCCGCCGAGCCGCCCAAGGTCTACACCCGCATCCACGTCCACTACCGGATCACCGGCCGGCAGATCCCCGCCGACCGGATCGCGCGCGCCATCGAGCTCTCCGCTACCAAGCTCTGCTCCGCCTCGATCATGCTGGGCAAGGTGGCGACTGTGACCCACGACTACGAGTACATCGAGGTGAGGTAGGGGTGGGGGCCACCCGCAGGGCCAGGGGCCGCGCCGCAGGACCGTCAGCCGCGCCGGTCTAGCGTGGGGGCCACCGGCAGGGCCAGGGGCCGGTCCCCGTTGGTCGATTGACCGCGACCCCGCGGTTCCATGGGGCCACTCCCTCTCGGCGCCAGGATCGCCAAGGCCCGACCGGCTGCCCCGGCTCCCACTCTTGGCGTGCCCGACGGGCGGCGGGTGGAAGCCACCCCACCGGCGCGCTTCACCACACGGTGGTGAGGTGGGGATAGCTGAGCAGTAGCCGATCCCCGGTGACCACCGTGAGGCGGTGGATGCGGGCGGTGGCGGCGATCAAACGGTCTGCGGGGTCGGCGTGGAAGGGCCCCGGCAGGGAGTACGCCTCCTCCACCACCTCCAGGGTGGCGGCGAGGGGGCGCCAGCCGTTGATCTCAATGGCGCGGCGGAACCACGGCTTCCAGTGGCCGGTGAGGTCGATGCGGCCACGCGCCTGGGCGCAGGCAATCTCCGCGGCGGTGATGGTGGCCACATAGACCTCGGCCCCTGGGTCGGTAAGGGCGGCGCTCGCCGCCGGCGACAGCCGTTCGCGTGCGAGCCCGGCCCACAGGACGGCGCAGGTATCGAGGAGGAGCCTCACCCGCCGTCCTCACCCAACATCCGCCACCCATCCTCGGGGATGAAGGGGCCCTGGAGGTCATCGTGGATCGTCCCCTCACCCTTGGCCCAGCCCAGGCGGGTGTGGTTTTCCGGCGGGGACTCGACCGCCACCAGGCGTGCCACCGGCACGTTGTGGCGGCAGATCACCACCTCTTCACCGCCCCTCGCCGCCTCCACGAAGAGGGAGAGCTGATCCTTCACTTCCTTGAGGTTGGCTATTTTCATGGCCACAACTCTAGCTACCATATTGGCCCTGGGCAACTTGGGAGAGCCAGGCCGCCACCCCTCCCCGCCGCCACCGCGTGGGCGGGGGCTGCAACCGCCAGACGTCGTCTTGAGAGCGCGACTCCCCGCCGCCACCGCGCGGGCGGGGGTCACGCCCCGGCGATGGTCATCTCCTCGATGAGCAGCGATGGGCTGGTGCACGGGGCGGCGAAGCGCAGGTCGCTGCCCACCGCGACCACCGCGCCGAAGAGGTCGCGCAGGTGGGCGGCGACGGTGATCTCATGGACCGGGAAGGCGAGCTCGCCCCCCTCCACCCAGAAGCCAGCCGCGCCGCGCGAGTAGTCGCCGGTGATCAGGTTCACCCCCTGGCCCATGAGGTCGGTGACCAGCAGCCCGGTGTGCATCTGCCGCAAGAGGCCCGCGAGGTCGTTGTCGCCCGGCCGCAGGTAGAGGTTGTGGAAGCCGCCGCCGTTGCCGGTGGAGGCGAGCCCCAGCTTGCGGCCGGCGTAGGTGTCGAGGAGGTAGCCGGCCACCACCCCACCGTCGATGAGCGACCGGTCTTGGGTGGCCACCCCGTCGTCGTCAAAGGGGGCGGAACCGAGGCCCGAGGGGAGGCGCCCCTCGTCGCGCACGGTGACGAACGGGGGGAAGAGTGGTGCGCCAAGCCACCCGGAGAGGAAGGTGGAGCGGCGGTACAGGGCGGTGCCGGAGAGGGCGCCGGCGAGGTGGCCAAGGAGGGTCGCGGCGGCGTCGTGCTCAAAGCAGACCGGCGCCTTGCGGGTGGTGAGCTGGCGGCCGCCGAGGCGGCGGGCGGTGCGCTCGCCAGCGATCCGCCCGATCGCCGTGGGCGACTCCACCGCCGCGGGTGCGTGCGCGCTCGCCGACCAGCCGTCGCGTTCCTTCGCCCCCCCCTGCTCGGCGACCACCACGCAACCGACCGTCTTGCGTGACGTGGGGTAGCCCACGAGTTGGCCGAGGGAGTTGCCGAGGACCACCGCGGCGGTGGTCGCCGACACGGTCGCCCCCTCGGAGTTGCAGATCCGCGGATCCACCGCCAGCGCCGCCGCCTCGCAGGCGGCTGCCTCGGCGAGGAGGGGTTGTGGGTCGAGAACGATGGGATAGCTGAGGGCCAGGTCAGGGGGTGCGCCCTCCAGGGTCGCCGCGTCCGGCAGACCAGCCGCGGGGTCGTCATCCGCCAGGCGGGCCAGGGCGACCGCCTGACACGCGGTCTCGCGCAGGGCGGCGGGGGAGAGGTCGGTGGTGGCGCAGGTCGCGGTGCGCATCCCCGCCATACCCCGCAGGTAGACGGTGAGGGCGAGGGAGCGGTCTTGGCGGTGCTCGATCCGCTCGGCCTTGGCGAGGCGGACGGTGACGGCGAGGCCGCGGCCGCTCCGCGCCGTCACCTGGGCCTGGTCGGCCCCCGCCTGGGCAGCGCGGGCGAGGAGCGCCTCCACCGCCGGAGCCAGGGTGGGGTCGGGGGTCGTGGTCATCCGCCGGTCCCCCCCACGGTGAGGGCGCTGAGCTTCACCGTCGGCAGACCGACGCCTACCGGGACCATCTGCCCGCCCTTGGAGCAGGTGCCGATACCGAGGTCCAGCGCCAGGTCGTTGCCCACCAGGGTCACCTTGGTGAGACAGTCGGGGCCGTCGCCGATCAACGTCGCGTCGCGTACCGGCTCGGCGAGCTTGCCGGCGCGGATCCGGTACGCCTCGGAGGCGGCAAAGACGAACTTTCCCGAGGTGATGTCCACCTGGCCGCCGGAGAACTGCACCGCGTAGAGGCCGTCGTCTACCGAGGCGAGGATCTCTTGCGGGTCGACCTCGCCGCCGCGCATGAAGGTGTTGGTCATCCGCGGGATCGGCAGGTGGGCGAAGGACTGGCGGCGGCCGTTGCCGGTGGACGGTTGGCCCATGAGGTGGCCGTTGTGGCGGTCTTGGAGGTAGCCCACCAGGATGCCGTCGTCGATCAGCACCGTCGCTGCCGGCGGCGTCCCCTCGTCGTCGGCGGAAAGCGAGCCGCGGCGGCCCATGAGGGTGGCGTCGTCCACCACCGTCACCCCGGGGGCGGCGACCCGCTGGCCCAGGCGGCCGGCGAAGGCCGAGCTCCCCTTGCGGTTGAAGTCGCCCTCCAGGCCGTGGCCCACCGCTTCGTGCAGCAAGATCCCCGGCCAGCCTGGGCCGAGGACCACGGCCATGGTGCCGGCCGGGGCGGGGCGCGCCGCGAGATTCACAATCGCCTGGCGGGCGGCGGCCCGGGCGAGGGTTTCCGGATCGAGCTCGCCGGTGAAGAGGGCGAAGGGGGAGCGGCCGCCACCGCCGGCGCTGCCCCGCCCGCAGCGCGTGGGGGTGCGCGCCACGACCGAAATGGAGAGGCGCACCAGCGGCCGGCTGTCCGCCACCAGCTCGCCGTCGCTTTGCGCCACCACCACCACTTGGTGGCTCGCCGCGAGGGTGGCGACCACCTGATCGACGCGCGGGTCGAAGGCGCGCGCGGCGCGGTCGACCCGCTCCAGTAGGCGCACCTTGTCCACGTCCAAAGCTGAGTCGATCGGGTCGTCCGCTGGGTAGAGGGGGGCAGGGGCGCGGGGGACGAGAGAGACGGTGGCGGTGGTGCCGCGGCCGGCGATGGCGCGGGCGGTGCGGGCCGCGGCGCGGATCGCCGGCGCGTTGATTTCCTCGCCATAGGCAAAGCCGGTCGCCTCGCCGGCCACCGCCCGCACCCCGAAGCCGGCTGCGATCGCGTGCGAGCCCGAGCGGACTCGCCCCTCCTCAAGCTGAAACGCCTGCTGGCGGCTGTGCTCCAGGTAGAGATCCGCCAGCTCGATGGCTCCCCCGGCCGCCTCCGCCACCAACGCGGCGAGACCCTCCACGTCGAGACCGGCGGGGGCGAGGAGGAGGTGCTCCGCGGGGTCCATGGAATCCATCGCCGGCGAGTATCGGGGGGGCGGCAAAACAAGGCCACGGCGACCCAGACGAGCGCGACCGGCGCCGGTGGCGCGGTTGCGCTTTGCACCTTCCACCCCGCGCCCCGCCCTCCGCGGTTCAAGCACCAGGGCGTTGGGGTCGACCGGCGCCAGAAATCTTGGTCCCCGGGTGCCACCCCCCGCAGCCCACCACCGAGAATAGGTCGGGTGGTGTCCCGCGGCTCCACCGCCCCGTCCGGCCCTCCTGTCCCTTCGGTCCAACCCTCCCGGCGCGCGCCGGGCGCGGCCCCTCAGAGCTGGATCAGGGTATGGACCGCGTGCGGGGCGAGGCGGGCGCGGCCGCCCAGGAAGGTGAGCTCGGCAAGTGCGGCGATCTCCACCACCTCCGCGTGGAGCCGCTCCACCAGGCGCACCGTCGCCGCCAGGGTGCCGCCGGTGGCGATCACGTCATCGATCACCACCACCCGGTCACCCGGGCGGAGGGCGTCGGTGTGGATCTCCAGGGTGTCGGTGCCGTACTCGAGGTCGTAGCTCTCGGCGTGGGTCGCGGCGGGGAGCTTGCCCGGCTTGCGCACCAAGGCGAGGCCGCAGCCGAGGGCGTAGGCCAGGGGCGCCCCGAACAGAAAGCCACGCGACTCCACCACCACCACCCGGTCGATCGCCCGGTCACGGTAGCGGGCGGCGAAGGTGTCGATGGCGAGGGCGAAGGTGGTGGGGTCGCCGAGCAGCGGGGTGATGTCCTTGAAGACGATCCCCGGCTTGGGAAAGTCAACCACGTCGCGGAGGGCGGCGAGAAGGCGCGCGGGTACGGTGGGGTCCATAGGGCGGTCCATCGGGGTCAGGTCTTTACCTTATACTTAGCGACACAAGTACTATAAAGTAAAGACCTGACCCCAAGGTTACAAGGATCTCGCGGTAGAGCTGCGCCACCCAGGCCGCGCACTCGGAAAGCGGCGGCATGCCGACCGCCGCGGGCAGGGCGTCGTCCGGTCCCAAGAGGTCCACCGGGCAGGTGGTCGCCAGGCCGGTCAGCCGGCCGTTGGCGTATTCGTAGGGGTAGATCCGGCAGATCAGGGGCTTCGCTGCCGCCGGCAAACTACAGCCCGTGGCGCCGAGGAAGCAGCAGTCGCCGTTGCCTTGGTGGCGCAGGATGCGGCGGCTGCCATCGGGCCGGAAGACCGCCCGCGCCCAGGCCGGATCGTCCGCCTGATCGCCGTAGGCCGGATTGACCGGCGGGGAAAACTCGCAAAAGTCGGTCAGGCCGGTGGCGCCCGCGATGCGGCGCACGTCGCCAGGGGTCAGGTAGATCTCGGTCTTCTGACAGCAGGTCGTCTGGCGTGTGCTACAGCGGGCGCAGAGGGAGACGAGCTCCACACGGGTGGTCATCACCGGCGCAGTCGAACACGGGGTTGCCATACACGTCTTTCACCCAAGAGGAGAGGTGCGGCGATCCGGCCAACCGGGGGGTGAGGGTGGGAGTCCTGCCCCAAAGCCACACGCGAAACCGCCCATTGTACTAAGCCCCCGGCCGGCGGAAATCCCCCCGCAGTGCCCCTCCCGGGGGGTCCGCCGCAAGGGGGCGGTCACCCCCTCGAAGGCAAGGATCACCCCCCTCGCCCGAGCTCTCCGTTCGCCCACGCCGGGGCGCCCGCGGCGCGGATCGTTGCCGCTACCTCCTCTGCCTCGCCGCGCGCGGGGTGGCCGTGGACGACCGTGGCCTACCCCGCGGGCCCGCAGTGGCACGCGCTCGCCGCCCCGCGCCGGTCTGCCGCGCCGATCCCCCGGGCGATCCGCCTCAGCCGGCCTCCCCCCCGCGCCGGCGGCGGATCTCCACCCCCGCCCACCTCGCCGCCAAAAGCGCCTCCGGCTTCTTCACCCGCACGGTGACCGCGGTAATCGGCGTGGTCTCGATGAGCCACGCGGCCACCCGCTCGGCGAGGGTCTCGATGAGGCGGAAGCCACCCGCCACCGCGAGCCGCGTGATCCCCTGGGAGCAGGCGTCGTAGTCGACGGTCTGGGTGAAGTCGTCGCCAGCCGCGGCCCCGCGCACGTCGTACTCCATCTCCACGTCCATCCACAGGCGCTGGGGGTGGGCCCGCTCCCACGGGTGGATCCCGATGACGCAATCGATGGCGAGGTCGTGGATGAGGATGGTGTCGGACATGGTTTCAGCTCTTGTGTGATCGGCGCGCCGCGGTCGGAGGTCAGGGGTCAACAGGAGGGTTGGGCGGAGGGGGCGCCCCCCCCCTAACCGCCGCTTGCGGCCGCCGGTGCCGGACCGACCCACCCGCCCGGTGGGCGGGGAGCCACCCCAAGTTGCCCTTGGCCGCGGGTGAACACCGCCTCGATGAGGTAGCGGGTCGGCTGGTTGAGCTCCATGGCCAGGGCCGCCTCGGGCTTCACCCAGGCGTACGCTTGGGCTTCGTAGTTGAGACGCACTGCCTTGCTGTGGGCGCGGCCGCGCAGGTTCACCAGGAGGAAGTGCTTGCGGGTGTGAAACTCGGGGGAGAAGACCGCCTCTTGGACGAGCAGGAACTCGGGATCGGTGAGGGTGAGGCCGGTCTCCTCCGCCACCTCGCGGATGAACGCTTGGGTCATGGTCTCGCCGTAGTCGATCTTGCCGCCCGGCGTCCCCCACTTGCCCGACCACTTGGCGGTCCGCACCAAGAGGATCTCGCCATCGTCGTGGACGATCAGGCCACCCACCGTGGCGATGGGCATGGCGAGCCGCTCGACCGCACGGTCGCGGGCGAGGAGGGCGATCACCTCGCCGAGGTCGTCGACCAGGTAGTCGGGGTGGGCCGCGGCGAGGGCGGCGCGGTCGCTGTAGCCGGTGGCCACCGCCACCGCCCGCACCCCGGCCGCGCGCGCCGCCTCCACGTCGTGGACCATGTCGCCCACAAACACGGTGGCGTCGGGCCGTGCGCCGAGGCGCGCCAGGAGAGGCCCGAGGGCCGCGCGTTTGTCGTCGATGCCGCCGTGCACGCCGTCCACCAAACCGGCGAGGTGGTGGCGCGCCACCTCCCCTTCGAGGAGGTCGGGACGCATGGTGGAGAACAGGTAAACGGGCACGCCGGTAGCACGGGCAAAGGTGAGCAGGGCGCGCGCCGCCGGCAACAGCGGGATCTGCTCGCGCAGGGGTTGGTAGGCGGCGAAGAAGGGGCGGTCCACCTGCGCGCGCGTACATCCCGGGAGAAACCGCGCGTAGAAGCGCATGAACGGGAGCTCGAACTCGCGTTGAAAGGTGGGACGGTCCAGCGGCGGCTTGCGGTGGGCGGTGAGGACCGCGTTGGTCGCCGCGAGGGTCACCCCGAGGTCATCCGCGAGGGTCCCGGACCAGTCCACCAAGAGGGTGTCGATCATGGCGCGCGATTGTACCCGCGGGGCGCGCCAGCACACGCGGGAGTGCCGCGGCCTTGCTCATCCCCGCTTTGCGCGGCGACGAAGAGAGGAGCCATGGACACGGACGACGGAGCCTATCTGCTGCGCCTGGCGCGTGCCGCCCTGACCCTGTGGGTGGAGGAGGGGGTGAAGTGTCCACCGCCCGCGCCGCCCGAGGGGATGGCGGTCCGCCGCGTCCTCTGGGTGAGCCTCTACAGCTACCCCGACCACCTCCACTGGGGCTCCATGGGGGTCCTTCACGAGCCGCCGATGGTGGTGGAGGCGGCGGTGAACGCCGCCATCCTTCTCGCCCGCCACCCGCAGGGCGAGCCGCTCACCGCCGCGACCGTCGCCAACTACACCCTGGAGATCTCCATCGCCTCCGAGCCGACGCCGGTGACCCGCTCGTGCGTCGAGGTGGGGGTCGTCCCCGGCCTGCACGGGGTGGTGATCGAGGACGCCGACCGCCGCCTGGTCTTGCCACCGCCCGCCCTCACCTCCCCGGCCGCCACCCTCTCCGACCTCCTCGACCGGGCGTGTGAACGGTGTGGCCTCGGCGCCTTCTTCTGGCGGCGGCCCGAGACCGAGGTTGCCACCTTCACCGTCGACATCTTCGCCGAGCAGTGGCCGGTGGGCGCGGTGGGGCGGCGCGCGCCCAGCACCATGGCGGTGAAGGAGTCGTAAGGGGCGGGCCCACCCGCCGCCGCCCCACCTGGGCCCCCGGCGCCCCAGCGCCTAGAGCGTCGGCAGGGTCACCGTGAAGGTGGTGGGACCCCCCGGACGGCTCTCCACCTGGAGGGTGCCGTCGTGGAGCTCGATGACCCGCTTCACCAAGGCCAGCCCCAGGCCGGTCCCGCCCATACCACGGTGCGCGGGGTGCTGCCAGAACTTGTCGAAGACGTACGGCAGGTCCTGCGCGGCGATGCCGATGCCCGTGTCCCGTACCGCCACCACCGCCTGGTTGCCGCGCTGCTCGGCGGTGAGCCGCACCTCGCCGGCGGGGGTGAACTTCAAGGCGTTCTCCAACAGGTGGAGCAGCGCCCCCGCCAGCTTGTCGCGGTCGGCAGAGACCAGGTGGAGGTCGGCGGGAATGTCGTGGTTGCAGGTGACCCCCTCTTTGCGTGGCAGGTCGCAGGCGCGCTCCGCCACCTCGTGGAGGATCTCCGCCAGGGCGAGGGGACGGCGGTCGACTTCATAACTGCCGGTCTCGATGCGCGAGGTGTCGAGGATGTTGGAGACGATGCGCAGGAGCCGCTCCCCCGCCTGGTGGACCATCTCCACGTCGGTCTTTACCTGCTCCGGAATCTCCCCCTCCTGGCCCGACAGGATGAGGCTGGAAAAACCGAGGACCGCGTTCAACGGCGTCCGGAACTCGTGCGACACCGAGGCGATGAAGTCGGACTTCACCCGGTCCGCCTCCGCCACCCGCGTCATCTCCGCGCGCAGGGTGTCGTTGGCCTCATTCACCTCCCGGGTCCGCGCCCGGATCTGCCCCTCGAGGTCGGCGGCGTACCCCTTGAGCTGCTGGTTGAGCCCCTTCAGCTCGCGGTAGCCCTGCTCCATCCGCTCGTAGAGGCGGGCGTTCTCCAGGGCGAAACCGATCTGCCCGAAGGCGGCGTTGAGGAAGTGGATGTCCGCGTCGGTGAACACGCCGCCGCCGCGCTTCTTCGACAGGTTGATCACCCCAATCAGCTCGCCGCGCGCGAACAGCGGCACGGTGAGAAAGCTCGGGGAGCCGTACTTCGGGTCATTGAACCGCGCAAAACGCGGGTCGGTGGCGAGGTCAGCGACCACCACCGCGCGCCCCTCTTGCACCGCCACCCGGGCGAGGGAGTCGGCCACCGCCACCCGGCTGCCGATGCGCGCGTCCACCGCCATGCCGTAGGCGGCAACGAGCTCTAGCTCCTTGCCCCCCTCCACCAGCCGCATGATCGAGCCGATTTCCGCGCTCACCACCCGCATGGCGCGCACCAAGACCCGGTCGAGCATGTCATTGAGGTCGGTGAGGCGGGCGGCAAACTCGGAGATCTCGTTCAGGGAGGAGAGCTGGAGGACCTGGTGGGTGAGCTGGTGGGAGGCGTCGTGGAAGCCATCGAGGAGGTTGTCGAAGTGGTTGGCGATCCCCTCCAGGCGCACCGCTGGCGGCCCCGCGTCGTCCTCCTCCGCGCCGCTCTCGTCCGTCCCCCCCGGCGGGGCTGGGCCCATGGCGGCGAGCTCGCCGCGCAACAGGGCGAAGCCAATCAGGCCGAAGGCGATGGCGCCAAAGAGGTAGGTGATGGAGTCCAGCCCGCCGCCGCGTACCACCTGATAGAGCAGCAAGACGAGGACGAGGATCGGCAGGATGAAGACGAGGAGAAAGGTGAGCCAGAGGAGGTAGGTGACCTCCCCCCGCTCTTCCCGACCACGGCGGAACCAATGGCGCATGGGTGCGATTCAGCTTGCCCGGTGAGGGGCGCTCATCCCGTCCGTCGGGGCGGCCCACCGCGCACCCCGTGAAGCGCTCTTCGACCGCCGGACGGGGAAGCATAACCCATTGAGACGATTAGCGGCACACCGCGACCGTGGGGGGTTCACGAAGGCCGGCGAGCCCCTCTTCCGTGAGCAGGTAGGCGACCGGCCGGTCGTGCGCCTGGCGGGGCAGGCGGGCCACCACTTGGCAGGCGAAGCAGGCGCCGCAGACGCGGCAGGCGGGGGAGAGCTGGGCGAGGAGACGGTCGTAGTGGCCGCCCCCCTGGCCAAGGCGGACACCGCGCCGATCGAAGCCGACCCCGGGGATGATCGCCAGCTCGACCTCGGCCGGGGCGACCCGCGGGGCGGTGGCGGCGGGCTCAAGCAGGCCGCGGTAGCCGACCACCAGCCCCTCCAGGGCGTCGATTTGGTGGAGGGTGAGGTCGCCGCCCGCCCCCACCCGCGGCAAGACCAGCCGTTTGCCCGCGCTCAGGGTGGCGTGGAGGAGCGGCAGGGTGGAGAGCTCGGTCGCGCTGGCCGCGTAGGCAAGCACGGTCGTCGCCGCCCACAGAGGCGAGGCCGTGAGGTGGGCGGCGACCGCCGCCGCCGCTGGCGCGCGTGCCGTCTCCGCCACACGCGCGCGCGTAGCGCGCAGGCGGGCGCGCCACTCGACCTTGTTCACCCCCCCCTCCTTGGCCATCGCCGCTCCCGCCGCGCGCCCACGAAAAAGGCCTCGGGCGTCGCCGCCCGAGGCCCGAAGCGACCGTTTCGCCCCTCCCTAGAGGGAACCAAGGATCGTCTTCATCTCGTCCTTCGCCTGCAGCTTGAGCTTCTTTAGGGTCATCCGGCGCGCCTCCAAATCGGGGGTCAGATGCCGAACCCGCTCGATATCCTCCAACTCCGCCTCGTAGGCGGAGTGGTCCTCCTCCAACCTACGGAACCGGGGAATCTCCTTGCGTGCACGCTCAGCCTGAGGATGGGGAAAGGGCATAGGACGCACCTCCGTACAAGGGTTAACAAGGACGCCCCAAAGCTAGCATGGGCGCGACCGAAGGCAAGGAACGGATCGGCCGCAGCCAAGCGCTGGGCGCGCCGCGCTCAGCCGTGGAGCCGGCCGACCAAAAGCCGCTCCTGGCCCGCGCCCGCCCCCTCCAGCCCGCCATCGCGGGCCCGCCGGCGAAAGGTCGCGAGGGTGGCGACACACAGCTCGAAGGTCTCCGCGAGCTCCGCGAACAGGCGCGCCCGGCGCCGGTCGAGGATCGCCTCGAAGTCGGCGGCGCGGTGGTAGGCGTGGCGCCCGACGTCGACGTAGAAGCGCACCCCGGCGCGCCGCTCGACCCGCTCGCGAAAGAGGCCGGTCATGAACAGGGTGTAGTCGCCGAGATGGCGTACCCAACGTGCCTCGCCAAAGGGGTCGTAGGTGTCGATTCCCTCCGCCCCGCGACACGCGCTCGCCGCCTGCAAGATGTCCGCCACCGCCACCATCGCCTCGCCGCCCCGCCCCGCGGGGAAGAGGGTGGCGGTGGAGACAAAGCGGGCGAGCACCTCGCTGAGGTAGTCGATCGTCGGTCGCGACGGCGCCCGCTGCGCGGCGACAATCCGCTCCAGCTCTCGTTGGAAGAAGAGGAGAAGGGTAGGGTCGGGGTCCGGGTCGACGTTGGCCATGGCTCGCTTTCGGATGCGGGAGGACGCGGCGCGCCCTTCTTCAGTACCTTCATCGGCACCGGCCATGGCACCGTGTACCCTCGGGGCCGGTCCGACTTTTCCCGAGGTACTGCGAAGGGTGGATCCAGGCCCGAGGGTGGGCCCGGATCGCCCCTCCTTGCTTGCGCCACCTGCTCGACCCAACGCCGACCGACTCCTCGTCCCGCGACCCTCTCCATGATCCTGCGCGTCACCCCCACTGCGGCCCTGCTCACGACCCTGGCGGTGGCACTCATGGTCACCCTCTACACCCTCCTCGCGCGCCGCCCCTCTCCCTCCCCGCCCCTCCCGCCGACCGCGGCGAATGGCGCGCCGGCGGTGGTCACCGACTTCACCTTCACCGAGACCCAGGGGGAACGGACCCATTGGCTGCTGAAGGCCCAGCGCGCCCGCTACTTCGAGCGCGACAACCGGGTGGAGGTGGACACAATCCGCGCCGACCTGCGCGACGGCGAGCGGGTGGTCCTGCACCTCGAGGCAGCGAACGGCCGCGTCGACCTCGCCTCCTTCACCTTCGACCTCACCGGTGGGGTGCGGATCACCGACCCTGACGGCCTCGACCTCTCTACCCCACAACTCCACTTCGACGGCGAGCGCCGCCAGCTCAGCGGCGACTCCACCCTCGACCTGCACAAGCCGCCGTACCGGATCGCCGGGAAGCGGTTCACCTACGACGTGACCACCCGCCAGCTCACCGTCGAGGAGGCGGTCCACCTGGTGGTCAGTCCGCCACCCGAGCATGGGAGCTTGGGCGGGGATCTCGGCCACGGGGAGGAGGCGGTCCCCGTGGGGGTCAACCCGCCGGCGGCCGCCACCGCCACCCCCCCATCACCCCGCCCAGCCGCGGTGGCCGCCACCCCCGTCGCTCGCCGCGGCCGTCCCGGTTGACCGAGCCCCTCGCCACATGATCGCCGCCCTCCTTCTCCTCGTGGCCACGGTCCCGCCCCCCGCGGCCGGCGACGGCTGGGCGCCGGCTCCGCCCCGGCTCACCCTGGCGGCGGGGCTCGACGCGACCGCCGACCATATGGAGGGGGCGCTCGCCGCCGGCCAGCTCACCTTCACCGGCAACGTCGAGATCACCAGCGGCGCCGAGCGCCTGCGCGCGGCGCGCGTCGATCTCACCCTGGAGGGGCCGCGCCACACCCTGCGCCAGGTGGTGGCGAAGGGGGCGGTGCAGCTCCTCTACGGACCGTACACGGCAATCGCCGAGGTGGCCGACTTCGACGCCCAGGCGGGCCGCTTCACCCTCACCGGCAGGGCGAAGATCTGGGGCGCCGGGCGCGAGGTGGCGGGCGACCGGATCGACATCGATACCACCCACCGCACGGCGGCGGTGGCCGCGGGCCACCTCCTGGTCCCGGCGCAGGGAGAGACCCCCGCGGTGCGGGTGGTGGCCGCCACCCTCGCGGTGGATGACTCGGCCGGCGAGGCCCACCTGCGTGGCAAGGTGGAGGTGGAAAGCGGCACGCGCCACCTGTGGGCGGAGGCGATCGATCTGCGCACGGAGCCGAAGAGCGGCCGGGTGGAGCGCATCGACGCGCGTGGCGGGGTCCGGGTGGAGGACGGCGGCCGGCGCGCGCGTGCGGCGGAGGCCCACTACGATCTCCTCCACCAGCAACTCACCCTCAGCGGTGCGGCGCGGCTGGAGGAAGCAGGCAACGAGATCCGCGGCGAGCGGATCCACCTCGACCTGCAGACGCGACAAGTCCAGGTGGAGCGTGGGACCATCCGCTACCGGCCCGAGTAGGGCCGGCTACGAGGAGCAGGCTCGGTGCTGAAGGTGAACAACCTACGCAAGCGGTTCGGTGGCCGGGAGGTGGTGAAGGGGGTCTCCTTCGCCATCCACCGCGGCGAGATCGTCGGCCTCCTCGGCCCAAACGGCGCCGGCAAGACCACCAGCTTCTACATGACCGTGGGGCTGATCCCGGTGGACAGCGGCCAGATTTTTTTCAACCAAGAGGAGATCAGCGACGAGCCCATGTACCGGCGGGCGCGGCGCGGCATCTCCTACCTGCCGCAGGAGCCCTCCATCTTTCGCCGCCTCACCGTGGAGGAGAACCTCCTGGCGGTGGCCGAGACCCTCGACCTCCCGCAGGGCGATCGGCACAAGCGCTGCAGCCGCCTGCTCGACGAGCTCTCCATCGCCCACGTGCGCACCTCGCCCGGCTACGCCCTCTCCGGCGGCGAACGGCGGCGGGCGGAGATTGCCCGCGCCCTGGTCCTCGACCCCGCCTTCATCCTCCTCGACGAGCCGTTCGCCGGCGTCGACCCGATCGCCGTGGCGGACATCCAAGAGATCATCCTCAACCTGCGCGCCAAGGGGATCGGGGTGCTGATCACCGACCACTCGGTGCGCGACACCCTCTCCATCGTCGACACCGCGTTCATCATGAACGAGGGCGAGATCCTCCTCTCCGGCCCCTCCTGTGAGATCGCCAAGAGCGATCTGGCACGGGCAGTATACTTGGGCGAGAACTTCGTCATGGACTGTGATGAGTAGGCTTAGCCCGGAGGTATCCCGACCATTCGCACGCGCCAGCGCGTGGTCTCGCGCGTGGGCTCTCCGGGAGGGGAGGGTGGGCGCTCGCCTTCCGCGCCGTCGTAGCTGCGGTGGCCAGCCGGGCCACCCGGCGTGGCCACAGAGGCGCGGGGCGGGGTGGCTCACCCCGACCCTGGGAGCACCGAAGAGAGCCCCATGCAGCTGACTCCCAAGCTTTCCCTCAAGCTGACCCAAAAGCTGGTGATGACGCCCCAGCTCCAGCAGGCGATCCGCCTGCTCCAGCTCTCCCGCCTCGATCTGGAGCAGGCGATCCAAGAGGAGATGGTGGACAACCCCATCCTCGAGGAGGAGGCGACAGAGGAGGCCACGGTCGAGGAGCGGGTCGCCGAGGAGGCGGCGGAGCAGAGCAAGAAGAACGACGAGGAGGGCGGCCAGGAAACGGAGATCGACTGGGAGCGGTACATGGACTCCGCGATCAACTCCGGCTTCCAGGCGGAGGCGGGCGTCCCTGCCGAGGAGGGCGAGCGGCCCACCCTCGAGTCCACCTACGCGGTGGAGCGATCCCTCGCCGACCACCTCGTGTGGCAGCTGCGGGTGAGCAACTTGCCGGACTTCGTGAAGGAGATCGGCCCGTGTCTCATCGCCTGCCTCGACGGTGATGGCTACCTGCGCGACGACGACGACGCCATCGCCGCGCTCTGCTACTGCGCCCGGGAACGGATCCCCGAGGCGCTCGTCTACCTGCGCCAACTCGACCCGGTGGGCGTCTTCGCCCGCGACCTCACCGACTGCCTTCTCTTCCAGGCCGACCAGCTCGCCGATCCCCATCCCCTGCTCAAACCGCTGATCCGCGACCACCTGAAGGAGCTGGAGACCAGACGGTACCAGGAGGTAGCGGAGGTCCTAGAGACCAGCGTCGACGAGGTGGTCGCGGCGCTCCACCAACTCCGCCAGCTCGAACCCAAGCCGGGCCGCTCCTTCGACAGCGACGCGCCCATCTATGTGGTGCCCGACGTCTACGTGGTGCGCAAGGGCGACCAACTGGAGATCCGCCTCAACGACGAAGGGCTGCCGCGGCCGCGCATCTCCCCGTACTACATGGAGATGTACAAGCAGCTCAATGGCAGACCGATGGACAGCGCATCGCGCGACTTCATCAGGGAGAAGCTCAACCACGCCATCGCCCTGATCAAGAGCCTTGAGCAGCGGCAAAAGACGATCTACCGCACCACCGAGTCGATCCTCCGCTTCCAGCGCGACTTCTTTTTCAAAGGGCCGAACTACCTGCGACCCCTCATCCTGCGCGACGTCGCCGAGGACCTGGGGATGCACGAGTCGACCATCTCGCGGGTCACCTGCAACAAGTACCTGCACTGCGAGCGGGGCATCTTCGAGCTGAAGTACTTCTTTTCCAACAGCATCAAGTCGACCCATGGCGACGACCTGTCGGCGGTCTACGTCAAGAACCGCCTGCGCGAGATCCTCGCTGCGGAGGATCCGTGCCACTGTCTCAGCGACCAGGCCCTCGCCCAACTCCTCGCTGAAGAGGGGATCAAGATCGCCCGTCGCACCGTGGCCAAGTACCGCGACGAGCTGAAGATCCTCCCCGCCGCCAGCCGCCGGCAGGGATACTAGGGCGATGGCCACCACGGCTTCGTGTACACCCACCCTCGCCCGCGCCGCGCGGGCCTTGGCCACCCTGCAACTCCCACCCCAGACGCGCTCCGGACGGCCAGCCGGAGCCGCACCATCCACTGCCCCGGTTGTGGACCGGACCCTGGCGCAGCCCGGACGGACGTCTGCACCTACCCCTGGCCACCATCCTATGGGGGAGACATGAACCTATCCATCTCGGCGCGCCACATGGAGCTCACGGACGGCCTGCGCGGCCATGCCGAGGAGCGGTGCGAGAAGCTCACCCGCCTCCTCGACGACCAGAGCCGGCTCCACGTCACCCTGTCAGTCGAGCGCAACCTGCAGATCGCCGACATCATCGCCAAGGGGCCGCGCACCCTGTTCCAGGCGCAGGAACGGTCGGACGACATGTACGCCGCCATCGACCGCGCCACCACCAAGCTGGAGCGCCAGCTGCGTCGCCATCACGACCGGTGCACCGACGCCAAGGCGCACGCCCCGCGGCTCACCACGCCAAAGAACCTCGCCCCCGAGCCGACCGTCTCCGAGGCGTTGCTGGAGACCCTCGGGCGGGTGGAAGAGACGCGCGAGATCAACGTCGAGGCCCTTCCCGAGTACGAGGCGATCCGCCTGATGGAGGACCACGACGAGCCGCTCTGGGTGTACCGCGACGTGACCGACGGCCGCCTGCGCATCCTCACCCGGAGCAAGGGTGAAAAGCTTCGCCGCTTCGACCTCATCGAGAACCATTAGGGGAGTGCGCGGCGCCGAAAGTGATATGCTGCGCCCCCCGCGGTCGGAGCCAACCATGACGCTGATCATCGCTGACCACCTGGGGGAGGAGCACATCCTCCCCGAGCTCCAGGGCGACACCAAGGTCGCGGTCCTCCGCGAGCTGTGCGAGGTGGCGTGTCGGGACGGCGATGTGCCGACCCACGAGCAAGCGCTCTCCGCGATGCTCGAACGGGAGGCGCTCGGTTCCACCGGCATCGGCGACGGGGTGGCGATCCCGCACGCCAAGATCCCCGATCTCGACGAGCTGCGCATCGTCCTCGGCCTCTCCCGCAAGGGGGTCGAGTTCGATGCCAGCGACGGGGCCCCGGTCCACCTCCTCTTCTTGATCGCCGCGCCGGTGGCGAGCAAGAACCGCGACCACCTTCAGGTCCTCGCCCGCCTCGCCCGCATGGTGCGCGCCCCCGGCTTCCGGGACGAGGTGGCGGAGCTTGACTCGCCGGCGGCGATCCAGCACTTGGTGGCGCGCGTGGAGCGGGAGCTGTTCGAGGACCAGGCCGCGTGACCCCGCGGCCGCCCCCGCCGCCTTTTTACCTGCACGCCTCCCTGGTCGCGGTCCACGGCCAGGGGCTGTTGCTGCGCGGGCCGAGCGGGGCGGGCAAGAGCGCGGCCCTCCTCGCCCTCCTTGGCCGCGGCCACCGGCTGGTGGCGGACGACGTGGTGGAGGTGATCGACCGCGACGGGCGGCCATGGGGACGCGCCCCGGTGGCGATCGCCGGCCGCCTGGAGGTACGCGAGGTGGGAGTGGTGGCGGCGGCCGAGCTCTTTGGCGCCGGCGCGGTGGTCCCCGCCTGGGCGATCGATGCGGTGGTTGACCTTTTGCCCGCCCTCGCCACCCCGCCGCCGCGCCCTACCGCCCCCCTCGCCCCCACCTTCCTGGGCGGCGTCGCCCTCCCCACCTACGCCCTCACCGCGGGCGATTCCGCTTCGCTCGCCGACCGGCTGGAGGTGATCGCCCGCCTGGTGTCCAATCGGCCCGAGGGCTCCCCTTATGGATAAGGCGCCGCTGCAACTCATCGTCATCCTCGGCCTGTCGGGGTCGGGCAAGACCACCACGATCAAGGCGTTGAAGGATCGCGGCGTCTTTTGCATCGACAACCTGCCGACCACGCTCATTGGCCAGCTCATCGACGGGGCACAGCAGCCCGGCTCGCCCCTGCGGCACGTCGCCCTGTGCTTGGAGGTGCGCTCGGCCGCGGACCGCGACGGCCTCACCACTCTCTTCGAAGAGCTTCGCCAGGGGCAGCTCGCCTTTGAGCTCGTCTATCTCTTCGCCGCCCTCCCGACCCTGACCCGGCGCTTCCAGGAGACCCGCTCCACCCACCCCCTGGCGGACCGGTATCCGCTCCTCGACGACGCCATCGCCCACGAGGCCGCCCTCCTCGACCCCCTGCGCCCCTTCGCCACCCACGAGATCGACACCTCCGAGCTCACCGTCCACGACCTGCGCCGGCGGATCGGCGAGATCCTCCCGGCCGAGGGGCACCACACCCTGCACGTGGGGTTGGTGAGCTTCGGCTTTAAGCACGGCCTGCCGCACGAGGCGGACATGGTGGTGGACGCCCGCTTCCTCCCCAACCCGTACTTCGTCCCCGAGCTCAAAGACCACACCGGCCTCGAGGCGCCGGTGGCGCGCTTTGTGCTGGACTCCGCCGACACCACCGCCTTCCTCACCCACCTCGAGAGGCTCCTCGACTTCCTCTTGCCTCGCTACCAGCACGAGGGCAAGGCATACTTCACCCTCGCGATCGGCTGTACCGGCGGCCACCACCGGTCGGTGGCGATCGTCGAGGCCCTCGCCGGCTACCTGCAAGGGCGCTCCATTCCCCTCACCACCCGCCATCGAGATCTCGAACGATGATCGGCATCCTCTTGGTCACCCACGGAGAGATCGGCGCGGCCATGGTCGCCGCCGCGGAGTACATCCTCGGCAGCCAGGAGTGTCTGGCGGCGATCACCGTCGAGAGCCACGAGCTCCCCCTCACCGAACAGCACATCCGGGCAGTGATCGACTCCCTCGGTTGTAGCGAGGGGCTGGTGATCCTCACCGACATGTACGGCGGCACCCCAAGCAACACCTCGCTCCCCTTTCTCGACAAAGCGCGGGTGGAGATCGTCGCTGGGGTCAACCTCCCCATGCTCATCAAGTGCCTCACCCGGCGCGAGGGGACAACCCCGGCCGAGCTTGCCCAGCAGGCGTTGGAGGCCGGCCGGCGGGGGATCCTCGTCACCCGCGCGATCCTCGACGCCACCCCGCCCAAGTGAACGACTTTGCGTGCACCCTGACGATCGCCAACGAGCTCGGCCTCCACGCCCGCGCCTCGGCCAAGATCGTCAACCTCACCAACCAGTTCGATCCCGCCACCGAGATCTACCTGGCGCGCGATGGGATCGAGGTGAGCGCCCGCTCCATCCTCGGCCTGATGATGTTCGCCGCCCCCAAGGGGACCACCCTGCAGGCGCGCGCCGTGGGACCGCAGGCGGACGAGGCCCTCGCCGCCCTCGGTGACCTCTTCCGCCGCCACTTTGACGAGGAGGAGTGATGCGTGTCGCGCGCGGTTATGCGACCACCGACCAGGTGGCGATCGGCCCCGCCTTCCTCGCGGTCCGCGCCACCGCCGGGGATCGCTGTCCGGTGATGACCCCGGACCCGGAGTGCGAGCTCGGCCGCCTCGCCGAAACGGTGGCGCGCTCCCGTGCGCAGCTCGACCACATCCTGTTAGACGTGGCGGGCCACGCCCGCCAGGAACAGCTTCAGATCCTCAAGACCCACTGCCTCCTGCTTGCGGACCGACGTTGGGAGGAGCGACCGCACGCCCTCATCTTGGACAAGGGGTACTCGGCGGAGATGGCGGTCCGCCAGACCACCCTGGAGCTGATCGCGCACCTCCAAGCCAGCGATGACCCGTACCTGAAAGAACGCTCCGTGGACATCGAACAGGTGGCCGAGCGCATCCTCCGCAACCTCGGTGGCGACCACGGCCTCGACCTCGCCCAAGTCCCCAATGGCGCCATCCTCGTCGCCCACGACCTCGCGCCCAGCGAGATCATCCGCATGCAGCCCGGCAAGGTGGCGGGGATCATCACCGACCTCGGCGGCCCCACCTCGCACATGGCGATCATGGCGCGCTCCCTGGACATCCCCGCCCTGGTCGGGACGGAGAACGCCACCCAGACCATCCAGTCCGGCGAGCTCGTCGTCCTCGACGGCCGGCGCGGCAACGCCATCGCGACCCCCGACCCCTCCACCCTGCGCTACTTCCACCGCGAACAGCAGCGCGAGCACGCGGAGGAGCGGGCCCTCGGCAGCCTCCGCGACCTCCCCGCCACCACTCCGGACGGGGTGGAGATCCGCCTGCTCGCCAACCTCGAGCTCACCCGCGAGGTGCGGCGCATGGCCCACTACGGGGTTCAGGCGGTGGGGCTCTACCGCACCGAGTACCTGTTCACCGACGCCACCCCGCCGAGCGAGGAGGAGCACTACCGCGCCTACCGCCAACTCCTCCACGGCTGCGCCCCCCACCCGGTCACCATCCGCACCGTCGACCTCGGCACCGACAAGACCGCCCCCATCCTCGACGTGGAGACGGAGAAGAACCCGGCCCTGGGCTTCCGTGGCGTCCGCTGCTGCATCGCCCATCGCGAGCTCTTCGTGCCGCAACTTCGGGCGCTCCTGCGTGCCTCCGCCTTCGGCCACCTGCGCATCCTCCTGCCCATGGTCTCCACAGCGGCGGAGGTGGTGGCGGTGCGCGAGCTCCTCCACGTCGTCGCCGTCGAGCTGAGCGAGGCCCACATCCCCCATGCCGAACAGGTCGAGCTCGGGGCGATGATCGAGGTCCCCTCCGCGGCGCTGACCTGCGACCACATCGCCCGGGTCGCGGACTTTCTCTCCATCGGGACCAACGACCTTGTCCAGTACCTGATGGCGGCGGACCGCACCAACGAGCACGTCGCCTACCTCACTGACCCCCTCCACCCGGCGATCCTGCGGGTGATCCGCGAGGTGGTCCGGCGCGCCGACCGCCAAGGCGTCGAGGTCGAGGTGTGCGGCGAGATGGGCGGCAACCCCCTGGTCGTGCCCCTCCTCATGGGGCTCGGGGTGAAGGCCCTCTCCATGAGCCTGGCCAAGGTGCCGCACGTCAAGCGGATCATCCGCGCGGTTCCCTACGCCGACGCCCACCGGCTGGCCGTCGCCGTCTTGCGCATGGACGAAACCGCGCCCATCCGCGACCGCCTCGAACGGTTTTATCAGGACCACCTCCCCGAGGCCGCTGCTGCCTCCGCCCTGAAAATCACCCTTCACGCCCAGTGAGTTTCCGCTCGCCAACGCCCTACCCGTGGGCGTTGGGAGCCGGGAGGGCATGGCTTGCGCCCGCTTCTCCGGGGTCACGGAGCTGCCGCACCCGCGGGTAGGGGAGCGGTAGCGACGCGGTAGACCAGGTAGTGAATCGTCAGCCCCTGGGCTTGGAAGTCGAGTTCGTACTTCGACGCCACCCCCACCGGCTTCGCCGCCACCCTCCCCCCGACGAAGCCCGGGTGGCCGCCAAAGAGCAGCTCCATCTCGTCGGCGTAGGCAGCCACGTCGGTGGCCAGGAAGACCGCGTGGCCCGGCGCCATCTTCTGGTACAGCTCCGCCACGAACGGCTGGCGCACATAGCGGCGGCGGGCGTGGCGCCGCTTCGGCCACGGATCCGGAAAGTTCACGTAGACGTCGCCCACCTCGCCGGCGCGAAAGAGCTGGTGGATCGCCCAGAAGGCGTCGCCGGCCAGGACCCGCGCGTTCGGGCTCTGGGCGAGCATCAGCTTGCGCGCCGCCCGGAGAGCCGCGCCGCGGTCCTGCTCCACCCCAAGGAAGGGGCGCGTCGGGGTAAGCGCGGCCAGATCACGCAGAAAGAGGCCGTAGCCGCACCCGAGCTCCACCGCCACCGGCCCGCTACACGCCGGAAAGAGCGCCCCCCACGCCAGCGGCCCCGCCGCCTGCAACTCCGCCTCCACCCACCACGGGGCCACCTGCGCCAGCTCCACGTGGCGGCGCGTCACCCCTACTCCTCCACGTACGCCACTGGATCGACCAGCCCCGCCTCCGCGAACCCCCGGCGGCGCAACAAACAACTATCGCAGTGGCCGCAGGCGCGGCCGTCCGGGGTCGGGTCGTAGCACGAGTGGGTGAGGGCGTAGTCCACCCCGAGGGCGAGGCCGCGGCGGATGATCTCCCCCTTAGACAGCTCGAGCAGCGGCGCGTGGAGATGAAACGGCCGCCCCTCCGCCGCCGCGCGGGTGGCGAGGTTGGCGAGGTGCTCGAAGGCGGCGATGAAGGCGGGCCGGCAGTCCGGATAGCCTGAGTAGTCCACCGCGTTCACCCCGATGAACAGGTCGCGAATCGATGTGCTCTCCGCGATTCCCAGGGCGTGGGCGAGGAAGATCGTGTTGCGCGCCGGCACGTAGGTCACCGGAATCTCCGCCCCGATCTCCTCCACCGAATCCGCCTTCGGCACCGCCTGATCCCCGGTCAACGCTGAGCGCACCGTCTCCCCCAGGGGGAGGGTCACCACTTGGTGTGCCGCCGCCCCCAACGCTGCCGCCACCCGCCCGGCCGCTGCCACCTCGCGGCCGTGGCGCTGGCCGTAGGCGAAGGTCAGGGCCAGACAGTCGAACCCCTCATGATGGGCGATCGCCAGGCAGGTGGCGGAGTCGAGCCCCCCGGAGAGGAGGACGAGGGCACGGGGACGAGACATGGCCGAGAGACCCCAAAAGGGCGCCACTATACGCCGCCGCGCCGCCGCGCGGCCATGGCCGCGCCACTCGCAAGGCGCCCAGCCACCACGACCGATTCGCGGGCCGGTGGCGTCCACCCCAGGGGGGCAAACACGAAGGCGGCTGGCGCCTGTAGAGCAACATTTGGGGAGACGTTAGTAACTAGAATGTCAAACGTGATATCAAATCATGCGGCCTAAAGTGATCCACACGCTTGCGTCGTAGGCGCGCGCTTGGTGGCCTCCCTCCACGTTCATTGCTGTCCGAGGCAACCCGAACATGGAGAAGCCGATGCACGCGACAAAGCTCAACCCGCCCCCCCACCTCGCCGCCGCCGTCCACCTCCGGTGCAAAGTCGACGAGGCAACCACCCTCCTGCGCCACGGCTGCTTCGCCGCCGCTGCCCGCTGCCTCCCCGATCCGGACCATTGGCTCGCCCCGCTCGATCCGGCGCGCGACCTCGCCGCGGCCGGCTGGTTGCGCAAGGTCGCCACCTTCTACGGAGCCTGGCAGGCGCGGGCCTACCCCACCGCCGCGGTGGCCGCACCGGCGTCGCCGCCGCCCGGTGCAGCCCCGTGGCTCGCCCTCGCCCCGTCCGCGGCGGCGGTGGCGTGGGTGCGGGGGCTCGCCGTCCCCGAGCCCGAGGAGCGAACGGGTCGTCTCGACTTTGGCCGGCGCCTCGCCGCCGAGTTGGTCGCACGGGGCGAGGGGGCGCTCGCCCAGGGCCGGCTCAATGACGCCACCCGCCTCCGCTCCGCCGCGATCGAGCGGAGGCCCCGCAACCGGCTCCTTGACCACAACCTCGACATGCGCCGTCTGCCCGCCGGCCAGCGTGCGGTGCGCGACCTCATCGCCCTCGGGCCGAACCGTGTCCGCCGCACCGACTCACCGCGTGTGGGGCAAACCGATCTCCCGGGCGGCCGCCTGCTTTTGACCCTCCTCGATGATCCGCTCGGCGCTGCCCTCGACAGCGACCGCCTCGCCATCTTCCGGCGCCGCAACCACCTCGCCGACACCCACGGGAGCGAGGCGATCGCCGGCCATTCACGCCCCATCCTAGAGGAGGGGTTCGCTGCCCTGGCGGGATGGCTCGTGCCCACGGGTGGTCCCACCAGCACCACCGACCTCGACCAGGCGCGCACCCCGGATCGCCTCCTTCGCGACCCGGCGGTCGCTGCCGCCTTGGCCCTCCGCCCCAGCCTCACCCCGCGGCTCACGGTCACCCTCGCGACCCAACCGCACACCTGCGTGCTCAACTAGACCTACCAACCGAAAGGAGAAGGCCATGGTGTATTTCGAGATCTTCCAAGACGAGGTCAACGGCCCGTTGGAGGCGCCCCTCGATGAGTGGGCATCGCGGATCAGACGCGCTCATAAACCGGATGATGAAGGCGAGAGAGCGCCACAACGCCGGCACGGTCGTCGGGGTGGTCGACGACAAGGTGGTCTGCCAGCTCACTTACATGCGCAGCGATGACTCAAAGTTCGCATTCGAAAGTTTCGACCTCGAGTGGCTCGAAGAGCGCCTCGCCGCCAAAGAGGGGCTCTATGGGGAGTTCTACTGGGATTTCGAGGAACGGTGCTTCGGAGAGGAGGATCCCTAGGCGTGCGGGTCGCGGGCGCCGGCCAGCCGCTCGAACAGGGCGGGGAGGTCGAGCAGCAAGCAGACGTCGCCATCCGGGCCCACGCTGGCGGCCGCGGCCCAGGGGTAGCCGGAGAGGTAGGGGGAGAGGGGCCTGAGGACCATCTCTTCCTGGCCGCACAGGCGGTCGACGCCGAGGGCGATCCGGTCGTTGCCGGAGCAGGCGATCACCACCGGCTGGACGTCGAGGTGCGACGCGGGCCCGCCCAGGCAGGTGCCGAGGTGGTGGTAGGGGAGGGTCTCGCCGGCGACCACCAAGCTCTTGTTGGCGAGGGTAGCGGCGACCACCTCCCGCACCCCGTGGACCGCCGCCAACGGCAGGGCGAGGGGGACGGAGCCGACGGTGAACCGGACCCCGCGGGTAATCGCCAGGCTGAGCGGGACGCGCAGGAAGAAGGTGGTCCCCCGCCCGACCTCCCAGCGCACCGAGACGCGGCCACCGAGGGCCATCACCTGGTTGCGCACCGCGTCCATCCCGACCCCGCGACCGGCGAGGTCGTCCGCCTGGTCGCGGATGGAGAAGCCGGGCCGGAAGATCAGCTCCACCGCCTGGTCGTCGGTGAGGTGCGCCGCCTCCTCCGCCGCCAGCAGCCCCTTGGCCACCGCCGCGGCGCGCAGCCGCGCCGGGTCGAGACCGCGGCCATCATCCGCCACCCGGATCACCACCGCGTCGCCTTGGGTCTCGGCGCCGAGCAGGATTTGTCCCTCGCCCCCCTTGCCCGCCGCGCGCCGCTCCACCTCCGGCTCGATGCCGTGGGCGAGGGCGTTGCGCACCAGATGGACGAGGGGGTCGTGGAGCCGCTCGACTACCGCCTTGTCGATGCGGGTCTCCTCGCCGGCGAGCACTAAGCGACAGCCCACCCCGTGCGCCCGCCCCGCCTCGCGCACCAGACGGTGGAAGCGCTGGAAGAGGCCGCGCACCTCCACCAACCGGGCGCGGGAGACGTGGTCCTGGAGGCCGTGGGTGGTGCGCGCCAGGGTGGTGACCTGGCCGCGCAGGTCGGAGAGGTTGTGTTTGAGCGCCGCCACCAAGGTGGCGAGCTCCGCGCCCAGGGCGACGCCGGGGGCGGCGGCCGGGTCGCGGGAGAGACGGGTGAGCCCCTCGGCGACCCCCGCTAGCCGCCCCTCCATCCCCTCCAGGCGGCGCCACAGGGCGCGGTAGTCGGCGAGCGCCCCCTCCATCCGGTGGCGCCCCACCACCACCTCCGCCACCAGCCCCTGCATCCGCTCCAGCTCCTCCACCGGCACGCGGGTGTAGCGGCCAGCGGTGGCCACCGGCTTGGCCGGGGCGGCGGTGGCCGGCAGCTCTAGCCCCGCAACGGGTGGCGGCGCGGCGGCCACGCCGCCTTGCGGGGCGTTGGACGGTGCGCCGTGGAGGGCGGCCTGCACCAACGCGAGGTAGCCCCCCACCGCCCCGTCGGCCACGGCCGTCTGCTCGTCGAGGCACGACTCGATGAGATCGAGGCCGGCGAAGAGGAGCTCGCCGTGGTCCACGCCCGTGTCGCGCACCCGCCCGAGAAGGTCCTCCATCCCGTGGGCGACCTCCTGCACGCCGGTGAGCCCCACCATGGCTGCCGACCCCTTCAAGGTGTGGGCGACCCGAAAACACTCCTCCACCACACCCGCGCCGTCGCCCGCCCCCAGGCGCGGCAACCGCTCGTTGAGGGTGGCGAGGTACTCCTCCGCCTCACCCCGGAAGAGCTCCAGAAGCTCGTTGCGGTCGATACCGTCAGCCATGGGGGTTCGCGACGCGCGCCGTGGGGGATGAGGGGTGAGGGGTGGGGGGAAGGTCGGCCCGCAGGGCCTCCCCTCCATCAGAAAGAGGAGGGGGTCTCGGTGGGATCTGGGTTGTGGGAGGTAGCCCCCCCACCCCCCAGCCCGCAATCGGGTCGTCGTGCATCACTCCACCCGGAACCGGCCAATCACCTCCACCAGGTCGTCAGACATGGTGGTCAGGCCGCGGATCTGCTCCACCGTGTTGGTGATCTCCTCCTCCGAGGTCGCGGCCACCTGGGAGAGGGTGGTCATGCCGGCGACCACCTCGTCCGTGTCCTTCGCCTTGGTCTCCACCGCGGCGGAGATCTGTTGGAAGCGGACGAAGACCTGGCCCACCACCTCCTCGATGGCGGTAAGCGCGCGGCTCGCCTCCACCGCCTGGCGACTCCCGACCTCCACCTGACTCCGCCCCTGTTCCATCTCCGCCACCACCTCGCGCGTCTCTTGCTGGATGGTGGAGATCAGGCGGGAGATCTCCGCCGTCGCCTCGGTGGAGCGCTCGGCGAGCTTCTGCACCTCGTCGGCGACCACCCCGAACCCCTTGCCGTGCTCCCCTGCGCGCGCCGCCTCGATGGCGGTATTGATCGCCAGGAGGTTGGTCTGGTTGGCGATCTCCTCGATGAGCTGGTTGATCTCGCCGACCTCGATGGAGCGTTGCCCGAGGCGCCGGACCTTCTCGCTTGCCGACTCCACCGTGGCGCGAATCTGGCCCATGGAGACGGTGGTCTCCTCTACCACCTCCTCGCCCTGCTTCGCCCGCTGGAGCGCCTGGCCCGCCGCCTCGGCGGCGGCCAAGGCGTTGTCGGTCACCTCGCGCATGGAGGCGGCGATCGCCTCCATCAGGGTGCAGGTGGCGCGGATGTGGCGGCTTTGCTCGTCCACGCCGTGCTTCATGGTCTCGGCGGAACCGGCGATCGACTTGGTCGCGCCGCTCACCTCCACCGAGGTGTCGCGCATCTTGCTCACCAGCGAGGCGAGCCGGCTCACCATGGTGTTGAAGGCGTCGGCGAGGGAGCCCAGCTCGTCCGGGGTGACTGTGGCGCGCCGGTTGAGCTGCCCCTCGGAGGCGGCGGTGACGATGCGCAATAGCTCCATGAGCTGCTCCTGCATCCGCCGCCGCTCCTCTTCCGAACGCACCAGACGGCGCAGCTTGCTGCCGCGCTCCGCCACCGTCTGGGCGAGATGCGCGACCTCGGCGCACGCCACCTGCTCGGTCAGGGCGGCCACGTCGCCCTCGCCGAGGCGGCGCATCGCCACCCGCACTGCGGCCACCGGCGCCACCACCCGCCGGCCGAGGTCGTAGGCGATCCCGAGACAGACCGCGAGGATCCCCCCGGCCGTGCACCCCAACGCGAGCGCCGTCTGGCCGTGGGCCATGGCGGTCAGGGCCGCGGCGAAGCCAACGGTGAGGGTCGCCGCCACCGCCACGATCAGCGGCAAACACAGAGGGAGGCGGCGCACCGGCACGGCGGTGACCGCGCGGGTGGCTTGGGTGTCGGTCTCGGCGTTGGGTTCCATCCCCGCCTCATCGGCACGCCGTCCCCATGGCTTACAGGTGAGGCGATCGGGTCGGGCGACCGCTCCCGCTGCCGCCCGGTCCATCGTTGCCACGGAGGCGGGGCGACTCTGCATGGCGCGAACCTACGCCGGCGCGCCACGTGGCCCGGGGCCGGACGCTCCCCACGGTCAGCCGGCGGAGGCGCGCCCGCCCGCCACCGGGGGTGCAGCCCCCCGGAGCCTTGCGCGGGGGCCAAGGGGGCTAAGTGGCCTCCCCCTCCAGAATCAGGGCGAGCGCCGTCCTCCGGTCTCACACCCGGTAGGCGTCGAGCAACTCCGCCACCTCCAGGACCTCCACCCTCTCCCCCTGGTGGAGGAAGACGGCGCGGGTGTGGGCGGAGACCTGCATCCCCTCGGGTGCTACCACCTCCTCCTCGGCCACGTGGGTCAGGGCCGCGCCGCCGCGCAGGCGCACCGCGACCGGCACCCCGCCGTTCTCGAAGACGAGGAACCGCTCCGCCCCCGCGCCCGGACCCAGCAACTGGTCACCATCCAGCAACGGCAGGACCTCGCCGCGCCAGTGGATCACCCCGAGGAGGTGGGGAGGTGCGTCGGGCAGGGGCGTCACCGGCCCCGGGGTGAGGATCGCGCGCAGCTCCGCCACCCCGACCGCGAGGCGGCGGCCGCCGTGGTAGAGACAGCAAAAGGGCAGCCCGGCCTGGCCATCGCGCCGCCGCGCCGCCACTCGTTCCATCGCCTGGTGTTCCATCGCCTGGGGATCCGTCACTGCCGCCTCCGGACCGGTGGCTGTCGCGGCCACTTGGGTCATCCTCTCCATCGGCGACCCGGGCGGCCGGCCGTAGGGACGGTGGCGAGAAACAACCCCCGCGGGGTGGCCCACGGGGAGGGGCACGGGCCATACTTGCCAGCCTCGTTGGCATCCCTTATGGACACCGCCCACATCCGCAACTTCTCCATCATCGCCCACATCGACCACGGCAAGTCGACCCTGGCGGACTGTTTTCTGCGTCTCACCGGCGCGGTCGCGGAGCGCGACATGGCGGCCCAGTTTCTCGACCAGATGGATCTGGAGCGGGAGCGCGGGATCACCATCAAGGCGCAGACCGTGCGCCTCACCTACCCGGCGGACAACGGCGAGACCTACCTGCTGAACCTGATCGACACCCCGGGCCACGTGGACTTCACCTACGAGGTCTCCCGATCGCTCGCCGCCTGCGAGGGGGCGCTGCTGGTGGTCGACGCCACCCAAGGGGTCCAGGCCCAAACCCTGGCGAACGTCTACCTCGCCTTGGAGCACGACTTGGAGATCATCCCGGTGATCAACAAGATCGACATGCCGGCGGCGAATCCGGAGCAGGTGCGCCGGCAGATCGAGGAGGTGATCGGCCTGGATGCGTCCGAGGCGCTGCTCACCAGCGCCAAGGCGGGGACCGGGATCCGCGCGGTGCTGGAGGCGGTGGTGGCGAAGGTGCCGCCGCCCGCGGGCAAGGCCGAGGCGCCCCTCAAGGCGATCATCTTCGACTCGTGGTTCGACCCCTACCTCGGCGCGGTCGCTCTGGTGCGGGTGATCGAGGGCGAGCTTGCCCACGGCGACGCGATCCTGTTCATGGCCACCGGCCGCCGCGCGGAGGTGGACGAGGTGGGAGTCTTCACCCCACGCCGGACGGTGTTGCAGCGCCTCGGCCCGGGCGACGTCGGCTACCTCAACGCCTCAATCAAAGACGTCCACGAGGTGCACGTCGGCGACACGGTGACCCACGCGGACCGCCCGACCACCGACCCCTTTCCCGGCTTTCGCAAGGCCCAGCCGGTCGTCTTCGCCGGCCTCTATCCCCTGGATGCCGGCGACTACGAGGAGCTCAGGGACGCCCTGGAAAAGCTCGCCCTCAACGACGCCTCCCTCTCTTGGGAGCCGGAGTCGTCCCTGGCCCTCGGCTTCGGCTTCCGTTGCGGCTTCCTCGGCCTGCTCCACCTGGAGATCATCCAGGAGCGGCTGGAGCGCGAGTTCGATGTCGGTCTCCTCGCCACCGCCCCGACCGTGGTCTACCGGGTCGAGCTCACCCATGGCACCACGGTGACCATCGACAACCCCGTGGACCTCCCCGAGGTACAGCACATCAGCGCCATCTACGAGCCGATCATCAAGGCCACCCTCCTCGTGCCCCGCGACCTGGTGGGCGGGGTGATCACCCTGTGCCAGGAACGGCGCGGCATCCAGACCGGGATGGACTACCTGCCGGGCGACCGGGTGATGCTCCGCTACGAGCTCCCCCTTGGGGAGATCATCCTCGATTTCTACGACCGTCTGAAGTCCGTGTCGCGCGGCTACGCCTCCATGGACTACGAGGTCGCCGACTACCGCCCCGCCGCCCTGGTCAAGCTCGACATCCTGCTGAACAAGGAGCCGGTGGACGCCCTGTCGTGCATCGTCCACCGCGACCAGTCGTATCCGCGCGGCCGGGCCCTCGCCGCGAAGCTCAAGGAGCTGATCCCGCGCCAGCAGTTCGACGTCGCGATCCAGGCGGCGGTGGGGTCGCGGGTGATCGCCCGCGAGACGATCAAGGCGCTGCGCAAGAACGTCACCGCCAAGTGCTACGGCGGCGACATCACTCGCAAGCGCAAGCTCCTGGAGAAGCAAAAGGCGGGCAAGAAGCGGATGAAGCAAGTCGGCAACGTGGAGGTGCCCCAGTCCGCCTTCCTCGCGGTCCTGAAGCTCGGCGAATGATCGGCGAGGTGCTCAGGAGCCGGGCGGGCCGGCTCCCCATCGACGGCGCGGAAGCGGAGCTCGGCGCGGCGCGCGGCGACCAGCGGCGCGGCGCGGGCCCACCGGGTATCGCGCCACTCGACTCAGCTTGACAGACTCTCCGCGCCTTCCGGGTGCGGGGCGCGCCAGGCGCTGTGCACCCTCGAATCAAGACCGACCCACCCCGATCTTCTTGCCGCTTACCGCGTGCTGAAAGCTGACCCCCCATGGAAATCCCCGAGTCCCGTGCCAAATACCTCTACGGCGTTCCCCTCGCCCTCACCGGCGCGATCATCGTCGCCTACCAGCTCGACGCCCACGCCCCCGCCGGCTGGCTCCTCCCGCGCTTCGCCCTGGGCATCGCCCTCTTCGCCCTTGGAGCCGTGCGGGTGGTGGCGGCGGGCTGGCTGCCGCGCAAGGTGGTCGAGTACCACGACGCCCTGTCGCTGGCGGTGGTCCTCGCCCTCTTTCTGCGCACCTTCTGCGTCCAGGCCTTCAAGATCCCCTCCGGCTCCATGGAGTCGACCCTGTTGATTGGTGACCACCTGTTGGTGAACAAGCTGGTCTACGGCATCCGCCTGCCGGGGATGGCGACCCCGATCTTCACCCTCCGCGAACCGGCCCGTGGCGACATCGTTGTCTTCCGCTACCCGCGCGACGAGACGCGCGACTTCATCAAGCGGTTGGTGGGCGTCCCGGGTGACACGATCGAGGTGCGCAACAAGGTCCTGTACGTGAACGGCGTTCGCCAAGAGGAGCCGTACGCCCAGTGGGTCGACCCGATGACCTACCCGCGCGAGGCGGCGCAGATGGGGCCGCGCGACAACTTCGGCCCCTACCAGATCCCCGCCGGCCGCTACTTTTTCATGGGCGACAACCGCGACAACTCCCACGACTCGCGCTTCTGGGGCACCGCGACCCGCGCCGAGCTGGTAGGCAAGGCGATGGTGATCTACCTCTCGCTCGACTCCCACTACCTGCCGCGCCTGGCCCGCACCGGACGGATCACCCACTAGAGGAGCCGGTTGGACTGGGGTGACCGGGTGTTGCGGAGGCGCGGGCGCAGGGGGCTGGATTACGAACCATGCCAGGCGCGCCGCGGGCCGAGCGCGACGAACCACCCCGCCCGATCCGGGCCGAGTCCCGTTCCCTGGCGGGAGATCGGGCGAGAGTCCGACCGGCTCGTCGTGTCGCGGATGGGGCGGACCGTCGCGCGCGACTGGCCATCGCGGCCGGCGGGTGCGCAACACCCCTTCGCGCCGTGGCTGGCGGCGGACCGCCCCGCCTGCCGAATCGGCCGGCGGCGCGGCGGGGGTGTCTCATCGTGAGACGTGGCGGCGGGGCGGGGCGGCCGCGCTTTTGCTGGGCGGGCGGGTAAGCCGCGACCATTCCACGTCTTGACCTGCGCAAGACGGACCCGGACGCCGCCTGGCACTGGAGTTGCTACCTCTCCGGTAGTTCGCGACTTGCAACCCAAGACCCCTCGGGAAGGGCGGTACCTATGTGTCAGAAAAACCATCCTCACGTCTGTGCCCGCTCTACCGGCTTTCTCCACCTCAGCCACGGCGAGCAGTGGATCGGCGAGGAGGATGCGTCCCGCAAGCTGGTGGAGATCCAGCCGTATGACCACCAGATCACCGTTGCCACCCGCGTCCCCGCGGTGGTCGCCTTCTGTCACCACCCGCCCTGTTGCTTCACGATGATGACCGTCCGCGAGTACGACCAGCAGTCGTGGCTGCCGGGGGTGCCGTAGATCGGACGAGCGCGACACACCATCCGGTCGGATGGCAGGCGCGCGCCCGCCCTCCACGGGGGGTGAGGCCACTGCGCCTTGCCCCGGTGGCACGGGGGGCTGAGTCGCGCCTCTCTCCCGAGCAGGGCGCGCGCCGGCGGTGGGCAGGCCGGATGGGGGGGAAAAAGGGCGGGAGATGGTTGTGGTGCGGGGGGGGGGGGATCCGCGTGCGCACCCCCCCCTCTTGTTCCCGCCACCCGCCACGCCACGCGCGGCGTGGCTTTGCCAGCCCGGAGGGAAACCGTATCCTCCGCCGGCCGTGCACCTGCAACCGCTCCTCATCCTCCTGCTGTGCGTCGCCGCCTGCTCCTCCAAGCTTCCGGAGCCTGATAGCGCCGGGGCGCGCACCTACGTGCACTACTGCTCCGTCGACGGCTGCCACGGCGCCATCCCGCCGAAGCAGGCCGGGGCGCGCTACTGGGACACGAAGCTAGAGATGATGCTGAAGGTGATCGCCCAGCACGGCAGCGCCATGCCGAGCGCCGCGGAGGTGGAGGAGATCCGCCGCTACCTCCACGCCCACGCGATGCACGCCGGCGGCTGAGCCGCTCCCCTCCCGCCAAGGAGTCTCTATGTACTTCCCGATCACCCGCGGCCGCCGCCTGCGCCGCACCGACTCGCTGCGGCGGATGGTCCGTGAGACCCGCCTGGCGGTGGACGATCTCATCTATCCGATGTTCTCCACCGTCGGCAAAGGGGTAAAGAAGCCGATCGGCTCCATGCCGGGGATCTACCAGCAGTCGGTCGATCACATCGTCAAGGAGGCGAAGGAGGTCCACGGCCTTGGCATCCCGGCGGTGATCCTGTTCGGCATCCCCGACCACAAGGACGCCACCGGTTCCGCGGCGGTCGCCGCCGATGGGATCATCCAGACGACCCTCCGCGCGATCAAAGACGCGGTGCCCGAGCTCACCGTGATCACCGACGTCTGCCTCTGCGAGTACACCTCCCACGGCCACTGTGGCCTCCTCCACGGCAAGGAGGTGGACAACGACGCCACCCTGCCGGTGCTGGTGGAGGAGGCCCTGTCGCACGTCGAGGCGGGGGCCGACATGGTGGCACCGTCGGACATGATGGACGGTCGGGTGGGCGCGATCCGTGAGGGACTCGACGAGGCGGACTACGGCCACATTCCGATCATGGCCTACGCGGTGAAATACGCCTCCGCCTTCTACGGCCCGTTCCGCGAAGCGGCGGAGAGCACCCCCGCCTTCGGCGACCGGCGCGGCTACCAGATGGACCCGGCGAACGGCCGCGAGGCCCTGATCGAGGCGGCGATGGACGTGGAGGAGGGGGCGGACATCCTCATGGTGAAGCCGGCGATGCCCTACCTCGACGTCGTGCGCATCCTGCGCGACGAGTTCGACCAGCCCCTCGCCGCCTACCAGGTGAGCGGCGAGTACAGCATGCTCAAAGGCGCCGCCGAACGCGGCTGGCTCGATGAGCAGCGGGCGGTGCTGGAGTCGCTCACCGCCATCCGTCGTGCCGGCGCCGACCTGATCCTCACCTACTTCGCAAAGGACGCGGCGCGATGGCTCAACGACTGACCACACCTTTCCGGCGCACCCGGCGGGCGACCGCCGCCAGGGTGGCGCTCCACCCCACGCCGATCGCCGTGCGCGAGCGTGGCCGCTCCGCACGGCGGGCCACCGCCGCCCTCCTCGCCCTCGTTGCCCTCCTGGCCGCTGCCCGCGCCCCGGCGGCGGGACTACCGGCGGAGGTGCAAAGCCAGGCGACTGACCTCTCCCCGGCCAAACAGGAGCAGCTCCGCCAGTTCCTCGACGGGCTCACCTGTCCGTGCAGCTGCGGCAAGGGGACGCTCGCCAACTGCATCGCCACGGATAAGAGCTGCGCCATCTCCCGCCGCTTCGCCCGCCAGGCGATCGCCGAGCTGCGCACCGGCGAGCAGATCGTCCAAGCCCGCCAAGGGGTGGCGGGGTACAAAAAGCCGCAGCCAAACCAGGGAAGCGGGCCGCGCCTGGACCCGAACAAGCAGTACGAGGTGCAAGTCGGCGACGCGCCAACGATCGGCCCGGCCAAGGCGCCGGTGACCGTGATCACCTACCTCGACTACCAGTGCCCCTTCTGCCGGCGCGCCTGGCCCACCCTAGAAAAGCTGCGCGCCGACTTCCCGGACAAGGTGCGCCTGGCGGTGAAACAGCACGCCCTCCCCTTCCACCAGCAGGCGCGGGTCGCCGCCCGTGCCGTCCTCGCGGCGAATGAGCAGGGACGATTCTGGGATTTCCAATCACGCATCTTCGGCGCCAACCAAAGGATCGACCGCGCCAGCCTCATCGCCCTTGCCGGCGAGCTGAAGCTCGACGTTCCCCGCTTCACCGAGGCGATCGATTCCACCCGCTTCGACGCCCAGATCGACGCTGAGGCGGCGGAGGCGGTGAGCATCGGCGCCACCGGCACCCCCACCACCTTCATCAACGGCAAGCCCCTCGTCGGTGCCCAGCCGTACCCCACCTTCGAGTACCAGGTGCGCCTCGCCCTTGGCGAGCACCCCACGCCCCCGCCCGCCCCCACCCCGCCCGCACCGCGCGGGCCTCAGGTGGATCCGAACCAGCGCTACGACCTCCACGTCGGCGAGGCGCCGGTACAAGGGCCGGCGACCGCACCGGTGACGGTGGTCACCTACCAAGACGCCGAGTGCCCCTACTGCCGGAAGGTCTGGCCCACCTTGAAACAGCTCCGCGAAAAGTTTCCCGAGCAGGTGCGTATCGCCATCAAGCAGCACCCGCTGCCCTTTCATAAGCATGGGCGAATCGCCTCGCGCGCCGAGCTCGCCGCCCAGGAGCAGGGCAAATACTGGGAGTACAAGGACCGCCTCATGGCCGACGGCCAGGGGCTCGAGCGCGACAACCTCATCGCCCTGGCCAAAGAGGTCGGCCTCGACGTGGACAAGTTCACCGCCGCCCTCGACTCCGACCGCCTCGACAAGCGGATCGACGCGGAGGGGCAGGAGGCGATCGCGATCGGCGCCAGCGGCACCCCGGCGACCTTCGTTAACGGCCGCTACCTGCGCGGCGCCCAGCCATACGTGAACTTCGAGAACGCGGTGAAGGCGGCGCTCGAAAAGAAATAGCCGCGCGGAGCTCCCACCAGAGAGGCCGGAATCTGCGGCGGGAGCGCGGGTAGAAACGAGCGTGCGCTCGCGAACCCGCCCTTGGCGCGGCCGGCCTGCAGGGGTCGCCGGCGCTGCACGGTGCGCACCGGCAAGCGGCTACCCCGAAGCGACCCGCGCCTTTTCCACCGCCGCGAGGAGCGTCTTGCGGTCGAAGGGTTTGGCGAGGAACCCCTGGACCGCCTGGGCCCAGGCGGCGTGGGTGACCGACTGCTCGCTGTAGCCGCTGGTAATCACCACCGGCAACTCCGGCAGGAAGGCGCGCAACGCCGCCACCACCTGCGGGCCACGCTTGCCCGGCATGGTGAGGTCGAGGAGGACGAGGTCAATCTCCGCACCGCGCTGATGGAGGAGTTCCAGGGCGGCGTCGCCACTGTCGGCAGTCACCACCGTGTAGCCACTGCGCGACAGGAACCGCTCCGCCACCATCCGCACCAGGGGCTCGTCATCCACCACCAAGATGGTCCCCCCCGCCGCCTCGCCGGTCGGGTCGGCCACCGGCGCGGCCACCTTGGCCGCCTCGGCCGCCACTGCCAACGGCAGGTGGATCTCGAACAGGGTCCCCTCGCCGGGCGTCGACTCGACGCGAATGTCACCCCCGGCGCCGAGGATGATCTCGCTCACCATGGCCAGCCCAAGGCCGGTGCCGCGCCCCGGCGGCTTGGTGGTGAAGAACGGGTCGAAGACGCGCCGCTTCACCTCGTCGGTCATCCCCATCCCGGTGTCGCGGACCCGCAAGGTCGCACGCCCCCCGTGGATCCGCACCGCCAGCTCCAGGGTGCCGCCGGCGGGCATGGCGTCGCGGGCGTTGCAACAGAGGTTCATCACCACCTGCTGCACCTTCCCCGGTGGCAGCCCCACCCGCGCTGCCTCGCCGAGGAGTTGGGTGCGCACCTCGATCCGTGGATCGAGGGTGTGACGGAGCAGCGCCGCCACCGCGTCGACACAGCCACCCAAATCCGCGCTCCCGCCCGCCTCGGGGTCGTCGCGGGTGTAGTCGAGGATCTGCTGAGCGAGACCCGCGGCGGTACGCGCCGCCCCTTCGAGACGGGCGACCAGCTGCCCCTCCTCGCCACCCGCGGGAAGGGCCTCCCTGAGGAGGCCGGCGATTCCCAAGATGCCGGTGAGATAGTTGTTGAAGTCGTGAGCGACCCCGGCGGCGACCCCGCCGAGACCGTGGAGCCGCTCGCTGCGCAGGATGCCGTCTTCCATCAGGTGCTTGAGGGTGGCATCGACCACCACCGCCAGCACCCCGCCGTTCCACGACCGGAAGGTCGCCTGGTACCAGCGCGCGCCGCCGGCGGCGCACTCGTGGCGGAGGAGCGTCTGCCGTACGACGGAGTCGGCGAGGGTTGCACGCACCGCCGCCTCCCACCCCGTCGCCTCGTCCCCCTTCGGGCTGGGCGGCAGGCCACGCGGAAACCAGTCGGCGAAGCGGCAGCCGCACCACGGCAGGTGGCCCTCGGCGTCGAACCAGGCGATCGCCATCTCCGCCCCGTCGCACACCGCCTCGAAGATCTGCAGCTCGCGACGCGAGAGACCCGGGGCGTTGGGAGTCATGGAAGAGAGAGGCTGCATCGCGACACCAAGGGACGATCCAGTTCGACCCATCGGCAATCGACTCGCCCCACCTAACCCACGGCTGGGTTGGGAATGGAGGAGGCGCCACCGATACAGAGAGTCGCACCACGTACGGCCGACCTGCGCCCATGGACCGCGACCTCTCTTCCCCTCCCGAGTCGGCCACCGACACCGTTTTGGAGCTGGCTCGCCAGCTCCAACGGACCGTGCGCACCCTCCGCCTGTATGGCGTGGACCACCCGGCGATCGGGCCGGCGGTGGAGCGCCGTGGGGTCCGGTATGGCGCGCTGACCCGTGTGGTCCGCCTCGCCTTCGCCCCGGACCAGCTCATCGTCGATGACCACGAAATCACCCCCCTCGACCCCCTCCTCGCCGCCTTCGCCAACCACCTTCACGCCCTCGCCATCGCGCGTCTGACGGTGATTCCCGGGGGCGACGCGGAGGAGGTCGCCGCCCTCGCCCACTGCCGCGCACGCCGTCCCGGCGCGGCCATCGATTCCACCCCCTTACCCCACTTCCCCATGGAGGGGTTGGAGTACGAGGCCCTCACCGCCGGCCAGACCACAAGCGCCGCCGCCAGCGACCCGCCCAGCGCGCGCCAGCGCGAGGTATGGCGGGCGTTGGTCACCGGCCAGCTCGGCGCCAATGAGAGCCTTGAAGGCGAGGCGCAGGCATTTGTGACGGAGATGGTGCGCCACCCAGGGGGGCTGACGGAGCTGCTCCGCGCCATGCCGGTCGGCGACACCGCGGCCGGCACCGAGCGCGCGCGCCTGCCCGGCAAGATGGTGGCCCGCCTCCTCCACCACCTCGGCCAATCCAACGCGCCCGGCGCGCGCCGCGATGCGCTGGCCACCGACATCGCCAGTCGCTTGCTCGAGCTGGAGCCCGCGACGCTGGCCGACATCCTCGCCGACGATGAGGCCCCGCAGGAGCTCATCGCCCGCGGCCTTTCCTTCCAGACCAGCGACGATCTCTTGGAGATGATGGCGGCGGTGGTGTGTGCCGAGGGTGGGGACTCCACCCGCATGGTCCACTGCATCGGCGCCTTCCTCTCCCCTGAGCCACGTGCGACCACCCTCTTGCCGCAGATCCGCCGGCGCCTCCACGCCGCCGCCGAGGCCGCGGATGGCGAGCACCTCACCGTCTGGCAACGGGTCGAGGAGATCGCCTTGGAGCGCAGCGGCGAGCGGTACATGTCGAACGCCTACGAGGCGCAGCTCGATGACTTTGCCGTCGCCCACTTCCCGAACCTGTCGCGCTATCAAGACGACGATCGCCTCGACCCGGCGCAGCTCGCGACCCTGGAGCCCGCGGCGCTCGCCGCCGGCCACACCCACCTCCTCCTCGACCTGCTCGCCGACGAGGCAAACCCGAAGGAGTTCGCCACGGTGGTGGTCGCCCTCGGCGAGCGGCTCACCCAGGCGGTGGCGGAGCAGGACTTCGCCGTCGCCGCCCTCATCTCTGCCGACCTGAAACACCACGGCAGCCCGGAGAGCCCGCGCCCCGAACCGCTGAAACAGACGATCCGCCAGCAGCTCGGCGCGATCGGCGTCGAGACGAGGGTCGATCGTGCAATCGCCGAGGTACACCACGTGGAGGCGGCGGCGGCGGAGACCTTCCACCGCTTCCTGTCGATCTTCGAGGGCGCCATCACCGGCCACCTCCTTGACCGCCTGCGGGTCGAGGAGGACCGGCGCGTGCGGCGCACGATCATGGAGACGATCGCTGGTTTCGCCGCCGACGTGGTGGAAGAGCTGACCCGCCGCCTCGACGGCGCGCCGTGGTACTACGCGCGCAACCTGGTCCACCTCCTCGGTGATTCCGGCGCGGAGGAGGCGGTTCGTCCTCTCACCCTCGCCCTGCGCCACGCCGACTTGCGGGTGGCGAAAGAGGCGATCGTTGCCCTCCAGCGGATCGGCTCGCCGCGCGCCCTCCCGTTTGTGATCAAGGGGCTCACCGGCGAGCGTGCCGGGGCCACCGCGGACCATGACCGGCTGCGCGTCGAGATGGCCCGTTACCTGGCCAACCACCCGACGCCGAGCGCCATCGAGGCCCTGCGCAAGGCGGTACTGAGCCCACGTCCGGCGGTGGCGGAGGCGTGTCGCCGCTTCCTCCACGACCTGCCCGGAGGCGACCGATGAAGCCGGCGACCCTCCCCGTGGAAGGGGTACCGCGCGTGGGGGCGGAAACAGTGCGCGCCTGCCTCGGCCACCTCTTCACCGCCCTCCACCGCACCGCCCTCTACCCTCCCGACCACCCGGCGGTGCTGGACGCGGCCGCCGCGCTCAGCGCGGAGTTTGGGGAGATCTTCCGGTATGCCGAGACCCTCGCCGCGGCGGTGGTGGACGACCAGCTCCTCCTCAGCGGTTACCCCCAGGGCGAGAACGAGATCCGCCTCCCCGGTGGGCTGCACGACCTTCACCGCTGGTCGATCGAGCACCTCGCCTTTACCCGCGGGCTGACCGCCGTCGAGCTCGACCAGCTCTTTGCCCTCCTCCACCGCCGTCCCGCCGGCGGCGAGGACGCCACCACCTGCCTTACCCGCGCCGGCGTCGACCACATCCGGGTTGGCCGCTTGGCCACCGGCGGCAAGGCACCGGTGGCAGAGACCGTGGGGATCCACCTCTACCGCCAGGCGGTGAACGAGGTGGCGGCGATCTACCAGCAGCTCGGCGACCACCACCAGGCGGACCTCGGCCAGGCGCGCCAGATCGTCTCGGCGGTGGTCGACGATCAGCAGCACGGCAACCAGCTCCAGGCCCTGACCTGGCTGAAGAGCCACGACGACTACACCTACACCCACGTCCTCAACGTCTGCATCCTCACCGTCGCCCAGGCGCGCACCCTCGGGTTGCCGGAAAAACGGCTGAACGCCATCGGCATCGCCGCGTTGTTGCACGACACGGGCAAGTGCTTCATCCCTCCCGAGCTGTTGCGCAAGCCGGGCAAGCTCACCCCCGCCGAGTTCGAGGTGGTGAAGCAGCACCCCGCCCTCGGGGCGAAGGTATTGCGCACCATCCCGGAGGTGGATGACCTCACCGTGCTGGTCGCCTACGAACACCACATGCGCTTCGACGGCAGTGGCTACCCGGCGCGCGCCCACCCGCGCCTCCCCAACCTCGCCTCGCGCCTGTGCACGATCGCCGACTATTACGACGCCCTGCGTACCATCCGCAGCTACAAGCAGGAGATCACCCCGGATGAGGCGCTGCGGATCATGTCGCAGGGGGCGGGGACGGTCCTCGACCCGCTTCTGTTGCGCCACTTCGTGGAGATGGTCGGGCTGTATCCGCGCGGCTGCCTGGTGCAACTCACCGATGGCCGCATCGCGGTGGTGGTGGCGACCCATACCGGCTTTGCCACCCGGCCCGCGATTCGCGTCCTCACCGATGCAACGGGGGGACGGCTCACCCAACCGGTGGAGATCGACCTTGCCGCCAGCCACGCCAACGATCGGGAGTTATCCATCGCGCGCGCCATCGACCCCTACACCGTGGAGATCGCACCCGAGACCTACCTTTAGCTGATCACCGCTTTTCGTCACAATGGCGCCACGCTGCGGCCTGCCACCGCGCCTTGGCCGACGCACACCACGCCCCTCGATTCTCACCCCGTCTTTTGTCGCCCCGTCAGATCCGTCCCATGTCGGCCATCAAGTCCAAGTCGCTGCCCGAGGCGCCACCCGAGCTGGTGGCCCTCGCCCTCCCCATCCTGCGCGCCCTGGGCAGCGCGTGGCGGGGGGCGCAGCTCTACACCGCTGGCCACCCGTCGGTGGCGGAGGCGGTGGCTCGCCTGCACGCGGCGTACACCGCGGCGATGGCCGACCACCTCCTCCTCTCCCTCACCTTCCCCGGCGCGGAGGTCGCGGTCAACGACGGCCGCATCCCGGACCCGGAGGTTGGGCTGGTCCGCCTCTCCGCCCACCTCCACGCGATCGGCCTGGCGACGGTGCGCCTGGCACCCGGCGCCACCCCGGACCACCTCGCCCACGTGGTGGAGGTGATCGCCACCCCTCGGTCCGTGGTCCTGCAGGCAGGGCGTCTCGACGCCTTTATCGATTCCACCCGCCTCGGCCCCTTGCGCCTCTTGCCCCTCGACTACCGTCCCATCTTCAAGGTGGGGGCAAACGGCCTCCCCGGCCGCACCCAGCTCATCGACCCGGCGGGCCTGTGGTACGCGATGATCACCGGCTACGCGGTACGCGCTCCGGATCGCCTGGATGCGGAGGCACGCGCCTTCATCGAGGGGTTTGCCACCGACCCGGCCAAGCTCCGCCACCTCGCCGATGAGCTCGCCCACCTGGAGCTCGACGAGGAATGGATCGACCTGCACAAGGTGAAGGGGACGCTGCTGGCGAACTTCTATCGCTCGCTCGGCCACCTGCTGCACACCGGCGAGCTGCACCCTGAGGTGGCCACCGGGGTGGCGCAGGCGACCGAGCGGCTGGAGGCGGGACGCCTCATTGCCCTGGTGGCGGAGGTCTCCGAGGGGGACGAGGGGGTGATGGACGAGCTCCTCGCCGCCTTCCGCCCGGAGCGCGTCGCCAGCCTCTTTGGGGCCAGCGGCAAAGCCCCGGAGGCGGAGATGGTGCGGGTGGCCCAGCGCCTCCTCACGGTCCACCCGGAGAAGAAGCGGATTCTCGACCTCCTCCACGCAACCGAGCAGGAGGTGGCGGCCCTGGCCGGCGACGGCCCCCCCACCCTGGAGGCGCTGCGCGCCCTGTGCGCCCGCCTCGGGGAGGGCGAGCCACTCAACCTCCTCCACGAGGCGCCCGGCGGGGTGGCGAGCGACTACGTCGACCAGCTCCGCTCGCTCACCGTGGATCGGGAGATCGCCACCCAGCTCCTGCGCGATTTCGCCCTGGAGGCGGCGGAGCAGGAGCGGGCCGAGCTCCACCTCACCCTGATCGAGCAGGAGGAGGACTCCGAGGAGCTCGACGACCAGCTCGCCACCTTGCTGGCCCTCGCCCTCTCCACCACGGTGGGCGGCCGCTACCACGCCACCTTGGGGGTGGTGGAGGGGCTGGTGGCCCTCGCCGCCAACGACGCGCTGGCGCCCGAACGACGGGCGCGGATCGCCGCGGCGGTGGCCAAGCTGCCGGTGGAGGAGATCGTGGCCCTGCTGACCGTCGGCTACACCGCCTACGGGGGTACCCCGACCGAACGCGACGTGAGTCGGATGATTGGGGCGCTCGGCGAGCGGGCAATCGTCGCCCTCCTCGATCGCCTGCGCGCCGCCGAGGAGCGCTCCGAGCGGCGGGCGATCGTCACCCTGCTGAAGAACCAGGGTGAGCGGGTCCTGCCGTACGTGGCCGCGCGGCTGCACGATCCGGCGTGGTACTTCCTCCGCAACCTGCTTCACCTCCTTGGCCTCTACCAGGTGGAGGAGAGCGCCCGGCTGGTGATCCCCCTGTTGCGCCACCCTGATCTGCGGGTGGTGAAGGAGGCGCTCACCACCCTCGGCCGGATCGGCTCGCGCCAGGCGACGCCTTTCATCACCCAGCTCCTCCTCACCGAGCCCACCCTGCCGTCGCACCACTCCGACGACCTGCGCGCGAGCGCCGCCCGGGCGCTCACCTATCTCGACGACCCGCGCGCCGCCCAGGCGCTGCAAAGCGCGACCCGCTCCCGCCGCGGGGTGGTGGCCCAGGCGTGCGCCGCGGCCCTGCGCGAACGCGAGGTCGGGAAGGGGGAGAAACCATGACCGCCCTTACCTCCACCCCGCGGCCGAAACGGCAAGATCCCGTCTTGGGCGGGGCGGCGATGATGACCGCCAGCTGCACCTCGGTACCTCCAACTGGGCGGCAAGCCCTCTCCTTCGCCGTGGGCGGGTAGCGGTTCGCTGGTCGCGCCGCGACGCTTGTGCTGAAACTCAACGAGACGATCGCATGGGCGGCCATCCACCCCCCCATCCCCCAGCCCCCACCCTTGCCCTTATCCCATGACCACCCCCGCCGCCGATGAGTCCCGCCGCCACTCGCCCGAGGCGGTGGCCTTCGTGCAGCTCCTCTTCGGGGCGCTGCGCAACCGGGAGATCTACCCCCCAGGCCACCGCGTGCTGGAGGTGAGCGCCGAGCGCCTCGCCACCGCCCTCGGTCCGGCCCTCGCCGGCAAGCCGGCGCTGCACATCGGCATCGTCGGTGACAAGGTCATCCTCGGCGAGTACCCCCTCTCCCAGGGGATCGCGCCGTCGCCGGCCCAGCTCGCATCCCTGCGCGAGCGCGGCGTGGAGAAGATCACCTTCGACGCCGAGACCAACGCCCAGGATGTTGCCATCCTCCTCGATTCCCTGGTGGCCGAGGCGCCGGTGGCCGAGTTCCTCGCCGCCGCCGCGGTGGACACCATCCGCGTCGGCCGCCTCACCGTGGCGGGGGGTGGCGTCGGCCGCCTCTCCCTTGCCGAGCTGTACAACGAGCTCTACCGCAACGCCGCCTTCGCGGTCCGCGACCTGCTCACCGTCTGCCGCGAGCGCGGGGTGGTGGAGCCGGCGGCCGCCCAGGCCACCGTCGGCGAGGTGGTGAACCAAGCCGAGGCGGGCGAGGGACGGCTGCTCGACCTCACCAACCTGCCACGCCAGGAGGGCGAGGCGTTCTCCCACGCCCTGAACACCTGCATCCTCGCCGTCGCCCTCGGCCGCGACCTCGGCCTCACCACCGCCCAGCTCCGCGACCTCGGGACCGCGGCGCTCCTCCACGACATCGGCAAGCAGCAGCTTTCGGAGGCGGTGCGCCACGGCGCTGGCCTCGACCCGGAGCAGCGGCGCGAGTACGAGCGCCACCCGGTCCTCGGCGCCAACCTCCTGCGCAAGCTCGCCGGGGTCGGCAACCTCGCGGCGCGCGTCGCCCTCGAACACCACATGGGCTACGACTCCACCGGCTTCCCGCGCCGCACCCAGCCCCGGCCGCTGCACCTCGCTACCCACGTGGTGGCCATCGCCAACGCCTACGACAACCTGCGCACCGTTGGCGCGGCAGAGGGCGAGATGACCTGCGACCAGGCCCTGCGCACCATGGCGCGGGCGGTGCGGCGCGCCTACGAGCCGACCTTGTTGAAGCGCTTCGTCGACCTCCTTGGCCTCTACCCGCGGGGCACCCTGGTCCTGCTCTCCGACGGCACCACCGGCCTGGTGCGCGAGACCCGGCCCGGCTACCCCCTCACCCCGCAGGTCCTGGTGATTTTCGACGACCGGGGTGAGCCGGTGGCCAAGCCGTACGTGGTCGATCTGTACGAGGTGGCCGTGGATCCCACCCCCTTGACGATCCTCGAGTCGAAGGACGCGCGCCTGCGCGGCATCGACCCGGTCGACTACCTGTCGTGACCTTTCCGGCCGCCCCCCACCGCGGAGACGAAGGGGTCGCGACCCCGCCGCCACCCGCTGGCGCGCGGGTCGAGGGGTTGCTCGTCTGGGCGGCGATCACCGCCGCCCTTGCCCTCCGCAGCTGGCCGGAGTGGGTGGTCCCGCTCCTTCCCTCCCTGTGGATCAACCTGCCCCTGATCTCCCTGGTGGCGCGCCACGAGCCCCTCGCCGCCTGGGGGGTTTGCCGGCCGGAGATGGGGGCCACCGCCGGCCACCTGGCGCTCTTTCTTGCCCTGATCATGCCCCTGAGCCTCGCCGCCCTCGCCAGGGTTGGGGCGATCGAGGTCACCTGGGATCTGGCCCCCACGCGCCTGGCCACCACCCTCGCGCGTCAACTCCTGTGGGTTGCCCTGCCGGAGGAGCTCTTCTTCCGCGGCTATCTGTGGCGCCGCCTCGCGGATCCGCGCCGCGGCCGAGCGGCGGCGATCGTCGCCAACGGCCTCCTTTTCGCCGCCACCCATGCGCTCATCCACCCAAGCGGCTGGGCGGTGGCCACCGTGCTTCCTGGCTGCTACTTCGCCTGGCTCCGCTGCCGCACCCACAACGTGGCGGCGCCGATCCTCACCCACGCCCTGGCGAACACCCTGCTGTTCGCCGCCTGCGGCGGGTGGTGAGGCACGGGCGGCGGGTGACCACCCCGCCCCACCGCGGCTCGCGAGCGGAAGTCCGTTCCTACCTATGGGCCCCCAACCCGGCGGCGGGGTCCAGCTCCTCCGGTCGGCGTCGACTCCTGAGGCAACCCGGCCTTCCGGGCCGGCCGCGGCGCGCGCGGGGAGGCGCTTCTGCCTGGACCGGGGATCACGCCAAGCGCCCACCCCCTGTCTGCACGAAGCGCCGTCGGGTTTTGTGCCAGGCACAAAAAAGGCGGGGTTCCGAAGAGACGCCCTATAAAGACCCATCGAAGGGTCTCGGTATGGCCACCCACCCCATGCCATGCACTACCGAGCGTCTCTACGCTCTCGGAACCCCGCACACTTTGTATGTTGACAACTCGACTCTAGTTTTGCCCCCCACCCGTGTCAACCGCAGCGGGAGGCGGAACGGTGGACGGAACGGAAGGGAGGTCGGGCGGGGTGGAGGTCTGCTCCTCACGCTCGACGGTCTCCGCCAGGGAACCGAAGCGCAGGCGGGTGGTGAGACGCACCGGGATGGGGGGCGCGGCGCGCCGCACCCAGGCGGTGAAGCCGCCGTACGCCTGGCGCTGGGAGCGGTACCACACCTCCCCCTCCACCCGGTCCGTCTCCACCCGGCCGAGGCCGGTGCGCACCCGCTCCCCGCCTTGAAGGTGGAGTCGCACCTCCTTCTCCTTGTCCCCGTCGAGGAGGGGAAGGGTGGCGCCATCGAGCTCGGCCAGCGGCCGCTGGAGGATCCAGTACGGCAGGGTGAGGGGCCACTGGAGCCCCTGCTTGGCGGGGATCACCCGCCGGTCCCACGCGCCGGTGCGGAAGTCGTGGCGCAGGAGGGTGGCCAGCCCGCGTGGCCAGTCGACGGTGGTCCAGCGGTCCTGGCGCCGGTCGTTGGGCTCGTCGATCCGCTCGTACAGGAGGGTCGGGCGGCCGTCACCGTCGGTGCGCGCGACGAACCGGTCGCCGACCGGGTAGAGCTTCGCCAAAGGACCGCTCGGCACCAGCTCCTTGGCGACCACCACCGCCTCGCCATCGCGCACCCAGGTGTAGGTGGAGCTGCCGACCGGCAGGGCGCGAAAGCGCACCGAAAAGGTGAGACGCACGCCGGCGGGATCGGCGCTCACCCGGCCCACCCCGACGGTGACGGCCAGGGCCAGGAGGGCGACACGCCACCCCCCCCCAACGCCACGCCGGGGACGGCCCATCCCCGGGCCGCTCCCTGCCGCCTCCGGCAGCGAACGGATCGTGCTTGGAGAAACCGCCATCTGGGACCCTTCACCTCCACCGCTGGAAGCCGTGGATTCACTGCCAGCCATCTTGCTGAGCGCTCCAGTCGAGAGCCTCCCGCCACGCGGACCCACCCCCTCCCACCCCCCACCGGCCAACGAGACCGCTCCCCTAGCCCCCTGTCAACCGGCGGCCCCGCCCCCCTCCCTCCCCTTGGTCACCCCGCCGCCACCCCCGAAAACCAAGCCGTGTGCACCGCGCCCACCCCCTCTTGCTTGACCTCGTCCTCTCCGCCAACGACCCACCGCGATTCCGCGACCTGCACTGCGCCACCTTCCGCAACCATTTCGACCGCCTGCACCACGACCCACGCCTCTGCCGCGTTGCCGGCGCGCGGCTCGACGACAGGATCGTCTCCCGTGGAAAGACGCGGTCCGTGAAAGGGCGCCCCGCCCGGCCGGCGCCCGGCCAGCGGCGGTCGCGCCACCCCTCGACCACGGCGGTGAAGGCCATCGCGGCCTAGCCATCGTTGGCGCTGGATTACCGGCGGCCGGGCGCGGCGCCGCGGACGCGCTGCGGCAGCTCCCCGGCGACCACCCGCCAGGTGGCCGGGCGCGGCGCCAGGGGGGGCAGCGCGTCGGCGAGCACACGGTAGTCCGCGCGGCTGACTTGCCGACGGACGGCCACCAGCTCGTGCCAGATCGCCACCTCGTCCGCCGCGGCGCGGCGGATCACTTGGGCCACGTCGAAGCGTGCCCGGGCGGTGAACGGCCGCGCGCCCAGGACCCTTGCCGGGGCGCGGCGGGCGAAGCGGCGGAAGCAGTCAATCCCGTGGGTGCGGTAGTAGAGCAGGGTGTGGGCGGTGGAGAGGGCGCCCGCCCACGGGTAGTGGGAGAGCCACCAGCGGCGCGCCACCGCAGCGAGCGCGTCGTCCACCTGGGCGCGCTCGCTGTCGCTCTTGGGCGCGCGCCCCTCACGGTAGAAAAGGCCAAGGCCGAGCTCGTCGCCCGCCACCCGCCAGCTCTCCGCCACCCCGTAATCGCCGGGCGTGCGCGCCACCCGTGACCCCTTGGCGAGGTCAAAGGTGCCACAGATGAACAGGGCGAGCTGCTCCTCCTCGGCGGCGATGAAGCGCACCGTCGCCAGGGCCTCCGCCGCGGACTCTGTGGGGAAGTCGGTGAAGGCCATCGCCTCCACCCCGATCCCCGCGCCGGCGAGATGGCGGATCGCCTGGCGCACCGTCTCCACCCCCACCCCCTTGTCGATCCGCTCCAAGACGCGCGGCGCGGCCGACTCCACCCCCAACGCCATCGCCAGGGCGCCGCCTCCGCGCAGCTCCGCGCACCGCTCCGCGGTCAGCGACCGCTCCGGGCGCATATCCGTGGCCCAGCGCCACCGGTGATCCCCCGCCTGGATCGCCCGCGCCACCTGGAGGAGGGTCTTCGGATTCACCGCGTCCTGGGAGAGGTAGAAGAGGTTCACGCCGTGCGCCCGCGCCAGGCCATCCAGGTGGTCGACGATCTGGCTCACCGGCCGCTCGCGGTAGCGCGCCGTGCCCACCTCCGCGAGGCCGTAGTGACAGAAGGCGCAGCGGCCCCAGTAGCAGCCGCGGGTCGGGTCGTAGGGCAGCACCAGCTCGGGGGCGAAGTAGCGCGCCAGGGGTAGGCCGCGGAAGTCGGGCGGGGGCAGGCTGCCCAAGTCGTCGATCTGGACGCCGTGGATCCACGGCGCCGGCGTCTCGCCCGCCGCCACCGTGCGCACCAGCTCCAACAGCGCCACCTCCCCCTCGTCGGTGACCACGCTGTCGAAGGGGCCGCGCGCCGCCTCTGCCTGCTCGCCCCCCAACCCCTGGAAGAGCTGGGTCAGGGCCGGACCGCCGGCGGTCAAGTGGACCGCGGGCAGGGCGCGCTTGATCAGCCAGGCCAAGGCGTAGGCCGGCTGGAGCTGGCTGGGAAAGGCGATCGAGATCCCCACCACCGCCGGCGCCGTCGCGCGCAGGCGCTCCAAGAGCGGTCCGGCAAAGTAGTCGTGGAACGGGTCGCGCTCGGGCCGGGCGTCGGCCGCCATCTCCGCCAGGTTGAGGAGGGCGAAGGGGGTTTTGTAGCTGGTGAAGGTGAGGCTCAAGGGGGCATAGGTGGCGCTGGCCACCCGCAGGGCCGCGTCGAGGGTGGCGACCGCCGTGCCATAGGTCGCGGGGTCGTAGAAGGCGGCGCGCTCGCGCATGACCGCCACCGCCCGCTCGATCCCCGCCACCACCGCCCGCGCCTCTGCGCGCGCCGACCATAGGGCGGCGTAGAGCAACTGCTCCGTGTGGCGCAGGGTGGGCTGCCGCTCCAACCGCGCCAGGCGTGCCTCGAGCCGATCGCGCAGGGTGGCCATCCGCGTCCCGGTGAACAGCCAGTCGAACGCCTCGACGTTGCCATCCACCGGGATGACCTCCACCCCATGGCAACGTAGGTAGGCGGTGAGGGTGGGCACCGCCAGGTACGGCGCGGTGGGGTCGCACGCCGGCGGCACGATGAGGACGACAACAGCCACGGCTACCCCAAGGCAACGGGAGACTAGGAGTCGGTCGGACGGCCGCGACCGTCCCGCGACAACGCGCGCTCGGAGCAGGATGCACCCGTTCGCGGTGCGAAAGGAGCAACCTTCGCCCGCCCTTTGGAGTCTTGAAGAACCCCCCACCCCCCTGGCCGAGCGCCGCCTTGGGGTTGTCGATCTCCCATCGACCCGTCCGCTCTCAGCCACGCGCGCGGCGCAAGCTTGCCGGGTCGAGGCCGAGCTTCTTCATCCGACTGCGCAGGGTCGACGGGTTGAGGCCGAGGATCTCGGCGGCGCCACCGGTGCCGTGGATCCGGCCCGCGCAAGCGCGCACCACCCGCTGGATGTGGCCGCGCTCTACCGCCTCGAGGGTGGCCAGGGGTGCGTCCGCCACGACCGGCTCCGGAACAAGCTCCTCCTCCGCCACCGCCACGTGTAGGGCAGGACCGCGGGCGAGGATGGTGGCGCGCTCCAAGGCGTTCACCAGCTCGCGCACGTTGCCCGGCCAGGGGTAACGCTGGAGGCGCGCCATCTCCCCGGCGCTGACGCTCCATGGACCCGCGCCGGTGCGCCGGGCGAGGGAGGCGAGGACGTCGCCAACGATCTGCGGGATGTCATCGACCCGCTCCCGGAGCGGCGGCACCACGATGGGAAAGACATGCAGGCGGTAATAGAGGTCGTCGCGAAAGCGCCCCTCGGCCACCGCCCGCGCCAGGTCCACGTGGGTGGCGGCGACGAGGCGCACGTCGACCCGCACGGTGCGGTCGCTGCCCACCGGCTCGAAGGTCGAGTCCTGGACCACCCGCAGCAGCTTCGCCTGCAACCCGAGGGGCAGCTCCCCGACCTCGTCGAGAAAGAGGGTGGTGCCGTTCGCCGCCTGGAAACGGCCCATGCGCCGGCCGGTGGCGCCGGAGAAGGCACCCTTCACGTGGCCGAACAGCTCCGACTCGATCAGCGTCGGCGGCAGGGCGGCACAGTTCACCGACACCATTGAGTGGCCGGCGCGCCGGCTCCAGCCGTGGATCGCGTTCGCCACCACCTCCTTGCCGCTGCCGGTCTCGCCGCTGATCAGCACCGGTGCCTCGGTGGGCGCCACCTGCCGCGCTAGCTCCACCACCCGCGCCATCGCCGCGCTGACGCTGCGCCGCAGCAGCCGGCCGGCATCGGCGCCGCCGGCCACCGACTCGGCGAGCAGCCGGTTGTGCTCCGCCCACTGGTCGTGCATCCGCTGGAGGAGCTCCGACTGGTGCTCGTAGCGCATCGCGTGGGCGAGGAGTCGGCCATAGACCTGGGCGAGCCCGAGCTCCCCCTCGCCGTACGGCCTACACACCTGCTGGTCGAAGGTGATCAGCCCCATGCGCCGCCCCTCCGCGACCAGCGGGACCACCATGCAGGCGTGGCCGTGGGGGAGGTCGAGGACGCCGTCGAAGGGATCGCCGTCGCCCTCGGCGTGGTCGTGCTCGGTAAACAGCCGCGCCTGGCCGCGCTCGATCGCCGCGCGCAGGGAGGGAAAGCGGTGGAGGTCGAGGTGGTGGTGGCGGACCCGTTCGTCCGCCAGCAAGCCGCGCGCCATGCGCACGGTGAGGGTGTCGCCGGCGAGCAGCATCACCGTGGCGAGGTCGTAGGGAATCACCGGCCAGAGGGCGTCGAGGGCATCGGCGAGCAACCGGTCGGTAGAGCCCGGCGAGGTGGCGAGCAAGGCCGCCTCCTTGAGATCGGCGGTGAGGTCGAGGTCGATGGCCATGGGGGTGGGAGGTGGACGGCGGCCAGCCGGCAGGGTCACCGCTGCGCCTGAGATGGGCCGCGAAATCCCGCGACTCGCGAGATCTCGCCACGACCGTACGCGAGATCTCGCCACCGTGCCACCGGGACCAATCCGGCGATGGGGGACTAACCCCTTGGCGGTTTAGGATTTCGCCCGCCTCCACCGGGGTTGGCACAGCGCCTGCAATGTCCCCCCCAAGCAAACCCCAACCCCCTCACAGAGGAGCACCCCATGGAAACCCTCGTTACCAAGCCCGCCCCCGACTTCGCCGCCCAGGCGGTGATGCCGGACAACTCCTTTGCCCAGCTCAAGCTCTCCGACTTCCGCGGCAAGTACACCGTGCTGTTCTTCTACCCGCTCGATTTCACCTTCGTCTGCCCGAGCGAGATCCTCGCCTTCAATGACCACCTCCGCGACTTCAAGGCGCGCGGCTGCGAGGTGATCGGCTGCTCGGTGGATAGCCACTACACCCACCTCGCGTGGAAAAACACGCCGGTGGAAAAGGGTGGCATCGGCAAGATCCAGTACCCGCTAGTCGCCGATCTCTCGAAGCAGATCGCCCGTGACTACGGCGTCTTGTTCAACGACTCCGTCGCCCTGCGCGGCCTCTTCCTCATCGATCCGAAGGGGATCGTGCGCCACGCCCTGATCAACGACCTGCCGCTGGGCCGCTCCATCGACGAGGCGCTGCGGATGGTCGACGCCCTCAAGTTCGTCGACACCCACGGCGAGGTCTGCCCGGCCAACTGGCACGAGGGCGAGGAGGCGATGACCCCGACCCCCGACGGCGTCGCCGAGTACCTGGCCAAGCACGCCACGGTCCACGCCTAACCGGCGCCCGGTATCGTCACAAGTGCGAGGGGGCTACCGTGCGGTAGCCCCCTCTTTTTTTGAAAGGAGCCTTTCATGGCGAAGTCCCTCCGCGACACCCAGACCGAGAGGAACCTGCTCACCGCCTTTGCCGGCGAGTCGCAGGCGCGCAACCGCTACACCTACTTCGCCGGCGCGGCGCGCAAGGAGGAGCTGGTGCAGATCGCCCTGATCTTCGAGGAGACCGCGAACCAGGAGAAGGAGCACGCCAAGAGGTTCTTCAAGTTCCTCGAGGGGGGCGAGGCGGAGGTCAGCGCCTCGTTCCCCGCCGGCACCATCGGCTCCACCCTCGACAACCTCCACGCCGCCGCCGCCGGCGAGGAGTACGAGTGGACGGAGATGTACCCAGGCTTCGCCAAGGTCGCCCGCGCGGAGGGGTTCGACGCGGTGGCCAAGGCGTTCGAGGCGATCGCCGTCGCCGAGCGCCAGCACCACAAGCGCTACCGCGACCTCGCCGCCAACCTGGAGGCGGGCCGTGTCTTCAAGCGCAACGGCAAGGTGGTGTGGCGCTGCCTCAACTGCGGCTACCTGCACGAGGGCGACGAGGCGCCGAAGGTCTGCCCCGCCTGCCTCCACCCGCAGGCCTACTTCGAGCTCCTCGGCGAGAACTGGTAAGCCGCGCTGCTCCGGCGAGGAGCCGCGCCTTTAGTGCATCGCCCCATGGCCGCCGCCGCGGTGCGGCAACCGCTTCACCAACACCACCACCACCGCCGCGGCCACCGCGAAGAAGGCGAGGTGCTGGTAGGTGGCGTGGAAGGCGTAGCTCGACGCCCGGCGCAGCATCAGCCCGTGGGCGGTGGCGGCGAAGCGCGCCCAGGTGTCCGGGTCGAAGTAAGGACCGGCCGGACCGGCGAGGGAGTGGAAGCGATCGAGGAGGGCCGCACCGCTCGCCCCCAGGTCGAGGCGATCCGCCAGGCCGGTGTAGAAGCGATCCGTGCGCGAGGTGAGCAGGGTGGTGGCGTAGGCGGAGCCGACCGAGCCGGTGATCAGGCGGATGATGTTCAACAGGGTCGAGCCGTCGGCAATGTCGCGCTCCTCCAAGGTGCCGAGGGCGATGATGGTCACCGGCGCGAAGGTGGCCCCGACGAAGGCGCCCCAGTAGAGGTAGTCGAGGACCAGCACCGCGTGCGGCGTGTCCATGTCGGCGTGGAAGAACCACGACGCCGCCGCCATCACCAGCAGGCAGCTCGCCGCGATCCACTTCGGGTTCATCCGGTCTGAAGCCGCCCCGGCGACCACCGTCACCACCGCCGAGAGGAGCGCCCCGGGCAGAAGGATTAGCCCGGACTGGAGGGTGGTGTAGCCGTGGATCCGCTGGAGGAAGACCGGCAGGAGGAGGAAGAAGCCGTAGGCGTTGATCGACAGCAGCGCCATCGCCAAGAGGCCGAGGCGGAAGGGGCGGCTCTTGAGGATGTGGCGCGGGAAGAGGGGGTTCTTTGCCCACCCCAGCCACGCCGCCGCCGCCCCTCCGGAGACCCCCAGCACCAAGAGCAGGTAGAAGATCAGGTCCGAGGAGAGCCAACCGAGCTCCTGCCCCTTGCCGGTGATCACGATCAGCGACGCGACCGCCACCGCGAGGAGGGTGAAGCCGACCCAGTCGAAGGGCGGCGGGGGGTAGGCGGCGCGCTTGTTGGTGAGCAGGAAAAAGACCAGGGCGAGGTCGAGCAGCCCCACCGGCACGTTGACGTAGAAGACCCAGCGCCACGACAAAGCCTCGGTGATGATCCCGCCCAAGGCCGGGCCGAGGGCGGGGGCGAAGGAGGCGGAGAGGCCGAAGATCCCCATGGCGATGCCGTGCTCCTCCGCCGGGAAGATATCGAACAGGATCACCATGGAGACCGGGATGAGGATCCCCTCCGCCACCCCCTGGAAGAAGCGGGTGGCGACCATCACCTCCAAGGTCGGTGCCATCCCGGCGAGGGCCGACATGGCGATGAACAGGGCGAGGCCGGCGAAATAGGTGTTGCGGTGGCCGACCACGTCGGCAGTCCAGCCCACCGCGGTCATCGCGATTGCCGAGCCGAGGAAGTAGGTGATCACCACCCACTGGACGCCGTAGAGGTCGGCGTCGAGGCTCGACATCATCTTTGGCAAGACGATGTCGACGATCGTCGTGTCCAACAGGGCGATGAAGATCCCGGTGGAGACGAGGGCGGAGACGAGCCACCGGTTGGGCGCCGCTTTTCCGGCCATCTCCGCCCTCCCTACTTCGCCACCACCACCTCCACCGACAGCCCCGGCACCAGCTCCGGATGGTCGGCGAGGTGGTCGATGGCGATGCGCACCCCCACCCGCTGGGTCACCTTGGTGAACTCGCCGGCGGTGACATCGCGCGGAATCAGAGCGAACTCGGCGGCGGCGGCCGGGCCGAGGAGGGTGATCCGGCCGGTGAGCGGAGTCCCCGGCAACCGATCGACGCGCAGCTCCACCGCCTTGTCCTGCGCCAGATTGCGGAGCTTGGTCTCCTCGAAGCGCGCCTCCACATAGCGACTCGCCGGGTCGTAGAGGGAGATGACCGGCCGGCCCGGGGTTGCCATGTCGCCCACCTCGGCGAGCTTGCGCGCCACCACCCCGTTGATCGGGGCGACCACCGTGCACCAACTCAGTGCCAGGCGTGCCTGGGCGAGCGCCGCCTCCGCCTGATGGACCCCCTCTTTGCCGGTGGCCACCGCCGCCTGCGCCTGGGCGATGGTGGTGCGCGCCGCCTTCGCCTCCGCCAACCGCGCCTCGGCGAGGCGCACCTGGGCGCTGGCCGCGGCGAGGTCCGACTCGGCGGCCACCGCGGCGCTCTCCACCTCTTCAAAGCGCGCGCGCCCCACCGCGTGTTGCTCCACCAGGGCCTGGAAGCGATCCCGCTGGCGGCGCCAGAGGTCGCGGTTGGTGCTGGCCTTCGCCACCTGGGTGCGCGCCGCCGCCACCGCCGCCTCGGCCGCCCCGATCGCCGTCCCCACCTGGTCGCGGGTCGCCACCTGGCCCTGGCGCGCCTGCTCCACTACCGCCAACGCGGTAGCCACCGCGGCCTGCGCCTGCGCCACCTGCTGTGTAGCCGCCGCCGGGTCGACCTCCACCAGGGTGTCGCCGCGCCGGACCTGCTGCCCCTCCACCACCGCCACCTGGAGAATCCGCCCCGCCACCTGCGGCGCGACGCTGGCGATCTCCGCCTTTACGAAACCCGCGTCGGTGGACACGTGGCCGATCCGCCACACCACCCAGCGGCCGCCGAAGAAGAGGCCCGCGGCGAGCGCCACCCCGATGAGGAGGCGCACCACCCAGCGCCCGCGGCGCCGCGGCCGGGGAGCTGCCGCGCCCCCCTCTTCCACCGGCGTGGCAACCGTCTCGTCAGCCATCGACCCGCTCCTTTGCCCGCGCCGGCGCTGCCGCCTCGTGGGCTGTGACCGCGGCGGTGACGTCGCGGCCGGTGAGATTCTCCAGGGCGAGGCGGGCGGCGACTTGCTCCGCCTCCGCCACCGCCAGCCGCTGGCGCGCGGCCACCGCCACCGCCTCTGCGTCGAGAAGCTCGCGGTTGGAAATCAGCCCCTCGCGGTAGCGCAGGTCGGCTTGGCGCAACGCCTCCTCGGCCGCGCCGCACGCCGCCTGGCTCGCCACCACCGCGGCGCCGGCCGCGCCCAGGCGGGTGACGCCATCGGCCACCTCGCGCCGGATCTGGCGAAAAAGGGAGTCGAGCTCGGCGGCCACCCGCGTCGCCGCCGCCGCCTGCTCCGTCTCCCGCGCCCGACTCAGCCCCCCCTCGAACAGCGGCACGCGCACCGCCACCTGCGCCTCGGCATTGTTCTGGTGGAGCTGGAAGTCATCCTCCACGTGGCTCGCGGAGCCGGTGAGAAAGAGGCTCGGCCGCCTGCCGGCGCGTGCCGCCGCGCCACGCGCGGTGAGGGCCGCGACCTGGTCGCGCAGGGCCGCCAGCTCGGGGCGCCCCGCCGCGGCGCGCGCCACCCACACCTCCGCCTCGATCCCCGCAGGGGGGGCGGCCAACACCGGCAAAGGCGCCACCGCCCCCACCGGCTCGCCCACCAGCTCTTCAAGCCCGGCCAGGGCGCGCGCCGCGCGCGCCTGCGCGTCGATCAGCGCGAGGTGCGCCTGCGCCGCCGCCGCCTGCGCCTGCAATCGGTCCGCCTCTGGGAGCTGCTGTTGATCCACCAGCGCCCCCACCTGGGCGACCACCGAGTCGAGCTCCTCGACCTGCTTCGCCGCCGCCTGGGTGAGGCGCGCCGCGGCCACCGCCCCGGCGTACGCCTCGATCGTCGCCCGCTCGACCGCCCGCGCCGCCGCCGCCCGCCCCGCCTCGGCGGCGGCGCGGCCGTGGCCGGCGGCGGCGAGCAGGGCGCGGCTGCGGCCGCCATCCCAGAGGAGCTGGCGCACCTCTACGGCGCCGACCCACACGTTGCGCTCGCTTGCCGGAAAGCCGAGGGGCTCGGGGTTGCCGAAGGTCCCCGGCTGGAGCCGCATCCCCAGGTCGCGGGCGCGCTGGACGTAACTGCCCGCGAGGTCCACCTGCGGGCGAAAGGCGCTCGCCGCCTGCGCCTTCAAGCTGGCGGCCTCGTCGATCGCCGCGACCGCCGCCGCCACCGCCGGCCCGGAGCGGGCGAGGGTGAGGGCGCGGCCGAGGGTGAGCTCCACCCCCTCCTCCGCGCCCGCCCCCCCGGCGACCGCCAGGGTGGCGACCACCGCCATCACCCAGGCGCGCGCCGCGGGCGTCATCGGGCCACCCCGTGCAAGAGGAGCTCCTCGAGGACCGGGAGCTGGGCAGAGAGCGGGCGCGCGTTCGGCCCCACGATCCACTGGAAGAGGAAGGCGTTCACCAGACCGGCCACCGCGTGGGCCACCTCCTGGGCGGGGAGGGGCTTCACCTCGCCCACCGCGATCGCCTCGCCCACGATCGCCTCCAAGAGGTCGAGGTGGCGGTTGTAGATCCGGTTCACCTGCTCACCGAGGTCGTCCTTCACGGTCCACTCGAAACCGGAGCGGCTGGAGATGTAGAGCTGGAAGAAGGCGCGGTGGCGCTCGAAGTAGGCGACGACCTCGTGGACCACCGCCACCAGCCGCGCGAGACCGGGGGGCGCCGCGGCCGCCGCCGCCGCGGTGGCGGCGAAGAGCTCCGCCGCCCGCTCCTCGATGAGGGTGAAGTAGAGCCGCTCCTTGCTCGGGATCAGGGCGTAGATGGTCGCCAGGGGCAGCTCGGCCAGCCGCGCCAGCTCCGCCATGGTGGCACCGTGGTACCCCTTCTCCTGAAAGAGGCGCTCCGCCACCGCGAGGAGCTCGGCGCGCCGGGTGGCACGGGCGCGCGCGCGACGCGCCGGCGGGACAGAGGGGGTGGCGGGGGCCATGGCAAGGAGCGGGGAGGGGGCGCTGGGGCGACCATAACCAGAACCGCGGTTCTGGTACAAGGGCCACGGTTCACCTCCTGCCCCATCGTGACCCGGGCGTGATCGTGGTGTAACAACGCCACGCCACCCTGCTCCCTGCTCCCTGCTCCCTGCTCCCTGCTCCCTGCTCCCTGCTCCCTGCTCCCTGCTCCCTGCTCCCTGCTCCCCGCCCGCGCCGCTTTTTCGCAAGGCACCCCCCATGGCCAAGACCATCCTCGTGGTCGACGACGAAGCGGACCTCGTGGAGGTGGTGCGCTACAACCTGGAGCAGGCCCACTACCGGGTGGTGAGCGCGGCGAGCGGCGCGGTGGCCCTCACCCAGGCGCGCAAGGCGAAGCCGGATTTGATCGTCCTCGACATCATGCTCCCGGACCTCTTTGGCACCGAGGTGTGCCGCACCCTACGCGGCGATGCGCGCACCCGCGCCATCCCCATCCTCTTCCTCTCCGCCAAGGGCGAGGAGGTGGACCGGATCGTCGCTTTGGAGCTCGGCGGCGATGACTATCTCACCAAGCCCTTCTCGCCGCGCGAGCTGGTCCTCCGGGTCGGTGCCATCCTCCGGCGTACGGCGGAGGGCGAGGCGGACGCGGCGACGGTGGTGGAGGCGGGGGCGATCCGCCTCGACGCCGGCGCCCACCGGGTGTGGGTGGCGGGGGCGGAGGTGACCCTCACCGCCACCGAGTTCCGCCTGTTGGAGACCTTGCTGCGCCAGCCCGGGCGGGTCTTTTCCCGCGACCAGCTTCTCGACCGGGTGTGGGGGATCACCGCCGAGGTGACCACCCGCACCGTCGACACCCACATCAACCGGTTGCGCGACCACCTCGGGGAGCAGGCCGAGCGGGTGGAGACGGTGCGCGGCGTCGGCTACCGGTTGCGCCCGGAGGGTGGCTGATGGAGTCCGCGCCGAGGCTCGCCGCCGCCTTGCTAGTGCCCGTGGCGATCGCCTTGGGCCTGGTCGCTGGCCTCGGCGCCCCCACCGCCGCCCACCTCGCCCTGGCCGGCTCCGCCGGGGTGGCGGCAGCGGTGGTGGCGGCGCGCCTCCTGGCGCGGGCCACCAGCCGTTCGTTGCACGCCGTGCGCTGCTATTTGGAGGCGGCAGGCAGCAACACCACCGCGCTCTCGCTGCCCGCAACCGGCGAGGTGGCGGAGCTCGCCGCCTGCGCCGCCCGGCTCTGTCGCACCCACGCGGCGCGCGAGGCGACCCTCGCCCGCGAGCGCGACGCCCTCGCCCAGATCCTCGACCGGATGGCGGAGGGGGTGATGGTGGTCGACCGCGACGGCCGGGTGGAGCGCACCAACCCGTCCCTTGATCGCCTCCTGGAGCTGCGTCCGAGCGCGGAGCCGGTCGGAGCTGGTCGATGGTCACGAGAAGCAGCGGGCGCGAGCCCGGCTGGCGACCCGTTTGTAGAGCTAGGTGAGGCTTGTGCGACGCAGAACGTGGCACGAGTCCGGGCCCACGAGTCCGCCCATGGGTCCGTTTGGCTCCGTCGATCGGGACCCAGTCCGACAGCCACCGAGCCCCACTCGACCCCGGGCGAGGCGACCGGCAGCCACGCGGTGCAGCTCGCCTGCTCGCGCGCGATGACCACCGGCGCGGTGCAGGAGGCACTGCTGACCACCGCCGCCGGCCGCACCCTGGTGGTCACCGCGGCGCCCGCGGGGGGCGGCGCGGTGGTGGTCTTCCACGACATCACCGAGATGCACCGCGCTTTGGAGGTGCGGCGCGACTTCGTCGCCAACGCCTCCCACGAGCTCAAGACGCCAGTGGCGGCGATCCTCGGCGCCGCCGAAACCCTCACCGGCGGCGGCCTCGCCGACTCGGCCGTGGCCGCCCGCTTCACCGCCACCATCCACCGCCACGCCCAGCGCCTCGCCCATCTCATCGATGACCTCCTCGCCATCTCCCGCCTGGAGGCGGGCACCCCGGTGGAGCGAAGGCCGGTGGCGATCGGCGAGGTGGTGGCGGAGGTGTGCGGCCTGCTGGAGGAGTCGTTTTGCGGAGCCGGCGTGGCGCTCACCTGCCACATCGACGCCAACCTCGCGCCGTGGCGCGGCGACCGGCGGGCGGTGGAGGAGATCCTCACCAACCTCCTCGACAATGCCCGTGGCTACACCCCCGCGGGTGGCGCGGTGGAGGTGCGGCTGGCGGCCACGGACCACGGCGTCGCTTTGCGCGTGCGCGACACCGGCATCGGCATTGCCGCGGAACACCTCGACCGGATCTTCGAACGGTTCTACCGCGTCGACCCGGCCCGCTCGCGCGCCGCCGGCGGCACCGGCCTCGGTCTCGCCCTGGTGAAGCACCTCACCGACGCCCTCGGCGGCAAGGTCGCGGTGGCCAGCGAGGTAGGCGTCGGGACCACCTTCACGGTAGAGCTGCCGTATGGGGAAGAACGACCATCATGAAGGTGAACCCCACCCGCCACCTGCCACCACCCGCGTCATGATCGCCGGCCCGCCGGGCCATCCCATCCCCCATCCCCCATTCCCTCCCCCAATCCCATGGCTGACCACCTCCGTCACCGCCTCGACGACGACCTACGCACCCTCTCCGACGAGCTCCTCGCCATGGGGGCGGTGGCGCGCGCGATGATCCACGACGCCCTTGACGCCCTCGTGCGCCGCGACTCGGAGCTGGCCCGGGCGGTGATCGAACGCGACCACGAGGTCGATCGCCTGGACACGGAGCTCGACGGCCGGGCGGTGGAGATGATCCTCCGCCACCAACCGATGGGCAGCGACCTGCGCTATCTCATCGGGGTGATCGAGATGGTCACCGACCTGGAGCGGATCGGCGACGAGGCGAAGAACATCGCCGAGCGGGTGATCGTCCTCAACGAGGAGCCGCCCCTGAAGCCGTACATTGACCTCCCCACCATGGCCGCCACCGTCGAGCGGATGGTGGGCGAGGCCCTTGACTGCCTGGTGCGCCGCGACCCCGACGGCGCCCTGGCGGTGATCTACGAGGACGACGTGGTCGACGCCCTCCAAGACCAGGTGCAACGCGAGCTCCTCACCTACATGCTCGACGACCGTGGCGCGATCACCCGCGGCCTCCACCTCACCTTCCTCGCCGCCCACCTGGAGCGGATCGGCGACCACGCCACCAACCTCGCCGAGACCACCTACTTCCTGGTGAAGGGCCAAAACATCCGCCACACGGACGGGATGCGGGGGAAGGGCGGGGGGTGAGAGGGCGCCGGCGACGCGCGGGGGTGGGGGCGATCGCCGGCGGGGCAACGCCGGCCGCACTAGCGCAACGAGAAGCTCAGGGTCTCCCGCCCTTCACCTCAGATCCTCCGGGGAAGGGCGGCCACGCGATCCAGCGCGCAACGAAAAGCTTAGGGTCTCCCGCCCTTCACCGGTCGCCGGCGGGACCGCACGGCGTCGCTCTTCCCGGCAAACTTGCCATGGGTCGTGGGCGAGCTCCGGGGTGGTGGCTTGCGGGGCGGGCTCACGCGAAGGCGCGCAGGGGGGCAACCTCTCGTGACCTCGGCCCCACCGCCCATACGACTGAGCGCCGTGCGCGCTGGGCGGGACGAGGGTTATCTCCCTGCACGGTGGCAAGCCAGCATCGGCAGGCGGACATCGCGTGCGGCGCAACCCCCCCCCGCGCGCCGCCGGGAGGCTGGGGAGGTTCCCCCAGCTCGCGGGCGCGGCTGGAGCGCCATCGACCTGGTGGTGGAGCTCTTTGGCCAGTCCCCCAGCTCGCGGGCGCGGCTGGAGCCGAGTGTCGCGTCGCGGGCTGGTGGTCGGAGGTTCCCCCGGCTCGCGGGCGCGGCCCTGACGTGGCCGGTGTAGGCGCCCGCGCGCCGCCGGGAGGCCGAGGAGGTTCCCCACCCAGGGCCGACCCGCGGGCCAGGCGGCGGAGGGCCGCCGCGTTGGGGTCAGAAGCGCGCGTTGGCGTTGGGGTCAGGCTTTCGTTATTTCATTGATGGCCCGTTTTAGTTTTCGGGCCGCGGCCGGGTCTTGCTGCGACGCGAGATCTATACGACACACCGCTTGGCTCAGGGTGGCGAGGTCGCGATGGAAGCGGCGTGCCACCTCGGTGAGGGTGGCCGCGCCGGTGTGCATCGCCAGCCAGCCGATCACGCCCCGGGCCTCGGCGAGGTGATGGGTGCGGGAGGGCTTGCCAAGCGCGTCGACGTTCGTCTCGTAGCGTGGGCAGACGTAGTCGAGGATGGCCGCCAGATCGGGCGGGGGCGGCACCAACGGCGCCTCCAACACCTGGGCGAGGAAGCTCTCCTCCCCGAGGACCCGGCCGTCATCGTCGCCCCCGTGGAACTCCGGCCGGTGCCCCTCCGCCATGCCGGCGGCGACGAACGCCGCATACCGTTTCCGACTGGTGGCCAGCCGTTTGGCAAACTGTCCCAGGACCCACTCCGTGTGCAGCCAGGGGAGCGTTTCCATCCCCAGATAGGCCCGGTGGCCACTCCACGGATACTCGGCCGGGTCGGCGACGAGCCCGGCGCGGACGGGATTGAGATGGATGTACCGGACTAGCTCCAGCAAATAGGCGTCGGCATCGACCAGCACCGCCTTGTAGCGCCCTTGAAATAGATGCCCCACCTGACCGCGCTCTCGGTTGATCCAGCGGGTGTAGCGGAAGGCGAGGTTCTGCAGGCTGCGGGAGAGCGGCACGTCCGCCACCTGGAGGAGCAGGTGGACGTGGTGGGTCATCAGGCAGAACCCGTGGACCCGGTGGCCGAACCGCTCGATGCCCTCTTGGACCAGCAGATAGAAGACGGCGCGATCCCCCTCGGAGAAGAAGATGTCCTGCCCCGCATTGCCGCGCAGCATCACGTGGTAGACCCCGCCGGGGACATGGAGCCGCGGTTTCCTGGCCATGCGGGAAGCATAGACCCCCTGCGGTAAACAATGAAATAAACGAAGCCTGACCCCGATATAAACGAAGCCTGACCCCGATATGACCCCGATATTTCACGGCGCGGACCCCCGACGCGACGGGCCAGGCCGACCCTCGCGCAGGACCGGCCGCGCCATCCGCCGTTCCCCTCCCCCGGAAACCGCCTCATGCGGAGGCGCTGGGGCGCGGAGGGCATCGGATCCGCGCGGAACGAATTTCCCTCTCCCCCCGCAGGGGGTAGTGGTGGTCCATCAGGCAATTGCCGTGACAGCGCCAGTGGAAACGCTCGACCACTCCCCCCAGCAGGTCGAGAAACCCCCGCCGCTTCGCGTCGTCCTCGTAGATCGGCAACCGCGCGTGACCCCGGCTGGTGACGTGGTAGATCGCCCCCGGAAACTCGATCCGCAACGGCCGCGCCATCAAGCCACCCTGGGTTAACGACACCTGATATTTCAAGACCTGACCCGATCCCGGTCATGCCTGCCCCGGTCACAGCTCTCTAGTTGTTTGCATTGACAACGGCGACCCTTGTTGTCACGCTGACCAACATGAAGGCTGTCGAGCTGTTCCGGCGACGCATATCGTACAAGGAGACAGCCTTCGCGGAACTCGTGCTCTGGCAGCTTTCCGCACCGTTGCCAGGCTCCACACACTCGTACAGATACAGGCTCGCTTATGTCGTGAACGGGGTTTGCGTACTCAGGTACGACAACGAGTCTGGCAAGGGCGATCACAAGCACTTCAGGGACAAGGAAACGCGCTATGCCTTCGATACCGTCGAGAAGCTACTTGCCGCCTTCCAACGCGACATTGAAAGGATCAACCGTGAAGATAGTGACTCTTGATGTTCGTACGCCCGAGGAGTCCATGGCCGAGTTTGCTCAGGCTTGGAAGACCGGAAAGGCGCAGAAGACGGATCGGATCTCCTTCGCCAGCCCCGAGTTGCTCTGGAAAGTCCTCACGGCAAAGCGCTGGGAACTGCTTAAGGCAATGTGTGGCGCTGGGCCAATCACCGTCCGCGAAGCTGCGCGCCGGGTCGGGAGGGACGTCAAGGCCGTGCACACGGACCTGACTGCACTTCTTTCCGCTGGTGTATTGAACCGGACAGAAGCAGGACAAGTAGAGTTTCCGTACGAGGCCGTGAAGGTCGAGTTTCTGTTGCGTGCCGCCTGATCCGCAGTGGGATCTAACCCCTCGCCCAAGCCGAGAGCCAACCGCCGACCGCGCGCGGACCCACCCGCAAACAACGGCCTCGATCGCTTACTCCCCACAGCCGCTCCCGCCGCGGTGCCCCCCTCGAGGCGCGCCGCTCGTTGCACCCACTCCCCTCTCGACTTTGCAACTTTGCATGCATGACCCGGTCCCCGCCACCATCAGCCGCGTGGTGAATGGAGGGATGTCGTAAGACAAGACCTGACCCCATCGGTGTGACCCCATCGGTGTGGACCCCATCGGTGTTTGAAGGAGGCGCTCGCCGAGCGGCCCGACCTGCAGCAGGTGATCTTCGGTACCGAGGCGACCCGCCGGGGCATCGACTTCGCGCGCGCCGGCTACTACCCCACCGTCGGGGTCATGGCCAACTACGCCTTTGACGACCACGGCCCCAAGGACCTGTTCAGCGACGGCCGCAGCTACACCCTCGCGGCGATGGCCAACTGGACCGTCTTCGACGGCCTCATCACCCAGGCGCAGGTGGAGCGGGCGACCCTGGCGACGCAGAAGATGGAGCAGGTCCAGGAACGGGTGAAGAGCGGCATCGCCCTGCAGGTGCGCCAGGCGTACCTGGCGCTGGATGCGGCGCGCAAGCGGATCGAGGTGACCCGCAGCGCGGTGGACCAGGCCACGGAGAGCCAGCGGATCATCCACAGCCGCTACGAGGCGGGGGTGACCACCATGGTCGAGGTCCTCGACGCCGACACGGCCCTCCTCGGCGCCCGCCTGGCGGCGCTGCAAGCGCGCTACGACCACAACCTCGCCCAGGTCGAGCTCGACTTCGCCCTCGGCCGGCTGAAGTCCTAACGCCCACGCCACCCACGGCGCCGGCCGCGCCCTCGCCTGGCTTCCGCTGCGACGA